>Ga0181527_1003020_pt1 | contig 15306 bp, 21 predicted proteins | sample PEATcosm2014_Bin_30_FD_119762 | JGI IMG/M metagenome (GOLD analysis project Ga0181527, IMG submission 119762) | Peatland microbial communities from MTU Mesocosm Facility, Houghton, MI, USA - PEATcosm2014_Bin06_60_metaG | ecosystem: Environmental > Terrestrial > Soil > Wetlands > Peat | place...
AGTCGAAGCCGACGCCGGCCGGCGAGGCCGACCAGGCCGATCGAGCGCACGATCAGCGGAGGGATAGCCGCTCAGGAGTGCGAAACTCCACTAATGGGCACATCGAGTTTTCGGACACTACGGCCATTCGGGGGCACCCGCGAACAGAAGTCAGTGCCATCGAGAATTGTTGATACCGGACGTGACGTGTATCCATCTGGATCGGGCAAGAAGTGCTTCACTTGCGCGCATGGTCGGCAAGGCGGCTTCGCTGCGACAACCGCCCGATCTCCACCCGAGAAGGCTTTTTCATTCTGATTGGTATCCGCGGGTGAGGCCGACTCCCCCAGGTCAGGACGGCCCAGCGTGACGACCGCCCGCCCTTCCTGCGCGGAGCGGTTCGCGACTTCGTCCCCAGGACGGCTCTGAGCCGGTGGGACCGGGCAGACTCAATCCATGTCTGACCGACCGACATCCACCCGCCTGGCGCGCAGCTACCCCGCGGCAGCCTCCATATTGTCCGAGCGGGACCCCGTCCTGCGTGGCTTGCTCGCCGAGACCGGCCCTCCCCGGGTGCGTCGGCCGGTCTTGGACAACTTCGCAGCCCTTGTCCAGTCCGTCCTCCACCAGCAGCTAGCCGGAGCCGCGGCCGCGGCCATCCACGGGCGTTTGATTGCTGCACTCGAAGGTCGAGTAACCCCGGAACGACTGCTGTCGTTGCCCACCAAAACGCTGCGTTCGGTCGGCCTGTCCGCCAACAAGACGGCGTCTTTGCAAGATCTGGCGACCAAGGTGCTCGACGGGTCCGTTGTGCTCGACTCCCCGGGGTTGCGGGCCGAAGACGACGCCGAGGTGGTCGCCCGGCTCTCGACCGTCCGGGGTATCGGCAAATGGACGGCGGAAATGTTCCTCATGTTCCAGCTTCGCCGCCTGGACGTGTGGCCGACGGGTGATCTTGGCGTGCGGAAAGGGTTCGGGCTGGCATGGGGGATCCCGATGCCGACGGCGAAAGAGCTCGATCCGCTTGGCGACCCATACCGGCCGTACAGGTCAGTGGTGGCCTGGTACTGCTGGCGGGCCTGCGAGCTCTACGCGGGGGCAGCGGAGAGCGCCCTCACGCACTGAGCCGTCACGAACACCACTGTTATATAAAGTCCAGGTAAGGGTGTTGGATGGGATTCTCGGCACCCACAGGTCAATGAGTTCATCGACCACTACGACACCCATAGACCGCACCGCTCGATCGAGCAGTCGTCACCGCTCTTTATGTCCCTAGTGCCACCACCGACCTCGCCTCCCGATGCGACGCAACTGCGAAGATCTGACAGGCTCGGTGGTTTCATTCACGAGTATGAACTTGCTGCGTGAAGCCTACGGATGAGGTTTTCGGCACCCACACGCTTCGTCCCACTGATCCCCTCAAAGTATTGGTCGCCTTCGAGCTGGTTTCTGTAAGGAAATGCCAATCGCCGGGTTAAAGTCCGCTCCGGTCCTGACAAACATTTTGGTGCACACCGGGCGAGCGGTAGGTAGGATTGAGACAGCGCACGGGCTGGATCACGCGTACCATGCGTCGTTGCAGGTTGCCCCAGGGTCTCCCGCAAGTTTCACAGCGTGGAGAAAAGAGGCAACATCATGGCCGAAGGTACCATCAAGTGGTTCAACGCGGCGAAAGGTTTCGGGTTCATCACCCCTGACGACGGTACTTCCGATGTCTTCGTTCATTTCTCGTCGATCGAAGGAACTGGGTATCGCGAGCTAACCGAGGGACAGAAAGTCGACTTCGAAGCAGAGCAGGGACCCAAGGGCCTGCAGGCGAAGCGCGTTCGCGCTCTTTGAAGACGCGGCCGCGCGGCGCCGGCCCTGATCGTCACTCCGTCTGCAGGTACGAAGGGAGGGTGGCTGAGGCATGCCTGATGACATAGGTCGCGACGAACAGGCTCTGGTGCTTCGAGACCAGGGGCGATCCTTCGTCGGCATTGCTCGCGAGCTGGAGCTCGAGGGTGCACTCGGGGCGAATGCGGCGTTCAACCGGGCCCTGCGCCGTCGGCCCCCGGCTGAGCAGGAGACGCTGCGCAGCCGTGAGGTTGCGAGGCTCGATGCGCTAGGTGAGCGGGTCCGTCGTCGCGAGGATCTGAGCGAGGAGGAGGTCGCCCGCAGGCTGCGTGGCGTGCAGCGCCTTCGCAAGACGCTGTTCGTGGCCTGAACGAGACAAGAGCGCGTGCTGTCCGAATATTCGGGGACTATCTACTTGACACACCATGGTTCGTCATGTAGACTGAAGGTATGGAGGATCTGAACCTAGCCAAGCTCCCGAAGTACCTCTCCGACGAGACTAAGGCATGGGCGCTCCTAGAGCGCCTGCGCTGGCCCGATGGCGAGCCAGTGTGCCCTCACTGTGGCACGAAGGATGCCGCCCACTACCTCCTGAAGGCCCGCAACGGCACCCGTGAGACCCGCATGGGCAACGTCAGCTACCGGCGCATCTGGAAGTGCCGGAACAAGGCTTGCCGTCGCCAGTTCTCGGTCCTGGTCGGCTCTATCTTCGAGTCTTCCAAGATCCCCGTTTCGAAATGGCTCTTGGCGATCTGGCTGACTGGCGCTGGCAAGAACGGCGTCTCAGCCCTGGAGCTGCAACGGCATCTCGGCATCGCCTACCAAAGCGCGTGGTTCATGTCTCACAGGCTCCGTGAGTCCATGAAGCGTGAGCCAGTGGCTTCGATGTTCTCGGGCGTCGTGGTGGCGGATGAGACTTTCGTGGGTGGCGCTCCGCGGAACCGCCATGGTTACAAGCCTGGACGGGGTGGGCAAGGTGTCACCGACAAGACCCCCGTTCTCGCGCTGATCTCCAAGGACACTGGCATGGCTCGCACCCGCGTTGTCACCGATGTGACGGGCGCAACGCTGCGCAAGGCGATGGCTCACTACGTGGACATGCCGAACACAGTTCTTCACACAGACGGAGCCAAGAGTTACGAGTCGATAAGCGCCGAGTTCGCGGCCCATGAATCGGTGGACCACTTCTCGGGTGAGTACGTCCGTGGTGACGTGACCACTAATGATGCTGAAAGCTTCTTCAGCCAGTTCAAGCGCAGTCTGAACGGCACCTTCCACAACGTGAGCAAAGAGCATCTTGGGCGCTATGTGGATGAGTTCGAATTCAGATGGAACACTCGCAAGGTCAGCGATGCCAAGCGTGTCCAAACCCTCATTGACGGCGCGGCAGGGCGTCGCTTGACCTACAGGCCATTGACAGGTCGGTAAAGTGGAGGACCTGGGGATTGGACCCAGCACGCGCAACGTCCAAGGCTGGCAGTGGTCACCAAGACATCCCCCGAAGCGGTATGCTCAGCCGCGTTCGCAAGAACGACCGGGGTCGCATGGTTGGCAAGCCGATAACTCCCCCGGTCGTTCTTCGCGATATGGCTGAACAATCGAGAGATGTGGCGGACTCCGGCACCGCGGCCAGACAGGAGCGACCGCTGATGCAACTTGTCTTATCCAAGCAAGACCGAAACGCTCAATAGAGCCCCTTGCCGATACCTCGTTACTGCACGATTGGCGACACTCACGTTACCGCGTTGGGAGGTGTGTAACAAGGATTGTGGAGTAATGTGCTAACCGCGGTTAGTCGATTTCCCTAGACAGGGGGGTGTTTTATGGCTCTGTCTTTTCCCAATGCACAGCGCGTTGATGGCCAAAGGCCAATCAAGGGGACTCTCATCGTGAAGGATGGGAGAATCGGAATCGCTGGTCTACTCGGTCATCGGAACGACCCAACGGTTGGGGTTGTAAAGCTGAACCCTGGCGTCGCTGTACGGGTCACGTCTGGCACGGCCAAAAGTCCCGCAAAGGGAAGGCTGTCGCATTTGGTGTCTTCGCTCTGCTGGTGAAGGGAACGCAAGACGCTGCTTACGTCTCAATCCCACTGGGCGCGGGAGAGGCCGTTTACCAAGTCAGCGGCATCGCTGGTCCAGTTCTTGCAGCTAAGTTGAGAACAGAACTAGCCCCGAACGGGGTCACCGTAACTGCTTCGTGATGAGGAGTGCCATGGCGACACCGAAGCAACCAAAGCGCAAAGAGCAAGAAGCCGAGTTTGAGACCTTCGTGGGCGAGTTACTGAAGGTCGATCCAACGGGCCTAAGCGGCAAGCATCGCAAGCCGCAGGACAACCGATCGCGTCGCTCTACAAGGAAGAAGGCGACACCTAAGTAGGGATCACGTTTCGATGGTGATACTGAGCATGTTCATAGGAGCGGCCATTCTCATCGGTGGCTGTGCGCTCCTCTTCAGGGGATCCGTATGGCTCGTCGCAAAGATACGCAGCCGGCGTTTCGCGGTGGAGGGACCCACAGAGTCCATGAACGTGACGTACGGACTCGCTGGGTGGTCGGAAGATCAACGCGCACGACTCACCAGGGCGCTCGATGACGCTGGAGTCGCATACAAGTGGGATGGGGTGGACCTTGTGGTAGAGCGCCGCTTTGAGGGAACGACCGATGGGTTCGTCTACGGGGGAACGCCGAACGATTAGGTGTGCAGCTCAGTCCTCACAGATCACCCTTTCATTCCCTTCGGGGGTAATCTCCCAAGCCGCAAATCCCTCTAATGCATGACGTTGGTTTTCGATAACGGCGCGCATGAAGTTCTGAAATCCTTCCGAGGTTTCATCGTCGGGGTGCAGCGCGGTCAGGACGCTCCAGGCAATGGCCACCCCAACGCTGGAGACTCCGGTGAAGCAGGGGCGAACTTCAGGAGTGGCGTCAACGACCCAACTACAATCGCCCCGAGAGTCGACCAAGAGAATCCCTGGCGTGGTACCGACGTACCCAGCGATCAGACATTCGGTGCTGGCCAGATGCTCAGGCTGATTGAACACTCTCACCGCTACCGACAGCCCATCCCGAAATTCGCTCCAGTCAGACTTGTCAGCCCCTTCGATCCATGGGTGGAGTTTGTCGGCAACGCGCTGGTCCCCTGCCCATCCCCACATCAGTCCAGGCGTCGCCTCGCTAGTGGCGGTGACTTTGTCGAGGTGAGTCCAAGGCCATTCGGAGCCTTGCAGGTCCTTTCTCAGAGTCCGTCGATCAGCACCGAAGACGATGACGCCCTGGACATATACCGCCCCTAGCAGCGTCATGGGGTAACCCTCGTCCTCAACGGAGAGCCAGGCCCCTGAGCCCGAGGTTTGCCACGCCATCTAGCGTACCCCGTGGTGCGTCATCTAGATAGGCCCCGAATATTCGACCACGCCGGTAAGCAGGGTGTGGGTGCTGAGAACCCCGTCCAGGTCTTCCACTTAGACCTTCTCCGAGGGCAAGCCGAACTGCTCCTCCAAGTCGGGCCTGCGGCGGCGGTGGCGCTGGTGGGGCATGATTCTTCAAGACTACGTTCGATGGCCGGTAAGCGAAGAGAGGACCGCTCATGGCTGACGCTCCGGGTAGGTTCAAGTTCAAGAGAATCGGTCCGCCGAACACCGCGATTACCGCCGCTACTGATTTCACGTGGGAACTGGTCACGACGACCGGACAGGTCATTGCCAGGAGTGGGTCGGTCATGAGTCGATCCGAGGCTCTCCAAGCCGTTGAGTGGATCAAGGAAAACGTCGGCGCCTGTCCCAATGCTGGGTGAACTGGCACAGGCATCACACACCGCAAGAGTGACTACATTCTCACCCGCCACCCCTTCAAAGCGTTCTGAGTAACGTTCTCGGAGCCCGAACGGCCGGGCACACTCGCCGCACACCATCCTCGCTTCCGGAATGCCGATTTGGGAGTGTGGACCATTTGGCATCGGCCGTACTGACAGTCCAGCTGCCCACAGTAGTTTTCTGAACGCACACTTTCCCCGATCTGCAAACCGCGTGCGTCGTTCGAAGTGAACCGGCCTAGGAGTTCTGAAGAGAGCAAAGTCTGAGATATCCCAGATCGCCCCCCGAACCCCGCCACTGGGCTATCCGACCGCCGGCTGGCGGACGCGACAGAACGTGCCACATTTGGCCGCGCGACGCCATAGTCGGATGCATACATAGTCGGCCATGAGCGACCGCCGAGAACGACTCGGGCGACGTCGGTCGCGGGAGGCGTTGGCGTGGCAGGCGGGCGAACCCGCGTAGGATCGTTCCCATGGACCCGGAGATGGAGGAAATCCACCGTGGTGACACGGTCTGGCGCTTCGATCGGGACTTCCTGGAGTCGAGGTGGGCTTGCCTGTGGGGTCGAGGTTGCCAGGGCATCGGTCCCGAGCCGGCGGCGCATCTCGGCCTCGGCTGCTGCTCCATCGGTGCTGACCTGGGTGATGTGGACGAATCTCGGACGATCGCCGCGCTCGCGGCCACATTGGCCCCGATCCGCTTCGAGCGTCACGCCGAGGCCGGCGAGGGTGGCATCTTCAGCGACGACGCTCGCACCCACACCCGCGTTGTCGACGGCGCCTGCATCTTCCTCAACCGCCTTGGATTCATCGGCGGCGCGGGCTGCGCGCTGCACCTGGAGGCCATCGAGGCAGGCGAGTCACCCATCGATTGGAAACCGTCGGTGTGCTGGCAGCTGCCCATCAAGGTGGACTGGGCGGCGGGTGCTGGTGATACCGAGGTGGCGACGGTGCACCGTTGGACACGCCGCGATTGGGGCGCAGAGGGCGAGACAATGGCGTGGTGCTGTACTGAGGGTTCGTTGGCCTACGTGGGCGACCGTCCGGTCATCGACTCGCTGGGCGCGGAGTTGGAGGAGATCGTCGGCACCGAGATCTACGTCGAGTTGCGCTACCGGATGACGGGGCAGTAGCCGCCCGACCAGCGGTCACGTCCTGCGTGGCTGCCGCAAGCCACGACTCGTTCAGCGTCGGTCAATCCTGATCGCGTCAAATAACGGACGAGGCCCGAGCGTGTTCCACATCGCCAGTTCAGGCGCGATAGAACGCGCATCATTCGGTCTGCCGGCCCATAGTCGGCGGAGTACAGACTCGACGTTCGGAGTGTGGGCCACGGCAAATCTTCCTCCGGATGCCACCCCATAGTCCCGCCTTACAGGGCATGACGAAGTCCGGGTGGACCGCTCACAACTGATGCTCCTGCCGGTTCTCGTACGGCGACGGTGTTCGGCCAACCACCCTGCATCGCTCGAAACCGGCGGTCGCGGATAGCCCAGTGGCGGGGTTCGAGGGGCGATCTGGGATACCTCAGACTTTGCTCTCTCCAGAACTCCTAGGCCGGTTCACTTCGAACGATGCACGCGGTTTGCGGATCTACCGGCCGAGCGGTTGGGTGACCCAGTATGACGTAAGGTATGCCGAAGGACGAACTCGCTCACCTTGAGCTCGCTGCGGTCCTTCCGACTCGGTATTAGCCGAAGTGAGGCGCGCCGAGCGAGGAGAGAATTGTGGTCTCACAAGAAGCATCGCACGTAGGTGTTCGGCTCGATGAGCATCATTCTCCAGAGACAAACGGGCGGATGGCGGTCTGTCGGCGCTGTGGATCACAGACGGACGGTCCAGAGGGGCACCAACATATTCCGGATGAACGGCAACTGGCTCGTTGCAACGAATGGTTGGACGCGCAGTCACGACTGGGGCACATTGACCGCGCAAGAGGCTTACTCAAGAAGTGAGCCCTGTGGGTGCCGAGAACCCCGTCCAGGGTTCCACCTGGACCTTCTCCGAGGGCAAGCCTCGGTGAAGATGGATTAAGACGCGGGCGTTTCTCTGAGCGCCCTTCACTTGCCTGCGCCCGACTGCGACAACACACAATATCGGCAACCTCATTCACGAGTACTGGCTCGTGGCTTGAAGTGGTCAGTTGGGGTTCTCGACACCCATACTCTGCTTAACAGCGCGATCGAATATTTTCGGCAGTACGGGCTTTAGTGTCGCGCGCAGCACGGAGGCTCATCACCTGGCGGAGGAGGTGACGAGGACCTGCTTGAGGGTTTCAAACTCCTCGAGACACTGTCCTGCGCCGATGACGACGCAGCTCAGCGGGTCGCGGGCCACGACGATCCGCACGTCTGTCTCCTCTTGCAGGCGGGCATCGAGCCCGCGTAACAGAGCGCCTCCACCGGTAAGCACGATTCCCTGCTCCATGATGTCGGCGGCGAGCTCGGGGGGTGTCTTGTCCAAGGTGATCTTGACCGCGTCGATGATCGCCGACACCGGCTCGTCGATGGCCTTTCGGATCTCTTCGGTCGAGACCACAACGGTCTTCGGAAGGCCCGTGACGAGGTCACGACCGCGTATCTCGGCGTGGAGCTCCTCTTCTAGTGGGAAGGCAGAACCCAGCGCGATCTTGATCTCCTCGGCCGTGCGCTCGCCGAGGGCCAGGCTGTACTCCTTTTTGATGTAAGAGATGATCGCCTCGTCGAGCTCGTCACCTCCGATGCGCACCGACTGACTCGTGACGATGCCGCCGAGGGAGATCACCGCAACCTCCGTCGTACCGCCGCCTATGTCCACCACCATGTTGCCGGTCGGCTCGTGGACCGGCAGTCCCGCTCCGATTGCCGCTGCCATCGGTTCTTCGATGATGTACGCCTTGCGGGCACCCGCGTATTCGGCCGCCTCCATCACGGCACGCTGCTCTACGCCCGTGATGCCCGAGGGCACACACATGACCATTCGGGGCTTGGCGAAGCGGCGCTGCTGGACGCGCTGGATGAAGTACCGGATCATCTTCTCGCAGATCTCGAAGTCAGCGATGACCCCGTCCTTCAAGGGGCGAATGGCCTGGATGTGGCTGGGGGTGCGGCCGATCATGCGCTTGGCCTCGGCGCCCACGGCCAAAGGGCGGCCATCCTTGACGTTCACCGCCACGACCGACGGCTCGTTCAAAACGATACCAAGGCCGCGCACGTACACGAGTGTGTTCGCCGTGCCGAGGTCGACCGCCATATCGCGGCCGAGCAAGAAAAACCAGTTATCTGCCATGGGCGTCGATCCACCTCAGGATCAGCCCAGATGCGGTCGCCGAAGGTAGGCGCGCTGCCCTCGGGGCTGGAGTCACTAGTCAGACTACCTTGCCCATCGAGCTTGCCCATCGAGCACCTGATCCACGTCGAACACGCCAATGTGACCGGCTTGGCGGACTGATCCACGAGTATGAGCTCGCAGCTTGATGTGTGGACCTGGACCCGCTCCGGTCACAGGACTCCTGCTCACCGCCGCAGCGTCACCGTTACTAGCCCATCACCTTTTCCGTGAACTCGGTCACCTGAAGGGTGCAATTACTCGGCTCGTGGGCTTAGCCGGACATGACGGGCTCGACGAGGCTCGTTGCCCTGGCGCTTACGTTCCTCTACCGCTTGGTCCACCGCGTCATCGGGATGATCCGTGTCCATCGGATGGACGCTGCAGCTAAGGACGCGGAGATCCTGGTACTGCGCCACCAACTCGCTGTGCTCCGCCGACAGGTTGCTCGTCCTCGCTTCACCTGGTCGAATCGGGCACTCGTCAGTGCATTCGCCCGCCTGGTCCCCCGCGAGCGATGGGCATCGTTCTTCATCACGCCAGGAACCATCCTTCGGTGGCATCGAGCTCTCATCCGCAAGCATTGGACCTATCCCCACCGGCAGGCCGGCCGCCTAGCCCTGGCTGAAGAGACCGTCGCGCTGATCGTGCGCCTGGCTAGGGAAGACCCGCGGTGGGGCTACCTACGCATCGTCGGGGAACTGAAGAAGCTCGGCGTCACCGTCTCCAGGACCAGCGTCGCTAGCGTCCTTCGACGGCACCGGCTGCCGCCTGCGCCGCGGCGCTCCGGTCCCTCCTGGACCGAGTTCTTGCACACCTCCGCGTAAAGTCGGCGAGTCTCACCATCAGTCCGACGCTGGCGCACCCAGAGCACCCACAGCAATCCGAATATTCGGACCCTTCAGGCCTCTCCTTCCGGGGTCCTCATCGCCGCAATCCACGAATTCAGACTGACGAGCGGGAGATGGTGCCTGTCGTGGATCGGCGGCGATCGGATTCGCGCAACAAGCGCTTGCGTGCGCGGATCGATAACGGTGTGATCTCCACCAGCTCGTCGTCACCGATCAGCTCTATCGCGGATTCGATCGTCAAAGGGCGCGCCGGAACGAGCTTGACCGCCCTGTCCGAGGCATGGGTTCGGATGTTCGACTTCTGCTTTTCCCGCGTCACATTCACGACCATGTCGTCGGGTCGCGCGCTCTCTCCCACGACCATTCCCTCGTAAACGGTCTCACCGGGCCCGATGAACAGGTCGCCACGCGGCTGGAGTTTGTCGAGTGCGTAACTCGTCGCGACACCTTGGCGATCGGCCGTCATGGCTCCCCCCCGCCGTTGCGGAAGCTCTCCCACCCACGGCGCCCATCCCCGGTGACGCGTGTGGAGAAGCGCTGTGCCGCGCGTAGCCGTGAGAAGTTGCGAGCGGAAACCGAGCAGCCCCCGTGCCGGGGCCTCGAAGCGCACGATGCTGCGGCCCGTGCCGCCGGCACGCACGTCCAACACCATGCCCTTGCGAGGAGCCAGGGCCTGGGAGATCGTTCCAACGTGTTCGTCGGGCACGTCCACCACGCCTTCCTCCACCGGTTCGTATCGGGTCGTGCCGATCTCGCGGGTGAGAACCTCTGGCCGGCTGACCTCGAGCTCATAGCTTTCGCGCCGCATCGATTCGATCAGAACCGCGAGCTGCAGTTCACCGCGACCGGACACCTGCAGGACGTCGGGCGACCCGGTGTTCTCCACCGCAATTGACACGTTGCCAAGGACCTCGAAGGTGAGTCGATCGCGCAAGTGGCGAGACGTCAGGTACCGCCCCTCCTTGCCAGCTAGGGGTGAGGTGTTCACCCCGAAGGTCATGCGCAGCACAGGCTCGTCCACTTTGAGACGTGGCAGCGGGTCCGGATCCTCGGGATCTGCCAGTGTGTCGCCGATCTGAACCTCCGGAAAGCCAGCGATGACGAAGAGGTCACCGGCTGCCAACGCCTTTGCGTCCGTTCGACCTAGGCCGTCGATGGCGAGCAACTGAGTCGGCCGCCGAGCGACAGCTGTGCCCTCGGCGTGCACCAGCGTCACGGCTCGATCCGAGCGAAGCGTTCCCCGAACCACGCGCCCAATGGCGAGACGGCCCAGGTACTCCGATGCATCGAGGTTGGTGACCAGGGCTTGGAGCGGCCCTTCGGGATCACCTATCGGCGCCGGGACGGTGCTCAGCACGGCGTCGAGCAGCGGAGCCAGATCGGAGTCGACCGCTGGCATACTGACTCCCTCCCCTGATCTACCCTCCCTAGCCATGGCTGATATCACCGGGAACTCGATGTGGTGGTCGGGCGCCTCCAGGTCAAGGAACAGTTGGTAGATCTCGTCGAGGACTTCGGCAGGGCGTGCGTCGGAGCGGTCCACCTTGTTCAGGACCACGACAGCAGGGAGATCGGCGGCCACCGCTTTGGACAGCACGTAGCGGGTCTGGGGCAGCGGACCCTCCGCTGCATCGACGAGGAGAAGGACCCCATCCACCATTGCGAGGGCCCGCTCAACCTCTCCGCTGAAGTCGGCGTGCCCGGGCGTGTCGACGAGGTTGATCTTCACCCCCCGCCAGTGCACCGACGCAGCCTTGGCCAGAATCGTGATGCCGCGCTCGCGTTCCTGGTCAGTCGAGTCAAGGACTCTATCGACGACCGCCCGCGTGCCGAAAACGCCGGTCTGACGCAGGATCGAGTCGACCAACGTCGTCTTGCCCTGGTCGACGTGAGCTACAAGGGCAACGTTACGGATGGCGGCCACGTCCATAGGACCATGATGCTCCATTTACATCCAGTGCCGGTCACCTACAGGTTCTTCCTGCAGGTTCTCCCGCAAATATCGAGCGTGGAGAGATGGGGCAACTTTTCGGACTGTACGCGCTGTCCTTGGGTAGCGTGATGGATATGCGATTCGGAATCGATGTCGCTCAGCAGAGGATGGAGTGGGACGAGCTTCTCGCACGGACACGCTTGGGCGAAAAGTTGGGCTTCGAAGGGGCGTGGGGGTTCGATCACTTCCAACCCATGTATGGGGAGGGACCCGGTAACTGCTTCGAGGGAATGACGACCTTGGCGGCTCTGGCGGCGTCGACCACTACGATCCGGATTGGACTGCTTGTCACCGGCGTCACTTACCGGCACCCTTCGGTTCTATGCGCGCAGGCGATCACCGTCGACCATATCTCCCACGGTCGCCTCGACCTCGCGATGGGTGCCTCGTGGTTCGAACCGGAGCACCGAGCACTCGGCATCGGATTCCCCGCCACCGGCGATCGATTCGACCTCTTGGAGGACACGTTAGAGATCGTGATCCACCTCATGAGCGGCGAGGCCGTCTCCTACGAGGGGAAGACGACCACGCTGACGGGCGCGGTGCTCCGCCCCCTGCCCGTGCAGCGGCCCCACCCTCCCATCTGGATCGGTGGCCATGGCCCGAAGCGGACACTCCCTCTCGTGGCGCGCTATGCCGATATGTGGCACCACTTCGCCTCGCCGGAGGAGTACGCGCGCATCTCGGCCACCGTGAACTCCCTCGCCACAGAGGCCGGTCGGGATCCGGCATCAATCGGGCGGGCGTCGTCGCTTTCGATGTCGGAAGGATGGGACGAGGTGCGCCGGACAATGGATGCCTATGCAGCGGCTGGCGTCTCTTACCTCGTGTGCGGGTGGCCATCCGAAGGGCGCGAAAGGGTCGCCGAGTTCACGGAAAAGGTGATGGGCGAGTACCGGTGACGCTGCGGCGGTGAGCAGGAGTTCTGTGAGTGGAGCGGGTTCAGGTCCACACATCAAGCTGCGAGCTCATACTTGTGGATCAGTCGTGCGGGTGCCGAATATCTCATCCGGGGCCCTTCAGCTGGCCTTTCGTTGACGCGACCAGGCGGTAAAGCTGGGCCATGGCGCTCTCCTTTTTCTACCTAGCGTTCGTCCGAATCCTCCAGTTGCTCCGACTCTCTCGCCATGAGAACCGTGAACTCGCCGTCGAGGTCGTCATGCTCCGTGACGAGGTGCCGGTCCTCCGGCGCCAGGTGGCGCGCCCGACACTTCAGCCTGCCGACCGAGCACTGCTCACCGGACTCAGCCGGCTCCTAAATCGTCGACACCTCGGACCACTGTTCGTTCAGCCCGAGACCTTGCTCCGCTGGTACCGGGACCTCGTGCGGCGCCGGTCGACCTGTCCCCATCGGCCAGGTCGACCGAGCGTTCCCGCCGGCACCGTTGGAATCGTCCTTAGGTTGGCGAAGGAGAACCCAACCTCGGGGTATAGGAGGATCCAGGGCGAACTGATGACGATGGGCGTGCGTCTCGCACCCCCGAGCGTCTGGGCGATTCTTCATCGCCATGGCATCGAGCCATCCGCGAAACAGACCGGCCGAGCTGGACTGAGTTCCTCCGAGCCCAGGCATCATCGATGCTGGCTTGCGACTTCTTCACGGTTGACACTGTGTTGCTCAGACGCCTCTACGTGCTCTTCTTCATCGAGATCGACATCCGAAGGGTCTAGGTCACAGGAGTCACTGCAAGCCCGCTAGAAGCATGGGTCGTCCAACAAGCTCGCAACCTGACGGTGGGTGGGCAGCCAGGCACTCGTCGTTTTCTCATCCGTGATCGGGACTCTAAGTTCACCTCGAGTTTCGGCAAGGTGTTTCGCGCGGATGGAATACGGATCATCCGCACGCCGGTCCGAGCTCCGCGGGCCAACGCCTTCGCTGAGCGTTTCGTCGGCACGATCCGCCGGGAGTGTCTCGACCGGATGCTCATCTTCCACCGGCGTCAGCTCGAGGTAGTGGTCAATGAGTTCATCGACCACTACAACACCCTTAGACCGCACCGCTCGATCGAGCAGTCGTCACCGCTCTTTATGTCCCTAGTGCCACCACCGACCTCGCCTCCCGATGCGACGCAACTGCGAAGATCTGACAGGCTCGGTGGTCTCATTCACGAGTATGAACTTGCTGCGTGAAGCCTACGGATGAGGTTTTCGGCACCCACAGGCCCAGTATCTCAAATTCCCAGCACCCACGATGCTCTGCTTCTTTGTGCGATCCCGACCACGCCGCCGGACGAACGCTCTTTGGTGGTGTCAGTATCGCGGGGTCTGATCCGAGTCCACTTCGTGCGCCGGAGTGGTGGCGACGGCGAGGAGGATGTCTTCATGTCCGGTGTCTACATAGTGAGCGACAGCTCGTGTGATTTCGAACAAGATGAGACAGACCTTCCCAACGTTGAGATCGTCCCTCTGAGCATCCGCTTTGGGAGCGAAGAGTTCACTGACCGTTGGGACCTGAGCGTCGACGACTTTTACAAGAGAATGGCGAACTCCGACGTTCTCCCCCAAACAGCCTGCCCATCGCCCGGTGCCTTCGAACGGGCTTTCTACAACGCGGTCGACGCTGGTGCTGACGCGGTGGTCTGCCTCAACATCTCGAGCGCGTTGTCACACACGTTCCAGTCTGCCCAGACAGCGGCCGCTGCCTGCGAGAGGGGAATTCCGATACACGTGATCGACAGTAGGTCTGTGTCAAGCGGCCTCGGCACCCTCGTACTTGAAGCAGCCAAGGCGGCCGGCGGCGGCGCCGACGCAGAATCCGTGCTGCGACAAGTCGGCAACATCATCCCCCGCACGCACGTGGTCGCTGCTCTGAACACACTGGAGAACCTGAAGAAGGGTGGGCGCATCGGGGGGCTAAGGCGCTGCTGGGATCGATACTGTCGGTCAAGCCACTGATCGACATCACCGGTGGCGTGGTCCAGGAAGCCGGCCGGGCTCGTACACGCAAGCGGGCCATGCAATGGCTCTACGAATGCATGATGGGTGCTGGGGCGATCGAGCATGTGTCGGTGATGCACAGTGGAGCACCCGACATCGACGAGTTCCTCGACCTGATCGCTCCCGACTTTCCCCGAGAGGCGCTTCGGGTTCGCAAGATGGGCGCCATCGTCGGCACTCACGGCGGTCCCCAGATGATCGGCGTCAGCTGGATCGCCACTTCGTAAGGGGATCACGTAAATGAGATGCGTTCTACGACAAGATCCGGTAACCGCTCTGCTGTCTGGGCTCGTAGGGATGCGACCCGTACGGTCCGAATATTCAATCACGCCGTTAAACAGGGACTTTCTAGTCAGGATCCTTCTCGGCTACCTTCCCCGCGGTGCGAGGTGCACGGGCCCAAAGTCAACTGTGGGCCTTCTCTTACCTCGCCATCCGCCTGTGGGTGCCGAAAATCCCATCCCCCCACTCGGACTGTCAGTGTTCAAGTGCCGGTTGTCTTCAGGCGGCTTGACCCACACCACGATCGACGCATGAGGATGAGCGGAGCCAGTTGCCCACAGGTGGTCTGACTCACACTCTGATCGA
>Ga0181527_1003021_pt1 | contig 15304 bp, 20 predicted proteins | sample PEATcosm2014_Bin_30_FD_119762 | JGI IMG/M metagenome (GOLD analysis project Ga0181527, IMG submission 119762) | Peatland microbial communities from MTU Mesocosm Facility, Houghton, MI, USA - PEATcosm2014_Bin06_60_metaG | ecosystem: Environmental > Terrestrial > Soil > Wetlands > Peat | place...
ATCAATCTTCGCTCGGTGTTCGATCGCAAGAATTACTTCTATCCAGACCTGCCGCAGGGCTACCAGATCTCGCAGTACAAAAGTCCTATCGTCGGCGAGGGAGTTGTCACCGTCGACGTTTCGCCGACCGAGCAGATCGAGGTCGGCATCGAGCGGCTGCACCTCGAACAGGACGCCGGCAAATCGCTGCACGACCAGTCGGCGACGGAGTCCCTCGTCGATCTCAATCGCTCGGGCGTGGCGTTGATGGAGATCGTCTCCAAGCCCGACATGCGCTCGTCCGAGGAGGCGCGCGCCTATGTCACCAAGCTGCGCACGATCCTGCGCTACATCGGCTCCTGCGACGGCAACATGGAGCAGGGCTCGCTCAGGGCGGACGTGAACGTCTCCGTGCGCCACCCCGGCGAGCCGCTCGGCACGCGCTGCGAGATCAAGAACGTCAATTCGATACGCTTCATCGGTCAGGCCATCGAGGTCGAGGCGCGCCGCCAGATCGCAATTTTGGAGGACGGCGGCGTCATTAAGCAGGAAACGCGATTGTTCGACCCCGGCAAGGGCGAGACGCGGTCGATGCGCTCCAAGGAGGAGGCGCACGACTATCGCTACTTCCCCGACCCCGATCTGCTGCCGCTCGAATTCGATCAGGCCTATGTCGACGCGCTGGCGGCCCATTTGCCGGAGCTGCCCGACGCCAAGCGCGCCCGCTTCGTGGAGCAGTACGGACTGCCGCCCTATGACGCGGGCGTGTTGGTCATGGAGCGCGCCAGCGCCGACTATTTCGAGGAGGCGGCGAAGGGCCGCGACGCCAAGCTCGCCGCCAATTGGGTCATCAACGAATTGTTCGGCCGCCTCAACAAGGAAGGGCTCGACGTCGCGCGCTCGCCCGTCTCGGCGAAGGCGCTTGGAGCGATCGTCGATCTGATTTCGACCGGCGTGATCTCCGGCAAGATCGCCAAGGACTTGTTCGAGATCGTCTGGAGCGAAGGCGGCGACCCCGAGAAGATCGTCGAAGAGCGCGGCATGAAGCAGGTGACCGACACGGGCGCGATCGAGGCCGCCGTCGACGAAGTGATCGCGAAAAATCCGGACAAGGTGGCGCAAGCGCTGGCGAAGCCGACGATGCTCGGCTGGTTCGTCGGTCAGGTGATGAAGACCACCGGCGGCAAGGCCAATCCGCAAGCGGTCAACGACCTGCTCAAAGCCAAGCTCGGCATCTGATTATTCGCGCGCGGCGCCGCGAAAGCGAATCACTTTCGTGGCGCGCTGCGCGATTTCGAGTTCGCGAGACAGCCTTGTGACGCGAAAATCGAACGCGCGACATCATCATCGACAGTTTTTTTTTCATCCCTTCGCGGCGCCTTGAACGCGCGCGCGCCGCTTGCGCTCGCGCGCGCGCCATTGACTTGCGAGCGCATTCTCCGATGCGCGTCGGCGCGCGAAGAGTCTCGCTTTGCTTTTGATGCATGTCGACGACTGCGACTTGCGCGCGGCGACGCTTCGTCCGTCTCGCGGATGTTTTCTCTTAGCTAAAGAAATCAATAAATTGAATTTCAATCAAGGCGAGCGTCAATGCTTTGAATCTTTGCGCGGCGCGTGTTTCTCGACCGTGAAAACGACCTCGTCCGCGCGGCGCTTTCGCCGCATTTTCCGCGACGCGATTCTTGTGCTTCGTCAACATCGGCGATCCGCTTCGCGCGTGTCCGCGGCGTCGCGAAAACGCTGGCGCGACGCCGCGCGCATGTTGTCGACGCCAATTGCAAGCATGAATCCGCGCGGCGCCACTTGAACACACAATTAACCACGTTACGCTAGCAACGCTTGTTGTTGGCGGAACGATGCTCCGACAACATGGACTGTAAGGGGACCTAAGATGGCGAGAGCAACAACGAAGCGTAAGCCGGCCAAAAAGGCAGCGGCTAAGAAGGGTGCGCGTAAGACCGCGACGAAGAAGACCGCGACGAAAAAGGCCGCCGCGAAGAAGACGACGCGCAAGGCTGTCCGCAAGACCGCGACGAAGAAAGTCGCTCGCAAGACCACTGCTGCTCGGAAGACGGCCGTCAAGAAGCGCGGCGCGACGAAGAAGAGCGCCGTGAAAAAGACCGCGACGAAGAAGACCGCGACGAAGAAGACCGCGCGCAAGACCGCCGTCAAGAAAGTCGCCGTCAAGAAGCGCGCGACGACGCCGCGCAAGCCGAAAGAAACTCCTCCGGCGCCTCCGACCACGACTTCGGAGTCCAATTAGATCTCGCGCGCCGACCACCCAAGGGAACGCTCGCGCCATGCGGCGAGGCGGCGGGATACAACGTCACCCGAGAGCGCTTTCGCGTGTCTCGGGTGTTTTTTTATTGATTTGAGCCCGGCTTTTGACGGGTTAGACATTCCCCCGCGAAGTTGCGCCACAAAAGCAGCGGACCACGCGTCTCCAACTTGAGTTTGGCCCATTCGTCCGCGCAGGCGTGCATTTTCTCGCGCGAAGCAGGCGGCAATCTCGGCGGCGGCGCGGAAGTGTCGGGCGGCGGAGGCGCCGGCAAGCGGGTTTTCGGCGGCGCGCCCTGGACGCGCGCGCCTTCATCCTTTGGTTCGCGCGGCGCGACATGGGGCGGCGCGACATGGGGTTGCGGCTTTCGTTCCGCGGGCGCGGGCGCGTTGTCCTTTTTCTTCTTCTTCGCTTCGTCGCCAGGTTTTCCGGGGGCGGTCTCGCCCGCCGCGGGCTTGGCGGTTGTTGTCGGCGCGGCGTCGGCTTCTCCGCCGAGAACAGCGGCGCTGAACGCCAGGATCAAAAACGCGCGACCAAACCCAAATGATCGTGTCGACGACGGATGGCTCGCCGTCGGCTGATGTTCGGCGAGGAACGGATCGCGAAGCACTGCAACTCCCTAATGCGCTCCCGCAATCCGCAGCGGCGCGACAACAACTTGTCTATCGCGCCAAGGCGGCCACAAAATCAAGATGGCGCGTCGCGCGTTCAAATCCTTGAGCGCCTTTGTCGGGTCGTCCGCCCTATGATAGAGCCTTTGATCATTGCGCGCGCGGCTTGAGAGGGAGCTTATGCACGAGAGACAAGGAAACGCGCCCGTCGACGGGCGTCTTAGTCTAATCCAGCGTCCGCGCCGCAACCGGCGCAGCGAATGGGCGCGCCGCCTCGTGCGCGAGCATAGGCTCGACGCGAGCGATCTGATCTGGCCGTTGTTTCTCATCGAGGGCTCCGGTCTGCGGGAGCCGATCCCCTCGATGCCCGGCGTCTTTCGCTATTCGGTGGACCTGGCGAAGGAGGCGATCGCGCATGCGGCGTCGCTTGGAATTCCGGCCGTCGCGCTCTTTCCCAACATCGATCCGGGTCTGCGCGACGCGCTCGGCGCCAACGCGCAAAGCCCCGACAATCTCGTGTGCCGCGCATGCCGCGAGATCAAGGCCGCGGTTCCGGACGTCGGCCTCGTCACGGACGTGGCGCTCGATCCATACACCAGCCATGGTCACGACGGACTTTTGGAAGGCGATGAGATCGTCAACGACGCCACCGTGGCGGCGCTGGTTGGCCAGGCGCTCAATCAGGCGCGAGCCGGCGCGGATGTCATCGCCCCCTCCGACATGATGGATGGACGCATCGGCGCGATTCGCGCGGCGCTCGACGCGGCGGGATTCGAGCATATTCAGATCATGAGCTATGCGGCGAAATACGCCTCGGCCTTTTATGGCCCGTTCCGCGACGCGATCGGCACGGCCAAGACGTTGCGCGGCGACAAGCGGAGCTATCAGATGGATCCCGCCAATTCCAATGAAGCGCTGCGCGAGGTGGCGCTCGATCTCGAACAGGGCGCGGACATGGTGATGGTGAAACCGGGAATGCCCTATCTCGACATCGTGGCCCGCGTCGCGCAAACTTTTGGCGCGCCGACCTTCGCGTATCAAGTCTCCGGCGAATATGCGATGCTGACCGCCGCCGCGCAAAACGGCTGGCTGGACGGCGATCGCGCGATGATGGAAAGCCTGCTCGCGTTCAAGCGCGCGGGGGCGTCGGGCGTGCTGACTTATTTCGCGGTCAGGGCGGCGGAGCTATTGCGGGCGGGGGCGTGAGACATTGGCGCGCCGCGCCTACGGGCTAGACAAAGCGGCGCGCACGTGGTTTGGCTTAAACTGGTCCGAGGCCGCCCTCACCGGCGCGGCGCGGTTTCGTTCACCCCTTGAAGACGCCTTCGCGCCATGAATCGTCTCGCCGTCCCAGTTGTCATCCTTTTGTTCGGCGCTTGCGGCATAAATTCAGCTCGCGCCGATTTTCGCCTGTGCAACAACACGAGTGGTCGCGTCAGCGTGGCGATATCCTATACCGACGGCCGCGACTGGCTGTCCGAAGGCTGGTGGAATTTGCGTCCCTCGGCCTGCGAAGTGCTTTTGCGAGGCCCCCTGGCGGCGCAATACTATTATGTGTACGCGATGGACGAACGCGGCGGCGAATGGAAGGGGAAGTCCTTCATGTGCACCCGGGACCGGGAGTTCAGGATCGATGGGCGCGCGGATTGTTTCGCGCGCGGCTTCGATCGCACGGGCTTCTTCGAGATCGACACCGGCCGCGACGCGCGGAATTGGACGGTGCAACTGACCGACCCGGCCGCGCCCGTCGCGCCGGCGGCGCAATGAACTGGAACGCGAGCGGCGTCCGCGAAAAGGAATAAGGCAAGAAATGAGAAGGCTGCGGCGCGTCAAGATCATCGCGACACTCGGACCGGCCAGCGTCGACAAGGCGGTCGTCACCGGCCTCGCCGTCGCTGGAGCGGATGTGTTCCGCATCAATATGAGCCATACCGACCACGCGGGACTTGGCAATTACGTGCGGATGATCCGCGAGATCGAAGAGGAGTTGGGTCGGGCCATCGGCGTGCTGGTGGACCTCCAGGGTCCGAAGCTGCGCATCGGCGCCTTCGCCGAGGGCTCGGTGCATTTGCGCAAGGGCGACAGTTTCGTCTTCGATTCCGACCCGGCGCTTGGCGACGCGACTCGCGTGCGCCTGCCGCATCCGGAAATTCTCGCGGCCCTCAAGGTCGACGACACGATTCTGATCGACGACGGCAAGGTTCGGTTGCACGTGGTCGAGGCGACGCCGGAGCGCTCACGCGCCGTGGTCGATGTCGCGGGGCGCCTGTCCAACCGTAAAGGCGTCAGCCTGCCGGAGACCGACATCCCCATCACGTCGATGACCAGCAAGGATCGCGCCGATCTCGAAGCCGCGCTGGCCGAGGGCGTCGATTGGGTGGCGATTTCCTTCGTGCAGCGGCCGGAAGACGTCGTCGAAGTGAAAAAGCTGACGCAGGGCCGCGCGCTGGTGATGGCTAAGATCGAGAAACCGCAAGCGATCGCCCGGCTCGAGGAAGTGATCGAGGTTTCCGACGCGCTCATGGTGGCGCGCGGCGACCTTGGCGTCGAAGTGCCTCTGGAGAAGGTGCCCGGTCTTCAAAAGCGCATCAATCGCTCGGCGCGCCGGCTCGGCAAGCCGGTCGTCGTCGCGACGCAAATGTTGGAATCGATGATTCTTTCGCCCCTGCCGACGCGCGCCGAGGTGTCCGACGTGGCAACCGCGGTGTTCGAAGGCGCGGACGCCGTCATGCTCTCCGCCGAGAGCGCCGCCGGGCAATATCCTCTGGACGCGGTGGCGACGATGAGCCGCATCGCCGAAGAGGTCGAGACCGATATGGTCTATCGCACCATCATCAACGCGCAGCGCGCCGACGCGCCCAATCCGACGCCCGCCGACGCCATCGCCGCGGCGGCCCGCGACGTAGCGCAAACTCTCGGCGCCAGGGCCATTTGCGCCTGGAGCCATTCCGGCGCCACGGCGCTTCGCATCGCTCGCGAGCGGCCGGTTTCGCCCGTGCTGGCGCTGACGCCGATACGCGACACCGCGCGGCGTCTCGCTCTGGTTTGGGGCGTCCACGCCGTTCAGACCCGCGACGCGAGCGATGTCGAGGACATGGTGGAGCGCGCTTGCGAACATGCGCGGATAGAAGGCTTCGGCGGCGCCAACGGCGCCAATGACCGGATCGTGATCGTCGCGGGTATGCCGTTTGGCTCCCCCGGCGCCACGAATATGATCCGCATCGCGCTCGTGGGGGAGAAAGCCTGAGCCTGCCTCGTGGGAGGCTCGTTACGCCGTCAAGCGGCTATTGCGCCGCCTTGGCGCGGCGGGGCAGGGGATAGTCCTGGCTCTCATAGAGCGGCAAGATCGCCTTGCCGACATAGGTTTCCTCGTCGACGTCGAGCGAACACCCCAGCAGCGCGGTCGCCGGCATGTCTTCCATGACGTAACGGATCGCATCCGCCGCGCGCGGGAAACGCTGGTATTTGAGCGATTTTTGGCGCATCCTTCCGCCCGTTCCCGAATAGAGTTCGGCCGAGGCGTCATAGTCGAAAGCGTTCATTGTTTTCTCCGCGCGGTCGCCTCTATTCGCTGGACGCGTTTCGCGTCGGAGGCGCGAATTGGAACAAGCGCCGGATCAGATGCGCTCCAAGGTCGCCTCGGTGACGATCCGCTCCTGTCCGTCGCGATCGCTTTTGATCCGATATTGGAAGCCATCTCCGCCGTCCGGCATCTGGCGGGTGATCTTGAACGGCGTCTTCTCGCTTTTTCCGCCGATGCCGTGCATGACGCTGGCGCCGACCGGAAATTTATGCGACACGACCACCCTGTTTCGTGTCGCCTGTCGCGGGGCGGGCTTCGTATCAAATGCGCTCATGGAATCTATCCGTTTCTGGAGGGTCGCCGGCCCGTCGGGGCGCGCCGTCCGGTTGAGATCGCGCTATTTCTTCTTGCCGGCGTCCTTGCTCTGGATCTTGTCGATCGTCGACCATCCCGCCGAGACGGGGGCCGATCCGCCCGCAGGGGTCTTCGCCTTGTCTTTTTTGGGCTTCTTTGGTTCCCGATTGGAACGCTGCTGGCCTTTGGACATGGTGTCTTTCCTTGGTCCGCGGATGACGGCTTGATGAAAACTTGATCGAAGCTACTTGCTGGCCGGCGGCGCGGAAGATATTCGTTAACCGCCGCAAGGAGGATCGCGCTATTGGCGACGCGCCGCAACCGGCGCGCCGTCGCGTTTTAAATCAGACGGTGACTTCCAATCGATCGGCGGAGGATTTGCCGCTGCGGTTGTCGACCACGATCTCGTAAGATATCTTCTGGCCTTCGGCGAGGCCACGAAGCCCCGCGCGTTCAACCGCGCTGATATGAACGAAAATATCGGCTCCGCCGGCGTCCGGCTGGATGAATCCAAAGCCTTTTTGCGCGTTGAACCATTTAACGATACCGTTCTGCATGACATGTTCCTTTCGAAAGAACAGGTGGTGGCGAGCGCAAAAGCGCGTCGCCTGTTACATCGATGTTCTGGGAAGGAAGTCATGTGCGGCCGCGCCAAGAAAGCGTTTAAGCAGAGTCGTTCGACCGAAACCCGATTTCTACAATATGGGGCGCCCGCGCCCAAATGACAATGTTCCCGCCAGTCGCAACTTACGTTCACACTATGTCAAAATGGGTGACGCCAGTCCGAAATCCGCCAAATCCCGGCGAAAGAACGCCAAATATTTGCCCGATTTTATTTTCCGTCCGCCGGACAATTCGGACGCCATTCCAAAACGACAGTGGCTCGACCTGAGCGGCTGACGGCTCCCGCGCCGACCAAAGAGAAGCCTTCGCGCTCGTAAAAGCGTCGGGCTCGGGTGTTGTCGGCGTTCACGTCGAGCCGGATGCGGTTCGGCGAGGCTTGGCGCGCCGCGTCGATCAACGCCCGCGCGGCGCCCGCGCCAAAGCAGTTTGGATGGACGCATAGTTGATCGAGCCAACCGGTCGCGGGATTGATCACGACGAAACCCGCTAGAGCGGAAGGCTCGTCATCGTGCAAGCAAAGCGTGAGCGCGCCATCGGCTTCCAGCGCGGCCAGATGAGCCTCGAACCATTCGAGCCGTGCGTCGAAATCGATATCCGCATAGGTCGCTCGCCAAGACGCGACCCACAGTTCCATCAAGGCGGGCGTGTCCGTCGCGGCGCGGCACGCGACGTGACGCGCGCTCGCGGCTTGCGTGGCGGCGCGGCTCATGCTTTTCTCAACAGGTCCAGCAATTGCCGGTGGATCGCTTCATTGCCCGCGCAGATCTCCGATTTGGTCAGCATATCCGGGCCGCCGGAGAGGTCCGTGACGAAGCCGCCCGCTTCCCTCACCAAAATGACTCCGGCCGCTACGTCCCAAGGTTGGATGCCGCGTTCCCAATATCCATCGCATCGGCCCGACGCGACCATGGCGAGGTCGAGGGCGGCGGCGCCCAAACGTCTGATATTGCCGATTTTCGCCATGGCGGCGGCCAGTTCGACCTGAAAACGCGCGTGATGGGCGAGGCCGGCGAGCGGCGGTATGCCGCAGGCGATCATCGATTCGGCCAGATTGCGGCGCGCCGCGACGCGCATACGGCGGTTGTTGTGGAACGCGCCCTGGCCCTTTTCGGCGACGTAGAGGTCGTCGCTCGCGGGATTATAGACGAGGCCGGCGACGATCTGGCCCTCCCGCTCCAGCGCCACCGAAACCGCGAAAATCGGTATTCCGTGCAAGAAGTTCGAAGTGCCGTCGAGCGGGTCGATATGCCAAACGTGGCTTTTGTCCGCGCCCTCGACAGCGCCGCTCTCCTCCATCAGGAAACAATAGCCGGGCCGCGCGCGCGACAATTCCTCGAACAGAGTTTTTTCCGCGCGCCTGTCGGCCGCCGTCACGAAGTCGCCGGGCCCCTTGACGGAAACCTGGAGATTTTCCACCTCGCCGAAATCGCGCTTCAGCCCGCGCCCCGCCTTCATCGCGGCGGCGGTCATCACATTCATAAGGGCGGAGCGGATCATAAAAACCTCGGTGCGGGGCGGTTGGCGCAAACCTCGGAAAAGACGATGGACGTCTCCGGGCGTGAATCAGCGCCAATTCTTTTGTCTTCGGGGCTTTTCAATGCCCACGCGCCTTGGCTCCCGTCAAGCGGCGCGAGGCGCGGACGGCCCCGCGGACAGCTTCGGCTTTGTTAACCGAATCATAAAACAAGACCGCTAAATTGTCTTAAGCAAACCTTTTCGGCCCTCTTTTTTGGAGTTCGCCGCATGCCAAAAGCGCGCGAGGCTTTCGGGCAGACTGCCGCACCCGGTAAGATCGCTCGCCCGCGCGCCGCGGCGCGGACGCCCTCGGACGTTCATCAACGCAATTCCGGCCCGCCACCGGCGCCGTGCCCCCCGTTGGCGCGCCCCCCGTGCGTGACGTCGGGTCAGCTGTTTCGGGTGGCGATCCTCGTGCTTGGCGCCGCGTTTTACGCCGACCGCGCCGCTTCGACGACGGGTTGGCGTTTGTTCGGCGATCAGTCGCAATCGGCGGCCAACGTCGACGACGCGCCGACGGCCTCCATCGGTCCGGCGGGGCAAACGGAGCAGGGCTCGCCCCCTTAACCAACTCTTAACCTTTCGCGCGCATCCTGTATCCATCCCGCCGAGCTGGGATTTTCGGGTGGCTTCCTCCACCCCTCCTTGACGCCTCCCTGTCGATAGCCTCCAGAGCCGCCGTTTTGCGGCTCTCTTTTCGCGACGCGACGCTTTCGCTCGTCTACCCGGATTAAGGTTAAAAAAAACCTAACCAAGCAAACTGGCGCTAAATGCGCTAGATTGCTCGCCGTCGGGAACGCGCGGGGCGGGGCCCGGCAAGAACTTGCGCGAGCGTGACATGCGTACGAACGATTCATTTGAGGGCGCGCGGCAACCCGTGTCTTTTGTCGAAAAGCTCGCGGGATCGGAAGCGTTCGGGGCGATGTTCCGCGAGGGGATGTCGCTGGTGGAGGACGCGGCGGCCTATCTCGATGGAGCGGGACGCGAGGAGGCCAAGGCCCTTCCACGCGCCGAGGCGCTGGCCTACGCCGCCGAGAGCATGAGACTAACGACGAGGCTGATGCAGATCGCCTCGTGGCTCCTATTGCAACGCGCCGTGAATCAGGGCGAGATGACCCGCTCGCAGGCGAGCAGCGACAGGCATCGGGTCAAGCTGTCGCATCAGGAATTCGCCTCCAACCCCGAGGTGTTTCAGGCGCTTCCCCAAAAGTTGCGGGAACTGTCGATCCATTCCGTGCGCATGCAGGCGCGCATCATTCATCTTGATATGTTGATCTATGCGCCCGCGGCCAGCGCGCATCGGCCGCTCAAGACGAGCCCCGTCGAGGATCAACTGGAATTGCTGCGCAACGCTTTCGCGGCCCATTCATGAACGGGCGCCGCCGCGAGAATCGCCTTTAAGGCTTGCCCGAACCTATATTGGCGCGACAAAAAGCTCCCGGCGCATGGCGCCGGGAGCTTTTGCGTGCTGACGAGTTCTGGCCCGGACTTTACTTCTTGGCGAAGGACAGTCCGCCAAAGCGCGAGTTGAAGCGCGACAGACGGCCGCCGCGATCGAGAAGCTGCTGCGAACCGCCGGTCCACGCCGGATGGGTGTTGGGATCGATGTCGAGGTTCAGCGTGTCGCCTTCCTGGCCCCAGGTCGAGCGCGTGAAATACTCCGAACCATCGGTCATGACGACCTTGATCATGTGATATTCGGGATGAATCTCTTTTTTCATTTTGGTCCGACCTTGCTTGCGGGCGAACGGCACATTTTACCGCGGCGGCGATCGACGCGGGAGCGACCGGTTCAACTGTGATTGTTTTGCGGCCTAATAGCCCATCGCGCCGAGTTCGGCAAGCCGGCCGCCGTCCAGGGCGGCGTTAATCCCTGAAATTTCCGCGCTCAGGCGGCGAGAAGCCGCTGCACTTCGTTGACGAGATCGCGAAGATGGAACGGCTTCGACAGAATTTTCGCCTGCGAGGGCGCCTGATTGTCCGGGTTGAGCGCCACGGCGGCGAAGCCGGTGATGAACATGACTTTAATGTCTGGGTCCAGTTCGGTGGCGCGGCGCGCCAGTTCGATTCCGTCCATTTCCGGCATGACGATATCGGTCAGCAGCAGTTCGAACGGCTCCACCCGCAACTGGTCGTAGGCGGCGAGCCCGTTGTCGAAGGACGTGACCGAGAAACCAGCGTGTTGCAACGCCTTGACCAAAAAGCGGCGCATGTCGTTGTCGTCTTCGGCAAGCAGAATCTTGGCGGCGGCCTGATCGGTCATATCGCTCCTCGCGTCATTTTTTTCCATTGAGCCGAGCTTTGGTAAAAATCGGGTGAAAAACGCGCGTTCCCCCGTTAATTTTTGTATCCTTAGACCGTTCGGCCCGTTGACGCCATCGCGATCGCCGCGATTTCGCAACCAAGAAGGTTGCGTCGTCGGCGCAATTCTGGCTCCATCGAGCATATCGCGCCGAAAAGAGATATGGGACGGGCGACCCCGCGAAACAGCAAGAGGCGGATGCACATGGATTTGGAGAGACATCAGGACGCCGCGGCCGCGGTTACCCTCGCGGCGCCGAGCGCGCCCGTCGAGCCGGAACTCGCGACGCCCTTCGATCTCGTTTCGCCTCGCGAGATCGTCTGTCCGCTTGTGTTTTCGTCGCCCCATTCCGGCGATATCTATCCGGCGCGCTTCATGGAGCGGACGCGTCTCGACGCGGCCAGTCTCCGGCGGTCCGAGGACGCTCATGTCCACCAGTTGTTCGGCTGCGCCAAGGCGATCGGCGCGCCGATGTTGCGCGCCAGATTTCCGCGCGCCTATCTCGACCTGAACCGCGAGCCCTATGAACTCGATCCGCGCATGTTCGAGGACGCGCTTCCGGATTTCGCCAACACGAGGTCGCTCCGCGTCGCGGCGGGACTCGGCACGATTCCGCGGGTCGTCGCCGACGCGCACGAGATTTACGCGGGCAAGCTCAAGGCGGCCGAGGCGCTGCGGCGCATCGAGGGACTCTACAAGCCCTATCACGCCGCTCTGGAGGCGCTGATCGCCGGCGCGCGACAGCGGTTTGGCATGGCCCTGTTGATCGATTGCCATTCCATGCCGTCGATCCTCGCGCGCGATCCCGCCCTCGACGCGCGCGCCGAAAAGAGTCGGGTGGATTTCGTGCTCGGCGACCGTTTCGGGTCCAGTTGCGACGCCAGGATCGTCGATGTTTTGGAGAAACGGCTGCGCGGTTTCGGTTACAATGTCCATCGCAACCGCCCCTACGCTGGCGGATTCATCACCGAACATTACGGACGGCCCGGCGCCGGTCGGCACGCCTTGCAGATCGAGGTGGGGCGTGGACTTTACATGAACGAATCCACGCTCGCGCCCAATGAGCGATTCGAGACGGTGGCCGCTCATTTGAGCCTGGCCCTGGCTGAGCTCGCGCAGGAGCTTCCGATCGGCTCCGCGGCCCCGACGCGCGCGGCCGCCGAATAGTCGCGCCGACAGCTTTCTCCGGGGACGCGAAAAATGACAGCGGTCGATTTCGAAAGATTTGTCGAACATCTCGCCGATGTTTCGGCGGAGGCGATCCTGCCGTTTTTTCGCACGGCGGTCGCCGCCGAGGATAAAGCGCGCGGCGGCGCCTTCGATCCAGTCACGGAGGCCGATCGCGGCGCCGAGAACGCGATGCGTCGGCTCATCGAAAGCACTTTTCCGAGCCACGGCGTCGTCGGCGAGGAGTTCGGCGACCGGCGTTCCGACGCCGAATTTGTCTGGGTGCTGGACCCGATCGACGGCACCAAGAGTTTTATCTGCGGCCTACCGACCTGGGGCACCTTGATCGGTCTGACGCACAACGGCGCGCCGGTTTACGGTCTCATGAATCAGCCTTTCACGCGCGAGCGTTTTTCCGGGGACGGGCGCGCCGCCTTTTGGCGCGGACCGGCGCGGCATGGCTCGGCGTTGGAGAAGCGTCGCTTGAAGACGCGCGCCTGCGAGGATCTCGCGCAGGCGACGCTGATGACCACCTCGCCTTTGCTGATCGACGAAAATCTGCGCGAGAATTTTCGGCGGGTCGAGCGGCGGGTCCGCCTCTCGCGCTATGGCGGCGACTGTTACGCCTATTGCGCGCTCGCCGCCGGTCATGTCGATCTCGTGATCGAAACCAATCTGAACCCCTATGACATCGTGGCGCTGATCCCGATCGTAGAGGGCGCCGGCGGCGTCATCACGAACTGGAGCGGCGAGAGCGCGGAGAAGGGCGGCTCGATCATCGCGGCCGGCGACCCGCGCGCGCATGAAGCGGCGATGGCGCTGCTGGCGGGGTGAATGCGCGCCCCGCCTCACCCCAAAATCACATGCGGCACGAAACGCGAGCGGTTCGAAGTGATGGGCGATATATCCTCGCGGATTCCCATGCCCGCCGGCGCGTCGCCCACCAGCCAACCGCCGAGCACGGGGCGGCGGCCGTCGAAATCGGGCAGCGGGCAAAGCGCCTGGCGAATATATCCTTCGGCGCCATAGCCGTCGGAAGGGCCGCGCGTCTTCGAGGCGCCGTCGATCAGTTCAATGTCGGCGCCCTCGCGCGAATAGAGCGGCTTGCGCGCATAGCGATCGCCAAGCGAGGCGGCGCGCGGATCGTCCTCGAAATAGCTTGGCAGCAGATTGGGATGGCCCGGCGCCATTTCCCAAAGCAATGCCAACATGCCCTTGCCCGAGAGGATCATCTTCCACGGCGGCTCCACGAAGCGCGTGCGAAGCAGGGCGGGCGCGCGCCCGAACGCGTCCGCGAACATCCATTCCCACGGATAGAGCTTGAACATGAAGTCGATCCGGCGGCCCTGGCGATCCACGAAACAGGGACCGTCGAGGCCGATGTCGCCCATGTCCAGCGCCAGCGTCCGTAATCCCGCCTGGCGCGCGCAGTCTTCGAGATAGGCGATGGTTCCGGCGTCCTCGACCCCTTGGCTCATGCAGGACAGATGCAGAAAGCGCCCCAGCGAAATCTCGCGCCAGCGGGCGATCAGTTTCTCGTGCAGCGAATTGAACTGATCCGCGCCCTTGGGCAGGCCTCCGCGCGCGATCATTTGCTCCAGCCAAAACCATTGCACGACGGCGGATTCATAGAGGCTCGTCGGCGTGTCGGCGTTGTACTCGAGCAGTTTGGCGTCGCCTTCGCCGCCATAGGCGAAATCGAAGCGGCCATAGAGCGAAGGGTCGCGCCGCGCCCAACTCTGCTTGATCGCGTCGAAGGCGAAGGGCGGTATGCCGAGCCGACGCAATAAATCGTCATTGGCGACGACGCGCGCGACGAGTCGCAGACAGAGCGCGTGCAACTCCCGCGTCGGTCGTTCGAGCTTGTCCTCGATTTCCTGCGGCGAGAAAACGTAGCGCGCGGATTCGTCCCAATAGAGGTCGCCGTCCGTCGACGCGTAATGGAAGCCGATTTCCTTCGCGCGCGCTTCGAAATCGGGACGCGGCGCGGAAATCTCGCGCCTCACTCGCCGCCCCCGCCGCCGTGCCCGGCGCCCGCGTGGCCAAAGCCGCCGAAGGAGACGGCGCTGGCGCGCCCGGAGGGCGAAGAACCGGAATGTCCCGAAGATTCAGAATTTCCAGAGGATCCGGAATATGCCGACCATCCCGACCAGCCGCTGCTTCCGCCATGTCCGCTGGAACTTCCCGAGCTTTGGCACGGCGGCCCGTCGGGGTTGGAGCCCTCCGGCGGCGCGCAATTCTCGCGACGGTTATGCGCCTGCGCGGCAGCGAAAACGCCGATCGCCGCGGCGCCGAGGAGCCCGAGCGTGATCGCCAGCGTGCGCATTTGGGTTGGCGCCAGCGGAGTTGGGCCGCCGGCCAGCCCTTCCGGCGCGTGGGTGATGACGGGCGGCGGCTTTATGCCGCGTTTGCCGAATTGCTTGCGCGGTGTCGCCATCGCCTTACGGGCTCATGCAGGCGGCGCTGATGACGCCCGCCGAGATGGAGACCGCAGCCACCCAAAGCGCGGCGGCGAGCGCGTTTTGCTCTATCGCGTGCGACAGTCCGGGATGGGCGAGGCGCGCCAGAAAGTAAGCGACCACTTGCGTCGCGAAGGCCACGAATCCCCAGGCGACGAATTCCGGCGTCGACTGCGTGTTGTGGATCGCGCCCGCGAGCGCGATGGCGAAGCCGATCAGGCTGCCGCCAAAGGCGACCGCCGCCGAGGCGTTGTGCTGGCGAACAATCAGGTCGAACTCGCGATGCGGCGTCAACCAAGTGTAAACCAGGCAAAAGCCGGCGCAGAAAGCGATGGCTCCGGCGAAATAGGCCGTGAAGGAAATAAGTCCGGAGGCTCATCCCGGGTTCCGGGGTGATGGGGCGACGATTGCTTCGACGAGCGCCGTCAGCAGCGCTTTTCCACGTTTTCTGGCGTTGTGCACGAACTGGAAGAACGCGAGATAGAGCGGCAG
>Ga0181527_1003025_pt1 | contig 15290 bp, 13 predicted proteins | sample PEATcosm2014_Bin_30_FD_119762 | JGI IMG/M metagenome (GOLD analysis project Ga0181527, IMG submission 119762) | Peatland microbial communities from MTU Mesocosm Facility, Houghton, MI, USA - PEATcosm2014_Bin06_60_metaG | ecosystem: Environmental > Terrestrial > Soil > Wetlands > Peat | place...
CCAAAGCCACCCCAAAGCCACATCAGAGCCACATCAGAGCCACCCCAAAGCGTGTTGGTAGCCAACTGATAGGCACCCCAAAGCCACCCTAATGCCACCCCAATGCGACCCCAGTGCGACCCTAACGCCACCCTAAAGCCACACCAAAGCCACCCCGGGGTGAATGCAGAATGCAGAATGCAGAATGGCCGGTAAGAGGCGTCCGGCCCGAACTAAACACGAACGTTTTGGCGAAACGTCCCTGCCACACCGAGCTGGAATCGCGAGCTTGATACCGCCCTGTCGCTGTGGTTTTGCCCGGGAATTCTGCTTTCCTTTTGGCATTCTGCGCATACAGTTAGCAGTATTCATGAACGATATTGATATTGAAAGCTTGAAGGGCGTCGCGCAGCAGTTGCGGATACATTCGATTGAGGCGACGACGGCGGCGGGGAGCGGGCATCCGACTTCGTGTTGTTCAGCGGCGGATGTGGTGGCGGCCCTGTTTTTCGGGCACATGCGTTACGATCCGAAGAACCCGCATTTCCACAACAATGACCGGTTCATTCTCTCCAAAGGCCATGCCGCACCTTTGCTGTACGCGGCTTGGGCGGAGACGGGACTGTTCCCGGTAGAGGATCTGCTCAAGCTCCGGCAACTCGGCAGTGACCTGGAAGGCCATCCGACGCCGCGCCTGCCGTTTGTGGATGTGGCGACCGGGTCGTTGGGCCAGGGATTGGCCGTGGGGGTCGGCATGGCGCTATGCGCGCAGTTGGATAACCTGGACTACCGGACTTATGTCCTGATGGGCGACGGCGAATGCGCTGAGGGCGCGATGTGGGAAGCGGCATCGCTGGCGGGCGTCAGCCGCCTGAACAATCTCGTCGCAATTGTAGATGTCAACCGGCTCGGCCAGAGCCAGGCCACAGCGCTGGCGAGCGATTTTGGCGCGTATAAGCGGCGCTTCGAGGCCTTCGGCTGGCGCACGGAGGAGATTGATGGCCATGATCTTGAGGAGATTACCGAAGTGCTGGCCGCCGTGGGCTTGGGCTCGCAGCCGCTGGCTATCCTGGCCAAGACTATGAAGGGGGCCGGCGTCTCGTTCCTGCAGGACAAGGAAGGTTGGCACGGCAAGACGCTATCCCGGGAAGAGGCTGACCGTGCGATTGCGGAACTGCGGCCCACCGCCAAGACCGGGATCGGCCTGCCGATTCCCGCTCCGACCCCGCTGCCGGCGCCGGCCAATGCCGCGCCCGTTGCTTACCCGCCAACCACCTACAAGCTGGGCGACATGGTTGCGACGCGCGAGGCGTTCGGCAACGCCCTGCTGCGCATAGGGGGAGTGGACCTGCGCGTCGTGTCAATAGATGGCGACACGAAGAACTCCACCTACTCGGAGAAGTTCGACAAGAAGTTCCCGCAGCGCTTCACTGAATGCTTCATTGCGGAGCAGTGCATGGTCGGCGTGGCGACGGGCTTCAGCACGCGCGGCAAGGTGCCGTTTGCCTCGACATTCGCCTGCTTCTTCACGCGGGCGTTCGACCAGATTCGCGTGGCCGGGATTTCGATGGCGAACGTGAAGCTGGTGGGCTCGCACGTGGGGGTGAGCATCGGCGAAGACGGCCCGTCGCAAATGGGTTTGGAAGACATCGCCATGATGCGGGCGATCATTGGCAGCACGGTGTTGTATGCAAGCGACGCGGTATGCGCCGAGAAGCTGGTGGACCAGATGGCCGCCCATAAGGGCATTTGTTTCCTGCGGACGTCGCGGCCGAAGACGCCGGTGATCTACAACAATGACGAGGCGTTCCCCATCGGCGGCGCGAAGGTGCTGCGCCAGTCGGCGGAGGACAAGGTCACGGTGGTGGGCGCAGGCGTCACACTCTATGAGGCGCTAAAGGCGGCCGATGCTTTGAAGGGCGAGGGGATCGGAATCACGGTGATTGATGCCTACAGCATCAAGCCGCTGGGGAAAGACATGATCAAGGCCGCGGCGAAGAAGACGAAGAACCTGGTCGTGACGGTGGAGGACCATTATGCCGAAGGCGGGCTGGGCGATGCGGTGGCGGGCGAATTGAGCGCGGAGGGCATCAAGGTCCATAAGCTGGCCGTGCTGGAGCTGCCACGCTCGGGCAAGCCGGAGGAGTTAATGGCGAAGTATGGTATTGACGCCAACGCCATTATTCAGAAGGTCAAGGCACTGATCTGAGCGCCAGTTAAGAAGTTACGCCGTTACCAGTTTGCGGATCCCCGGGGCGGCGGGATGGCACGGGCGCTGCTTCTCTTGACCGGGTGACCAGATCACTAAGCCGGTCAGTGGGCCTTCCGGGCGGTCATGCCCGGACGGTGGTATTTTGAAGCGGCCACATGCGTTCTGAGCGACACAAACTGCGCGCACTATTGGTGCTGCTACTCCTTGCCGTTTCTCCTTTTGCCGGGAGATTGCTGGCAGATTCCGATCACTGTGCGGTTTGCGGCGGACTGTTTGGGACTCGGGTTTTCACCGTGCAAAACGAGGTGAGCCAGGAGAAAGAGCAGATTTGCCAGGACTGCGCGAGGCTCAGCACCGTCTGCTTCATTTGCGGCCTACCGGTCAGGACCAACTACACCAAACTGCCGGATGGCCGGATCATTTGCGCGCGCGATGCCCGGACGGCTGTGCTTGACGAAGAGGAAGGCAAACGAATCTGCCGCCAAACCAAGGATAGCTTGGACCGCCTCTTTTCCCGATTTATGGATATTCCCGAAACAAATGTTACCGTCGCGATCGTGGATCGGGTGCATTTGCAGGAGTTGTTTAAGTTTGCCGGTCACGACTACGTGTGCCCGAATGTGTGGGGTTACACGGAAACGAAGACCAACCTCCACCACCAGGAGCACCAAATCAGCCTCTTGAGCGCGTTGCCGCTCGCCAGCTTCAAGGCGACGGTCGCCCACGAGTATGCCCACACCTGGCTCAATGAAAACCTGCCCGAGAAGCGAAAGGAGAGTCTCAGCCGCGATGCCAATGAGGGGTATTGTGAACTCATCTCCTACCGGCTGATGGATTCGCAGAATGAGGAGGCGCAGAAGAAGCTCATCCTGTCCAATGCGTACACGCGCGGCCAGATCCACTTATTCCTGGAGGCGGAGAGGCTCTACGGCTTTAACGACCTCGTGGATTGGATAAAATACGGGGTGGATGACCGGCTTGTGGGTGATGATTTGCGCCGGGTCAGGAACGTCGAGATGCCCCGCGCCGTGTCCCGGCCGGTGACGAACCTTCCTTCTTTCCGTTCAGAACCGTCGCCCGTGCCCGATAGGCTGGTGCTTCGGGGCATTTCCTGGGCGCAACAGCGGCCCGTGGCGATCATCAACGACCAGACTTTCGGAGTGAACGAGCAAGGCCGGGTGCGTGTGGGAAAAACCAACGTGACCATCCGCTGTCTGGTCATCCGCCAGGATGCCGTACGGATTCAGGTCGTCGGCTCAGGCGAAGAGCAGGAGCTGCGGCTTAAAATGGCTTCTCAGTGAACATGGGTATCACTTACGAAGACCGCGAGGACCAATGGCCGCCACCCTCACTCTCTCCTGCGCCCATGCAGCCGTGCCCCCGGCACCGCGGTAGTGCACAGTCCAACCCTCAGTCATTGGGCACCCAGCCTTTGCCTGGAACATAGTCCCGGCTGCCCGACGAAGGAGTGGCGCACCCAGCCGCTACAATCAGGGCGGCGATGGCCAAAAGCAGACAAAGTTTTGACATGCGGCAAATTTAATCCAGATTGGCTGCGCGGCAAGTGTGAGATGGTTTTAGCGATATGGCGGCGACGGAAACATATTTGAAGGGCCAGTTGCTTCTCGACAGCGGCCAATTGAGCGGCTCGTTCTTCCAGCACACAGTGGTGCTCATCTGCCAGCACGATGCGGAGGGAGCGTTCGGACTGGTGCTCAACCGCGCTACGGGCAAGAACGTCGGCGACGTGATCGTCGCCGACCTGCCGGAAGCCTTGAAGGACTGCCCCCTCTACGAGGGCGGGCCGGTCCAGCCGTCCGCGCTGAGTTTTCTCCATTCGGACGCGCTGCTGCTTGATGCCAACGTGATAGCAAATCTAAGCCTGGGCCATTCGGTCGATGAACTGGTGGAACTGGGCGAGGCGTTCTCCACGACACGAAAACTCAAGATGTTCGCCGGCTACGCCGGGTGGAGCCCGGGCCAGCTCGAAAACGAGATGAAACATAAGGCCTGGCTCACTCATCCCGCATCGCTGGAACTGGTTTTCGACACCTCCCCCAAGCAGCTTTGGCAGGTGATTCTGCGGCGGAAAGGCGGGAAGTACAGGCTGCTGGCGCAGTCGCCGGAGGACTTGTCCCTCAACTGACGCGGGGCTGCCTCAAGCTCCCCGGACCGCGAGCCGTCCCGGCTCGCAGCGGCCACGACGACTCCCGGATGTTCTGGTTTTCCACGCGCGCCGCCGTGTTTCTGCGTGCTGCGAGCCGGGACGTCTCGCGGTCCGATCCCGAGCTTGATGCAGCCCTGCACCTGAAGCAGCGCAAGGAGTTTCCGATTGCGGGGGGAGAGGGGATTTTCTACGTTCCGCCAATCGCAAGACGACCGTGAGTTGAATTACTATGAGCGTCCTAATTGTCGGCTCCACCGCGCTGGATTCCATCAAGACTCCCAAGTCGGCCAACCCGCGTTTGCTGGGCGGCTCGGCCAGCCACGCGGCGGTCGCGGCCAGCTTCTTTGGCCCGGTCAAGCTGGTGGGGGTGGTGGGGGATGATTTTCCGCGGCGCTATATCCGGCTTTACCAGCGGCACGGGATTGATCTGGAGGGCTTGCAGCGGTTGCCGGGGAAGACGTTTCATTGGTCGGGCGAGTACGAATCGAACATGAACAACCGCCGTACGCTGTTGACCGAGCTGGGCGTGTTCGAGACGTTCACCCCGACGCTGCCGACGGCGTATCAGAGCGCGCCCTTCGTACTGCTGGCGAATATCGCCCCGGCCTTGCAGCACTATGTGCTGGACCAGATGCGGCGGCCCCGGTTCGTCGCCGCCGACACGATGGATTTGTGGCTCAAGGTGGCCTTGCCGGACTTGCTGAAGCTGCTGAAACGGCTCGATGGCTTTGTGCTCAACGACAGCGAAGCCCAGATGTTGACCGGGGAGGACAACGTGTTCGTGGCCCTGAAGAAGATTCACCGGCTGGGACCGACGCACGTGGTCATCAAGCAAGGATCACACGGTTCCATCCTGTCGAGTCCGCGGGGCCGGTTCATTTGCCCGGCCTACCCGCTGCAGAAGGTGGTGGACCCGACTGGCGCGGGCGATTCGTTTGTGGGGGGCATGATGGGCTACCTGGCCGCGGCGAAAGGGCCGATTGATGACCATATCCGCCGGGCGATGGTTCATGGCAGCGTGGTGGCGTCGTTCTGCTGCGAGGGATTCGGCTTGCAGCGCACCACCCGAGTCACGCGCGCACAGATTAATCAGCGCGTGAAGGAGTTGGAGCGGCTGACGCGGTTCTAGTCAGATGTGGAAGTCCTCGGGCGGTCGGGGCCGTTCCTTCTTGCTAACCACCTTCACATTGGCCTCTTCCTGCACCACCAGCGAGTGCGGCGGGACGCTCGAAGTGAGGAAGACGTTCGCCCCGATGGTGCTGCCTTCGCCCACGATCGTGTCGCCGCCCATAATCGTGGCGCCGGCGTAAATGGTCACGTGGTCCTCGAGGGTGGGATGCCGCTTTTGCCCGCGCAATTGCTGGCCCGCCGCGAGCGACTTCGCCACCAGGCCCACGCCCTGATACATCTTGACGTGGCTGCCGATGATGGTGGTCTCCCCGACGACCGTGCCGGTGCAGTGGTCCACAAAGAAATGTGAGCCGATTTGAGCGCCCGGGTGCAGATCCATCCCCGTGCGGGCGTGCGCCCATTCGGTCATGATGCGGGGGATGAGGGGGATGTTCTTAAGGTATAACTCGTGCGCCAGGCGTTGCACGGCGATGGCTTCAATGAACGGGTAGGCGACGATCACTTCCTCTTTGCTGAGGGCAGCCGGGTCGCCGTTGTAGGCCGCCTCCGTGTCGGTCTGGAGCAAGTCGCGGATGCGCGGCAAGCTGGCCAGGAATTCGACGGTCAGGGTGTGCGCGATGGGACGCAGGCCCTTTCTCGGCAGTTCGGGCGGCGGGTTGTATTCGAGACTCTTGGCGACTTCGTCCTCCAGGCTGGCGAGCACGGTCTCGAGCACGGAGGCGGTCTCGGCCTTGATTTCGGACGAATGGAGTAGCTTCTCGTCGAAGAAGCCGGGAAACAGGAGCCGCAGCAAATCCACCGTGATGAGCGCAATTGCGCGCTTCGAGGGCAGATTCTTTCCGTCCAGGTGGTTGATGCCTCCGGCGCGGGCGTAGGAAGCCACGAGGCGGTCGGTGAGTTGGGTGACGGTCAACGGCACAGGGCGACTATCCTTCAATTGGCGGGGGAAGGCAAGTTGGCGGCGGCAGGGCTAAATCCGAAGTTCGAAGGCCGAAGGCCGAAAGAAACCAGAAGGCCGAGGCCCGAAGGGACCATCCTCCCAGCCGGGGCGTAGATGATCGAAACGAGCATGTTTCGGCATTCGGCCTTCGGGCTTCGGCCTTCTTTCGGGTTTCGGGTCTCGGCCTTCGGAATTAAGAGATGCTGGCGCCAACCGAATCGAACTGCGCCTGGTGGTATTTACTCGGGCGCGAGTGCTGCCTGGACTGCTTGAACGACGCGCTCCGGGCTGATGCCGGTCATGCAACGGAAATCAATCGGACAGACACGGCGAAAGCAAGGCGAGCAGGGCGCATCAGATCGAAGCAACTGATGGCGGGGGTCGCCCGGCAAACCCGGCCCGGTCAACTCTGCCGACGTGCTGCCAAAAGGCACAACGACCGGCGTGCCGAGGGCGGCGGCGACGTGCATGGGCCCGGTGTCGTTGGTGAGGACAACGCGGCAGAGCTTGAGCAGCGCCATGAGTTGCCGCAGCGAAGTCTTCCCGGCCAGGTTGAGGACGCCACCGCCGGCGAGCCGGGCAACCTCGTCGCAGAGTTCCCAATCACTCTTGCTCCCAAACGCCAGCCAGAGAGAATTTTCATTCCGCCCGGAGACGTCGCGCGCGACGGCCGCAAAGCTCGCTGCTGGCCAGCGTTTGGCGGGGCCGTATTCCGCGCCGGGATTAAGGCCAAGCAAAATCAAGGGCTGGCCGGGAGCGGCGCCCTGCGCTTTGTTGCGGGCGTCGGATAACAGTGCATCCTCTGCCTGGCGAGTTTCCGCGGCGCAGATTTCGAGCTTCGGCGGGAGAGGTTCAGGATTCGCGCCGAGAGCCGCTGCCAGGTGCAGGTAATCGTGGATTTGATGGGTGGTGCGGCTTGGCACGTGGCGCGCGGCGGGCGGCGGGCTGTCCGCGAGAGGGCGGATCAGGCGGTTCACGTCATTCACTGAACGCTTGGGTATGCGGCTCTGGCCGGGGCGCGGGGCGACTGTTTGCGTCAGAAACCAGTTCCTCCACGGCCAGGCGCAGCCGATGCGCCGTGGGATTCGCGCCAGCCAAACCTCCAGCGCCGAGCGGGGCGAATTGGGCAGGACCAGCGCGGTTTCAAAGCTCTCGGCGCGCAAACGGCCGGCTACCGACCACGGGCTCTCCCCGGATGAGAAGGTGATAATCGCATCGAGGCTGGGATGGTTTTGCCACAAGTCCGACAACTTCTGGTGCGTAAGCAGAGTGATGTGCGAGCCGGGCAGCGCTTCGCGGAGACGCTGCAATGCGGGTGTAGTCATGATGGCGTCGCCCAGCCAATTCACGCCGCGCACAAGGATGCGGTGGCCGGCGAGCTTGGCGGCGGGACTGGAACTTGTCATTGCCCAGCTTCAGGGTTCTGGCTTCCGGGGAGCGGCTCCGGGATAGTAGGGCAGGCGTCCCGCCTGCCACCGGGGCCTCTGACCGCAGATGCTTCCAACGCGGGCGAGACGCCCGCGGGGGCGGGCGAGACGCCCGCGGGGGCAGGCGAGACGCCCGCGGGGGCAGGCGAGACGCCTGCCCTACTATTGGCGGGTTTCCACCGTCTATGCACCCAGAACCAGTTGGCCGGGTCGCGGCGGACGGCGGCTTCGAACGCCTGGTTCACGTCGCGCATAATCGCGGCTGTGGAACGAGGCTGACCGTTCTCATGAGTCGGGATTTCAGCGCCCACTTCTATGCGCCAGCGGGCCAGACCGACCCGATAGCAGATGCCCGTGATCAGAGCGCAATGGTAGCGCAGCGCGAAAACTGCGGGCGCTGTCGTTGTCGAGCAGTCGTGCCCAAGGAAGGGTCCCCGCAGCGCGCCGCCCGACTGGTCGGACAGCAGGCCCAGCATGACACCCGGTTGGTTCATAAAGGCCTTCAACGCCGAGCCCTCGAACCGGCGCTCAAAAAAGAGGCAGCCCGACTGCTCGCGCAACGATTGCAACAGGCGGTCGAGGGAAGGCTGGCGCAAACCGCGGTAAGTGGTAGCGCATTTGTAGGCGGGCGCAAACTGGCCGAAGCGGGCATACAGCTCGAAGTTCCCGAAGTGGCCGATGGCGGCGACCACACCCTGCGGCTTCCGATCCGCGGGAGGCGATATGATCCGGGCATCGCCGACGAACTCCACCCGCGGACGCAAAGCCTCGAAACTCATGGCGGCGGTCTTGATGGCGCAGGCGTAATTCTCGCCGATGCGCCGGAAGTTTTCCAGCGCGAGGGCGCGGAGCTCGGCCGGCGATTTCTCGCGGCCGAAGCACATCGTCAAATTGCGGAGTGTTACCCGCCGGTGCCGCGCATCCAGCCAGTAGGCCACGCCGCCGCCGCTGTGCCCCAACCAGGCCACCCAGGTCAGCGGCAACGCCTGGAGAAGGGCGACCAGCGCGCGCGCCAGGTAATAGAGAGGGGTTTCCATCGTTAACGGAAGCAGATCTTGCGCACGCAGTCCTGGAAGTCATCCGCGCCGCGGAGGATCTTGATCTCGACGCGCATGAAGTAAACCGGCAGGTCGCGCCGATCAATCTTGGGGAAGCGCACCGCGTCCTTCTGCGTGGTGACAATCATCTCGGCCTGCCGCTTCTTGCTGCGGTTGATGACATTCAACACTTCCTGTTGCGTAAAGCGATGGTGGTCCGCAAATCGCTTCGAATAGACCAACTCAGCGTCGAGCTGGACGAGGCTTTGCTCGAAGCTTTCCGGCTGCGCAATGCCGCTCAGGGACGCCACCTTGCGCCCCTGCAAGGACTCGAGCCCGACGCGCTCGCCGGTGAACACATCCTCCAGATATAGCGGGTGATGAATACATTCGATTATGCCGGCCGTCGGGTTGAGTTGGGCGATGCGACGGCGCAGGTCGGCGGTATTGCCGTCGCTCTTGGTGATGAAGATCGTGCTGGCGCGGGCAAGGTGGGACGGCGGCTCGCGCAAGGTGCCGCGCGGCAGCAGCCGCTCGGTGCCGAATGGCTGCTGGCGGTCAACCAGCACGATGTCCTGCCGCCGGCCCCGGAGTTTCCAGTACTGGAAACCGTCGTCGAGCAGCAGCGTGTCGCAGCCGAACTTCTCAATCGCGTAGCGGCCGCTCTTGACGCGGTCCTTGTCCACCAGCACGACCACGTCCTTGAGATTGGAGGCGAGCATGTAAGGCTCATCGCCGGCCATTTCGGAATCAAGCAGCAGCGATTTGCCGTCCGACACGACGCGCGGCGGGGTGGTGTCAGTCCGGAGAAAGAGCTGGTTGAGCAGCCGCAGGTGCAACGGGGCCGGCTTGGAGCGGTAGCCGCGCGAAAGGATGGCGACGTTGCGGCCCTGGTCGCGAAGCTCGCGGGCGAACTTTTCCACCACGGGTGTTTTCCCGGTGCCGCCGACCGTGAGGTTGCCCACGGCGATGACCTGCACCCCGAGGGTCGAGTCCCGCAAGATACGGACGTTGTAGAGGAAGCGGCGCGCCTTGATGGCGGCGTGAAAGCCCTGCGAGCAGGCATAGAGCAGGCCGCGCACCAACGTCTCGCGCGCCCCGCGCCGCTCCTCGACGATCACCTCCAGGAGGAAGGTTTCCAGTCTCTCTGTCCACGCACGCAGCCTCTCACGCATCTGCGGCCAGTGTGTCAGGACTTTGCGGACAGGGCAAGGAGAAGGGGGCGGGCGGCGGCCGGCCGGAAACCACCCGGCAAGCTAAACTATGCCAATTCAACACAACCACAGATGGACCCAAATAAACCCGGCTAAGAATTGCTCAAAACCGCGCCTTTCCAGGGCGAGAATCCGTCCACCGGAAAGTGACCCAAAGCGAAGCGAACCAGGACCGGAGTCCGACCCTCAGAATCTGTGTCCATCGGCGTCTATCTGTGGTTCTCTTCGGCGGTGGCGCTAGGGTGGCTTTGGGGTGGCTTTGGGCGGCTTTGTCCCGGGTTGGAACAGAGGCCACGTGTCAAAAAATGGACGCTCAGCCGGGGGGAGTGGACCATAGGCACTCTGTGTGCACGCTGTACACGCGCTTGAGCCAACGTAGAGACGCAACGCGGCAAAAAATCGCAGCCGAAGAAGATGTGGGATCGAAGACGGCAGGCGCGCACGGCTCCCGGGCAGGGCAAAACGGCGCCGGAAGCAACTCTGTTAGCACTTACGCCGCGCTTGTCCCAAGGCGAAGGCTTGTGAGAGGCCCGCAGAGCGGGGGTGTCACCGTGGCTAAACGGCGTCAGGCCATCGCACCGCAGCAGCCCGCCAGCGGCGAATCCGATCCTGCACCCGCCGGCTCCTGGCGAGAATGACGACCAGGAAGACTCCCGCAAAAACAAGCAAGGCCACCGTCACCGGCTCGGGCAGGGCCGTGATGTCCAGGCTCCAACTGACCAGCCCGTTTTCAATCCCGCTGGTGTTGTTATCCCACAGCACCAAAGCCCAGGTGTTGTTTGGATCCAAGCCGTTGAAGGGAGCGCCGGAAAAGGTCACGTCGTAGATTCTCTGTGAGCCGGAACCGGGAGTCCCCAGCGTCGGGGAGAGGCTCACAGACGGGCCACCCGCCCCGGTGCCCAGGTTAAGGAGGCCTTGAATGCCACCTGGAAGCGAGGCACTGTCATTGAAAGTGAGGATGAGATCGATGCTCGAAATCACGTGCTCAATGCCGGTAACCGGCTACTCGGCCGAAAAGACAGTGCCCCCCTGTGGAATCGGACCTGAATCACTGAAGGTGAATGGGTAAACCGCGGCCTGCGCCGAGAGGCTGAACAGCGCCGCCAACAGACTTGATAGGACGGCCAGCTTCGTGTGTTTGTTCATAAATGCGTTCATGGTTTTCAGGTTCTCAATGGGTTATTAGGGGACGGCGAAACGATAAAGGGCTTGGGGAATGGGGGCAGGGGGGACGGGACCGTCCGTGTAAACGATGACCCCGTTTGCCGCAGCGGTGATTGTGGTTACTGGGGTCCAACTCACTCCCCCGTCGGTCGATCTCTGGAGGACGTAGCTTTGTAAGGGAATGCCATAGCCGCGCAAGTCCACGGTCCCGGGGCTCGGCGACGTAATCGAGGTGAAAGCGCTGACCCCGCCGCCCGCACCGTCACATTGGCCGTGCTGGTGGCGGTGCCGCCAAATGTATCGTCGATGGTGTAGGTGAACTGGTCGGTCCCCACATAGCCGGTCGTCGGCGTGTAGGTGAGCGTGCCGCCACCCAAGGAAACGGTGCCGTGGGCGCTCGGACTGGTGACGACGCTGATGGTCAGCGTGTCGTGATTCGCGTCAGAATCCAGATTGGCCAGGGTGCTGATGCTGACGCCCAAAGGTGTGCTCTCGGTCGCCCCGAGGAAGTGCGCGCCGCCCACCGGGCTCACGTTGGGGATCGTCAGGCTGACCTCGGCGCCGCCCGTCGAAGTGCTCGACAGACCGCCGCTGTCCGAGACGTTCAGGGTCGCCGTCTCCGCTTTGTAAGCCACGAGCAGTGCGGCTCCACCGGCAGACGAACTGACGCCGCTGGCAAACGTAATCGCTTCCGAAGTCCCCTGGTTAACTAGATTGCCGTTTTTGTCCGTTACCGTCGGTTGCGTACCATCGCCCGCTATCGAGAGGTCGCTGAAGGTGAGGGTCTTGTCCCCGCTAAAGCCCGTTATCGTATTCCCACCTGCGTCCACCAGCGTGATCGTCAGTTGGTCGCTGACTCCGGCCGTTGGAGCGCCGCTCGCCGCGTCTGTAATCCGATACGCGTTGGCGACACCCACTGTCACATTGAACGCACTGCTGACCACCACGCCCGCCGTCGTGTCCACCGTGCTCCCCGTCGCCGTCGGCGAAGTTACCGTCGCCGTGTAGGTCCCGTTGCCGTTGTCCGTCGTGGCACCCACCGTCCCGGTGCCCGAAAAGCGGCTGATCACCACCGTCGCCCCGCCCGCCGTCAGATTGTTGTTGTTTACGTCCCGCTCCTGCACCGTGACAACTTCCGTGCTTATCCCGTCCGCCGTGATGGAAGCGGTCGCCGGACTGATTGTGGAATGGGTGGGCTCAACTACACCAAGCACTCTGTAAGTGACGATGGCTGCCCCCCAACTTCTGCCTTGATTCAGTGTTCCATTGGCAGCGTAGGCTGCGGCAGCGCTGGCCATCAGGTACTCAGGCAGAATGCGGACGCCTGTTGCGCTGGCGGTGCCGGCACCGGCCAACGCGGTATACCCCTGCCTACTGTAAGTGTTGTCGCTGTAGTTGTAGTCTCTTCAGCGCCAATCGCCCCATACACCAGCTCATCCGGCTGCAAGGTCGTAGCGGTGTTGCCTGACGAAGGAGTAATGCTGGCGCCCGTCGCCGCCGTCGTCTGGTCAACGCGCGAAGCCGCCACTAACCCGTTGAAGTAGGCCGCGCTCACCGCTTTGCCCACGACTGCCGAGCCGAAGGTCACGGTGATCAGGTCAGCTCTTTGCAGGGCCGTAGTAACCCGTGCCGAGAAGACCAGTGTGCGCACACCCATAGTGCCAGTGCCATTGGTTACATCTTCGTCAGCGGTGTAGGTATTTCCGCGGGCGTCCGTCACCCCCACGCTGGCGGCCGACGGGTCCATGGCAATCGAAACAATAACCGTGTTGTTCACGGCCACACCGGCGGCAGGCACACTCACCGTAATGGTCGTCCCTGACGCCGTGCTGGTGGCCGTGCCGATGGCCACGGGGGTGCTGACTTCCGCCGTCCGGCAGGTCACCATGTTGGCGGCCCAAAAGCTGGAAGCCCATCCGGAACCACCCGCGGTACATGCGCCTGCCGCGCCGACGATCCGGTATTCGGGCAGGATGGCGATTGATGTGCCAGCGACTCCCGTGCTGGCAGCGACAGGTGATAACGGGGCGTAGCTGGCACCGGGCGTAAAAGCCGTGCTGAGGTTCTCAATCCCGACTGCCCCGATCAGCAATTCATCCGCATATAGGGTGGTGGCCGAGCCCGTAGCGCCAGTGGTGGCAGCAACGGTGCTGCTGCCGCCGGTGGCCATTTGATCAACCCGGGAGGCACTCAGAAGGCCGCTGGCATAGCACGCGCTCGCGGCCCGGGAGGTAACCGACGGGTGCGTGATGGTGATGGCGTTGCCGGATAACAGCGGCGTGGTGACGTGCGCTGACAGAACCACCATGCGCACACCCGTCCCGCTGCCGCTGACTCCCTGCATGTTGTCCGAATCATCTGTGTAAGTGTTGCCCTGAGTATCGGTCGCGGAAACCGTGCCGCTCACCGGATCCATGGCGAAGCTGACGATTACGGTGTCGCCGACCGCAACGCCCCCACTGAGAGACACCGCGAGGGTCGTTCCGGGGGTCGTGCTGCTTCCCGTGCCGATGTCGCTGGGCGCGCCGACCGACGGGTTTCCAATCGCGAACTCGCCAAAGCCAGCGATGCCACTTGCCGCCGTGCTGGTTGGAGTTCGTGTTCCGGCGGTGGTCGGCGTCCATGCAGCGGCGCTAAATCGCCGAATGATGAAACTCGAGGTGTCGGCAAGGGCATCCACGTCGGTCGGAATCCCGGTGAAGCCAAAGGTCGCGGTGGTGCCTCTGATGACGATGGTCGTCGGCGTCAACGTCCAGTAGTGGTTCACGCTCCGGCTCGTATCAATGCCCGACGCGAGATTGGGGTCATCGCCTGCATTCACCTTGGCGGCGACGGTGCCTCCCGTAGTGACGGCGAAGCCAGACAAGCTGACCGGCGTATAGTTCGCGGCATCACCGATGGGGAAGGTGAAGTACTGGCCGGCTCCGTTGGCGAATGTCTTCGCCAGAGTGCCGTTGACATAGCTGTTAACGCTGGGGGTCGCGACCGAGCGGGCTGCGATAATGATGACTTGATTGGCGCCGGTGGTGATGTCGCCGAGGGTCAACGTAAACGTGGCATTGACGGTCGGGCTCGCCCCTAGCGTGACGCCTGCGCTGCTGTTGATGGTCAGATTGTTGAACGTTGTAGCGGTCGCGCCCCCGAGGTTCTGAGCGACGGAGCCGTTGAACAACACCGTGCCGGTGCCCGCCGTGAACGTCCCCGCCGTATGCGTGAAGTCGCCCGTGATATTGAGGGTCGCTGGCGGCGTGAAATTGCCCGTCGTCTCCGTCAGGTTATTGACCGTCAAGCTCGTCGTGCTGCCGCTTACGCTCAACGTCTGGCCTGCGGTCATGGCTACCGTCACGTTGTTGAAGGTCTGGCTGGTGGCAGTGCCATTGATGGCCTGTGCCTCCGTGCCGTTGAACGTCACCGTGCCGCCGCCCGGAGTAAACGTGGCGCCGTTGTTGGACCAGTTGCCGGCAATGTTAATCGTCGTTCCCGCCGTCAGAGTCGCAGACCCATTGATGTTGAACGTGGCGGGTGCCCCCGATGGTCTGCGCCGCCGTCGTGCTGGTGAAATTAACCGTGCCCGTGCCCGGCGTGAAGCTGCCACCATTGTTGGTCCAATCCCCGGTCACGGTGATCGTCGTTGCAGTCCCCGCCGCGAACGTGCCCGCCGTCAGCGTCATGTGTTGAGTGCCAATGTCGTCGTGCTGCCGCCCACGGTCACCGTTTGACCGGGATTGTTTACGGTGAGATTGTAGAATGTCTGGGTGCCGGCGCTGCCATTAATGGCTTGGGCCGTCGTGCCATTGAACACAATGGTGCTGGTGCCTTGGGTGAACGTGCTGCCGTTGTTACTCCAGTTGCCGCCAACAGTGTGAGTAAAGCTGCCGGCGTTGAATACCGTCCCCGTAACCGTTCACGGGGTGAAGCGTATTATTCTCGAAGAACTGCTTTCCGTGGCTGAGTAAGGAGTCAGGAAGAATCCAGCAACAGAGAAGGAACAGGGCGCCCATTGAAGTGGGCGCGGATGG
>Ga0181527_1003028_pt1 | contig 15281 bp, 16 predicted proteins | sample PEATcosm2014_Bin_30_FD_119762 | JGI IMG/M metagenome (GOLD analysis project Ga0181527, IMG submission 119762) | Peatland microbial communities from MTU Mesocosm Facility, Houghton, MI, USA - PEATcosm2014_Bin06_60_metaG | ecosystem: Environmental > Terrestrial > Soil > Wetlands > Peat | place...
ATCCTCAGGGCGGCCATCCGCCAGGGCGGCACCACGGTGGCCAACTACCTTAACAGCCAGGGAGAAGCCGGGCTCTTCCAGGTCCACCTGCTGGTCTACGGCAAGGAGGGCGAGCCCTGCCGAAGCTGCGACGCTCCCATCGCCCGCCTGATCCAGGCGGGGCGCAGCACCTTTTTCTGCCCGGGGTGCCAAAAAATTTTGGCATGAATTCATCTTCAGTGGTATTATAAGACTCAAAAGGAATTGCTGGATTGGGTCGAATATCAATGACAGGGAGAAAGGGAGGCGAGACTGATGGCGACCGAGGAAGAGAAAAAAGAATGTGCCCTGTGCGGCTTTACCGCTTCCGGCAAATTCGTCGGGGATATCTGCCCTCAATGCAACTTGACTTATTGGCGATGTAGCAAGTGCAACTTTACGATCAGCGCGGCCAGCGCCCCATTAGAGTGTCCCAGCTGTCACCAGAAATGCGAGTTCCTGAATATCACCTGCTATACGCCGGATTGTGGCGGCCCCGGCCATATTGATCCCCAGTTGTAATGCCGGGAGGCGGTGGGTTCAAGAATTTCAGACAACCTGACGTTGCGCTTGAGCGGCGCGCCCCGCTTTAGGGCGATATTTTACGCCTTGCGGGCGCTCTTTCGGGGCAGCGTTCCCGCATTTCCCGCCTCCGTTTCTCCCGCCAAGCTTGCCTCTGTTCCGGGGACAGGTTATGGAGCCGCGCCCGTAATGCCTGCCTCTGTTCCGGCGACAGTTGCTGACGCCCCTCCCGCATTTCCTGGGAACGTCCCGGCAAATTGTCTGGGCCGTGCCCTACCATATCCTGCCGGGGCTCCGGCGGCCCGTTCTTGGGTTGTTCTCGGACTGCCGGCTGATTCGCGGGCTCCTTGATTGGGTGCTGTTCCTGATTTTCCCGGTGGGTTTCCAGCGGCCGGTTCTGGGGTTGTTCTCGAACTGCCGGGCGATTTCCGGGCTCCCTGATTGGGTGCTGTTCCTGAATTCCCCGGCGGGTTTCCAGCGGCCGGTTCTGGAGTTGTTCCCGGACTGCCGGGTGAATTTCGGGTTCCTTGATTTGGCGCTGCTCCTGAATTTCCAGGCGGGTTTCCGGCGTCACGTTGCGAAACTGCCGCCACTGATCCTTTACCTGCTGCCGACGATCCTCGGGAAGGCTCCGGTACTTGTCATAACTTTGCCGGATGCGATCCTGCTGCTCATGGGGCGTCTGCTGCCACTGCTTGAATTGTTCCCGCACCGCAGATCGTTCTTCCGGAGACAGGTCCAGCCATTTATTTGAATTGTTTGCCAGGCGCTCGCGGAGGCCAGCAGGAAGTGAGTTCCACTCATCCTTGTAGGGTGATAAAAGTTTTTGCTGATCCGGGGATAGCTCGCTCCAGGCAGGCACCGGGTTCTGCCCGCTGGCTGCCGCGGCGGCGCCCAGCGTCAGCAGCAGGCAGGCTAAAGTGGCTGCTATGGCCTTGGTAATTGGGTTCATGGTCTGTCCCCGGTCCTGTTGTCTAATTTCTTCTGTTATTGCTTTCACTTACCACCTGGCGCCTCGCCAGCCTAGCCTCCCTTCATGACATCCCGGTTCTTTTCCAGCCAGGCGTAAAACTCCAGGTCCTTAAAAAATTCCAGATTCTTTTCTGATGAGAGGACTGCCAGCACTTCTCGCTGTTCTGCCGTAAGCGGGGGCGGGGTCGAACGGAATGTGCTCATGAGGGCCAGGAACACCACCGCCGCGGTAGCAAGGCCGATTGCCGGCCAGCGCCAAGGGAGGCGCTTCCGCGTGCCTTCCTGGAGCGCGCTGGCTCTCGCCGCGGCAATCCTTGCCGTCGTCAGCGCGTCAAGGTCCTCGGCGCTCTCATCCAGGTGGAGTTTGATGTGATCGATCAGGTCTTGTTCTCGGTTCATGGCCAGGTATCCTTAAGGCTTTCCTGTAACGTGTTCATGGCCCGGGAGTAGTGAGTCTTTACGCTGCCCTGGGAGCAACCCATGGCGGTTGCCGTCTCATTGACGGAGAGCCCCTCCCAGACACGGAGCAGAAAGACCTGCTGCTGCCTGGGAGGAAGATCCTTTAATACGGCTTCCAGCCGTCTGATGGCCTCGCCAGTCTTGACTCCGTGGTAAGGGTCCGGCGCCTCCGGATCCCTCATGGCCTGTAATGGATCTGCATCCTCCCAATCCTGGCCGTGGCGTCGGCTGGGGAGGAGGGTCACGAATATCTTCCTGACTTTGGAACGCCGGCACCAGTCCCTGATTTTATTCTGGACGATGCGGTAGAACAGGGGCTTCCACTGCTCCATGGGTTTATGGGAGTAGGCCCGGACGAATTCAAGCATGGCGTCTTGGAGCACATCGAGTGCATCGTCTCTGCTTCCTGTGGCGATCTCGGCCATGCGAAAGGCGCGCCGCTCAACGGATTTGAGGAATTGCTCCATGGATCCAGTTCTGCCGCCTGGGATCGGGTTTCTGTCGCTTCTAGATCATACCAGACCTTGTCTGCCCGAACCCCTTTTTTCCCTAGTGCTGCAACCGACGCCCAAATTAATGAAGAATACTGATTGCCTGCAAGGTGAGGCGGTCTACGCGCCTGAATTCCCTGCAATTCAGAATTTTGCAGGGGGTTGGGACTTGGCTCAACCCCCCCATCTCGCGCTGCTGGCAGGCGCCGGCTGCCCGCTCTCTCGGTTTGCCTATCTTTTGGCCCATCTTTTCCCATGGTTGCGCACGTCCCGGCACAGGTCAGCCCTGTCCCGATGTCTGTCCTTCCGGTCTTCGCGCAGATCCCGGACATCCCGGTGCAGGTCGCGGCGGTCGGCGCGGCGGTCGCACCGGTCTCTCCTGAGGTCCCGGCGATCCCTGTGGAGGTCGTGGCGGTCGGCGGCCGCGGCGCTCCAATTGCCTGACTCGAGGTTCTGACGGAGCTGCTGGCGGTCCCCCCGAATATCTTGGCGGTCCTGCCGGATATCCTGCCCGTCTTTCCAGAGGTCATGCCGGTCTTGCCGGATGTCCTGTTTGTCTTTCCAAGTGTCTTGCCGGTCCTGTCGAAGGTCATTCACATCCTGTTGAATATCTCCGGCAAATGCCTGGGCGCCCCACAAGATGGCGGTCAAGGCCACAATTCCCGCTATGATTCTCTTCATCTGTTGCCTCCCTTTTAGTAGTTTGCCGCATAATGCTGGTTGCTATCTCCTTCAACGCAGGGAGAGGCGTTTGGTTGACAGGATAATGAATTTTTTTTTGCTAAGTGCGATGATAAGGTATCCAGCATGGTGCACCTCTGACTGGCGGAATGCATGGACGAAGGTGTCGATCCAACGCATATGTGTCAGAAACTGGTGGACCGGGTGGCCCAATCCCGGCAACTGACGGCCGTCGCCGACCCGGAGCTGTTGGTCCTGTTCGAAGATTGGCTGGACGAACTGGAAAACGAGGTGGTCTCGCTGGCTAAAAGCACGGCCCCTTGAGCCCCGAGGACCTGGCCCGTAAGCTCGGGCTGTCTGAGCGGGGAGCCAATTTCCTCATGTCCAATTTGTCGAGGGAAGGGAAAATATCTTAACCGCAATGAGGTAGGCAATGCAGCGAAAGGGAACCACACTTTTGGCTCTGGCGGCCGCGGCCTTGACCTTGGGGGTGCTTTGGTATCTCCAGCCGCCGATAATCACCCAAGAGGCCAGATGGGAGGACGTCAAGGCCGAAGCCCAAAGGGGCGGCTATCGCCTGATCACTACCGAGGAACTGGCGCAGCGCTGCCGGCAGGACGCCGGCAAGCTTTTGTTGGTGGATACCCGGCAGGATTGGGAATACCGCACCGGCCACATTCAGGGAGCGGTGAACTTTCCCATGGAGCCCACCGCCTGGTCACGTTGGCGTTCCCAAGGGCCCCTCGCCAGATTCCTGGGGTCTGACCGGGACCGGCCCATCGTCTTTTACTCAGCGGGCCTGACCTCAGTCCGCAGCGACTCGGCGGCCCGGGTGGCCGTAAAGCTCGGTTATCATAACGTCTATCGCGATCCCTTGGGGTTCCCGGAATGGCAGAAGCGCGGCCTGCCCATGGTCAGAGCGCCCCTGGGCCTTTGCGAACCCTCGGCGGCAGCAAAAGCTCCAGGTCCCCTCGCCGGTTGGACCATGGTCTGGACCTTGCTGGGGATCTTTGTGGGCGGCATGGCCCTCAACCTGACCCCTTGCGTTTATCCCTTACTCCCCATCACCGTTTCTTATTTTGGCGGCGGCAGCGGACAGGGACAGGGGCGCCTGGTGGTGCATGGACTCTTCTACCTGGCGGGCCTGGCCGTGACCAACTCCACCCTGGGGGTCATTGCCGCTTTGACCGGCGGCCTCATGGGGGCCATGCTGCAAAATCCCCTGGTGTTGCTGGCGGTGGCGGCCATCCTGGTGTTCTTCGCCACCAGCCTTTTCGGTTTCTGGGAACTGCGCCTGCCGGGCAGCCTGACCCAGGCCGCTTCCAAATCCTATGCGGGCTATTTCGGCAGTTTGTTCATGGGATTGACCCTGGGGCTGGTGGCGGCGCCCTGTATCGGCCCCTTTGTGCTAGGGTTGCTCACCTGGGTGGCCAGCCTGGGGTCGGTCTGGCTGGGCTTTCTGGTCTTTTTTACCCTCAGCCTGGGATTGGGCTTGCCCCAGTTTATCCTGGCCATCTTTTCCGGCAGCCTGGAAAAATTGCCCCGTTCCGGGGAGTGGATGCTCTGGGTGCGCAAGCTCATGGGTTGGGTTCTGGTGGGTATGGCGGCCTATTTTATCCGGCCGCTGCTGCCGGAATCCGCGGGCGTGCTCCTGCTGGCCGCCGTGGCCCTGGCCGCCTCGGTTCACCTGGGGTGGCTGGACCGCACCACCGCGGGGTTCCGGAGTTTCCAGTGGTTCAAGACCGTGGCCGCCCTGGCGGGCGTGATCCTCGCCACCTTCCTGGCCGGGTCCTGGGCCCTGCAGGGCCCAGGAGTAGCCTGGCAGCCGTATTCGGACCAACTCCTGGCCCAAGCCGTTAAGGAGCATAAGCCGGTGATCATCGATTTCTACGCCACCTGGTGCACCCCCTGCCGGGACCTGGGGGAGATCACCTTCCATCATCCTGATGTCGTCAAACTGGCGAACCAAAATTTTATCATGATCAGGGTGGACCTCACCCAAAGAGGAAACCCCGTGAATGAGCGTCTGCTTGGCCAGTACGGGATCAAGGGAGTGCCCACGGTGGTCTTTCTGGATGGGCGGGGCAACGAATGCGCCGACCTGCGCCTGGTGGATTATCTACCGCCGGAGCAGATACTGCCCCGCATGGCCGCCGCTAAAAAATAACGCTATCTGAAAAGAGGATGGCCATGTTAAAAGTCAGATTCTTTTATAATGAGCCCAACGGCAAGCCCTGAAAGCACTTCCAGGAAATGGTGCGCAGGTTGGGCCAGAAATACCCCATTGACATCGAGGTTACCTCCAAGCCCATTGCCGCGTACCAGACGGATGAGTATTTTGAGCTGGATCTGCCCGCGGCCCCGGCCATCATGGTGGGGGAGGAAATCGTGGTGGAGGGGACGGATGTCGCCGAAGACAGGCTGGAGGCCGTCATCTGCCGGCACCTGGGGCTGCCGGAGCCGGAGCCTCAAAAGAAAGGCTTCCTGGGCCGCATATTCGGCAAGTAACTAACTTTGCTGGCAGGCTGGCAAGCCCCTAGAGGGCAATGAAGCATCTGAGTTCTGAGGGTTAGGTTCTTCAATTTATAATAATTCTTTTCCATTGAAATTTGTGCTATCATGCCGCTGACAAGAGAATTCGGCTTCCAGAACAGGAACTTTGGGGATTTTACCCGGGCGAAGAGGCCCGCAAAACCAATTTTTTACTACTATAGCCAAGGTTGCCGCATAATCCCGGTTTACGAAGAAGGAGGTGGTCTTGCGTCCGTGGTTAAACCGAAGTGCCATGCATTTTTCTTTGGATCGGCAGGCCTTTTCGAATTCGTTATCTCAGACTAAGGAGGTTTTCCGAGATGCCTGAAAGAGAAGTAAAATTGGCAACTGCGGTGAAGATCGGCAATCCGGCGGTAGTGGGGCTGGGAGGATTCGGTATGACCACCCTGATCTTGCAGTTCCATAACCTGGGCTGGGTCGCCGTCAGCCCGGTACTCTGGATTGGTCTTATCTTTGGCGGGACGGCTCAATTGATCGCGGGCATGCTCGAATTCCGCACCGGCAATAATTTTGGTTTTTGCGCCTTCAGCGGTTACGGAGCCTTCTGGATTTCGCTGTGCTTCCTGGTGATCTTCGGCACTAACGCCGATCTGGTCAAGATCTATCCAGCCCTGGCCTTGAAAAATGGCCTTCCCTGGTTCCTTCTGGTGTGGACTTTCTTCACGTTCCTGCTCTTCATTCCAGCCATGAAGCATCATGGGGTGTTGGCCTGGCTCTTTCTCACCTTGCTGCTGGGCTTCATCGGCCTGGATCTCAAAGAATTTTTCGAAATGACTATGATCGGCAAACTGGCTGCCTGGGATCTAATCGTCTGCGCCCTGTTGGCCTGGTATCTGATGTGGCATGTCGTCTGCGCGGAGGCGGGCATCAACCTGCCTCTGGGTAAGGCCTGGCTTTAAACCACGTTAGCCCAGCCTCGGCCGGGTAACGATATCTAACGACAATGGGCTGGATTTCTTCCAGCCCATTGTTTTTTTGGGGGGAATCTGCACTAAAAGCGCTCGTCGCTACTACACTTAAGCCGTGACCCGAGCCTTCGGAACGGTGGCCTGCCTGTTGAGGCGCGGAAACCAAATCGGCGCCTAACCTGCGGCTACTGTAGACTCGCTTCGCTGAGTTCCCCTCTATTGGCAATTCTACTGCCTATATTCATCCAGAGTGGGTCAGCCGAAGATCTCCTGATCCCAGTGTCATTAGGCCATCCCTTCGCCTTCATTCCGATTACCCAACATGAAGAGATTTGGCATAGGATTCAATTGGGCAAAAGTGTCAGGTACTGCTATTGATGTGCTCCTAATGATCCTTCTAAAAGGTTTCACTATGCGGTATCCGCAACTAGTGGGATTTTTTGAGAAGATTCTGTTTTGGCAAGTTAGTTAGCTATCTTCCAATATTGTTTATAAACAATTTTGTATAAATTGACAAAAGCACGAAATTATGCATTTATTTCGTCAAGGAATTGGCCGAGATGAGAAACCATAGGTCAGTTCAGAGCCATAGAAAACCGGGGTACCTCAAAGGGGGATCCCGGTTTTTTTATTGGGAAAGGCTCCGGGCACTGGAAATGAAGTAACCTGGAAGAGATATACAAGGAGAAAGAAAAGTGGAAGCAAGAATAAGACAAAAGGAATGGACAATGGCAGCTACGACTTGGGCTAGGAACATCTGTTATGTAAGTGCGGTATTTTTATTTACCTTCTGCATTATTCTCCGAGCAGAAAAGGTTTGCGGTCAGTGTAACCCCGATGAGGTGCTTGTAGGCGAGGATGACAGGTATTGGTACTGCGCAAAACAGGCGAATCAAGATCAAGTTCGGGGAGTTTTGAAGGATATCGAACGCCGGCTCAATGAAGGACCCCAAGGTATGTTAGGAGAAGAGTGGCTCTTTAGAAAAAAGGTCATTGAGGCAGCGGGACAACTCTTGCGCGATCACTATCCTACTTATTACGGAGGAAAGATTGTCATCAGAAAAAGTGATGGGACACTATTTAATATTTGTGTTGGCGACGACTGCAGTGGATTTACAGGTAGGGGGGTGGATTGCTCGGGGTTTTTAGAATATTCCACATGCTCAGCCTGTATCGCCAGGGGATTTTACGAGGCCTCAGGATGTATCCTGCCTAAAGGGACCGCAGCTGATCAAGCAAGCATCTTCAAGCAATATGGTGCGTACATTCCCCGGTGGGGGTTCCCTGATAGCGGGGATGCCGTCTTCTTCAAAGATACTACCGGTGGGAACACTGGGGAAATAACGCATGTAGCTATTTTCATAGGTAAAACATCGGACGGAAAGAAGATGATCATGAACACCTCTTATAAACTAGCCCATAAACGGGTCATATTTATGGCAGTGCCCAATAACTATGAAGAAAAGATTGATGGATATGGGAATGTTTCAAAACTATTCATGAAAATTTCAAAATAGGGCAGTACTTACTTCCTATGAGAATATAAAGAAAAAATCCACCCCTTTGCGGTGGATAGTCTGATGAAACAAAAGAAAAAAATATGACACGACATAATATTCCCCGCTTAGTACTCCTTGTTCTCTTGATCGTGTTGATCGGAAGTCCGGTAACGACCATAGGCCAGCAAGATGTCATCGCCCGCCCAAAACCATTAAAAAAGAAGGAGTTGGAACAGCAACCGGAGAGTCATCAATTACCGCAGGCCCAGGATCTCCAGAGCATTGCCGAGGTTCAGAAATGCCTTGGGGGCCTGCTACCGGAGCCTCCTCCGACGCCAACCGGCGTTATAGCTCCGCCGCAAGAGCCGCCATCGGAGCCAACCCCAACCCAAAGCTCTCTACAGATGGCAAGCGCCGGGTCCGGAGAGGGTGCAGTGCAACCCACGCTCACGGTGGAACAGCTCTTAAAACGAAAACTGGGATTAAGAGGCTTCCAAAAACGATTGGAGCAGTTTGAAAAAATGACAACGGAGGCCGCCACCGGTCGCGGCGCGCCCATGGCTGACCGCTGGTTTGATAATGCGTTTCCTAGGACCGGTAATGATGACGTACTCCGTCCTTCAGGCACGCAATTTTTTTCAGGCGTATTGATGCCCACAAAAACTGATCAGGTTAAGGGGCTTGTCGAACATTTCGACAGCATGGGGGGTGGAATTTGGCTCCTGGGATTTGCAGATTTGGGAGCCATCAACAACGTTTGGTATGACAGCCGGTTTAATGCCTTCATTGTGGATGATCGGGCGATTTATTTCGTGAGAGTACCTCCCAAGAGCCTCGCAGTACTTTGCCGGGCAATCGATCGGGACAAGAAAGAGAGGGTAGGCGTGTCACTCGGTTCAGCACTGGAAGGAGGGGGGTTGCTCTATGGGGAAGTGCCGAAAGATTCGGATTTGGCTTGGGACTTAAAAATTGCAGATAACTTTCTGGGCGGCATTGTCTTCCCGGGTAATAACAATTGGACGGCTGGCTACCGATTTGGTAACGGTTTTAGGCCTGAAAAACCTGGAGAGAGTTGGTATGGTTGCGTAAACTTCATGTTCACCGCCTTTAATTTTGAAATCAAACAAAAAGAGTTGCGGCTCCGTGATGCAAACCTCAGAGTGAGGCTTGTACCACTTTCTGACTCAGTCGCAAAGGATGGAGGATTCCTCCCGGATTATGATGCAATTCGTCTCGGGCGAATCCCCCAGCAATATGGGCGCAACGGGAACCATGTGGCCCAAAATATTTCGTATTACCGCCGGGAGAGGATCATCGATCGGATGCTTGCCTACTGCGAAGTGGCAGCATTCATCCGCACGTTAAAGCAGGCAGGTTTCGATCTGGAAGATTTAGCTAACAATATTTCAAGAGCTGGACATCCCATCACAGAGGAACGCAGCGCTGGTATAAAGCAAAAGAATTCATTGAATGATCATTGGGCCAGTTATCTCCAGGAAATCCAGGCTGATAAGGCATATCCGAACTGGTCAGGACCGCCGTATGATATGTATATGAAGATTCAGAAAGAGCAGCGAAGAACCTATTGGCTTAGGCAATTCTTCCATATGCTGGTCTACTCACTCTTTTTTTTATTGATGCTGTGCCTTTGGGTGTGGCGAGGTGGTGGAGGTCTACTCGACTGGCCTCCATACATTGTAACCGCACCAGTGCCGTGGCTCAATGAACACGTCAAGTCCTATCCTATTGCTCGCAAGAAGGGCAAGGCTGCGAAGAGGCTAACAGAGGAAGAATTTAAGTGGTCTGAGTCCCTATCGTACATTATAACTGCACCAGGGCGGTGGCTCAATGAACGCGTCGAGTCTATTAGGATTGCTTGCAAGAAAGCCGAGGAGGCGAGGAGATTAGCTAAGGAGCAAGCGAAACGGGCTGAAGCAAAGCGGATCGAATTCGAGAAAGCGGAGGCAGAGAGAAAGGCAGAGGAGGCGAAGAGGCAAGCATTGAAAGTTGCAGAGGCAGAGAGAATTGCCCGGGAGAAGGTGGAGACGGACAGGAAAGTGGAGGTGGTGCGTGGGAGGCTAGTTGCCGAGGCTGAAAGAATTGCGCTCCGCAAGGCCGATGCTGAGAGGGAACTAAAGCAAGCTGAGGATTATATTGAGAGCCTGTTAACAAGCAGCACTTACGACGTTCGCCTGAGAGAGAGTAATATTGCACAGGCAAAATTGATGGAGGAGGTGACGGTTAGCCGAGTGAAAGCGGAAGTGAAAGTCTACGAGGCTGAGATGGTCGCCTGCGAGAAGCTCATAGCTCTGGTTTTGCAAACTGGCGATGTCATCGCCTTCTTGACCGAGGCATTACGCGATCCGGACAGCCATGTTCGGTTGAAATCCGTGGAGGCTCTCGGAGACATCGCCGATGATCAAGCAGCGAAGGTACTTTTTGAGGCAACTCTAGATGAGGATAAATTTGTTCGCCGATGTGCCGTGTCCGCACTTGTGCAGATAAACCTGACGGAAACTATTGAGCCACTGATCGCCCACTTGACCAAGATGCTCCACAATGAGGATAGCGAAGTTCGGATGGAAGCTGTGAGGACACTTGGAGACATCAGACACCAGCGAGCAGTAGAGGTACTTTTTGAGGCACTTCGAGATGAGAATAAATTTGTTCACCGACAGGCCTGGTCGGAAATTATGCAGATGGAAGCGAAGGGGACTATTGAACTACTTGTTGCTCACTTGACCAAGATGCTCCACAATGAGGATAGTGAAGTTCGGCTGGAAGCTATAGAGGTACTTGGACGCATTTTTGTAAGCCCACTTGGAAACATCAGACACCAACGAGCAGTGGAGGTACTTTTGGAGGGACTCCATGATAGGGATAGCAGAGTTCGCTATAGAACTGTTATGTGTACAAGGTTCTTGCGGCCCGTTGAGCCACTGATTGCCCACTTGACTAAGATGCTCCACAATGAGGATAGTGAAGTCCGGATAGAAGCTGTGGAGGCGCTTGGAGACATTGGGGATCAGCGAGCAATGAAGGTACTTTTAGAGGCCCTGCGTGATGAGGATAAGGTAGTCCGCCTTCATGCTTTATCGGCACTCACGCGGATAAAAACGAACTGGCCCGTTGAGCCACTGATTGCCCACTTGACCAAGATGCTCCACAATGAGGATAGTAAAGTTCGGCTGGAAACTGTAGAGGCATTGTCCGCATTTGCAGAAAAGGCGGGGGGACTCGCTCACTCCCCCCGAGCCAGCACGAAGTGGCCCATTGAGCCACTGATTGCCCCCTTGGCCAAGATGCTCCACAATAAGGATAGTAATGTTCGGCTGGAAACTGTAGAGGCATTGTCCGCATTTGCAAGAAATGCTGATGGGCTTGCCGGCTATCCCCGAATCTTGGAGTTACTTACAGATGCATTGAATGACAAAGATCAAAATGTGATTAAAGAGGCCGCTTTTACCATTCACCGTAATTGGCGGAAGTGGAAGCCATCCAAAGAAATGCAGCATAATTTATGGGCGGCTGGAATTACTTTGTGGCCGCGATGGTACCAGAGATTACGGATATGGTCCAAAGAAATGAGCTCATCATCATCAACCTCTTACGGGTCCAGGCCAACATCACATATGGGTGGGGGTAAAATCTTTAGGAGTTGAGTTTGTTAACCTGGCTTAGATTAGGCTTGAAGCCGCAAGCAGTCAAGACTGCCGAGGAGTCCCCGCGTATGGACGCTGTGGGCCCACTAAAAAACAAACATGCCGGGGCTAATATTTGAAAGATGCCTCCGCAACCCTTTGCTGGTTGGCCAGGTCCCCTGCATAATAATGATCCTAACTGGTCCCTATGATTTAGAACCTTATAAAGTGGAGGTGAATTACCATGAAATGTAAGCAAAATGTAAAAAACAACCGAAAAGATTCTCAAGGGAATGTCCCCCGCAGACTTTTTTTGAATTATTGTGGAAAAACTTTACTTATCACCGCCTCGTACCATATTTTGTCTATATTCAGTACCCCTGCAGAGGCACAATTTCCCCCCCCATGCCCCCTATGCCTGGTCCGTTGCACTAGTAGTTGCACTTTGGGATCTTGCACTAGTGGTTGCACTTTGGGATCTTGTACCAGTGGTTGTACTACTTTATGCACGAGTGGTTGTACCACTTCATGTATGACTTTATGCACTAATTGCACTAGTCAATGATCTTTTTTTGTCGCCCCCAAGATTTATGCCTTCTAAAAGAGAACCAACCTTTTTTAAATCTCTGGATGAGACTTTCTAGAACACTACAATAAAGTATAATTCTAGATTAAAGGAGTATATTTTTGAATACAAAAGAGAGAGATACTGACCTGACAATTACCAAAAACCTTATAATTCTCGAACATGGTAAGGATGAATTACTACTATTAAACAGTATTAAACCCAGACCACTATATATCAAAAGAGGCCGACAATATATAAAGCACTTTCTTGAATCAATCAAGGAAGTTCGCACTGCTGAGAAAATAAAGAAAGAGTTTCCTCAGGACAACGAATTGCTTAAGATGTTATTGGCTCATGGGATTATTATTGCTGGGAATAATGGAATAAAGGGTCTTGATAAGGCTAATATAGCTGCTGACAAGAAAGCACGAAATGATAGAAAACAGATATCTCTTTATTTGCTTCTATCCCAATCGTGTAATCTTGGATGTATTTATTGTTTAAACGGTAGACGGACCTACCGGAAGGATAGTAACTTGATGATGAAAGCGGATATTGCATATAAGAGTATAGAGAGATGCTTGGATAGTTTATCTTCCAATGGGAAGCTTGAAATAGTATTCTTTGGTGGAGAGCCCCTTTTAAATTGGAGATTAGGTAAAAATATAATAATGCATTGTGAAAATAATCTTAAGAAGAAGTACTTTGATAAAGAAATTCATTATCATATAACTAGCAATCTTACAATAATACCAAATGACTTAATAAATTGGGCTAGAGAATATAACATAATCTTTCTTTGCGATGTTGATGGGCCAGAAGATATTCATAACGAATGCAGACCTTATAAAAATGGGAGGCTATCTCATGCATGCATTCTAAGAAATATTGAGAGACTGACCGAATCAGGATTGAAGGTGGCGTTGCGTTCGACAATTACTTCCGTGAATCAAGACCGTATGGTAGAAATAGCAAAACACCATAAAGAAATAGGCGGGATAGGAAGTGCTTTTGTTCCAGTAAACCCAGTTAATTCTGATGAAGATATATTGCCGCAAGAATTAATCCCCTCGGCCAATAAGGTAATCAAGGGACTGACCCAAGTTTATAAAAGTAACATATGGGATATTAAGGATTTATTCCCATTCAATGTATATGCATCGCTCATAAGTGGTGGGGATAAGATCGTTATGGGATGTGGCGCGCCTTATGGAAATACACCGGTTGTTGATGTCAATGGAGATGTATATCCATGTATTTATCTGGTTGGAATAAAGAGGTTCTACTTGGGGAATATAGTAAATCATAATTATCCTGACAATAATATCCTTGATTGGATGATGGATTTTCTACATGTGGATAACATAGAAGGGTGTAAAGAATGTGGATGGCGGTATATCTGCGGTGGAGGTTGTCCTGTAGGGAAATTAACTGTTTTTGAAAACCCCAAGGCAAAACGTAAAACTGTTAAATATTGTAATAGTATTCGCTGTGATTATACAAAGAAAATTATAGAGTTACTGCTTTGGGATTTTGCAAAGGAGGCAGCATTATCCGTTAAAAAAAGCCCGAGTAAAATACCTATGGAAATCGATGCTACATTCAAGTGCTGACAATCCACCTCCGGCTCAGCGCTCCGGAGCCAGATAGACGGTGGATAGCCGCCAGTCATCGCTAAACGGGATGTTGGCTTGTAAGCTCGATGATATGGTTGTCCTTGACGTTATGGGAGAGCATTACCGGGCCCGGGGCCATGCCTGGGGGAAATTCCAGGGCCAGCATCAGGGCGCCGCCCCCACGTTCCTAATCCAAGATCGGACGCTTGGCCATGGAATAAATTATAAATATAGCACAACCTAATTTTCCTATTCAATTTTTAGTTTCATTATCTCATAAGGTACTATTACATCATTTGGGCCCTAAGCTATCTTCGCCAGATGAATATGTCAGTTACTGCTATATCTCTGCACTTTGCCACCGGGCTTTTTGCATGCTGTTAGGTTAATCATAGCTGCGAATCAACCTCGTGACATACTTACTCCCTCCCCTTCCTGAAGTTTTCATGGCCTCCTCCAGTTCCTCGTTTACGATATGAATATCAATCCGCCTGGCCCTCAAGTCCTCGTGCCCCAGGGCCTCTTGAACCAGGCGCATTCGGAGCTTAACCAGAAATTTGTTGAGACCTGCCAACCCAGGAAATATACTTAGCTTATATAACTATTAGAAAGGCTAACTATGATCGATTCACCTGATGAGTGTGCTCGACAAATATTGCAAGCCGTTCCCATGGTTATGCGCGCCATCCGCAACGAGATGCGGAGCTATCGGGGATCTGACCTTTCGGTGCCTAAGTTTCGGGTCCTAATTTTCCTGAATCGCAATGAAGGGGCATCCCTGTCGGATATTGCGGAGCATATGGGGCTCACCCTGCCCTCGATGTCCAAAATGATAGATGGCCTGGTAGCCCGAAATATGGTTATACGCCAAATGGATCCCGGAGACCGTCGTCGGGTGACCCTGGCTCCCACTGCTCTCAGCCGGACCGTCATGCAATCTGCCTATGAGGCCACCGCGGCCCGGCTAGCCGAGCGTCTGGCGGCGCTGCCGGCATCCGCGTGCCGCACCATCTTAAAGGCCATGCAGATTTTGGAACCGATCTTTGTGTCCGATCGTGAGGCAAAGACTGCAAAGGAAAATAATTAAATGGCTATTTTGGAGACGAAGGCGCTTACCCGCTGCTTTAACGATTATACCGCCGTGGACGCGCTAACGATTGCCGTAGAATCCGGGGAAGTTTTCGGTTTGCTGGGTCCCAACGGAGCGGGTAAGACCACTACCCTCAAGATGCTCACCACCCTCTTGCCGCCGACCTCAGGGACTGCGTCCGTCGCCGGCTTCGACATCGTTCGGCAAGCCCGGGACGTGCGCCGGGCCATTGGTTACGTGCCGCAGTTGGTTTCGGCCGATGG
>Ga0181527_1003031_pt1 | contig 15270 bp, 14 predicted proteins | sample PEATcosm2014_Bin_30_FD_119762 | JGI IMG/M metagenome (GOLD analysis project Ga0181527, IMG submission 119762) | Peatland microbial communities from MTU Mesocosm Facility, Houghton, MI, USA - PEATcosm2014_Bin06_60_metaG | ecosystem: Environmental > Terrestrial > Soil > Wetlands > Peat | place...
AGCTGCTCGACCAATACGGCGGGCGTCATCTGATCGTGGTTCGCTACACCGGCTCGCAGAATCCGCACGAGGAATGGGTATACAACCGGGCCGATATCGACGCTTCGGACGTGGTATGGGCGCACGACATGGGCGTCGAAGAAAACCGCAAGCTCATCGACTATTTCAAGGGCCGCAGGGTGTGGCTCTTCCTGCCGGACGCCGATCCGGACTCACTGGCGCCTTACTGAGAGTTGGATTCTATGCGATCTCGCCGTTTCTGGCTGGCCGTCGTTCTGGGAGGGGCCGCCGCGCGCTTGTGGTTGTGGTGGGTGTCGTTGGGGACCAACGATGTCATTTCCTGGTACCAATACGCGGAGAGCATCGCTGCCAACGGCCTGACTGAGACCTATCGGAACATCCAGTTATTCAACCATCCGCCGCTCATGGGACTCTATGCGATGCAGGCGTGGTGGTGGTCCGGCGAAAACCTGTGGACGTTCGCGCACCTCATTAAAATACCCGGCCTGGCGGGCGAAGCACTCACCCTGTGGGCGCTGTGGCGGTTCGCCGGTCCCAAAGCCTCCGCCGCCTACGCATGGCTGCCGGCGGCCATCCTCGTCTCGGGCTTCCACGGCAACACCGATGGCCTATACGCCGCACTGGTACTGGTGGCCGTCATCGCCTTTGACCGGCAGCGTTATTTTCTTGCCGGTCTGCTCCTGGCCGCCGCCCTCAACGTCAAGCTCATCCCTCTGGTGCTGTTGCCGCTGGTGTTCATCGGGTCGCCGAACTGGAAAGCGCTTCTGCGCTTGACCGCCGGACTGGCCATTGGCGCGGCGCCATTCGTGGTCCCGGCGCTCTCGGCCGGGCACGCCATGTATCGCAACATGGTGCTCTACAACTCCACTGCGGACAACTGGGGTTTCCTCGTGATCCTGAATCACCGTGTGGGAATTCCGGTTCTCGGCAAGCTGGCTGCCGCCACGAGGGACACCTACCTGGTGGCCGGCCGTTACATAGTGCTGGCGGCTGTCACTGGAGTGGCCCTGCTGTCGAAGTTTCGCAGCCGCCGGCCGATGGCCGAGCAGGCGGCGCTGGGTGCGGCCTTATTCCTCTTACTGACTCCCGGATTCTCAGTCCAGTACGTCATTTTCGTGGCGCCGTTGCTGTGCCTTGTGGATTTGCCGCAGGGGTTGCTCTGGGGATGGGTCTCGGGACTCTTTATCGGCGTGGTGTACTGGACATGGCTGGTGACAGCGGTGCACGCCACGTCCCTATTCCAAAACAAGTTCCCTTACTACGCCTGGGTCATCGGGTTGGCCGCCTGGGGGATACTGCTGCATTTCCTGTGGCGCCGGAGCAAGAGTTTAGTAACCCGCAACCAGTTGATTGCAGTGGTGAGCGCGGCAGGAATCGAACCTGCAACCTAGTGATTAAGAGTCGGAAAACCGGGCCTGTTCAACGTGTTGAAAACAGGCACTAAGTATTTGTACTTCAGTCATTTACACGCAATACTACCTACCTAGGATTACTCTCGTTTCCGCTAGTTTTCTTGTTCTCCATGGCAAAGAATCCCCCACGGTAAGGCCGGTGCGCTCCTACTGGCTTTTTGCTTCGCGGTGCTCTCGCATCCGCTTGGCTTGGGCCTCAACGAGCCTCTTATCCTCGGGCGGTAAGGCCGTTAGATGCGCTTCCAGGGCGTCATGGATGATCTGATAGGCCGGCTTGCCCGTGATTGAACCAAGGGCCTCCAGGCGGTCCTTCAGGTCCCGGCGCATGATTACCGTCAGGTGTGGAAAGCGGCTGACTGCCACGGGGCTACCGTCGGGCGCCTTGCCCGTTGGTGGACGGCCGGCGGCTCGTTTTGTACTCACGGTCATATTGTACGCGGTTTCTCACGATTTCGCCAGAGGAGTAATCGCACATGCCTTTCAATAATTGTTGACACTTGATAAAATCGGGCTTACGATATGTACATGGTGACTTCAGCCCCTTCCGACACGAAGACTCAGGCTAGAGGGCCAAAGGACCTCTCGTTCCTTGATAAATGGATCGAGGAAAAGGACGTTCGCCAACGGGCCGAGCAGCACGTTAGCGATTTTCGCAAGATTGCCGAAAACTGGTGTAGGCGGGCGAGTGAAGAGCACCTAGCCTCCCAACGTAACCGGCGAGCGTTCCTGTTTGCGAGTTTGATAGCGGCGATCATGACGGCGGCGGCGTTGGTGGGCTGGCTACGATAACGTAACCCGTAGAGGGTAGGAGGTTTTGAACGTGCAATCGATCATGAAGGCAAACGGTGACGTAATAAAGCAGTGGGAGCTTCTTGCGGTGATTGGGGCGGACCGGGCGCTAAATGCGCTGCTGTTTAACCTCTGCCGAAGGGTCGCGGCGGGTGCGCGGGTTCAGGGCGGAAAGTACGATATCGAGGTGGAAGCCTTCGGACTCGGCAAGAAGCTGGACCTGGCTGAACTGGAGGGCTTGCTTAACCGGCCAACCGGCGACTACGAAGGCGTTTGGATAGACACGGCCGCTAAGGTCGCGGCGGATGAAAAGATGTATGCCCGCGCGCGCCGAAAGCGAGAACGGGAGGCTAAACAGGGTGCCATGAGGCGGACCGAGAAAGCGAGGGATCGGCAATGAAGACGAAGACTAAGGCGGGACGGCGCGCGATGTACGAACTGATGGCCAAGAAGGTCGGAGACGATTCGTTCGGCAACACCGAACTGCTCGCGACGGTCTCGCTTGATGAATTGAAGACCGTTGAGCGGATAGCGAAGGCGCTTGCGGATGACAACTCCGGCCGGCTCTTAGCTATCCTCAGAACGCACATGGATTTCCTGGAGCGACCGGCTGGAGTGGTCTCCAGGGAAGTGTTGCTCCGCGCCCGTGAGATGGCTGCGCGCGCGTCGAAAGCAAAACACCCGAGGGCTTGTAAGGCTCAACAGCCGGATAATCCTGAAGGACTGGTGGAAATACAGAAACTCTACGAGCGCGGGCGCGCGCTGGTCAAGGAAATCGGCGCCGATGATCGCAAAACGGCCAGCCAAAGCGGGGCGGCCAAAATGAGCGGGCGTGGAGCGTGGCGGGGTCCCCTGGCTGCGCATGAGGCCGCACACGCGGTCATGGCCTTTCGGTTTCGCCAGGCCATCGGCCCGCGCGGGGTGTGGATCACGCGCCCCGGAGTGGGAGAAACCGATGTTGGCCCGCTATGCAAAGCCAAGCCTCCTCATAACGGAAGGCGTAGAGAAGCTTGGAAATGCCGGGCGCGGGCGGAGGTTATCTCACTACTGGCCGGGCCAGTCGCGGAATGGATGGCTCTCGGGCGCCCGGTTAATTCGAAGTTCCGGCCGCGCGGGGCGGACCCGGATAGCGACCTCCGGAGGGTAGACCGCTACCTGGCTGAGTTGGCCGGCGCCGATGGCCCCGGCGCCGAGCAATGGCGTTTACAGGAGCGGACGAAACGTCTACTGTGCCACCCCCGCACCTGGAGAGCAATTCTGGCAGTGGCGGAGAAACTGGCGGAGGCGGGTTCCGTGCGGGGCCGTGAGGCTTACGCGGAATTCCGCGCCAACCATGTTCCACGGGCCAGGCGCTTGTAGTTTGGACCAGTCGCGCCGGCCTGTCACCGGAAGTGACCGGGATGCGGCCCGGAAATGGGCCGCGCCGGGGCGCGACAATCCAGCAGCGCTCTGCTAAAACGCTGAAGGATAGACCGAAGGCCCACGGGCATGGCCACGCCCGTGGGCCTTCTTTGCGTCTACGGCGGCCCGGTAAGCGCGCGGCGCCCGCCGGGTGCATGGCGGCCGTCGAGCGCGGGGAACGGGCGGGCTTCGAGCGGTAGGCGGCAAATTTCCGGTAAAATCCCGTTCCTTTGTAAATTAATAAATTAGCCCTGTGCGTTTGAGGGTGGATTTGTTCTCTCGAAGCTATAGTCGTGGTGGGAGGTAAAAACGTGACAAAGGTATGGACGCCAAAACAGCGGAAAATCTTGGACCGCATCGAAGCCGATCTGATCGAGCGCGGAGTCCCGGAACACCGGGCGGCCTTCAGGGCCGAAACGGAACTCGAACACCGAATCGAGAGGGAAAAGGAGCAGCGGGCGCGGGCGAGCGCGTGACCGGGTGTCGCACGGGTACGCGCGGCGCTGGCTAGGCAGTTACACGCCTGCGAACTTTTTTAACTCGTTGAAAACGCAAGACAACCCGCAATTAACGGCGGGATGATTTTTACTCACGGTGAGATAATGTGGGCGGTGGTAATGGAATTCACGGAAACTTCTTCTAAGGTTGGGGACAAAATAGAAGTTTACGATCACTTCCATACGGACGGTGCGCCCCATACTTAGCCCGTAGTCACCAACAGCTAGACGGTGAATGGGCGCGCCCGTACCTTCGAAGGATAATACAATGCTTCGCACGCAAGGGGTGTAACTCTGCCTGTTTTCGAACGTCGCGCGGTGTCACTTAATCCGAAACCGGATGTCCGCTTAAGACACCCGGACCGTCAACTCTTTCTCGGTGAGATCCTACGTTCGTGCTTATCGGTGAGCGTTCATATCTCACCGTTTGACCCGAGGCATTCAGCCTACGTCAGACGTGCAGAGCGCAACCGAGTTGCGGGCGCGCCCACCCCCCCGGTTGCGCGGACATCGGCCGGAGGCACGGCCAAGATTGATGGAGATTTCTGCGAGCGGGCTAGTCTTGCGGCATTTAAGCGGGTTTCTCGCTTCAACCTTCCCTGGTGGGCTGAACGGGATGACCTTATGAGCGAAGGGCGCTCCGCGATTCTCGAATCCGGGGCGAAAGACGAACCGCTGGCGATAGCGGTAGCACACCGTAGGATGGTGGATTATCTACGGAAAGAGAGTCGCCGGCAACGTGACCGCGATTGGCCAGCGGTCCAAGATACCGAACCTGATGGCACTAACGCAGCCCTTTGGGAAGCGATGAAGGCCCTTCCAGCACGGCAGTACACAGCCATTCATCTACAGGGCTGGATGGGTTGCAGTTGCGAGGAAATCGCCGAACGGATGGGCATTACACCGAGGTCCGTCGAGGGGCTATTGTCGCGGGCGCGGAAATTTATAAAGGAATTTTTGGGCACAGCGGGGGTTTTGGGGGTCTGAAAACGATTATATAGGCGTGAAAGGAATTTTCTGGAAACTACCCACATGAGAGAGGACAGGTAGAATGCTACTGACATTAGCGGAAGTTGCGCGCCGGCTTGGGGTAAGCGACAAGACCGCGCGCGGGATCGTCAAAGACCTACCGGCCGTGCGCGTCGGCAAGAGAAACCGATATCCGGCCGATGCGGTGGCGGCATTTGGCAGGGCGGCAACGTCGGCGCCTACGGCTTCAATCGAGCAACCCGCGGCGTGATGCGCGCCAATCCAAATGCTGCCCACGTGCCACAGCACGGGCGAGGAACCGGGCGCCTATCTTCAGTGGCGGCCAGGTTGATCCAAGCTGTTGCGCGCGCGCACTGGAGGGCGGTCGAATCTGCCTTGGGCCGTGAAGACCTTGAGGCGATCTCAGGAGAGGTCCCACAGGACTTTGAAGATCGGGGTACGAGGCAACCGACAGAGAATGAGCCAGGTTCTTAAAATCACGGATTGGGGCAAACACTTTGAATGCTCCCAGAGCCGGAACCTGAAAGCGATGACGTGGGTTCCTATCCGCGTCAATTTGGCGGGCGATGGCTACACGGAGTTACTGAACCATCCGAACGGCGCCGCACATTTCGGCGGTTGGATCGGACTCGTTGAAGTGGCTGCGTTATGCCAACCGCGGGGCACGCTAAGGCGCGGAAACGGCAAGCCCCACGATGCCGAGAGCCTCAGCCGTATCACCCGAATACCTGTGGACATTCTCGCGGAAGCTATACCGCGGCTACTGAACATTGGATGGCTCGAACGTGAAACCGTAGCTTCCCAACAGGACGATGGAGCGATCCTACAGGACACTGTAGCGCCCCAACGAAGTTTCGTTGCTACAGACATAACAGACAGTACAGACAAGACAGAAACACCTTGCTCATCTGGCGATGAGCGGGGCGCGGGCGGTCTTGAACTGGTATCGCCAGAACCAAAGCCCCCGGATGAGGTTAAGGCTTGGTTCGATGCCGAATTCTGGCCCGTGTACCCGCGTAAGGTAGGGAAGCCGCAAGCGCTCAAAGCGGCACGTCGGCACGGGAGAACAGCCACGGCCCGGGCGGCAATCCTGGAATGCCTCAAGCGGAGGCTACCAGCGTTACAGGAGCAGTTTCGAGCGGACGGGGACTTCCGTCCGTATCCGGCAACCTGGCTTAACCAGACGCCATGGATGGACCCGGAAGAGGTAGCGCAGCCGGCGGCGCGCAAGGCGATTGGCGGTGACGTGGTTTCGAGCGGAATTGCGGCGGCAATGCAGATACTCACGAAACAGGAGAAATAAGCGTGACAAACGCGAAGGTGGAAGAAAGCCTTGGGCGCCTGTCTGTACTTCGGCGGTTTCCGGTAAATCCGCACGCCCTGGCCGCGATAGCCGAGGCCCTTCGAAGCCTATGCTCAGATGACGGCGAAGCGGACCGATTGGTTGCGGCCATCCTGGGGCGCTTCGATATGTGGCCGGGACCGGCCGCAATCCGGGATATTCACAGAGCGGAGATCGCACCGCAACGTCCACGGGAACTTGAACCGGCCGGCTGTGACAAGTGCAGGGGCCGGGGGGGATGGCGGGCGGTGTTCGTGGTCACTGAGCAACTCGCCGATGGCTCGATAAAGAGAGAGACAGTCTATCCCACGGGCAACATAATGCAGGCGGAGGTAGAGATCGAGAAGCGGTACGCCGGCTCAAAAACGCACAAGGTCGATACTGCGGTGGTAGCGCCGTGCGATTGCCCACGCGGGATGCTGCGCAGGGATGAACTTCGACAGCGCGACGCGCAGAGGCAACGGCAATGAACATCCCGGTAGCAAGGCTCGAACGAAAACGGCTGGCTGAGCTACCGTTTTGCCAGGCACAAGGCGGCTTACCGGCTAGTGGCCGGCTGCGCGTTGTGGCGTTAAATCGGTTTGGGCCGTGTGCGACTTGCGGGCGCCCCTGCGATGGAAGCCACAACTCGGAGAGGGGACCGCTCTTTTGTGGGCCGGAATGCTGCCCTGCATGTAAGGCAGAGGCGGCGCCGTAAACTTTCGATTTCGATTCGGCACGGTCCGGCCGCGCACACCGGATTGAGCCGTGCCGGGGGGCTACTCCGCCGTGCCCCCCGGATTACGTTTTGCGGCCACACGGCTGCACGTCCGCGGCTTACCCCGGAGGGGCCGGCCGCTTCACAGTCAACCAACACGGGAGAATAACCACAAGTGGACAGCATCAAAGAGCTACAGGACAAGCGGCGCGCCTTGACGAACACCGCGCGCACGATTATTGACAGAGCGCTCACCGAGGGCAGGGCGCTACGTCCATCCGAGGAGTTGGATATCGAGGGAATTTCGTTCAAGGCACAGGCCATCAGCAGAACCCTTCAGATAGCCCATTCCTTCAATCTGGCAACCGTCGAAGAGGCGCAAGAACCCCGCGCGGCCGGCGGCGGCCGGTTCATCGAGGCGGTCCGGGCGCTTCATGTTGGCCGGGGAAATCAGAACGCGGCCGTGGCATACGCCAATTCACAGAACCCCGATTTGGCGCGCGCACTGTCGGCGGGCTTCGCTACGTCTGGCGGCTACGCGATCCCGCAAGGATGGTCTGGAGAGGTCATAGCCGTTCTCCGCGCGCGGGTCGCGATTCGTCGGCTCGGTCCGATCATCGTTCCCATGGAAGCGGGTAACCTCACGTATCCGAAACTGAGCGCTGGCTCCACGGTCCAATACATCGGCGAGAATGCCCAGGTGGTGCAGGTTCAACCATCGCTCGGGAGCGTGAACCTCCTTGCGCGCAAGCTGGCGGCTTTGGTGCCGATCAGTAACACCCTCATGCGATCAGCGAACCCCTCCGCCGACAAGATCGTAACCGAAGACCTTACCGCAGCCGCGGTAGTGGTTGAGGATGCCGCATTCATTCGCGGCGATGGCACGGCATTTACTCCGCGGGGACTGCGTAACTGGGCACTGCCGGCGAATGTGTTTAATTCGAGCGGTAGCACTTTCGCCCAGATCGAGGCGGACCTGTCCACGATGGAGGCCGCGCTCACCCTGGCCGGCGTTCCGATGTTGCGGCCGGGCTGGATACTGTCTACCCGCACGGAGCAAAGCCTCAAAAGCCTTCGCAGTAGCGATGGGCACCGGATCTACCCGGAGATGACAGAGGCGGGCGGAGGGAAGCTTCGCGGATTCCCCTACGTGGCCACGGCCTCGATGCCGACCAACCTCAACGGAGGCAGTCAAAGCGAAATCGTTCTGAGCGACTTCTCCCAGGTGATAGTGGGAGAATATCCGCTACTCATCGACCCGGCCACGGCAGCATCCTACATGGACGCCGGCGGGAACACGGTGCAGGCTTTCTCGGCTGACATGACCGTTATACGCCTGATTCTCCAAAGCGATCTGGTCGTAAAGCACGCGGAAGCCGTTGCGGTGTTGGCGGCCGTCACGTACTAACCGGGGGGACAGGTTCATGACGAAAACAACCACAGAGACAGACATTCTGAATGAAGTTCGAAGGGCTATCGACGCGGCGCCGTCGCGGCCGGCACTCATTGCCGCGGAAAAGAAGATGGCCGAGTTGGGCGCCGCGCGCACCGAAACGGAGGCCAAGATCACCCGGCTCAACAGAGAACTGAGGGCCGGAAAAGACGAACCGACAAGTCGCGCCGCGGAGTTACTGGAGGGCAAGCAGCTTTCGGATAACCCGCTCAGTATGGACCTGGGCGCTGCTCGGCGGCGATTGGCGACGTTGGTGCAGGCCATCGCCGTTCACCAGCGGGCCGTCCAAGGCTTGCGGATGAAGGCGACGGCGGAAGTAAACCTTTCTCTTCGACCGGCGCGCCAAATTCGCGTTACCCGGATGAGCGCTGCCCTTGCCGAGCTACTGGCGGCGGTGGTTGAGGACGCCGCGGTCCGGGCGGAATTTCAAAAGTTCGGCCTCGACGCGGCCAGTGCGGACGTTCTAGCCTTCGCTGCGGTCTCCGGGGAACGCGACGATTATGCCGAGCTATGGAGATCGGCCCGGACCGCGCAAGGCTACGCGATTTAGCGGCGCGGTCACAGGGTTAAGCGGCGGTCATGGTTTCGGCTCCAAGCCACACCGGGGCCGGAGTGGGATAGCGCCTGGCGGTCCACTCCTACCGCGCGGCGGGTGCTATCACTGCCAGGGGGCGTTTGACGTGCGCCCCCTGGTATTTCACGGGCGGCGCGCCGGGCAAGGGGGGAGGGGTAGGTTAAATCTCTGGATCGAACCCCCTTCTAGACCGTGGCAGCCCCATTTGCACGCGCGGACAGGATAGCGAACAGGTTACAGGTTAGACACCATCCGGAAGTGTCTATGTTTTTCAAGGGTTTCAACCGCATTTGACGGGGCGCCAAGGCACGTGCAAGCCTTTCCACGCCGAAACATGTAACCGTAGTCGAGTTTTGATCGGGTAACCCGTTGCGGCCAGCCCCGCGGCTTCGGGCGAAGTACCGGGCCTTAGCGTGTTTGAAACGGAAAGAGGATCAAAAATGCTGGTTATCGCTCTCAGTTTGATGTTGTGGTGGCATTTCGGGTGGCCGTTCGGGTTGGGCTTCTTGTTTGTCGCGGTCATGATCGAAGCCAGGCTCCGCCGGCGGCTCAACCGGGTCAACCGGGGGAGCGCTTCATAAATGGCGGACGAATTCAGTATCGACATATCCGGCATAGAGGAGACCTGTGCTTGGCTCACGGCGGCGCCGGCGAACATCGCCAAGGGAGCAATCGGAAAGGCGCTCACTGCGGCGTGTGTGCCGGTAGTTCAGGCACTTGACGCGCACACCCCCGTGCTCGCCGGCAGCCTAAAAGAACACCTCATGTCGGATGTGGCTCTGGATGCAAATGGACGGGGCGGTGAGGCTCAGATCGGCTACGGGAAACAGGGGTATATCGCCCGGATGGTTGAGTACGGACACCGCATGGTAGGGCACAAGCCGAAGAAAGAGGACACCGGGAAAATCGTAACGGCGCATCCCTTCATGCGGCCGGCCGCGGCGGAGTCCGGGGAAGCTGCTATTGAGGCGTTTGGAGAATCACTGCAAGGGTCGTTAAGGGAAGGAATTCCGGGAGTGAAGGTGGCTTAATATGCCTGCTAAAGCTGGACAGATCGTCATAGACATTTCCGCTGGCACCTCGAAGTTTGTGGTTGACCTCGAAGCCGCGAAAGGAAAGCTCCGTGAGTTTGGCTCTACCGGCGTTGGTGAGCATAAGGCCGTCTCCGCAGCCATGAAGACTTTAGAAGGAAACTTCACCAACAACAAGCGCGCCGCGGATGCGTTTGTGTCGATGATACCGGGCATGGGGACCGCCCTTAAAGCGGCCTTCCCCGTTATCGGGGCCGTCGCTTTCGCGGGCGTGTTGGCGGAAGTCGGAACGAAGGTCCGCGATTTCTTTAAGGAGATGGAGGAAGGACCGAAGAAGATCGCTAACGCTTTCCGCGATATCCAAGGTCCGCTTCAACTCACAAACGACGCGCTGGAGATCACGAACGCTCGATTGGAAAACGACATTGCCAAGCTGGAGGGTAAGCATGAGAATACCCTGAAGGTCATGCTGCTCGACGCACAGCAGGCCGCGGACAAACTGGCCGAATCCCTGGAAAAGGGATTGGGCAGTCTCGGGAAACTGCTAAAGGAGCAGTCTGTCGGTTGGCTGAAAGAGTCGTTTGGGCAGGCCGGGACCGGCGAGCTGGAGAACATCTTTAACACATTGCAGTCTGCGGTCGAGACCGTCACAGACCAATACAGCGAGAAAATCGCCAAGGCAGTGAAGGCGGGAGATAAAGGTCTTGTCAAGAGCCTCACCGAAGAAGAGGCCAGCCGAATCTCCAATCTGTACACCTCTGCTATTGAGAAGGTGAACGCTGTACAGCAGACACCGCCGAAACTTCTACCCCAATCGCTCCTTGTGGGGGCGCCGGTTTTCGAGGACACTACCGCCAGAGATGAGGCGGCCCGAAGGATGCAGCGGTATCTTCAGGACCAGATGAAACAATCGGCCCTGGAGACACAGCACGGAGAGCTGGCCGGGCGGAAATCAGGGATTGAAGCCGGCAAGGAAGGCCGCGACAAGGACCAGGCGGAACTTATTCGTCTGACGGATGAACTCGCCAAGGCTCAGGCGGCCAGGCTCAGCGGGCTTGAGAAGATCGACGCTGAGGAAACGGCGGAGATCGACCACCTGAACGAGATCGGCGAAGCCAACAGGGCCAACCTGCTGGTGGTAGCTCAGATCTACGACGCCAAGCGCCTTGCTGCTTATTCCGAAGAGATGGACAAGTATGACAAGCTGCTCACGGCGGCGGCGGAGCAATGGGACCGGTTGGGCGGTAAGGCGTTCAAGGCCGTCGCTGCGTTCGACAGCGATGAGATCAAGGCGGGAAAGCAGAAACTTGAGGACTACAGTAAGGCCCTGGCGAAGATTACAGAGCCACTTGCGAAGTTGATTGCCGAGCAAGACCACCTGGCGATTGAGCACCAATCCCGCATGACGAGCTTAGCCCCCGGCGCCGCGGCTAACCCGGTTGCCACGCTGACGCTACAGCAGGCTCCGGAGCGGGCGGCTATTGCGGCTCAGTACAGCGAGCAGATCGCCCTTGCCAATCAGCAACTCGCACTTGCTCAGCAGGACAACAACCAGCAGGGCATCCTGTTGGCAACCCTGCAAAAGCAGCGGATCGAAGCGGAACGTAAGCTGGCGGTGGACCGGCTCGATGATGAACTGGCGGAGAAACAGGCCGAAGCCCGGCAGAAGGGCGTCAAGGACTTCTTTATCGAGATGCAGGGGCAAGCGCGGACGGCGGGGAGCATCCTGTATGATTCCCTGAACTCGGCGGTGGACCAGGTGTCCGGTCAACTCGGCAAGCTCCTGACCGGCCAGAAAACGTCCTTTGCCAAGATGCTTCAGGGCCTCGGTGAGGGTATGGTGAAAGAGAATACAAAATCCCTGATGCAGAAGGGCCTCGGGGAAGTCGGTAAGCTGTTTGGTATTCACCCTCCCGCGGGGAAGCCCGACGGGTCCGCCGGCAACCCGTACCACGTCATAGTGGACGGCCAGGGGACGGCGGCCAGCGCTTCCACCCCCGGTAACTTTGCCAACCTTGGCGGACTCATCAAGAGCGGGGCCTCGGGTCTCGGGGGACTGCTTAAGGGGCTGTTTTCATCTGGCGGCGGAGCGGGCGGCTCGGGACTGACCGAGGCGGTGAGCAGCTCTATCGAATTCATGGCCGGCGGCGGGGATGCGGACCCCGGAAACATCTACCGGGTTGCCGAGGCCGGAGAAGGCGAGTTAATTACCCCGCGGAATGCCAGCACGATTACTCCGCTCAGTAAGGTTCCGGGCGGCGATGGCGGGGACACGTACCACATTGACGCGCGCGGCGCGGACCTTGGCGCGGCCAACCGGATCTCGCGGGCGCTGGAGGCCACGCACCAATCGGCGGTGACCACGGCCGTGCGGGCCAATGCGCAGCGGTCCTGGAGGGTTCCGCAGAGGAAAGGGTAATCGCAAGTTCCGCGCGCTACGCCCGCGCGGAAAGACGGCGCCGCGCCTTTCCCATCTGGCGCGGCTCCGCTCTTGTCTCGATTCAGGGCAGTAGCGGCGCTGTCCTTCACGGCCAGGGCGATGACGGCCGCGCGGCGGGGATGGCGAGCTTGACGGTGGGCACCGGGCCACTTTTTAGGGGAAGACGGATGGCGAAAAGATATGTCTCTGAGCGTGAGTTGAGCGAGTATTCGGGGATCGGTGTACGCACGCTACAGGGCTGGAGGATGAGAAACCAAGGTCCGCCATGGCGCAAGTTTTGTGGCGCCGTTCGCTACGATCTGATCGCCTTCGAATCATGGGCGGCCGGGCAACCGGGAGGCGGCGGTAAATCCGACTCGGAAAGGGCCGCTTGACATTCAAGCTAGATCCGTTCTAGCATGAATTCAGGATGAACGAAAAAGAAGCTCTAAGGCGCCATCTATCGAAGCTCGGCAAGAAGGGCGGTCCGAAGGGTGGCAGAGCGCGGATGGCGACGCTCACAGCAAAGCAGCGGACGGATCTCGCAAGGAAGGCGGCGGCGGCGCGGTGGAAGAAAGCTGCCGAGCGGAAAGGGTAGCGATGGCAGTCTATAAGCCAAAGTATCGAGACCCGAACACCGGGGAACTGGTAGAGTCTGAAACCTGGTGGTACGATTTCTCTATCGCCGGCCGGCGTGTTCGTGAATCCACCAAAACGCACCTGTTGACGCTGGCCAGGGAAGCCGAACACAACCGGAGGCGGGAGTTGGAGCGGGCCTTCGTGGGCGCTCCGATGCAGAACCGTGAGAGGCGCGTCAACTCTGTTGCGGATATTCTGAAATCCTACCTGGTGGGATACGAACTCGACCACCGAGGGCGGGATCAATCTATCCTGTTCGCCAAGGGCCGGCTTGCGCACGTCAAGCGGCTGCTCGGGAATTCCCTGCTACCAGACCTCACCGAAGACGCCATCCGGGGATACATCAGGACGCGCATCGAAGAGAAGGCCAGCGGGCGCACGATCAACATGGAAGTGGGTGAGCTTTCGCGCGCCATTGGTAAGCACTGGTCTTTCCTCTGGCCGAAGGTGCGCAAGCAAGAGGAGCGCAAAGACGTGGGCCGGGCGCTCTCACCCGAAGAGGAAAAGCGCCTACTCGATACCGCCGGCAAAAAGAAGCGCTGGCAGGTTGCTGCCGCGATTATCCGCGCTCTGCTGCTCACGGGGATGCGCAGCGGGGAACTGACGGGCGCCACATGGGGCCAGGTGGATCTTGAGCGGCGCGTGTTGACCGTGGGCCGCGCGAAGACATCGGCGGGGACCGGCCGGCAGATCCCGATGAATAACGATCTGTTTCTGCTCCTCACTGCACACGCCGAGTGGTTCACTGGCAAGTTTGGCGAGACGCGCCCCGAGTATTACCTGTTCCCGTTTGGCAAGCCCGCGCCGTCTGATCCCACACGCCCCACAACGACGCTAAAGACCGTCTGGGGCAGCATCCGAAAGGAAGCGAAGGTTTCGTGCAGGCTCCATGACCTAAGGCACACAGCGGCCACCAAAATGGCAGAGGCGGGCACGCCTGAGAGCACCATGCTTGCGCTGATGGGCCACATGAGCCGGGCCATGATGGAACGCTACAGCCATATCCGGATGGCGGCCAAACGTGAGGCGGTGGAATCGCTCGGGTTCACAAAAGAGCCACTAAAGCCAGAAACTAATGGCAAAGAATCCCCCAAAGTAGCGAAAATCGGCTTAATCCAATAACCTGTAAGTGCTTTGTTTTCTGGTGAGCGCGGTAGGAATCGAACCTACAACCTAGTGATTAAGAGTCACTTGCTCTGCCAATTGAGCTACGCGCCCGCTTTCGATGCCGGCTGGAAGCTGGCGCAGCTCAAGCTGCGCCAAGAGTCGATTATACCATCGCGCGGGGGAATGTCGCGAAGAAACCCACCGGCGACAAGAGGGTGCCCTCTGGGCCCGGCGCTACGGCAGGCCCGCCGCCACGATCTGCGCGATGTCCAGCAGCTTGGGCGGCGCTTCGGCCAGCGCGCCGAGTGCGTCGCGGAACATCGACTGGCAGAACGGACAGGCGGTGCCAATCGTCGACGCGCCCGTGGCCACCAGCTCTTCGACGCGCTCCACGTTGATGCGCTGGCCCTTCTCCTCGCCCAGGAACATCTGGCCGCCGCCGGCGCCGCAACAGAAGGAACGCTGGCGCGCGCGGCGCGGCTCCACCACCTCGGCGAAACGCGCGATAGCCTGGCGTGGCTGCTTGTACACGTCGCGGTATCGGCCCAGGTAGCAGGGGTCGTGGAAGACCACTTTTTCGGAAGGCGCCCCGGCTTGTCCCAGCGGCAAGCGGGCCAACAGCTCGCTGTGATGCTCGATCTCGAACGTGGCGCCGTACTCCCGCCAGTCCGTGCCGATGGTACGCACGCAATGCGGGCAGATGGAGACCATTTTGCCGGGCCCAGAGGGCGCCCCGGCCGCGCGCAGGGTTTCGATATTGGCCGCGGCAAGTTGAGAGGCGGCCAGGTCGTTGCCCAGGCGGCGGGCCGCGTCGCCCGTGCACTTCTCCTTGCGCAACACGCCGAACGTCACGCCCGCGTGGCCGAGGACGCGCGCCAGGGCCAGCACCGTCTGGCGG
>Ga0181527_1003032_pt1 | contig 15263 bp, 14 predicted proteins | sample PEATcosm2014_Bin_30_FD_119762 | JGI IMG/M metagenome (GOLD analysis project Ga0181527, IMG submission 119762) | Peatland microbial communities from MTU Mesocosm Facility, Houghton, MI, USA - PEATcosm2014_Bin06_60_metaG | ecosystem: Environmental > Terrestrial > Soil > Wetlands > Peat | place...
ACCCGGCACACGTTGGGATGCGCCACCTGGCGCGCGATGCGCACCTCGTTGTAGAAGCGCGCCAGCAGGCGTTCGTCGCGGGCCGTGGCTTCCGGCAAGAACTTCAGCGCCACCACCTGTCCCAGCGTCAGGTCCGTGGCGCGATAGACCTCACCCATACCGCCCCGCCCCAGCAGCCCGGCGATGCGGTAGCGCCCCGCCAGTATGGTGCCCGGCAGGAAGCGTCCTTCGTCCACGCTGCTGGAGGAACTCAGCCCGGGCGACGCCGGCGGCGCCAGCGCCTCGGTTTCAGCGGACGTGGCGTCGAGCGGCGCCGCGCACCAGGCGCAGAAGCGGCTATTATCCGCGCATTCGCGCGAGCAGGAGGGGCAATTCCGCATATCGGCAGAACAATCTTACCGCGCCTCGCGGGACCGCGGAATGTCCGCCTTTTGACTTTTCCGCTTCGATTTGGTGTACACTGAGACTGACACAACTTGCGCTTGTCTTTCAGCCACACCATTCCGATTCTCGGCCAGAGAGTCTATCCGGGCGCCCAGCCCCTTTCCGTTTACCCTAGCAACCCTGAAACCGACGCATAACCACAAATGTATCCAAGGAACTTTCCTCCTCGCAGGCAGAATCGCAGAGAGAACGTGAATGAGTCCATCCGCGTGCGCGAGGTGCGCGCGGTATTCCCGGACGGAACCACCGAGGTGATGCCCACCGCGGTCGCCCTGCGCAAGGCGCAGGAATTGGGCCTCGATCTGGTCCTGGTGGCACCCACCGCCGTGCCGCCCGTCGCCAAGGCCGTGGACTTCGGTCACTACACCTACGACCAGAAAAAGAAGCAGCACGACGCCAAGAAAAAACAGCACGTCGTCCAGGTGAAGGAGCTGAAGTTCCGTCCCAACACCGACGATCACGACTATGACTTCAAGATGAAGCACGCCATCCGCTTCCTGGCCGAAGGCAATCGAGTGAAGGCCGTGGTCCAGTTCCGCGGGCGCGAAATCGCGCACGCCGATCTCGGCAAGAAGCTGCTCATACGCTTTGCCGGCGACCTGGCCGCCCATGGCAGCGTCGAGGGACAACCGCGCCTGGAGGGTCGCAACGCCCACATTCTGATCAGTCCGGTCAAGACCGCCGGCAAGAGTTCCCCGGGCGAAAAGCCCCAGCCGCATGCGCCGCCGTAGGGGCCGGGCACGTCGCGTGCGTACCGCATGCCCGGCCCGTACAGCGCCGCCGCTACTTCGGCCATGCTAAGATGCGAGAAGCCCTTCCGAGCAGCCGCTGAATATGTACAAGGCTTTTTTTGGCTTTACCAAGAACCCGTTCGACATGAGCCCGGACCCTTCGTTCCTGTTCCGCAGCACTCAGCATGAAGAGGCCTTGGCCAACCTCATCTACGGCGTGCAGAGCCGCAAGGGTTTCATCGTGCTCACCGGCGAGGTCGGCACCGGCAAAACCACCATGCTGGAGTGCCTGCGCGACTTCCTCAACGCCCAGCAGATCGCGTTCGCCTCGCTGTTCAACTCGCGTTTGACCGTCGAGCAGTTCTTCGAGTTGCTGGCCTATGACCTGGACCTCCGGTGCAACCGCCTCTCCAAGACCGAGGTCCTGCTTTCGCTCAATAACATGCTGCTCGAGAGAGCCAACGTCGCCCGCACCACGGTGCTGATTGTGGACGAGGCTCACAACCTGGAGTGGGACGTACTAGAAGAAATCCGTCTACTAGGAAACCTCGAGAACCGGAAGGGCAAGTTGCTGCAGATCGTCCTCGCCGGCCAGCAGGAATTGGATCGCAAGTTGGATGCCCCGGAATTCCGCCAGCTCAAACAACGCATTTCCCTGCGGTGCGCCCTGCAGGGCTTCGATCTTAGCGAGACCGTGGCTTACGTGAATTCCCGGATGGCACGCGCCGGACTGAAAGGCCAGACCGCGATTCCGCCGCAACTGATGGAAGAGCTTCACTACCGCTCGCAAGGGATTCCGCGTGTCATCAACGCGATCTGCGACAACCTGTTGCTCACCGCGTTCGCCATGGAGAGCCGAGTCGCCACCCTGGCCATGCTCGACGAGGTGGCTGCCGACATGCGCCTTGAGTACCCCGGCCAACGCCCCTTCCGGCCCGATACCGATTTTCCCCAGCGCACCCTGCGACGCACCTAAGTACCATATAAGTACCATAATGGTCCGATTGGCCTCGATATAAGGGATTTACCCTATTCCTTATCCTCCCCAAAAAGATCAATAGTACTAGGTGTTACCTTACTTTCAATGCCCGAAACGCCTTAGATTAGGTTACCCTGAAGGATGAGAGCACAAAAGGCCAGGCCTTTCTCTGGAAAGTGGATCGAGAGGGCAACTGGACCTTCGGAATCTCAGTGCCGGACCCGTGATGGGTTCAGGAAGTTAGTAAAAGGAGCTTCTCAATGAGTCGATTACTCGAAAACAAGTTGATGTTCGCCGCGGTGCTTGCCTTGTTCGCGCTGGCTTGTGCGTTAAACGCCATCCAGGGCGCTGGTGTGCCTGTTCCCAGTCACAAGCTGCTGACGGAGCAGGTGACGGTCGCCGACGGGCCCACTCTCCCGCCCGATCCGTGGGATGGCAACGTGATGCTCGCCGACGGGCCCACTCTCCCACCCGATCCGTGGGACGGCAACGTGATGCTCGCCGACGGGCCCACTCTCCCGCCCGATCCGTGGGACGGCAACGTGATGCTCGCCGACGGGCCCACTCTCCCACCCGATCCGTGGGACGGCAACGTGATGCTCGCCGACGGGCCCACTCTCCCACCCGATCCGTGGGATGGCAACGTGATGCTCGCCGACGGGCCCACTCTCCCACCCGATCCGTGGGACGGCAACGTGATGCTCGCCGACGGGCCCACTCTCCCACCCGATCCGTGGGACGGAAACCTTTCGGTTACCGCGTAGTCACGGCAAAGAAATCCTGGAATACGAGGAGGCGCCCGGCCTAGAATGGGAGGTGGATGCGCTTCGCAATCCTACTCTGCGGCTGGGCGATCGGGCTTCCTCTTCAGATTCTCATCATCGGCACGCTGCTGCGTGGCGGCTACCGGCGTTTTCCATTCCTTTTCGCGTACGTGATCGGTGACTTCCTGACCACAGTGGCTGACGTTCCGTCCGCGATAGATTATTACCGCGGCACACAGGGGGCCACGTTTGCTTTCCCCGCTGTCTATTGGTTGAACGCAGTCGTTATGCAGGTTCTGGTCTATGCAGTGGTCATGAGCCTGATCTACCAGGCGACCGGCACGCTCCGGCCGCGCCGAATCGTGCGCGCCTCGTTAATTGCCGGCGCCATCCTCTTCGCTGGCATCTCGTTCCTGATTCATTGGAATCCGGCGCTGAATAGGGGGTCCTTCATGACTCCCTGGACTCGCGACCTGAACTTCTGCTCCGCGATTCTCGATCTGGCGCTGTGGTCGCTGCTGATCGCTTCGCGCGAAAGGGACCAGTGTCTGCTCCTGCTGAGCGGCGGCTTGGGGATCAAATTCACCGGAGAAGCCGTTGGCACATCCATCCGCCAGCTTGCCTTGCGCACCCGCTCCCGAACCCTGTCACTGTCGGGAGGCGTCTTGATGCTGCTGGCCAATCTCCTGTTCCTGTACATCTGGTGGCAGGCATTTCGGACAACGCCGGTGCGCCAGCAACGCGGCGCTACTCTTTGAGCTTCTCGGTCCAGTTGGTGACCACCGTAATGGAGGCCGCGCTGGACCACTCCAGAGGCAGATTGAGCAGGAACCGCTGGCCGTCGGGTGAGACGTCGTAGAGGTTCCAGGACCCGGGAATGGGACGGGTCTGGAACAACATGTGCGCCGTCTCGAACTGGAAATCGCCGCCGGCCGGGTGCACCGAGACCGCCATCATGCGCCCGCCGGAGGTCGTATAGAATATCTCCGCGCCGTCCGCGCGCCAACGCGGCAGGCCGCCGCCGCCCGACGAAATCAGCCAGCGCTTCCTGGTGCCCGAGGCGGCGAATTCGAAAGGTTGCACGTACACCTCAGTGCGGCCGGACTCGTCGGATTGGAACATGAGCCATTTTCCATCCGGGGAAAGCGTCGCGTAACTTTCCGAGTTAATGGTATCCAGGACGGGTGCGGCTTGCCGGCCCGCCGTGGTAATGGCCCACACGTCCAACCGGGTGTTGGGGGCCACGACAACAAACAGAATGTATCGGCCGTCCCGAGACCAGTCGGTAGGGTACTTGGGCAACGTGCTGGTGTAAAACACCTCCGCCCTTCCTTCCCCGCTGGTGGGCTTCACATAGATATCGTCGACGCCCTCCGCGTTGCTGAAGAAGGCGATCCTGGAGCCATCCGGGGACCAGACGGGAGAACCTTCGTGATTGGGTGTGGATGTAAACCGGGTGGCGTTGCCGGCGGCGTCGACGATCCACAAATTGGCGCTGACACCGTCCGGCCCGATCTTGGCTACCGCCGCGCGGCTGCCATCCGGAGAGATCTTCGGGGGTCCATAATCGCCCGGTTCCGCTACTTGGCCGATCTGCTTCCCGTCGCGATCGAGCCAGACCATCTGCTTGGTGGGCTTGCCCACGTTCTGGTACACCAGGATGCCGTTGCCCGAGACCGAGATGGGCGCCAGCGCCATACTCCGCACGGCGCCGATGTCATCCGCCAGGGTGAAGGGGTCTCCTTTCAGGGCGAGGTTTGAAATGTCGAACGGCTGCTCCATCAGGTGGCGGTCGCGGATGAACAGCAGATAGGCGCTTTTCGCCGAGCCGCCCACGGCCCCGCCGGAGTAAACGGCATTGGTCTCGGAGCTGAACAAGCGGTGGTATTCGGGCGGATCGAGCGTGCCGGCGTAGACCCCCGTGGTGACGGTCAGATCGGTCTGCCCAAAGAAAATGAAATGCTTGCCATCGGGCAGGAATTGGGGCCAGAGATCGGAACGCTCGAATTTCGAGGAATCCAGCTTCAGGACGAGCCGCGGCTCTCCGCCATTCTCGGAGACCCGGTAGAGTCCACCGGCCAGGCTGGGTGCGAACAGGATGACGCCATTGCGGTTCCAGGCGCCGCCGCCAGGCATGGCTTCCGCGCGGCAAACGATCTTGGGAGCGCCGCCGCCGATCCACACCTTCTTCAGCGACAGGTTGGCGAAAAACGCGATGTAATTGCTGTCCGGCGACCAGAACGGTGCGAACCCGCCCTCGGTTCCGGGAATGACGTTGGCGTGGAGCGCGTCCAGCGGCTGCAGCCAGAGCATGCGCTGGCCTTCGGGCCCCATAGCCGAGAACGTGAGAAAGCGGCCATCCGGCGATACCGAGGGCGTGCCCGGATAGCTGGTGTGTTCGGGCGGCGGCACCGCAAATCTGAGGACCGAAGCCGCGGGCCGCTGGTGCAGGTACAAGCCCGCCGCTACAGAGAGGACGGCTAACGCGATGAGCACCGCCCCAATGGCCCAGAGGCGCCGCCGCCAGGTGTCCTTGGGAACGGGCGGCTGGGGCAAGACATACGCCGGCGTGCGGATTCCGGCCGGGTGCCGCGGCAATTGGATGGGAACCTGCGACATGCGCTGCCACGACTGGGCCGCCAGTTTCAGCTCGATCACGGCGTTCTGAATGCGCTGGCGGCGGTGGGCCGGGTCTTTCTCGAGACATCCGGCAATCACGGTTTCCATGGCCGCAAGGATGGGCGATTTCGCCGTCAATCCCGCCACCGGCTGTTCGAGAATGGCGTGGTTCAGTTCCGCGCCCTCACCCCGAAATGCCCGCCGCCCGCTGGCCATTTCGTAGAGCAGCGCGCCATAAGCGAACACGTCGCTGCGCCAGTCCGGCGCCTCGCCCCGCACCTGCTCCGGCGAGCGATAGGGCGCGGCGCGCTCGTCGTATCCCCGCAGCGGCGGCACGATTCGCACACCCGTACCGGCAATTCGGATGGAGAAAGGCGACAGCCCGCCGTGGACCAGGCCGCGCAAGTGCGCCCGGCTGAGCGCGGCGCCAATCTCCAGGGCGTAACGCAGCGCCTCCTCGGGCGGCAGCGGACCTTGCGCGAGTCTCTCGGCCAGGAGCTCGCCGCCGACCGGCTCGTTGCCGGAAAAACCCACTTCGCTTTGGCCCACTTCGATCACGATTTATCCACTCCGCGGCATCTCCCCCGTGCAGGCCCTTTCGCTGCTGTCAATCAAATTCTACTATCCGGTGTGCCGAATCACAATGAAACGGCGCAAAACGAAGTCCCGGCTGTACTACCGGACGATGGCGCGCCGCTAGTACTCTGGCGCCCGCTTCGGGACAGGTGCAACGGCATTTTCCCCGAAAGAGAATGGCGTCTTTGTGCGCCGACCCTATTGACACTGCCGGTAGCGCATGTACAATCCAAAGTGGCACCCATTTCATAATCCCATAACGGAAGCGGCCTAGAATGTTCAAAGCCAGGAAACCCCGTCCGGTGTCCTCCCCGGACGCGCAGGGCTATAACAGCAGCGAAGTTGCCCGCATCTGCGGCGTCAGTCTGCGGCAATTGCAGTGGTGGGATGAGCGCAATGTCGTCTCGCCGCGCCAGGACGGTCACAAGCGGATTTATCTGCCGGAGGAAGTGGTCGAGATTTCGGTCATCGCCGAGCTGCGGCGCAAGGGATTCTCGTTGCAGAAGATCCGCCGCGTCCTGCGGTTCCTACAAAAAGACATGGGCAAGCGCCTGAACGACGCCCTTTCGGCCGCTTCGGACGTTCATCTGCTCACCGACGGCAAATCCATCTTCCTGGAAGAGGCGCCCCACCGCATCATCGATGTGCTCAAGAACGCGCGTCAGCCCATGTTCCTGGTGTGCGTGACGGACCAGGTGAAACGCTTGACGGCGATCGCCGAGCGCAAGCCTGCCAAGTCCGAAACCGCCCCAGCCGCGCGCAAGGTTCGCGCGGTCTGACGTAGTTCGAAATCTCAGCGCGGCACCGAGGCCTTATAGAAGGTCAGCATGAGGACGCCGACCAGCGCCAACCCCACTCCGGCGTAGGAGTACGGGCTGTACTTCTCGAGTCCGGCGGCGGTCTGAGCAATCCCATCCAACAGGGTTCCACGCAACCCGGGAGAGATGAACAGGAAGACGCAAGCCATTCCGAGAAGTGAGCACGCCCGAAGCATGAGATCGCTTTCCCGCCTATATCAGCACGTTCTTGACGGAATTGATATAGGCCGGAAGGTACTGCCGGTACTATATGGGTACTATGTGGCCCCGCTGCCGCAACTCGGGTATCATAGGAACGAAGCACAGGGAACGGAGTTCAAGGATGCGGACTGCGTACCCCGGCCGCCCGGTCGAACCATGAAAATCAGAAGAACACCATACCTTGCGCTGATCGCCGTCGCGTTGGCGTCGCTCGTGCCGCTCTCGGTTTCCGGAATTCGCGCCCGCGCGGCTTCGACTGCCGATGACGACCTGGCCCGCGACGTCCACTCGCTGACGGCGGCCTACATGCTCGTGGAGAAGAACTTCGCCGACTCGATCTCCCCGGAGAAGGCCATCTATGAGGGCGCCATACCGGGCATGCTGCACACCCTGGACCCGCATTCGAGCTTTCTCAACCCCTCCGAGTTCGGCGACATGCAGCGGAAACAGCATGCGCAGTATTTCGGCGTGGGAATGCTGATTGGCCCGGAAGGCGGAAAGATTGTGGCGATGGAACCCTTCCTCGATTCGCCCGCGTGGAAGGCCGATTTGCGCCGCGGCGACGCCATTGTCACCGTGGACGGGCACGACACCACCGGCATGGACACGGGCGCGGTAGCCGATCTGTTGAGAGGGCCAAAGGGCAGCCAGGTGAGCATCACGGTGCGGCGGGAAGGCGCCGGCGATCCCATCTCCGTGACGGTCACCCGCGGAGAGATCCAGACCAGCGTGGTGGATGCCTTCTGGCTGAAGCCGGGCACCGTCTATCTGGACGTCTCTTCGTTCGAAGCGCAGAACGTCGACCACGACGTGGAGGCCTCGCTGCAGAAGTTGGGAGAGCAGTCCGTCACGGGCATGATATTGGACCTTCGCGGCAATCCCGGCGGCCTGGTCAACGAAGCCGTGGCCCTGGCAGGGCGATATCTGCGCGATGGGCAGGTGGTGGTGAGCCACCGGGGGCGCGCGGAGCACGAGCAGGTTTTCCGCGCCAAGGCGCAGCCCTCCGCACAGCACTACCCCATCGTGGTCCTGGTGGACCGCCGCTCGGCTTCCGCATCCGAAATCGTGTCGGGCGCGCTGCAGGATCACGACCGGGCCTGGCTGCTGGGCGAGACCACTTTCGGGAAGGGTCTGGTGCAGGCGCAATTCCCCCTCCACGAGGGCGCCGCCCTGCTGCTGACCATCGCCCACTACTACACGCCCAGCGGCCGCCTGATTCAGCGCGATTACTCGCACCAGTCGCTCTTCGACTATTACTCGGTTCGGGCCGAAGCTCAAAACACCGAGGACGTGAAGTCCACCGACAGCGGACGCAAGGTGTACGGCGGCGGAGGGATCAGCCCCGACGAGAAGTACGAATCCCCTCGCGCCAACGCCTTTCAGCGCAGGCTGATGGCGCCGGGAACGTTCTTTCATTTCGGCTCGCGGTACTTCGGCGCTCCCAGACCGCACTTGGCCGAGGGCTGGGTTCCGGACGACGAGACGCTGGGACGCTTCGCGGATTATCTGCGATCGCAGCAGATCGCCTTCACGGACGCGGAGTTCGCCGCCAACCGCGACTGGATGCGCGACCAGATTCGCTACGAGCTGTACTTTCGAGCCTTTGACAGGAAGACGGCCGACCGCGCGGCGTTCCACGGGGACCCGGAGGTTCAGCGCGCGGTGGAGAGCATGCCCAAGGCACAGGCGCTGCTCCAGCAAGCCGAGCGGGTCATGGCCCGGCGCGGCGCCGCCGCCCGCTGAGTGGTTCCGTGGGACAGGCGCTTTCGCCTGTCAATCCGCAAGCCGCGCGTCCTTCTCCTCCATCCACGCGATCATGGTCATGGCCAGCCGCTCGGCCTGCTGGGAGATCGACATGCGCGATTCGGGCACCACGAACCGGGTCTCCATCGAGAAGACCAGAGTAGACGGCCGATCCGCTTCCTCCAGTACGCGCTGCATGTAATCGTGAATCGCCATCTCCGAGCCGGGCTTCTCCAGACCTCTCAGAAAGCCTAGAAACGCCACGTACTCGAAGGCCATGTCCGGCCGGATTCTGGCGCGCCGCTGCGCGGGGACGGCCCGCCCGGCTACCTACTCTTCCGGCTCCAGCTCCACACTGCCGCCGGTCATTTCCTGGGGCGGGTCGCCGCCGGCCATCTGCTGCGCCACAATCAGCTTGCGCGCGTGCACGCGGATCTGCGGCCACCACATCCAGAAAACGGTTGCGGCCGCCATGGAGACGGCGCCGCCGCCGGCAACCGTCAGGGGCGCTCCCAGGCGGCCCGCCACCGCGCCCGCCAGCAGAGCGCCGAAGGGCGCCATCCCCATGAACATCATGGAGTAGACCGACATCACACGGCCGCGCAACCGGTCCGGCGACATGCTCTGAATGAGCGTGTTGGAAGATCCCATCTGGATCATCATGGCGAAGCCACACAGCGCCAGGATGGCCATTGAGAGCCAGAAGATCCGCGATAGGGAGAAGGCCACCAGCCCGGCCCCGAATCCCAGGGCCGCGAACGACACCCAGCGCCCCAGTCCCTTGATATCCCGGCGGCTGGCCAGCATCAGGGCGGCCGCCAGCGCGCCGATTCCGGTCGAGCCCATCAGCCAACCCAGCGCCCTCGCGCCGCCGTGCAGAATGCGGTCCGCGAAGATCGGCATGAGCACGGCGTAGGGCATTCCCGTGAAGCTCACCACGCCCAGCAGCATCAGCAAGGCGTGGACCGGCGGGTGCCGAATCACGAAGCGAAACCCTTCCGCCATGCGCGACAGGGGCGAGCCCGGCTGCGCCGCCGGCTGATGCCGCGGGACGCGCATCAGCAGCAGCCCGGCGATGACCGCGATGTAACTGGCGCCATTGGCGAAGAAGCACCAGCCCTCGCCGATGCCGGCCACCAGGATGCCCGCAATGGCCGGCCCCACCACGCGCGAGGCGTTGAACATGGAAGAGTTCAGCGCGATGGCGTTGATAAGGTCGGGCTTCGCCACCAGGCCCACGATGAACGCCTGGCGCGCGGGAATATCGAAGGAGTTCACCACCCCGAGCAACGCCGCCAGCACGAAGATGTGCCAGATGCGCACCCTGCCGGAGAGCGTGAGCGCCGCCAGGGAGACAGCCAGCAGCATGGAGGCCGTCTGGGTGGCGATGACCAGGCGGTGGCGGCTGTAGCGGTCGGCCACGACGCCTCCCGCGGGCGCCAGCAGAAATACCGGAATCTGCGCGGAGAACCCGGCCGCGCCCAGCAGCACCGCCGATCCCGTGAGCCGGTAAACCAGCCACGCTTGCGCCACATTCTGCATCCAGGTGCCGATGAGGGAGATGAGCTGGCCGGCAAAGAAGAGCCGGAAATTGCGGTACTGGAGGGCGCGCAGGGTAACCGGAAGTGGCATGCCACTTTCATTGTAAGAGTAGGACGACACAAACCGATCATCTGTCCCACCGAGTTACCATAGCTCGGTGGAGCAATTCGCGCTCGAATTCAATCTGGAGCCCCAGCGCCGCATCTATACGGTCGGCGAGTTGAATGCGGCCATCCGCGCGGCGCTCGATGCGGAGTTTCGGGACGTGTGGGTTTCGGGCGAGATCTCCGGCCTGAAGCTGGCCGCGAGCGGCCACTACTATTTCACCCTGAAGGAGCGGGAATCGCAGGTGAAGTGCGTGGCGTTCCGGCCCGCGCACCGCTACTGGAAATTCAAACCCCAGGACGGGCTGGCGGTGCTGGCGCGCGGCTCCATCGATGTCTACGAACCCCGCGGCGAATACCAGTTGCAGGTGGAGACGCTCGAGCCGCAAGGGGTGGGCGCGCTGCAACTGGCATTCGAGCAGCTCAAGCGCAAGCTGGCCGCCGAGGGCCTGTTCGCCGCCGGGCGCAAGCGTCCCCTGCCGCGCTTTCCGCGCCGTATCGGAATCGTCACCTCGCCGCGCGGCGCGGCCATCGCGGACCTGATCCAGATTCTATCGCGGCGCTTTCCGGGACTGCACATCCGCCTCTTCCCCGCGCTGGTGCAGGGCGAGGGCTCGGTGGAAGAGGTGTGCCGCGGCATCCAATTCTTCAGCCAGTCCCAGTGGCCGGATGTGGTCATTGTGGGCCGCGGCGGCGGATCGCTGGAAGATCTGTGGACCTTCAACGAGGAGGCCGTGGCGCGGGCCATCGCCGCCTGTTCCGTGCCGGTGGTCTCGGCCGTGGGACACGAAACCGACGTCACCATCGCGGATTTCGTGGCCGACCTGCGCGCCCCCACGCCTTCGGCCGCCGCCGAGATGGTGGTCCGCACGCGCGAGGAATTGCTCGACCGCATTGCCGCCGCGCGCGCGAACGGCACGCAGGCCATGCGGTATCGCCTGGCCATGCTGGAGCGCCGCCTGCGGCAGCGGGGCATCGAGAGCGCGTTGAGCGCGCTCGACCGCCGCGTGGGCCGAGGCCTGCAGCGCATCGACGAGCTGGAATACCGCCTGCGCGAGCGCATCCGCGCCGAATTGGATGCGCGCGGGCGGGCGCGCCGCGCGATGGAAGCGCGTCTCCAGGGTTGCGACGTCCGCCTGCGGCTGGCGCGGAGCCGCGGCGCGCTCGACCGGCTTACCGGCCAGCTCTCGACGCTCAGCCCGCTGCGGATTCTGGAGCGCGGCTATGCCATCGTCTCCGGCGCGGCGGGCATTTTGAAGGACGCCGGCGCCGCGCCGCCGGATTCCCGCATCCACGTGCGCCTGGCTAAGGGAGAACTGGACGCGGTGGTGCGCGCATCGCGGCGCGCGTGAGGATGGCAAAACCGAAATCCGGGCCTCGAAAACATTCTATTTCTATTGAAACCAAATTGATACCGTTGTATAATTCTTATTCTGCGAGTCCTGAACGACGACTCTGGAAGAAAGGTAGGGGCCGTGCACAAGCTTATTGCGCTCCTCTCCTGGGCAGCACTTTCTGTTGGTCTGAACGCTCAAATCACCCTTGGAACGACGGTCGGCACGTTCGGGGTGCTGGCCGGCTCGACGGTCACTAGCACCGGAAATACTTTGGTTAGTGGGAATCTTGGGGTGAGTCCAGGTACTGCCATCACTGGAATCACCGGAATTGCGCCCGGCGGGCCCGGGATTGTGAGCGGGACGATACATTCGGCGGATGCTTTCGCGGCGACGGCCCAAAGCGAGTTGACTGCTGCCTATAACGCGGTAGCGGCAGTGCCATCCACTGCCACCTGGACCACGGATTTGGGCGGGCACACCTTCTACGTCGGCGGCGTCTATACTGCCCCGAGTACCTCACTCGGGTTAACCGGGACTGTCACGCTCGACTGCACGACCAACCCCAATGGTCAGATCATCTTCCAGATCGGGAGCACACTCACGACCGCAAGCAATAGTAGCGTGAACCTCGTCAACTGCCTGCCTGCCAACGTTTTTTGGCTGGTCGGAACTTCGGCGACTATTGGAACAACCTCTTCGTTTTACGGGAACATACTGGCTCAGGATGCCATCACGCTCACCACCGGCGCATCTCTTCACGGGAGAGCCTTGGCTCGGACCGCCGCGGTTACATTGGATACCAATGCAATTACCATACCGGCAACTCTCGGGGGAACGGGAGGCGGTCCCCCGGTACCGGGAGGTCCCGGCCTGCCGGCCGGAGCCGCTCCGTCATCGCTGATTTTAGTTGCGATCGCGCTGGTTTGCGCCGGAATCTACGGAACGCGTAAACGGCTGCCCAAGCTGATGGGAAGGAACTGACCGGCGCATTTTTCCGGAATGTCGTGGCGGCAAGCTGTTGTCATTCTCACCGCGGTGACCCTTGCGGCGTGCTATGCCCCCACGCTTCGAGGAATGTTCGAGCAGTGGTCCAACGACGAAGACATGTCGCACGGCTTCCTGGTCCCCATCGTGATCCTGTGGGTCGTGTGGAGGGAGCGGCAGCGGTGGCGGGCGCTCGAAGCTGAACCGAACTGGTGGGGCTTCGCGCTTCTGGCAGCCGCCGCCGGTATGCAGTTTGCCAGCGTGATCGGTGTGGGTCTATTCGCCGGCTCGGTGGCGTTTCTCGTGTCGGTTGCCGGCGCGGTGCTTTGCCTGGGCGGGGTTGCCTGGCTCCGTGCGTTGGCTTTTCCCCTGGCGTTGGGGGTCTTTATGCTGCCCAAACTGGCGGTAGTCTACAACCAGGCGACGCTGCCTTTACAACTGCTCGCCAGCCGGATCGCCGCGGGCATCTTGACGGCCGCCGGGATTGGGGTCATCCGGGAAGGCAATATACTCGATGTGGGCGGCCACAGGATCGCCGTAGTGGAAGCCTGTGACGGCATCCGGTACTTGCTCTCGCTCGGTTTCATGGCCGTGGTATTCGCGTACCTGTCCGATTCAAAGCCCTGGATGCGGTGGGCGCTGCTGGCGGCCGCCGTCCCCATCGCGATCCTGGCTAACGCCGTAAGAGTGGCAGCCGCCGGTTGGTTGCCGCCGCTCGAAGCAGGCGTTCCTCACGCGGTCTGCGGTTGCCTCATCTTTGTGCTCTGCCTGGCCGCCCTAATGCTACTGCGACGACTGTTCAACAAGGTGTATGTTCGTTACCAATCCTAAGTGGCGAAGCGCTCTGGTGCCGCTTTTTCTGGCCGCGCAAGTTCTGGTGGTGTACGCCGCGGCGAGCGGCGAGCATCCGCCACCGCCGCCGGCTCTCGCCCGTTTTCCAGCCGCGTTTGGCCCATGGAAGCTGTTCCATGCCGATCCGATTGATGCGGTCATCGCCAGGGAACTCGGCGCCGACCGTTTAGTGAGCCAGTTCTATATCGAAACTCCAACCGGCCCGGTTGCCAGCTTGCTGGTGGCCTGGTTCCGGACGCAACGCGAAGGGGCCCGGCAGCCGCACTCGCCGAAGGTATGCCTGCCGGGCACGGGATGGACGCCTCGGGTTGCGGACGAGGTCGCGGTCGGCACCGCGGCGGGCGCTATCAGGGTGAACCGCTATATCGTGAACAAGGGTATCGAGCGCGCCGTGGTCCTTTACTGGTACCAGACGCCGCGGCGCGTCATCGCCGGCGAGTGGGCGGCAAAATTCTGGCTGGCGGCCGATGCACTGCGGGACAAACGCACGGATACGGCGCTGGTTCGCGTGACTACGTGGCCGGCCGGCGGAGGGGACGAGGCGGCCACCGCCGTGGCCACCGGATTCGCTCGCGATCTGTACCCGGTGTTGCGGGAATACCTGCCGCGGTGAGGCGATCCGCTCTCTTACGGCCGCGGCTCCGACAATGCCTCCACGTGCGCGGCCGCGGCGGAGGCCAGCCCATCCAGGTTGTAGCCGCCTTCGAGCACCGAAACCACGCGCCCGCCGGCGTGGCGCGCGGCGATCTCCATGACGGCGCGCGTGAGGTCCGCGAAATCGCGGTCGGTGAGCGAGAAGCGGCCCAGCGGATCTCCCACGCGCGAATCGAACCCCGCCGAGATCACCAGCAAGTCCGGCCGGAACCGTTCCGCGGCCGGCGCCAGCGAATTCTCGACAGCACCCAAAATCTCCTCTCGCCCGGAGCCCGCGGGAAACGGGAAGTTCATGGTGGTCCCGACGCCCGCGCCCTCGCCGGTCTCATCGGCGCGCCCCGTCCCGGGGTACAGCGGCCACTGGTGCGTGCTGAAGTAGAAGACCGTGGGGTCGGAGTAGAAAATGTCCTCGGTGCCGTTGCCGTGGTGCACGTCCCAATCCACAATCAGCGCGCGCTCCAGGCCATGCCGGCGCTGCGCATAGCGGGCCGCGAGAGCCGCGTTATTGAAGAAGCAGAATCCCATCCCGCGGCTGGCCGAGGCATGATGTCCTGGCGGCCGCACCGCGCAGAAGGCGTTGCGCGCCGCGCCCGTCGCCACCGCGTCGACGGCGTTGAGCACGCCGCCCACCGCCCGCGCCGCGACGTCCCAGGAATTGGGCGTGATATCGGTATCGCCGGTCGTCAGCGAGGGGCGTCCGGAGAGCACGTCGTGCTTCGCCGTTCGCAGGTATTCCGGAGTGTGGCAGAGGAGCAGTTCCTCCTCGGTGGCGGCGCGCGGGGCTACGCGGGACAGGCGCTCGAGCAGGCCCGCCTGCCGCAAACCCCGCACCACGGCATCGAACCGCTCGCCCCGTTCCGGATGTTCGCGCCCCGCCAGGTGTTCGCGGAAAATGGGGTCGGCCAGCAGCGCGGT
>Ga0181527_1003033_pt1 | contig 15261 bp, 8 predicted proteins | sample PEATcosm2014_Bin_30_FD_119762 | JGI IMG/M metagenome (GOLD analysis project Ga0181527, IMG submission 119762) | Peatland microbial communities from MTU Mesocosm Facility, Houghton, MI, USA - PEATcosm2014_Bin06_60_metaG | ecosystem: Environmental > Terrestrial > Soil > Wetlands > Peat | place...
CCGTAGAGTATCGGAAATTTCAAATCGATTATGACCGTTTTCACTTGCAATTCCTTGGAAACTAACCGCTTACACGGAATCTCAGACCAAACGTTAGGACGCTACTGATCCAAAATCTAAAATGCCTTTTGACGTTCTCATCATCGGTGGCGGTTTTGCCGGGCTGGCGGCGGGCGTGGCGTTGGCCGAGGCAGGCAAGCGGGTTTGCTTGCTCGAGCAGAAGCCGCATCTGGGCGGGCGGGCGCGCTCGTTTCGTGATCCCGCCACCGGCTCGGTGGTGGACAACGGCCAGCATCTCTTCATGGGCTGTTACCACGCGACGATTCACTTTCTTAAGACCCTTGGAACTCTTGAGCGGCTGCATTTTCAGCCCCGGCTCGCCGTCCCGTTTCTGGACCGCGACGGCCGGCTCTCGCGCCTAGATTGCCCGAACCTGCCTTCACCCTGGCATCTGCTTTTGGGTGTTTTGCGCTCGGGGTGCTTTTCGTTCAAACAGAAACTGGAAGTGCTGCGTTTGGGAAGAGATCTGCGCAGCGCCGGGCAAAACTCCGCCCCCGCTGCCGGTGAGAGCGTTACGGCGTGGCTCGGCCGGCGGGGACAGTCGGAAGGCCTCCAGCGCAATTTTTGGGACTTGCTCTGCATTGCGGCGATGAATGAGGACCCGCGCATCGCTTCCGCGCAGCTTTTTGAGCGAGTCTTGCGGCTGGCGCTGTTTTCCTCTCCCGCCGATTCCCGGCTCGGCATCGCGCGCGTGGGGCTGAGCGAATGCTACACCGCCGCAGCCGCTGCTTACATCGAAGCGCGCGGCGGCCGTGTGCAAACCGGGCGCGGCGTAAAGCAGTTGCTGATTGCGGAGGGCGCCTGCCGAGGTGTCGATTTGGGCGCCGGGGAAAGAATCGAGGGCGTTCCCGTGATTTCCGCCGTACCGTGGCAACAACTCGCCATCGTGCTGCCCGGCGATTTGCTGCGCACCGAGCCATTCTTTGCCGCTGCCCCGGCGCTTCGTCCCGCGCCCATCATCTCCATCAACCTGTGGTTTGACGCACCCATTACCGATCTCGAGTTTGTGGGCTTGCGGGGAACGACCATCCAATGGCTCTTCGACAAGAGCCGCATCCTGAGCGCAAATGACCACTACGTCTCGCTGGTCCTGAGCGGCGCGCACGAGCACGTCAAGCGGTCGAAGGAAGAATTGCTGGCCATCGCCTTGGGAGATCTGGGTGAAATGTTGCCGGCGGTCCGCAAGGCAAAGCTGCTGCATTCGCTGGTGATCAAAGAACGCTTTGCAACCTTTTCCCCGAGCCCGGAAGCTGAGCCGCTGCGGCCGCCTGCACGCACTCCCATCCGCGATCTCTTTCTGGCAGGCGATTGGACCGCCACGGGTCTGCCTGCCACCATTGAAGGGGCCGTGCAAAGCGGTTACACTGCGGCGAGGGAAATTCTGGAGAATTGGTGATTTGGCGATTGGTGATTTGTGATTTTCAATCACCTGATCACCAATCGCTCAATTGCCAATCTTCTGGCTCCCTTTTCCCAAAGGTGTCATACATGGAGAAAGCCTTGACCATTGTGCGTAAGGCGTTGGCCGCAACCCTGCTTGCAGCCCTCTTCGCAATTGCCACGTGGTTTCTTGTATGGCCGGGAGAGTTCTTTTCACGCGGAGGGGCGGGGCAATCACCCGATCACCCGATCACCCGATCACCTGATGTGCAGGGCGCCTACCGATTTGAGCGCGGCGGCTGGATCTTCCTTCATCTGGAAGGCACCCCACGTAAAATCGGCTATCAGCACGGGTATTTGCTGGCTCCGGAAATCCTCGAGGCCTTTCAAACCGTCAAACTGCGCGATACGCATGACACGCACCGCGATTGGGGCTTTTTCCGCCGAGCGGCGCGGGAAATGCTCTGGCCCAGGATCGACGGTGAATATCAAGAGGAATTGCAAGGTATCGCCGAAGGACTGAAGGCCCAAGGCGTGGCGCTAGACTTGGACGACGTTGTTGCCCTGAACGCCTTCGAGGAAGTTCCTGACTATTATGTTCCCTGGTATGACGCGAAACATAAAGTGGCGAATGCTCCGCGCCTGGTGAGCCCCGGCAACTGTAGCGCCTTTGTGGCCACGGGCAGTTACACGCGCGACCATCATATGGTGATGGCGCACAACAACTGGACTTCCTACTTGGACGGCGAGCGCTGGCGGGTGATCTTCGACATCGTTCCCCAGCATGGCCAGCGCATTTTGATGGACGGTTTTCCGGGCGTGATCACCAGCGACGACGACTTCGGCATCAATTCCGGCGGCCTCCTGGTGACGGAAACCACCATAACCCAATTCGCCGGTTGGAATCCCCACGGCAAGCCGGAATTCATGCGCTCGCGAAAAGCCCTGCAATACGCGCGCTCGATTGACGACTATGTGCGCATCATGCTCGACGGCAACAACGGCGGCTACGCCAATGATTGGCTGCTGGCCGATAACAAAACCAGTGAGATCGCTCAGTTCGAGCTGGGCTTGAAGGCTCACCGCGTCTGGCGAACCAAGGACGGCGTCTTCGTAGGTTCCAATTTCCCGCGCGACCCGGAGGTGATCGCCAAAGAAACCACCTTCGACCCTCATAACCCTGCGACTTCTCCCAACGCCCGCCGCACCCGCTGGGAAGAACTGATGAAGCTGAACAAAGGAAAAATCGACGTGGCCCTGGCGGAGAAATTCCTGGCCGATCATTACGATGCTTTTGAGAAGCGGGACGACGCCGATGAGCGCTCGCTGTGCGGCCACGTGGAGACTTCGCCGCGCGGCGTGGATGTTTGGGGTTGGCCCCCTTACTATCCCGGCGGGGCCGTGCAGGGGAAGGCCGTTGACAGCGCCATGGCCAAGGCTATGAGTTTCTACGCCCGCATGGGGCATCCCTGCGGGGAGGATTTTCTCGCCGCGCCTTTCCTCCATGCGCATCCGGAATTTAACTGGCAGGCGCCCTTGCTGCGCGACATGAAGGCCGGGCCATGGACACGGTTCCAAGCGGGTGAGCGCGCCTTGGTTGATCGAAGGTAATGTGGCGCCCTGCTGAAACCCATCCCTTGTCTGGCGCGGCCGTAAGGTAGCGAGTGTTGCGCGACCCCGCGCCACCCACGACGTGGTTGATGATCATCATTTCGCCGTCAGTTCGTCGGCAAGCGGGGCGGCGTCATAGAGTTTGCGCAGGACTTCAATCATGACCCGACTATGGACGGCCACGGCTCGATTATTCTCCTCGTTATAGACGTAATCGCCGACCAGACCTTCGATGTTGCCATCGAAAATCAGCCCCACCAGTTCGCCGCGCTTGTTGATTACCGGTGAGCCCGAATTGCCGCCGATGATATCGCAAGTGTTGACAAAGTTGACTGGAGTCGAGAGGTCGAGACTGGCTTTCCGCTCGAGATAACGAGCCGGAAGGTTATAGGGCGGTCTCAGGTCAAAGCTGTAGGCGCGATCATAGAGGCCGTAGAAAGTCGTCTCGGGAGGGGCCTGCGTGCCGTTCATGGGATAACCTTTGACGGCGCCAAAGGAAAGCCGCAGGGTGAAGGTAGCATCCGGGTAGGAGGATTTGCCGTAGGCCGCGAAGCGCGCCTTGCCGATCCCCTCTCCCGCGGGTGTTTCCACACTCTCCACCTGATCCTCGAAGGTCTTGATCATCTTCCGCCGCCAGGGATCGACTTTGCGTGCGAGCACAATCAGCGGATCCGCGGACGCCTGAATGCTTGATTCTCCGCCCTCGATTAGCGCCTTGCGGAAGCTCGCGTCGGCCAACTTGGTATCGCTCAGCGCCTCCTTGGCCACTTCCTCCGGTGAATTTCCTGCCAGCACTTCTTTGACGAAGGGATCGTCAGGCCCCAGTTCGTCGCGTGAAGCCTCCAGGAACCCCGCCAGCATCGCCTGCTCAAAATCCCCATAGACCGGCGCCGGTGAGAGAAGCCGGAAGCGCAGTGAATCGAGTTGAGAATCGTGGAAGCCTTCCAATCGTTCGCCGTCCGGCTTTTTGACTTCAACCACATACTGGACAATGTCGAGCGCGGTGAGACTCAGGGAGGACCACCCCAGCGAACGGAACCGGTAGGGTTTAAGAATCTCCCGGTACCTGGATTCTGCTTCCGAAATGGAATCCCAGTTGTGGCCATAAGCCCTCTGCCAATCCGGGTTGCTCCCGACCGGCGCCCGGAACGCCTCCTCATCGGCGCGCTTCTTGGCAATCAGGCTCGGATCGTGAAGCCCCTGGTTCATGCCGCGGTAAGCCTTTAGCGAATTTTCCACACCGAAGATTTGCCCGGTGGCCCGGCGCGCCTGTTCCGGCCCCAGGGCAGCATAGGCTTTGGCAGCTTGCAAGCGGCGCTCCATGGTCCGGATGTTCAGCGGAAGCGTGTAGTCGCGCTGCGTTTCAATCTGCGACAAGGTATCTAGGCGGCTGGTCGAGCCGGGGTTGCCGGAGACAAAAACCAGCTCACCGTCTGCCGCACCCTGGGGGTTCCATTGCAGATAGTTGTTACTTTCCACTGCTTTCCCGTTCTCGTAAACGCGGAAGAGGGCAAAGTCGATGTCGTAGCGGGGATAAGTGAAGTTGTCAGGATCACCTCCAAAGAAAGCGATTTGCTGCTCGGGCGCAAACGCCAAGCGGATGTCCGTGTACTTCTTGTAGCGGTAAAGCCAGTATTCGCCACCCTGATAGAGCGTGACAACGTCGGACCTCAGGCCGGTCTTGTCCGTGCTCTCTTTTTCAATCTTGGCGATTTCCGCCTTGCGGGCCTTCAGGGCATCGGATTCGCTCATGCCGGAGGTTACGGCACTCTGCACACGCTGGGTGACGTCCCCCATGAAAACCAGGACGTTCAGTTCCAGGTCGGGACACTTCAACTCTTCCGCGGGCGTCCGCGCGTAAAACCCGCTCAGTACATAGTCGCGGGTGGAAGAGGAAACCTTTTGCAGTTGCCCCAACGCCACATGGTGGTTGGTCAAGACCAGACCATGGGGGCTGACAAACGAGCCGGAACCCCCGTCGTTGAATCGCACACTGGCCAGGCGGACGTGCTCGAGCCATGCCTAGTCAGGTGTGAAGCCATAACGTTGCTGGAGTTGTTGGAGAGGAAGATTATCAAAAGTCCACATCCCTTCATCCGCCCGACCCTGGCGCAACATGGGCAGTAATAACCCTGTGACCACCAAGACCGTGAAGATGAAAACGCTCGCAAAGCGGCGTCGAATGTTCATGGCAACACCTCTTGAGAGGGAACGATTAGATTTCCAAAAGTTGATGATGCTATCCCCGAAGTTTCACCAATTCAAGCCCGTGCGCCAGAGGGCTGAGTCCTGGGACTCATCCTTACGGCTTCGTTTCGATCGCCACGCGCCGGTTCTCGTAGAGAGGGAACTTTTCCGTCAGCGATTCCACTTGGCTGTGCACGCGCGTGATGGTGGCTTCGTCCTCGATATGGTTCAGGACTTCGGCGATCCAGTGGGCGATCTGTCGCATCTCGGGCTCTTTCATTCCGCGCGTGGTGACGGCGGGAGTTCCCACGCGAATGCCGCTGGCCACGGCGGGTGGGTTGGCGTCAAAGGGGATGGCGTTTTTGTTGACGGTGATGCTGGCGCGCTCCAAGGTTTCCTGCGCCTGACGGCCGGTGACCTTCTTGGTGAACACATCCACCAGCATCAGGTGCGTGTCGGTTCCGCCGGCGACAATGCGGAAGCCTTCCGCCGCCAGCGCTTCCGCCATCGCCTGGGCGTTGGCAATGATCTGCTTCTGATACTCAGCAAACTCCGGCTGGAGGGCTTCGTGGAAGCATACGGCCTTGGCGGCGATCACGTGCATCAGCGGCCCGCCCTGGATGCCGGGGAAGACGATCCGGTCGAGGTCTTTGGCATATTGCTCTTTGCAAAACACGGCGCCGCCGCGCGGCCCGCGCAAGGTCTTGTGGGTGGTGGTGGTGACGAAGTCGGCGTGCGGAAAGGGGCTGGGATGGAGGCCCGCGGCCACCAGTCCCGCAATGTGCGCCATGTCCACCATCAGCACCGCCCCGCACGCGCGGGCGATAGCGGCAAAGCGGGCGAAATCCAGCGTGCGCGGATAAGCGCTCGCCCCGGCCAAAATAAGCTGCGGCCGATGCTCCTTGGCCAGGCGTTCGAGATCGTCGTAATCGATGGTCTCGGTTTCCTTGCTCACTCCGTAGGAAACGATCCTGTACATCTTGCCGGAGAAATTCAGCGGGTGCCCGTGAGTCAGGTGGCCGCCATGCGCCAGGCTCATTCCCAGCAGCGTGTCGCCGGGCTTCAGCACGGTCATATAAACGGCCTGATTGGCCTGGCTGCCGGAGTGGGCCTGGACGTTGGCGTGTTCGGCGCCAAAGAGTTTCTTGGCGCGCTCAATCGCAAGATTCTCGGCAATATCCACGTATTCGCAACCGCCATAGTAGCGCTTGCCGGGCAAGCCCTCGGCATATTTGTTGGTCAGCACCGAGCCCAGGGCTTCCAGCACCGCTTCGCTGACGAAATTCTCGGAGGCGATCAATTCCAGCGTGCGAGCTTGCCGGTCGACTTCCAGGTCGATGGCGCGCGCGAGTTCCGGATCCACCTCGTGGAGCGGGCGTGAATGAGAGCTTAATCGAGCATTCATGAAATTTTTCTCCCTATGGTAGTGTGCATCGATGGCGTCGATTTTCTCCACCCGCTGTTCGTGCCGCCCCCCTTCGAAAGGCGTGGCCAGCCAGGTGTCGATGATTTTTTGCATAGTCGCTTCGTCCAGCAGGCGGCTGCCCATCGTGAGGATGTTGCCGTTGTTATGAGCGCGAGCGAAATGGGCGGAAATCGTATCGTTGCAGGGAAGGGCGCGGATTCCGGGTACTTTGTTCGCCGCCAGCATCATTCCCAGTCCTGTTCCACAGACCAGGATACCGCAATCCGCTTGGCCTCCCGCAACCTGCCCGGCAACTTTCTCAGCGTAGTCGGGATAATCCACTCGGTCCAGGGAGTGCGTGCCGAAGTCCTGCACCTCGATGCCCTTGCGGACCAGATACTCGCGGACCTTTTCCTTCAGGGGAAAACCGGCGTGGTCTGACGCCAAAGCGATGGGCTTCTTCTCCGGCAAGGGCATCCTCACTGAACGCAACGATGATGGGATGACGAAAACTCTCCCATGGCATTCTAGCGGAGGAGGGCGAAGGGCGCAATTGGCTCGATTGGACGTTAGTTTGATATTTATGCGTTGTTAGGTGGTGAAGGTTTATTGGGCCTTTAGGTACAGCCGTGCATCTCCGGATTGCGCAGAGCGCAGCTCTGCGTTTCCTGTCGCAGAGCTGCGCTCTGCGCAATCCGAAGGAGCGCGACTGGACATGTCTGGCGGGATTGCCTCAGTAGCGTTGCCAGGGCAAAAAAGCCTGCGCTGAACTTGCGCAGCGCAGGCTTAGGGGGATGGATCAAGCAGACCGTTGGGGTTTCTCGACCTGAAGATGGTCCACGACGGAGAAGGAGAGCCCGGCATGGAGGGCCGCCATCCCTGCCTTGGTGCGGTCCATGGTCGAGGCCACCACACCTTCCAGGGTTACATTCCCGTTTTTCACAATGATGTGAATCGGTGGCAGCGCCTGGTTGGCGTAGCGGATGAAGAAAGGATCGCCGTAGATGGCCCGCGCCACTTGCAACCGCAGGCGGTCATCAAACGTCGACAGGGGCAAGACTTCCAGGTCGTTCTGGAGAACTGCCACTCCCTTTACGCGCTCAAGTATCCTCCCCATGTCCGTTTTCTTGAAAGGCTGGGTGACTTGCCCGCTGACCGTGAGCGTGCCGTCATGGGCTTGGAGATTCACGTTATCGAAAATCCCGTAAGCGTAGTACATCACGATCGCGTGGCGCGCCTGCTCCAACATCTGTTGTTCGCTGATGTCATCCGCGCGCACCTGAATATTGTCCACCACCTGGGTCACTCCCCGGGTCTTCTGGACGGCCTTCTCGACGTCGAGTTTACTCCCCAGGTTATCCACCGTTCCCGTGAGCGTCGCCACGCCTCCAGCGTACGTCACCTGCACGGCGCCGTGCTTATCCACCTTCGAGTGGTCGAGGCGGGATTGAATGCTCTGCGTCGCCTGCGAGTCGATGTCAGGCGGTCCTGCCCAGCACAATCCCGCCCCCAGAACGAAGGAAAGAGCCAAAAGTGATAGTTTGTTTCGCATGGTCATCCTCCTAAATGATCTGCCCTGAGTCTTAAACGCCTCTTCTGCCCGTTTTTTGCAACCCCAAATCATCGTCATTTCCCAGGTTTCCTTTCGCCGCTTCTTGCGATTTCCATTCACACTCCCTTAGACGGCGCTATTGAGCAGAGAGTTTCATGTGTTAAGTAGGTTTTACTTTCTCATGTTATAGCTCATGTAGAAATGGAGTATCGGGGTTGTGTGGTGATGTCTCAGATGAAAGGCCGGTGCTCTTCACCCTATGATCTACAACATTCGATGCGGGGGGCTGGCGAAAGGTGGCCTTAGCCGGGGTGAGCGGCCCATTTGCCGAGGGGCAACGGGCTGGGAACTGAGGTGAGGCCGCCAGGCGCCAGGTTTCCGGTGCTGCTAGGGCTGGGGGCTAGGTGCTGGTTGCCCAGGCGCGAGGAATCAGGGGTACTACCATCTATTGTTTTCAATAACATATTGCGACCAACCTTCATTCATTAACACCTTTTTGTATGCGCGCGCCCGGCTTGATTTTCAAAAACAAATTGGCAATCCGCCGCACCTCTATCCGGCTCGACTCCGGCCTGCTCGGCACACTCTCTCGGTGTTCTCCATGTCTTATAGCCTTCAACACGGAGGGCACGGAGGGCTTTGGGGTCTCCGTGTTAAGGCTTTGCTGTCCACGGAGGAACTGAGGTGAGGCTTCAACTCCGGCAAGCCCCTCCGGGAAATCGCCGACCCCAAGAACAGGAGTGTGCGCCAACCGGCCAGTCTGTTCGATGGGGAATTCCTTAAAGGGGGATACGTTTACAGACAATTCTGGCTTAGAATGACGGCCCGAAAGGAAACAACGAACTCGGGAGAGTAGCGCAACGGGGAGCGGACCGTGGAAACTCCTAGCAATCAAGTCGGGCTGCGAATAATGATTTTCGCTATAGCGATGGTTGCCTGGCAACGGGGGGTGCTCTTCTCCGCAGAGACGGGGGGTGCAAAAGAAGAGAAGATGGGAATGTATTTTGCCCAGAAGGCGTACGAAGCCAAACCCCTCCCGAAGTTCGCAAAGTTGCGATCCCGGTTGCCTTCGCCAATCTATGATGACAACCCTGTGTTCGTGCGGCTGTACTGGAAAGCCTGGGAGTTGGCGTTTCGCAACTTCCACGAACCGGCCCCGCAGAGCGGGTTCGTCTCCCAGTTCATCGACGCCGCCTTTAACCAGAACATCTTTCTTTGGGATAGCTGCTTCATGACCATGTTCTGCAACTATGCGTATCCGCTTGTACCCGGCATCTCGACCCTCGACAACTTCTACGCGAAACAGCATGAGGATGGCGAGATTTGCCGCGAGATCGTGCGGGCTACCGGGGCCGATTACCACGAGTGGGTGAACCACGAGCACAAACCGCTTTTTAGCCGCGCGGGCTGGCCCGGTAACGGTACCATGGGGGGCACTGATCGAAACGCGCCAGTCGTCTACAGGGGCAGGACCATCCCTTCTCCCCCTCCGAAGTTGACGCTCGACGCGCTGAATCACCCGATACTGGCATGGGCGGAACTGGAACACTACAGGGTGACGGGGGATAAGGACCGTTTGGGGAAGGTTTGGCAGCCGCTGGTCCACTATTATGCGGCGCTTCAGCTATACCTGAGGCAAGGGAACGGGCTCTATGTGACGGATTGGGCAAGCATGGACGACTCTCCGCGTAATGCTTATCTGAAGAATGGCGGCACGGGAATTGATATCTCATCAGAAATGGCACTGTTCGCGCGGCAACTGAGTGAGATGGCACTGATCCTGGGCAAGGATACCGAGGCGCGTGAGTACTCGGTGGAAGCTGATCAACTGGCCTCGGCCATCAACCAGGCGATGTGGGACGAAAAGCGAAAGTTTTACTTCGACTTGATGCTGGACGGCAAGCGTGCTCCCGTGATGACCATCGCCGCGTTTTGGACGCTGCTCGCCCGGGTTGCACTCCCTGAGCAAGCGGCGGATTTGGTTAGGGAGTTGAAGAATCCGGAGACTTTTGGACGACCCAACCTGTCGCCCAGCTTGGCGGCTAACCAGGCCGGGTACGAGCCTCTGGGCGGATACTGGCGGGGATCCGTTTGGCCGCCGACAGACACTATGATCATCGAAGGCTTGGAGAAGTATGGCTATTCCGACCTTGCTCGCAGCATTGCCTTGAATCACCTGGAACTTGTCGCCCATGTTTATGAGAAAACGGGTACGATATGGGAGAACTACTCGCCGGATCACGCCCAGCAAGGTGACCCATCAAAGTCCGATTTAGTCGGCTGGAGTGGAATTGGACCCATCATGTACCTTCTGGAATATGCCATCGGACTCCGGCCTGATTCTGCGCACAACCGGCTGGTCTGGCAAATCGAACCTGGGGGCCGGCGCGGTTGCGAGCGTTTCCGCTTTAATGGGCACGTTGTATCTTTGATGGCGAAACCCGCGACCAACGGATCAAAGGAAGAGATCATACAGGTTCAGTCGGACGCGCCCTTTGAACTCCAGGCGTACTTTCTGGGTGCTCAAAAAACGTTTATCGTCAAGGCGGGAAAACAGAGATTCGGCATCACGGGAATCTCGAAATAGACAGTAAGGGGCTGAACCCTGTCTTGTACCGATGACGAACCAGTGCGCTCCAGATGATTGGGTGCGCTTGGATGAACTATGCAAATAAGCAAGCGTAGGACGGACCGCTGTGGTCTGATGTCTGCGCCTTTTCGGGCCGGCGCTCAACCGTGCCGTTCACTATTGCCTCCGCACGGCATTTCACGTAGATTGATCGCATTTCCCTGTTGCGGCGTCGGTTCGGTCCAAGGGGAGGACAACTCCATGCGTACACGGAATTATCGTAGCCAGTCGAGGCGGAGGGTTCTCCAGACGATCCTGCTCCTGGGGCTGGGATTGGTGATCGCCTTAATGCCATTGGGCGGGAACGCTTTGCCGAAGGCGCAGGCGGCGGGCGGCTCCACGCCAACCTCCGCGCCGCCTCACGGCATGGAGAAAATCCAGCACGTCATCTGGATCATTCAGGAGAATCACAGCTTTGACAATTACTTCGGCACATTCCCCAATGCGGATGGAATTCCGCCCTCCACGTGCCTGCCGGAAATGCCGGGGAGCAAGAAATGCGTCAAGCCTTTTCACATGCCGGCGGGGCAGCCCCTGCTGGACCTGGAACACAGTTGGGAAACCGCCCAGGCGGCATACGACCACGGCACCATGGACGCTTTCGTGTGGGTGGAAGGGTCTCCCTACACGATGGGATATTACGATCAGACCGATATTCCCAACTACTGGCAGTACGCGCGCCTCTTCACCCTCTGCGACCGCTTCTTCTCTTCGGAGATGACGGGGAGTTCGCCCAACCACGTCTTCACCGTCGCGGCGCAGTCGGGTGAGATCAACAACATCGGCTCGCTGGAACAACTGGAAGACGATCTGGACGAGCCTGAGGGCTTCCCCTTCGAATCCATCGTGAAGAATTTTGGAATCAAGAATATTTCCTGGAAATACTACGTGGAGACGCAGCCCAAGCCCCCCGAATGGGCGGATGTGAACGCCGGCTTGGCGCGGCTGGCCTTCCCTGATCCCAAGGGCTTCACGCTGTGGAATCCTATGCCGGGGTTCAAGTCGATTCGTGACGATGAGTCGCGCATGAATCGTCTGGTGTCGCTCGATGAATACTACGAGGACCTGCAAAAGGGGACGCTGCCGCAATTCGCGTGGATCATTCCCGACTTCCAGGATAGCGAACACCCGCCCGAGCCGCTGGACCAGGGGATGTGGTACGTCACCAAAATCATCAATGGCCTGATGAAGAGTCCCTATTGGGGCAACACCGCGATCTTCCTGACGTGGGATGATTACGGGGGGTTCTTCGATCACGTGCCGCCACCGGAAGTAGACGCTTATGGCTTCGGGCCGCGCGTGCCGATGATCGTCATCTCACCCTACGCCAAGGCGCATTACGTTTCCCATTACGACTACGATTTCACTTCGGTCCTGAAATTCGTCGAGGAGCGCTGGGGCCTGCCGCACCTCACCGCCCGCGATGACCGCGCCAACGACATGCGGGATTGCTTCGACTTTCACGCCCCTCCGCGCGCGGCGAATGTGATCCCCGTGCCTCTGGACATGCACTCCCATCTTCTGCCCGTGCACATCACCTATCCGCCGTACATTCATCTTCCCAGCCAGGATCGCTCGATGGTGAGAGGCGTGCAGAAGAAAGGAACGCAGGCGGTACCCTATATTCCACCGGCGGCGCATTGAGGGGGCTGCCTTTCGTCATTTAATAAGGAGGGATTTGTGTCCAATCTCACTCGCCGTCAACTCATCAAGTCAGGTCTCGCCGTTTCAGCCTGCTCGATTCTTTCCGTCAAGTCCGCTCAAGCGGAAGCGACGAACGCAGCCTCCACGGCTCTTCCTGCGGCGCCCTCGGAAGACACCGGCAAAACACCGACCCGTGAGCGCCTCCGGATGGATACCCACTGGAAGTTCTCCCTCGGTAATGCCAACGACCCCCTCCAGGACTTTCAGTACGGAAAACTTGACCGTGAGCGCACCTTCGCCAAATCCGGCCACATTTTCCAGGCGACGGAAGAGTTTGACGACTCCTCCTGGCGGACTGTCGATCTCCCCCACGATTGGGCCGTCGAGCTCCCCTTCATCGCGACTCCACCGGCCCCGGAAGAAGGCGGGAAGCCTCTCGGGCGCGAATATCCTGAGACGAGCGTCGGTTGGTACCGCAAAACCTTTGATCTCTCCGTCCATGACCAAGGCAAGCGCATCCAGCTCGAATTCGACGGTATCTATCGCGACGCCACCGTCTTCCTCAACGGGCACTACCTCGGCACCAATTTCAGCGGATACGCTCCCTTCGTTCTCGACATCACAGACTGGGTCAACATCGGCACGCCCAACACCCTTGCGGTCCGCGTCGACGCCACGCTCGGCGACGGGTGGTTTTACGAGGGCGGGGGCATTTACCGTCACGTCTGGCTGATTAAGAGCCATCCCCTTCACCTTGTCGAATGGGGCACTTATGTACGCCCTGAAGTGAAAGGCGCCGTGGCCCGGATCGAGCTCGGGTCTGAGGTCAAAAACCACACCGACCAACCCCAACAGGTCCACGTCGTCTGGCAACTGCTCGACCCCGCCGGCGCCACCGTAGCCACCGCACGTTCGGCGGATTTCTCCCTTCCTGCCGGGAGCGTGCACAATTTTGAAGGAGAGGCCGCGATCCGCACTCCCCAGCTCTGGTCCGTCGAATCGCCCGCTCTGTATCGTGCCGTTGCCACCGTTTGGCGAGGCAGCACGGCGCTCGACAGCGACCACACTACTTTCGGAATCCGCACCATCCGCTTCGATGCTGACCAGGGCTTCTTCCTGAATGGCAAATCCGTCAAAATCAAGGGCACCTGCTGCCACCAGGACCACGCCGGCGTGGGCGCAGCACTTCCCGATCGCATTCAGTACTACCGCATCGAACGCCTCAAATCGATGGGCTCGAACGGCCTGCGCACCTCGCACAATCCGCCCACGCCCGAACTCATGGACGCAACCGACTCGCTCGGCATGCTGGTCATGTGCGAAACGCGCATGATGGACTCCAGTCCGGAAGGCCTCAGCCAGCTTGAACGCATGATTCGCCGCTTCCGCAACCACCCCTCCATCATCATCTGGTCACTTGGCAACGAAGAGCCCGAGCAAGGCACCGACCGCGGGGTTCGCATCGTTTCCACGGTGAAAAGGCTCGCGCACCAGCTCGACCCCACTCGTCCGTGCACGGTTGCCATGAACGACGCAGTCGGCACCGGCATCTCGCACGTCGTCGACGTTCAGGGCTTCAACTATGGCGAGCCCACCGTCGACCCGTTTCACAGGATGTTCCCCCAGCAACCCTGTATCGGCAGTGAAACCGCCAGCACCGTTTGCACGCGCGGGATCTATGAGGAAGACAAGGACGCAGGCTACGTCACCGCCTACGATGTCACCGCACCCCCTTGGGCCACTCTGGCGCAGAAGTGGTGGAGCTTCTATGACCAGCGCGAGTTCCTGGCCGGCGGTTTCGCCTGGACCGGCTTTGACTACCGCGGAGAGCCTACTCCTTATAGCTGGCCTTGCATCAGCTCGCACTTCGGCATCATGGACACATGTGGCTTCCCCAAGGACAACTACTTTTACTATAAAGCCTGGTGGGGCAGCGAACCCGTTCTGCACCTTCTTCCGCACTGGAACTGGCCCGCCAGCAAACAGGGACAGGAGATCAGTGTCTGGTGCCATACCAACCTTGAGTCCGTCGAACTCTTGCTCAATGGTGAAAGTCAGGGCGTGCAGAAGGTCTCCCGCAATACCCATGTCGAGTGGAAAGTGAAGTACCAGCCCGGTGTCATCGAAGTGCGCGGGAGTAAGGGCGGCATGGTTGTCATGACGACGAAACGAGAAACCACCGGCGCCCCTGCGAAGATCGCCCTGCGACCTGACCGCTCACAGATCAACGCCGATGGAGAAGACGTCGCCATGGTCACCGTGGAAGTCCAAGACGCGCAGGGCCGCTACATGCCCATTGCCTCGAACGAGGTCACATTCCAGGTCACCGGCCCCGGCAAGCTCATCGGCGTCGGCAACGGCGATCCCAGCAGCCACGAGTCCGACCAGGCCGATCATCGAAAGGTATTCAATGGTTGGGCCCAGGCCATCGTGCAATCGCTCCCAGAGCCTGGATCCATCACGGTGCAGGCCACCTCGCCGGGCCTCGAAAGCGCTTCCATCAGCATAACGGCAAGAGCCGTAACCCTGCGTCCCGCTGTCAGCTAGTGCTAAGGCAGCACGCTGAAGCGCAGTTCTCAACTCTGCGGCTGTGCCCGTTAGGGGTGGAAAAGCAAGGTAGCGCGGACCTGTTCTTGAGGTCCGCGGCTTTTCGTTGTGATGGGCGGAAGAACCGCGGACCTACAAAACAGTCGCTCATGTCGCTTCGCGACACCCCGAAGCATGAAAATGTACACGACACTGGTTTATGATGGACTCCGCCTGCGCGGGACGAAGGCCGTAGGACCTTGGAGC
>Ga0181527_1003034_pt1 | contig 15256 bp, 7 predicted proteins | sample PEATcosm2014_Bin_30_FD_119762 | JGI IMG/M metagenome (GOLD analysis project Ga0181527, IMG submission 119762) | Peatland microbial communities from MTU Mesocosm Facility, Houghton, MI, USA - PEATcosm2014_Bin06_60_metaG | ecosystem: Environmental > Terrestrial > Soil > Wetlands > Peat | place...
CCTGGCCCCGGCACCATGGTCTGGAGGGCAGAGGAAGGGCGACCGTTCTGCCTTATCCAGACACAACCATCACGGCGTGCTGCGCAGGTGTGCTGGATATTAACTGAGTGGTAACTTCCGAGTTCCGAGTTCCGGTAATCCTCCCGGAATCCAAACTCTGCAGGAGCCTCACAGGTCATGTTTCAAAAGGGGTGTTGAAAATCGATCTGCGGCGACAGCCTTTTGAAACAACCAAACCCCTTGAATTTCTGCCATGGCTGTTCGGAAAGCCTTCGCCAATCATGCCTTCTATCTCGCTGAAAACGAAAGGCAAACCTGCATGAAAAGAGCCGTTTCAAAATCTAAGGGTTTATAAACAGACGGGGAGCGCGGCCGGAACCGGCGGAGATTGAGAGGAGTTGTCCAAGAACTTGGCGCGGTCCAATTTGCGAAGCGTCTGTTTCGCTCAACCCTGGGGCGTTTTTGAGGGCTAATCCTGTCTGCAGGACTGAAAATGGCCGGTTCTGGGTTGTCGGGGTGCGGACAATTCAACCGACGCCGGTCAGCCGGTCTCGCTGTCAATAGCAGGCTATTGTCTAAGCACTAATTGACGAATTGGCCACAACACATTCGGAACTGCACCTTCCTCCGCAGACCGATCGGTGGATACGGGAATACATCGGATTGAACTGTGCCTATTGGCTCTTATCTGTTGTCGCGTCGTCAGCGGCTGCGCTTGCCGCGGTCTTCATCTTCTCGCGCGTGCTTTGCCGTTCCTGTTCGATGACTTCCTTCAAGGCGTTCAGCACTTCTTTTGACTTGTCGACCTGGCCGAGGCGCCGGTAAGCGACAGCGAGATGGGAGTAAGCGGACCGCTCCTTGGGGTCGATGGCTCGTGCCTTTTCAAACTGGCCTGCCGCCTCCGCGGGTCGGTCTTCATCCAGGTAGATGGTTCCAAGAGAAATGTGAGGAAGACACAGATTCGGGTTGAGGCTTACCGACTTCTCGAGCGAGGACTGTGCTTCAGTGTAAGCAGGCGTACCGGGAGCGGCGCCTGTCCGGATCAGCGCCTCCCCCAGCAGATAAAGAAGACTCGCGTCGTTCGGCTTCTCGCGCAGGCGCTGGTGGAGGATTTCAATGGCCTGTGAGTCGTGGCCGGTCTCTAGATAAGAGACTCCCAGCCCCACATAGCCAAGGTTGGTTTGCGGTGCGAGATCAGCCGACAACTTGAAGTCCTTTTCCGCCTTCTCGAATTCATCCTGCATGGCGTAGAGAACACCGCGCATGAAGATGAGGCGGTCGGATTTCGGATGAGACTCAAGGGCAACCTGAATAACCGTCATTCCTGCCTGAAGAGAACGCTGATTCATGCACAACGAGGCAAAGTCAAGATAGTTGTCCACGTCCGCCGGGTCTAGCGCGATGGCTCTGCGCAGCGCGTCGACGGCGTGCTGTATCTCGTTGTTCCCCTCATATGCCTCGGCAAGGACGTTGTTCAGTTCCGAAGTCTCATGGCCGTGGCCGATCAGATCCTTTGCCTCATCGATTGCCTTGGGAAACGACTTCGCCTCGATGTAGGCGAGAACCAGATCGAATCCAATGTCGTAGGAATCCGGATACCGTTGCTGAACAGCTTCCAGGTAAGGAATAGCACGGTCGGCAAGCCCGAGTTGTTCGAGAGACAAGCCGAGCGCAAACTGCGTTTGCGGCTCGATCTGGTCCGGTGCGAGCCGGTCTAGAATCTCGACTGCCTTTTGCTGCTGGTCAATCTGCAGAAGGCTCACAGTCAAGTGCGCTGCGGCATTTGGGTTCCGGAAGACAAAATCGTGAGCATTACCGAACGCCTCAGCGGCGCGCTGATATTTGTTTTGCCGGTATGCAACTTCGCCAAGATACAAATTGACGATTGGATCGCCTGGCGCTTCCTTCCGGGCTGCGAGCAAGTGCTCCTGAGCGGCGTCATATTGCTTCTGGTTGAACTCGTTGATGCCCAGATTCTTCAGTGCTGGAACGAAGCGCGGACTTAGAAGCAGAACCCTCTTGAAGTATTCGTTGGCCTGCTGAATGTCCCCCTTGCCGGTGAGCGCAAGACCTGCCAGATTCAGCTCTCTTGTGTTGTGCGGGTCGCTCTTCAGCAGTTGCAGCACAAGTGCAAGGCCATCGTCCCACCGATGGTTCCGCACCATGGCCTCGGCCTGTGCATAGTCGCCAGTCTGGCTGGCCAAGGGACGCGGTGCGAAAAGTAACAACGTAATCAGCGGCGCGATTGCAAGACTGTTCCTCAACCAGACAGTGCAGCGGCCGGCCGACCGTGGGCTTCGCGCTTGCATCAGAATCCGCCCATTTCAGTCGGAGAGGTTTCACCCGAGCGCAAAGATGAAGCAGAGCTATCCTTCGCTTGTTGTATCTCAGCAACTCTCCCATTGGCGCTGTATCGGTTGTTGCCTGATTCGGATTGTTTCCAACCTCCCATCTCAGTGGACTTCCGGATGATGAGCTGAAAATCCACGATAAAATCCCGCGCAGGCGCGGCCGGGTGGGCAATTCGATCCAGCATGGCCAGCAGTGCGGTGGATCCAATCTCCAGGCAGGGCTGGCGAATGGTCGTGAGTGGCGTTTGCAGCAGTTGCGCATACTTCACGTCGTCAATCCCGGCAATGCGAATTTGCGCGGGGACCTGGACCCCCATGCTGCTCACGGTCCTCAACAGCTGCGCCGCGGTAAAGTCGTTGGCGCAGATGATCGCCTCGGGATTCTCATGATCGAGTAACTCCTCGATCGCCCCCACATCGTTCGGATCCATCCACTTGACCAGCGGCTGCGCCGCAGTTCCATGGTGGGTGTGCAGCGCCTCCTTGTAACCGCCGATTCTGGCGTCAACGGTATGGGCCGAAAACGGCTTCGCCACAAATGCCACTCTCTGCGATCCGGAACGGAGCAGGTAATCGGCAAGCACATATCCGGCGCGGTGGTTGTCGATGCCCACCAGGTCATACTTGCTGCGCTCCGGAAACAGCACGATGTCCCGGTCCAGCAGAACAATCGGGATGCGCGCTGCGTCCAGCGCCCTGACAATGGACAGATTCACCGCATCCCTGCCTTCGAAGTGCTCCATCGGGGCGAAGAAGACCCCGGAAACCTGGTGCTCAATGTAGTACTTGCACAGGTGCTCGGCCTGAACCTCCTTGCTGGCGCCTTTCAGAAACGACGGACCCCACAAAAGCTCGTGCCGGCCCCAGCTGTAGGCCTGCGAAATGCCCTGGCATATTGGCTCGAAGATTTCTGTCGTTCCGAGTTCCGGGATGAGCAATCCGAAGACCAGGACCTCGTTCTCGCTGCGATTCGAAACCACAGTCCCGGCGCCCATGCGGCGCTCGATGAATCCTTCTGTCACCAATTGCGCCAGAGCGCGACGCACGGTGGGCCGGCTTACGCCAAATCTCTCCACGAGATCGTTCTCGCTGGGCAGCTTGTCGCCTTCCCGGTGAGTGCCGTCCGTCAGGGTCCCACGGAGTTCGAGGTAGACGCGTTTGTACTTTGGCCCTTTTGCTGCGGCTTCGGTGCTTTCGCTCTGCGACATTCTTTCCTTCTCAAACGTGGCCAATCTCTCCAAATTGTACCATAAACTCTTACCACTTGTAATGTTCTTTATTGACAGATTTCTTCAGATTGTTCTAGTCTATGGGTTGTCCTCGGCCGCTATCCCGGTCATCTGGGAGTACTGTGTTTGCCAACGCGTCCATCGAGGCCATTGGGACTCGCAATTCGGAGTTGAGATGACAACCGGATCAGCTCCTGGAACTACAAAGGGTCTGCTTCATCGGTTCTCCAGGCTGCATGCACTGCATTCCGGGAGACTGTCCTTCCTCGTGGTGCCGCTGGTGATCTTCTTTTTGCTCGGTTTTGGCGGTCGCACCTGCGTTCGGGCACAGACAAGCTATGGCAGTGTGGTTGGCACCGTCACCGATACAACCGGGGCGAACGTGATTGGCGCAACGGTTACTTTGGAAAACGACGGTACCGGCGCCAGCGAGGCAACAACCACCGGCGATGGAGGAACCTACGGCTTTCTCAACCTTAATCCCGGCTCTTACACGTTGACCGTCTCCCAGCCAGGTTTTCAATCGTACCGGCGCAGGCAGGTCGACGTGCAGATCGGCGGACTCACACGCGTCGACGTCACGCTGCATGTCGGCGATGTGACACAGACACTCACGGTTTCCAGCGCGACCGGCGATCTGCACACAGACAGCGCCACGCTGGATGGAGTTATCGAGGGCCAGCAGATTGTCGAGGCCCCCCTCAACGGACGCAACGTGAATAACCTGCTCGACTTTGTCCCCGGTGTCATCCCCGGCGGGGGAACCCAGGCCAGCACCATGGCCAACGGCGGCAGCGGCAATTTCAAAGCCGGTGAGCAGACACAGCCTATCGCCTACGGAAACTACCAGATTGGCGGCGCCTTCAGCGGCCAGAGCCTCTTCTACATCGACGGTGTCGGGTCCAACATCGCCGAAAACAACGTCAACACGCTCGTCCTCACCCAGGACGCCGTCGCGGAGTTTCGCGTCTCCACAAACAACGTCAGCGCGGAGTTTGGCGGCTACGGCGGCGGCGTCATTCAGATTTCATCCCGGAGCGGCACCAACACCTTCCACGGCAACGCCTATGAGTACTTCCGCAACACCGACCTCGATGCCAACGACTGGTTCAGCAACCATGACAACCTGGGCCGTTCGACGTTGCATCAGAATCAGTTTGGCGCGAACCTCGGCGGACCTGCCATCAGGAACAAGCTGTTCTTCTTCTTTTCCTGGGAGCACGAATCGCTCCTTTCGGAAAGTCCCACGTCCTTCACGGTGCCCACCACGGCGGAACTCAGCGGAGACTTCTCCGCCGATCCGCAAATCATCTACGACCCCACAACCGAGCAGCCCTTTCCAGGCAACAAGATCCCAACCAATCGGCTCGACAAAACCGCGCTCACGATCCTCAATCTCGAAACTCCCGACGAGTCTCGCGTCATCCAGATGCCCTTCACCACCAACTTCTACGCCTCTGCGTCCATCCGGGGCTACCAGGACCAGTTGAACGCCCGCATCGATGCCAACGTCGGCAAAGCTGACACACTTTTTGCCCGCTACACATACTGGAACCCGCACAACCAGCCCAGCGATCCGTTCGGCACGCACACCGGCGCAGGGCCCACGGGCAACTCCACCCAGGAAGGCGTGCTCGGCGATACGCACATCTTCAACGCCACAACCATTGCGGATCTGCGTCTCTCTTATCTTGAGAACTACAACTTCCAGCGCCCGCTCAGCGACGGCTTCGATATGACGTCGATCAACGCCAACTATGGCAGTATCCAGGCGCAGAGCGAGAACCAGGAAGGCCTGCTTCCCGGTCTCGGCATTCAGGGCTACGACGTCGGAGCCGAGCTTTCTAACCTCTATTGGAACAACAACGCCTGGTCCGCGAACAGCAGCGTCACGCGGATTCTCGGCAGGCACACCATCAAGGCCGGCGGCAACTGGCGACAGATCCTGTGGGAGAGCTACACCAACCTCCAGGGGCTCGGCGTCAACGCCTCGCCTTTCTACACGGCGGCCAGCGCCACCGACAGCGCGCACGGCAACGCGCTGGCCTCGTTTCTGCTCGGCATTCCCTCCAGCGCCAGCATTCAGCAGCTCGACACCTGGCACGCGTTCCTTCACAACTACGGCTTGTTTGTCTCCGACACCTTCCAGGCGACCTCCAAGCTGACCGTCACTGCCGGCCTTCACTGGGAGCAGCCCGGCTCCTACTCCGAAGAGCAAAACCTCGACACAATCCTCCAACCCAACGCCCCCGTAACCATCGGCAGCCTTACTTCCATCCCCAATCCCGTCACCGGCGCCGCCACTCCCCTCACCGGCCAGCTTGCCTTTGTCGCCAGCCCCCAGTACGCCTCCCGCCGCGAAGAAGCTCTGCACTGGAAGCTCTTCTCGCCGCGCCTCGGCTTCGCCTTTCGCGCCGACCCCAAGACCGTCCTCCGATCCGGCTACGGAATCTCTTTCTTCCCCTCCGAGATGACCGCCGATTCCCCCGGCGCAAGCCCCATCAACGCGGTATTCACGGGCATCACCAATCCTCCTCCGGGCAATCCACTCCTCATCACCGTCGACAATCCCCTGCCCAACGGCATTCACCTGCCCATCGGCCGCTCCCAGGCAGGCCTCGACGCGGCACTGGGCCAGAGCATTGTTGGACGCATTCCCAATCAGGCTTACGGCTACTCGCAGCAATGGAACCTCGCTTTGGAGCGCGCGCTGGATCGCAACTCCACGGCCGCCATCGCCTATGCCGGCTCCAAGGGAACCCACCTGATTCTCTCGCTCACCTACACCGGCACGAGCCTGAACCTGAATCAGCTTCCCGACGCCTACGTCTCTTTAGGCCCCGCTCTGCTCACTCAGGTCGCCAATCCCTTCTATGGAATTCTCCCCGCCGGAACCACCATGGGCGCGCCCACCGTCGCCGAGGGCTACCTGCTCATGCCCCACCCCCAGTACCCCGGCGGTCTCTCTCAATCGGTGCCGCGCGATGGCAACTCCTCCTACCACGCTCTCCAGGTCACATACATCCGCCACTTCGGCCACGCCGGCACGCTGCAGGGCGCCTACACCTGGGGAAAGCTGCTCAGCAACACCGAGAACACCAGCGCCTTCGAAGACGGCCAAGGCGGCATCGCAGTGGTGCAGGACAACAACAATCTGAAAGCCGAGAAGGCCGTCAGCGAGGAAGACACCGCTAACAACCTGGTCATCAACTACGGCCTCGATCTGCCCTTCGGCCAGGACCAGCCCTTGCTCTCCCACATCCATGGCGCGGCGAACGCAGTGATCGGCGGCTGGCGCGTCAATGGCATCACCAAGCTGCGCAGCGGCCTTCCGCTTGCGTTGATAGCGGCCGGAAATGGCCTCAGCCAGTTTGGCGCAGGAACCATCCGGCCCATCTACACAGCAGGATGCACGAAGCAAGAGCCAGGATCACCGCACAGCGCCGCCCGGGCCAGCCAGTGGTTCAACACGGCGTGCTTCACGCAGCCCGCCAACTTCTCCTTCGGCAACGAACCCCGTGTCGATCCGCGCCTGAAGTCGGAGGGAGAAGACAACTTCGACCTGTCGATCAACAAATCCTTCAACCTCACAGAGCGCACCAGGCTGAAATTCAGCGCCGAGATCTTCAACCTGTTCAATCACGCTCAGTTCGCCGAACCGAACGTGAACATGGCCTCCCCCGGATTCGGCCAGGTCCAGAACCAATCCAATCTTCCGCGCACTGTTCAGTTCGCCTTGCGGCTCACCTTCTGAAGGCGCTGCAAAGTGCTTCCGTGAGCGGCCGCAGAATGCCGGATGAGGAATCTAATTGGCCCCAAACAACTGGCAGGTTGACATCAGGTGGAGATCCAGGAACAACCTTGCCCGCAGGCTGTCGGAGAGCAACTGGTCGGACGTGAGAACAACCGGCTTTTCCGTGCGGTTGGCAACGAACAGCAGAGAGACGTCTTTGGCAAGATCCTGCAACTGCGGTTGAGCCAGCGCCGCATTCTGCTGCCAGGGGAGGCAGCCGGGAAGATTCGTGCCGTCGTCGCTGGGCTCTGCAATGTTCCTCTCGTGCGCCATCTCGTCCAGGGTTGGAGACAACGCCTTCACATAGTCCGCCGAGTCGTGCTGAAGCGAGGAAAGCATGCTGGCCGCCAAACGATTGACGCGTCCGCGCAGTTCAGGCGGCAGGGCCTTTATCGCGTCCACTGAGTAACGCTTGCCCAGCGCGTCCAGCGCCGCCGCCTCGGCCAGCACGTGTGTGGAACGGCTTCGCAGTGACTCGAGGAAACCCGCCACCGCCTGCGCATCGCCCAGCTTGGCTTCAAGCGCAGCTGCCAGTGGCGGCGTCGTGGTGTAAGCACCAGACCCACCTGCCAGAGGCGGCGGTTCCGCAAGCCTTGCCAGTTGTTTCTCTGTTTCCTTCACGTGAGGAATGCGGCTCGCGGCCTCGCGGATCGCTTCCATCTCTCCAGGCTTCGTCGTGGATGCGTGGTAGAGCACCGTCTGCTCCGACCGCCCGATCTCGGGAGCCGCGGAAACATCGGCTCCGATCGAGTGAAACGCCTCGCGCAGATCCAACTCGGAGGTTTCCAGTTCGGTCGTGGACACCTCGACCGGCGCAGCCGCTGCGTTCACATTACTTGCAGCGCTGGGGGCCAGTGCGCCAATCGGAGAAGCTGCAACCATCGACGGAGAGTCGCTGATGTCGTAACTCACCTCGCTGATCTCGATCGGCTCCTCGCCCCTCACCTCGACGCTCCGTGCAATGGGACGCCAGCCCGAACGCGACAGCGTCAGCGATCCCTCGCTGATTGCCGCCCCGGTAGCACGCGTCGTGATGATCACGCCCTGCGCCGTCTCTTGCACCGTGTCGGTGTGCTCGCTGAGCGCCGCTCTCCATGCGGCAAAGTCATTGGCGTTGAGCGGATCGTTCAGGTCGACGTGAGCCAGATCGAGATTCTGCTGCAGTTTGGAGTCGATGCTCGGCTCCCGCACTTCAACCGGAGCCGGGCGGCCATGGTGAACGCTTCGTTCAATCACCAGGCTCCCGCGGCGCAGGCGAACCTTCTGATTCAGGACCTTGGAGTGAGCGATCAAAGAGTCAGAGGCGCTGCGCGCATCGTCGAGCAGTTGCGAAGCATACACAGACTGCCTTGGGGAGCTGAGAAAGAGAGAAATCCAGACGATCAGGCAAAGCGAAACTCCGCCGAATGCAACCGCCAGGCGCCGTGGAGTATTGATCCGGAACTGGCCGCGAAGTCTACCGATGAAAGATGCCGAGGAACGCTCCTCTTCCTCTCTCAGCAGCCGCTCGTGGAACGCATTGGTGCGAGGAGCCGGCATCGGCACCACAACGCTGTCGCGGAACGCAGTGAAGCGCGAAGCGCCCAGCTGGAGCTGTTCGCACTCCTTCCGGCATGCCGCGCATTGATCTACGTGCGCTCGCAAAATCTCTGCGGCGCGCCCCTCAAGTTCATCTTCCAGGTGAAGCAGAAGAAGGTCGGCTGAAGGATGCCCGTCCCGATCTTGCCATAGCTTACGATTCATCGTTAACTCTCCCCAACTCAAGCATGGCTTTCGCACACGATTCCGAAACGGTTTGCACCGTCACCCGGAACATCGCCGCGATTTCGCGAAGCTTGAGTCCCTCTGCCCGAAGCAATAAATACTGAAATTGACGCGGGGCCAGTTTGCTGATTGCCTTCTGCATGTGTGCCTCTTGTTCACGGGCAATGATCTGCGCTTCCGCATCCGGTCCTTCGGTGCGCAACTGCTCAATCAGGCTCGTGAACTCCGGCTGGTCCAGCGTGAACTCCCGCTTCCGCTTGCGCAGTTCATCGATGCGCAGATTGTGCATCACCCGCAACAGCCACCAGCGCGGATTGTCCACCTCGCGCCCGCTCCCCAAGTGGCGAAACAGGCGCAGGAACCCCTCCTGTATCAGATCGTCGGCCTCCGCGGCGGTCGATCCGGAGAGCACGAGGTGGCGGAAGAGGCCGCCGTAGTGCTCCTCGTAAAGCCCGCTCACATATCCAGCAAGTTGCTCATCCATCCGCGGATTTGACCCCGTGAGGCAGATTACCGCCGCTCGATGGTCCCCCCATTGCGGTGCGTCTCCCGCCATCGCCTTGAAGTGTGTCAAAAGACTATACCTACACTAACCCTGTTCATAAGACGTTTGAGCGCCCCGGAATTCAGGTTCCGTCTGCTAGGATTCTTGCACTCCGCGCAAATGACCTTTCTTGACAAGAATTATTACAAGTAATCCAGAAAAATATTACAAGTGAGCCTGATTTCCCGACCATGACCCCGTCTTTGTAGTCGGAGCACCAACAGTCTCGATAGGCAACGGGTTTCCGCAGCGTCTGCCGGCCAACTTCCCGGCCAGCCGCTGGCAGTTCCCAAGGCTCGGAGCAAAAGCGGCTTCCAGCTTGGGAACTCAACCTGACGATCGGCATCGAGGTCCGGTACTGAAGATGACGCACAAGATCATCTCTCTTCGGGCCAAGGTGCATAGGACAGATCGATCTATCGAGTGCAAATGAGGAGGAACGATGAAGCAACCGTTCTGGAGACAGGTATGGCTACTGATTGTGCTTTTGCTGTGCAGCAGCGCGGCATTCGCACAATTCAGCAGCTCGATTGAGGGCAGCGTAACCGACAGCACCGGCGCAATCGTTCCGGGCGCCAAAGTTGTCTTAACAGGTACAAATACAGGCGTGACAGGTTCAACAGAGTCGAACTCTGCCGGCTTTTACAAGTTTCCGACGTTGGGGCCAGGGAGTTACAAGGTCACTGTGACGGTCCAGGGTTTTGCCCCGGTGACGGAAGAGAACATCGTTCTGACGGCCATGCAGACCAGGGATGTCTCCATCAAGCTTCAGCTTTCTTCAGTCACAACCAGCGTGGAAGTTGAGGCGAACCCCACGGCGGTGGAGACCGATGAAGCAACCATTTCCACGGTCACGGACCAGAAGTCTATCGAAGAACTACCCGTTCAGGGCCGGAATATCTTCACCGTCGCCAACCAGACGCCCGGCGTCACCGGCACAGGCCTGATGGGTTCCAACTCGTCCAACACGGACATCTTCTATGCAACCACCACTCCGGCGGTGGTGGCCAACGGGGGACCCAACCACGGCAACACCTATCTGTTGGATGGTGTTTCGCTGGACGATTCACCTTCCGGCGGCGACTCGAAGCTGGTTCCCAACCCCGATTCCATTCAGGAAGTGGTGGTATCCACCAGCAACTACTCGGCAGAGTTTGGAAAAGCGGCCAGCCTGGTCACGCAAATCACCAGCAAGGCAGGAACCAACAAAATTCACGGCTCTGCCTTTGAGGATTTTCAGGCCAACTACCTGACCGCGCGCACCGAGTTCCAGAACTACAACGACCCGCTCAACGGATACATCACTCCTTATACGCGCAACGAGTTCGGCGGCGCGGTCGGCGGCCCGATCCGCAAGGACAAGACCTTCTTCTTTGGCAGTGCGGACGTGGTTCGCGCGCAGACCACCTCTGCCGGCCTCACCACCATCGAAGACCCTGCCTTCACATCGTGGATGAGCACCAACGAGCCCAACTCTCTTTCAACAACCCTTCTGACCACCTACAAGGCAACCGTCAATCCGACTCCAAAATCGGTTGCAACAGTCGCCCAGGTGGAAGCCAACCAGGGCGGGGCCACGGGGGATCCTGCGGGTGCGGCCCACAATTGCGCCGATACCGTCAGCGATCCGAACGGAATCGGACCGCTGGGCATGCCCTGCGGCATGAATCTGATCGACACATCAGAGGGCACAAGCATATCGATCCACAATGGATACCAGTACAATGCGCGCATCGATCAGTCGTTTGCCCAGTCGCGCGATCGCGTTTATGGCAACATGTACAACACGCACCTTCTCGGCCCTTGGGACAACGGCGTTCGCCAGGGCTTCGACATCAACTTCCCGCAGGATGCCTGGTTTGGCGCCCTCAACTACACGCACGTCTTCTCGCCTTCCATCGTGAATGAGGATGCCTTTGGGTATACCAGAACCTCAGTCCTCATCCCTTGCAAGGACTGCAATCTGCTTCCCACCGGCGTGAACGGAATCGTTGGATTCGGAGACGGTTTTGCCCCGGTCGGTTTCGCGCAGAACGACTTCCACTGGAGAGACATGGTTTCGATCGTTCATCGGAAGCACGCCCTCAAGACGGGATTCGAATGGTTCCACAACGAGGACTATGCGCCGTTTACCGTACCCGACAACCGGCAGCAGAGTTGGAGTTTCGACACCATCTTCGACTTTGCCAATGCCAAGCCGGATGAATACGGCACCATCTCCTTTGACCCCACCACCGGCGGCGTCGCCAACAACAACCGCTATTTCCGCGACAGTACATATGGCGCCTACGTTCAGGACGACTGGAAGGTGCGGCCAAGCCTCACGCTGAACATCGGGCTGCGCTGGGATGCGACATCGAACCCGTCGGAAGCTCACGGCAATATGTCAACCTTGACAGTGCCCCAGGGCAACCTGACCCTGTTGCAGCAGATCGAAGGCATCTCGGTTGGACTTAATCCCAACGTCTCCGATCGGCGTCCGTTTATCGACCACAAGAAGACCTACTTTGCTCCCCGCTTCGGCTTCGCATGGCAGCCGTTCGGGCGTAAGGAGTGGTCGGTTCGTGGCGGAGCAGGCGTCTTCTTCGACCGCGGCGGCAACACCAACTGGAGCGACACCGAAACCGCCAACCCGCCCATCGACGGCAACTTCTCCGCCAGCATTCACACCCCTGGCTCTCCGCAACCCCCGGCATTCGGGCTTTGCCAGAATGCTGTATTCCCCTACAACTGCCCGCTTCCCGCAGGCCTGGTGAGCACTCTGCCTCCGCTCAATCCGCGCGGCGGCTTCGGCGACTACGACGGCATCGGCGGCCCTGATCCGCACCTGAAGATGGCCTATGCCGAGAACTACTTCTTCGGCGTTCAGCGTGCCTTCAAGTCCAACTGGATCGCGGAAGCCGACTATGTTCACTCCAACGGCATTCACGAGTACTCCATCACTAACCTCAACCGCATGGATGGCATCAACACCATCACCTATCTCGGCAACGGCAACTATTCCGAGACCCTGGGCCCACTTCCCAACCCCTACTTCGCTGCCATCAACTACGCCGATAACCGCGCCGGCTCCAATTACAACGGCCTGACGACGTTCGTCAGACGGCAATTGAAGAACGGATACGAGTTCCAGGTGTCGTTCACGGCGCAGAAGACCATCGATCTGATGAGCACGGTTCCAGGCCAGCAGAAGGGCGCCGAGTACTCGGTCGTCATCGATGCCTACAACATCGCCGCGCAACGGGGACTCTCCAGCCAGGACACGCCGAAGCAGCTCTCGTTCAACGGCCTGTACCTGATTCCGACTCCCGGCATCAGCAACGGGGTGCTGAAGAGCATTGTCGGCGGATGGCAGATCAGCGCTCTGAGCACACTGATGAGCGGATTTCCGGCCACTGTTTATACCACCAACCCACATGACGACTTCAACAAGGACGGCCAGGACTACGACCTGCCGAACGTGCCTTCCCTTGGAAGAACGCTTAAGGGTCTGCATCGTTCCGACTATCTCAAGGGGACCTTCAAGGCAAGCCAGTTCCCGCTGCCCGTGGACGCCAATGGCGTTCCTACCGGGCAGGAGGGAGATCTAGGCCGCAACACCTATCGTGGTCCCGGCTTCGCGCAGACCGACTCTTCCCTCTCGAAAAACGCGGGCATTCCGTGGTTCTCGCATGAGAAGGCCAACCTCCAGTTCCGTCTGGACCTCTACAACACCTTTAACCGCGTTAACGTGCAAGGATGGGACACCAACTTGAACGACCCTAACTTCGGCATTGCAGGTGGCACCGCACAAGCACGCACTCTGCAACTGAGCACCAATTTCCGCTTCTAGGCGGTCCGGTCAAGGTTTTTTGTTCAGCCTTGACCGACTTTCCTGACGAGGGGGAGGCGCAACGGAGAAATCCGTCGCGCCTAACCCTCGGGTTTTTCAGATGAACAACAGCCTGCCCGATCCGAAACACCAACCCTTTACACGCGAGCACGCTCCAGGCTTGAGCAGATGATCTGACACGTGCTCTGTTCAGAGATAACAAGTCATGAATGTTGACCGTCGTGGTTTTCTCTCCGGCATGATTGGAGCGGCCGCTCTGCCGGCTCTCAGCCAGAACCTTCGCGTAGCTCTCCACCAACCGGCTTACGACCTAAGGGACTGGACTTCACTGAATCATCTTTTGGTCCGCCCTTCTAAATTCGATAGGCGGACGCTGAAGTCAAGAAATGATAGATCCATCATGGCACCTATTGGGCCTGTTTGGCGCAGAAACAACGGAGCCGCGCAATGTATTCAAAGCAATGTGTAGTTGGAATTGGCGAAGTTCTCATGGACGTTTTTGAAAACGGAGAAACCACCCTAGGTGGCGCGCCGTTCAATGTTGCTTTTCACCTTCATCAGCTATTGACCACGCTCTCGATGGGAGAGGCGGTGGTTCTAAGCGCCGTCGGCCGCGATCCATGGGGCAGTTCTATCCGTTCCGAAATGGCCGCCGCGGGGATGTCGACCAACTACCTTGCGGAAGTGGACCGGCCCACTGGCACGGCGCTGGTCTTTGAGAGCCAGGGCGGAGCAGGCTTCGAAATTCAACCGGATGTCGCATGGGACTATATCCGGTTGAGCGACAGCGCTTGCGAGCTTGCGCAACGCTGCGACGCTGTGGTGTTCGGCAGTCTGGCGCAACGCGCAGAGGTCTCGCGGGAGAGCATTCGGCACTTCGTTTCACAGGTGCATGGTCACCGATTGTACGACGTGAACCTTCGTCGCAACACGACCAATGGCGTGGCCGGCTACAATGCCGAAATCGTTGCAGAGAGCCTGAGGCTGGCGACCGTGGTGAAGATGAACGATGTGGAACTGGAAGAAGTGTGTTTGCTGCTGGGGTTCACGCCGGAATCGCGCGACCAGGAGGAACGGACCCGCTTATTCATGGAGCGGCTCCGCGTAGGGTTTTCGTTGGACGCTGTGGCCATTACGCGTGGCTCCAAAGGCGGGCTGCTGGCCAGCGGGGGGAAACAAATCAGCCTTCCGGACTCCGGGCTGGACCAGGCCCTGGTTCATCCGGTTGGCGCGGGAGACTCATTCGCAGCCGGGTTGTTGTTCGGCATCATGCAGGGATGGGCGAGCGAAGATAGCCTGGAATTGGCCAACGTTCTGTCCAGCTGGGTGGTGCAACATGTGTCGGCGACTCCACCGCTGCCGGAGAGCGTTCTTCATGAGGTCCGCGATCTGGTGGCGCGGGCAGGTATGGCAACGGCGCTGTGAGGGCTGTCGGCAGGTCAATTTGCCGGCCATCTGCGCTGACCGGCTCACAACCTGAACACCTGAGATTTCACCGGTTCCGATCCAGCGAGGTGCCCCGCGCTGGAACGGTGCCGGAAGAACAAAATGAAAATACCGGTTGAGAGGCAAGACGTTATGCGACCCAATTCCAAACTGATCAAATCAACGCTGACAGGCGCCCTGGGCGGCCTTATCTTCGGATTCGATATTGCAGTGATCTCCGGCATCATCGATTCGGTGGTGCGGCTCTATGGGCTGAGCGATTACAACAAGGGCCTGACCGTGGCCGTCGGCCCTATC
>Ga0181527_1003037_pt1 | contig 15249 bp, 7 predicted proteins | sample PEATcosm2014_Bin_30_FD_119762 | JGI IMG/M metagenome (GOLD analysis project Ga0181527, IMG submission 119762) | Peatland microbial communities from MTU Mesocosm Facility, Houghton, MI, USA - PEATcosm2014_Bin06_60_metaG | ecosystem: Environmental > Terrestrial > Soil > Wetlands > Peat | place...
ATACTGGCTTCGCTCGTCATTTATTAACATCTTTTTTTCCGGGCTCGCTCCCCGCGCGACTTTTCTCCTCCACTTCGACGATTGGACCTCCCCGTAGCGGATGATTTGTCGTGCGTTTTCCGCATCGTTCTGGACATTCGTCAATATCCTACGGGCGACCCTGTGGGGCTGCCCCGTTCCGTGCCCGTCCCTACCCTCCTCCACTAAGCCAGAGCCCAGGTGTCTTGTCAACAGAATTCTTGCCTAATTTCCTACCGGTAGGAAAAGATTTTACAAAATTGGCTCGCCATTTCCTACCGGTAGGAAATGCTGCGTTGAAAGTTTCCGATTTTCCACACACTGATCGCACCCTCACCCCGGCCGGCGCCACGTGGAAAATGTAGAAACTCCAGCCCCAGGGCGTTGAAGCTGTGAAAAAATGAACAATCTCACGCAAAGGCGCAGAGACGCAAAGAAGCGCAAAGGAGAACTCCTTTGTTTGCTTGGCGGCCCTTTGCGTGAGTTGTTCTTGTTCTTCAATCAATTTTTCACAGCTTCGTTGCCCTGGGCTGAGGTAGGTCGCCCCTCTGGGGCTGAGCCGCCACCCGCCCACCAGCGATTTCGCAAACGGTAGGGCGGCGATGCCGATCTCCAACCTGCATCGCCGGGAGGCGGAAGGCCGACCGGGAATCTTGGTGGCACGCCTGGGCGCGCGCAGCGAGGATACGAGGGGCTCCGCGCTGCAGCGCCCGGAGCCCGCCGCGGTCTTCGCTCGGGGTTGTGAAGTCGCCCGGCGTTTAAAGCGCAACGGCCTGCTGCGCTCGCCGGGGGGCGCGGGCGCCTCGTGGTGGCGGTGGACGGGATGGAAATCTGTCCTATAGCCCCAAAGCCAGCAAAGCGCCCATCAACAAGTCACATACGAACCATCCGCCAGCGGTCTACGAAATCGCTGACCCTGTCATTCGGGCGCTTTTATTCTTGTCCACGGGATGGTACAATAAGCGCATCGGGATTTGGTAGGCAAATTTCTGGGAACTTGGGCCGGGAAAAGTTTGGATCAAAAACCATCCTGAAATGGAGGGATGGATAGGGCATGACCAGCGCTGGAATCGCGTTTCGCCGCATTTGTAGCGGGTAGGGACGACTGCAAACTCTAAAGCCGGGGGTGGCTCAAGCTTTGGTTCCGGTGCCCAAAGTTCTATTCCGGAGGAGACAATGAAGAAGGTATTGGGGATCCTTTTTGTAATGCTGGCGGTGACGTCGGGAGCGTGGGCGCAGGACAAGAAGAAGGTTGCAGTTTTGGATTTTGACTACGGCACGGTGAAAACAGCAGTGCAGGCTTACTTTGGCACTGACCAGGACGTGGGCAAAGGCATCTCGCTTTTGCTGGAGCAGAAGCTCGTTCAGGACGGAAAATATCGAGTGATTGACCGCAATGCCATGGACAAGATCCTTAAAGAACAGAATTTTTCGAACAGCGACCGCGTTGATCCCAACTCGGCCGCCAAGATTGGCCGCATCCTGGGAGTGAATGCCATCATCACCGGCAGCATCACCCAGTTTGGGCGCGACGATAAGCACATGGGAGCGGGCGGTGGAGGCTATGGTCTGGGGAGGTTTGGCCTCGGCGGAGCCGGCAAAAATGAGTCCAAGGCCGTCGTGAACGTCACCGCCAAAATGATCGATATCAACACGGCGGAAATCCTGGCAGTGGCAACGGGCAGCGGACAATCGAAGCGCGGTGGCTTTAGCCTCGGTGGCGGAGGAGGCGGCTGGACCGGTGGCGGCGGCGGGCAGGTCGACATGGGCAGCAGCAATTTTGCCAATAGCATCCTCGGCGAAGCGGTGAATGCCTCGGTCGCCGACTTGGGCCAACAACTTGACGACAAAGCTGATTCGCTGCCCACCGTGAAAGTCGTGGTCTCGGGGTTGGTTGCTGATGTTACCGGTAATACCTTGATTCTGAACGTGGGCACCAAAGCCGGGGTCAACGTCGGCGACCACTTGGGGATTTTCCGCAAAGGCAAGGAAATCCGCGACCCGGCGACCGGTAAGGTTCTGAAGGTGGTTGAGACCCGACTGGGCGATGTGACGATAACCGAAGCGGATGAGACCTCTTCCACGGGCACGTATTCCGGGTCAACGCCTCCCAACGTCGGCGATGCTGTGCAGACGGTGCAGTAGCGGGCGCTCTCTAAATTAGGAGGTCAATGATGAGCTTTCAAGTCGGAGATACGGTCGGAGATTATCAGATTATCGGCCTTTTGGGCGCCGGCGGGATGGGTAGGGTTTATAAGGTCAAAAACACTATTTCTGACCGCATTGATGCCTTGAAGGTCTTGTTGCCTAATCTTGCCGATGACCAAGAGTTGGCGGACCGCTTCACTCGCGAAATCAAGGTGCTGGCAAGCTTGAATCATCCCAATATCGCGGGTCTCCGAACCGCCTTTCGCCTGGAGAACCAGCTCCTCATGGTCATGGAGTTCGTCGAGGGCACGACCCTGGAGGAAAGAATAAAGGCGGGGCCGGTTCCCGTCGAGGATGCCATCGGCTACATTATGCAGGTCCTGGCGGCGCTGGGTTACGCTCATAAACGCGGCGTCATTCACCGGGACATCAAACCTGCCAACATGATGCTGACCACCGACAACGTGATCAAGCTCATGGACTTTGGAATCGCCAAGTCCAAAACCGAACGGAAGCTGACCCAGACCGGCACCACCATGGGATCGCTCTACTACATGTCGGGCGAGCAGGTGCAGGGCGAGGAGTTGGATGGCCGTTCGGATCTGTACTCGGTCGGGGTTTCTCTCTACGAGTTGGTCACGGGTTCGCGACCCTTTCAGGGCAAGAGTGATTTCGACATCATGATTGCACAACTGCAACAGACTCCCCTGCCGCCGATCGAAATGATGCCCGAGTTGCCCAAAGCGCTCAATGACATCATCGTGATCTCTCTCGAAAAGGACCGCGCCAAGCGGTTTCAAACCGCCGAGGCGTTCAGCGCAGCTCTAGCAAGCATCACCCCGGCGCAGATTAACTCGACTCCGATGCAGGCATCCGCGTCGGGTTTGATGCCCACGGTAACAGCGCCGGCCCCGCCCGCCCCGCCTACACTCACGCAGCCGATGGCGGTGAGTGGGCCGGTTTCCGCTCCGGGGGGTTACATCCCCACCGCCAATGTGCCCACGGTGATGGCTCCACAGCCGGAGGCTCCCGCGGTGACGACGCCCCCTCCGCCCGAGCCCTCCCACGGCGTCCCCCCGCCCAGCGCCCTCAAAGGCTATCGCGGGCTTTACATGACGCTGGGGGCCTTGATTGTCGTGGCGATTATTGTCCTGGCCGCGACGCAGCTTCCGCGGATCATGAAGACCCACGCCAGCGGAGAGCAAACTGCCCAGGTGACTGCGCCCGCTGCGCCCGTTGACGGAGCGCCTAGCACCCCAGCAGCCGATACCACCACGCAGCCGTCGGCGGGCGCACCGAGTTCCTCCCCCGCTTCGACCTCTCCCATCCCCGACGCCACCCAACCCGCGAGCGGAGCTGCCGCGAGTGATGGCAGTCCCCCTCCGGTGGTATCGGGAGCTGCACAGGGCACATCTTCAGGGTCGCCTTCCACCGCGAATCCGGTCAATCCAGGCGGGAGCACGACGCACACCCCAAAGAAGTCCCCTAAGAACCAAGCCGCTCCTCCCAGTTCAGGGGCGGCAGGAGGCCAGAACGCTTCGCCCCCAGTGGCCGGTGGGGCAGGCCAGGTCGTTTCGCCCCCAGTGCCGAGCGGGGCAGGCCAAGTTGCGCAACCACCCGCGGCGAACAGCGCCGTCATCGCCCAGGAACTTGAGGAGCTGGGAGATCTTCATATCAAACTATCAGTCCGTGCCCAGGCTGAGAACGACAATGTGGACAACTTGCGCAAGCAAATGGCGGCCCAAGGCAACAATTTGCGATCTGATATTTCTGCCTCACAGACCCGTATGAAGATATATATGGATAAGTACGATGCGGCTATGAATGCCGGAGACCCGGTGGCGGCAAAGAAATATATGAGTTTGGCGGAGCGTGAGGTCGAGACCTTAGAGAAATTTTTCGGCCACTAGTCCCGTGCCCGCCTAAAGAGGTACCGAGCGTACTCTTTCCCCGCAGCATTCGTATCGATTTCGAATGCTTCCGTCAAGCACTAAACCAGGCGATCACGGACTAAGCACACCACCGTCCCGCCAAGGCAGTGAGCGGCTCCGAAAAGGACTGAAAGCGAACCCACTTGACGGCAGGTTGGTCTTTCAGAGAGGCAAGCGGCATGAAACCCAATTCCATCATCCGCTCGGCTGCCGACTCGGTCATAAGAACTTCTGCGCAGGGCGTTGTTCTGGGCTCGCCATCAACGGTGAGAATGTGAATAGGCAAACCACTGATTTCGGAGGCCGCCCCGGGTCGAAGATCCCAGCCCTGCTCAGCGAAAGTCTGGGCCAATAGCAAAACCGCGGCGAAGGCTGGGTTCGCCCAAAGATAATCTTCGTGAGCGGCGGAATCAGAAAACTCCTCGAACTCAAACAGCTCCGTCGAATCGGTATCCTTCCCGTACGGCAAGCGCAGAAGAAAGCGGGGTAAGGCCAATCCCAGATAACCGGCTTCGGGCAAACCCCGCAAGGTTGCCCACGCTGCGGCGGCTTCAGGGGTGGGCTGTTTGGTCCACTGGCGCGGGTCAGGCAAGTCGGCAACCGACTCGCACCCCAACAGATGCGGGCTCGCACCCGCCAGAAACGGAGCACCCGCTGAGGCGGCGACCTTCGCCATGCGCGCGAGCAGTGCCGCATCCCGCTGTGAAGGCTCAAAGGTGAAGTTGCCAGCCAGCACCGCCCAAGGCTCTGCGCCCGGTGTACCTACGGTCTTTTCCACCAGCAGCCGGTAAATCCCTGTGGAGCGCAAGTTCTGGGAAGAGGCAAGATCCCGCGCCAATTCCTCTTTGCTCACATCGATCAGGTATAATTTGAGACGATCACTGGTCTCGATGTTGCGCACCAGGAAGAAGACGGCTCGCCACGCAGCCTCCAGGGCTTGTAACTCGGGGAGATGAAGGAGGGCGCACATCTGGGCACTCGTCACCCGGTCAATCAGCGCTACGACCTCCGCTTGTCGTGGATCAGCCTTGGAAACGACGTGCGGAGCAACAATCTTATGGACGAATGAGGTCCACTGGTCGGGTGCGCGGGAGGCGGCCGATTGGCCTGCTCTCGCTTCGGTTTCCTCGGCCAGTTGATCCAAGAAATTCCCCGACACGACCTGTTGCACATCAGCATTCGAAATGCGATGAGGCTCGGGGCGGGTCGGGGGAGCGGCGCTGGGCCGGGCCTGCACGATTCCTATCTCCTCAGCCGTTTGTGCGAACGTCTCCGGGTCACTAAGTTTGTCCCGAGTTTCGCGAAGCTTGCGAAATAGTTGGGCCTGCTGGAAGAGCCGGTCGGGATGGAAATCGTCTAACTCGCCAAACTTCAGCGCAGTTTCGGCCTCGCCTTCTCCACCCAGTTGCAAATTCAGCCGGGGCGAGATCTTGGCAAAGACAGAGTCGAAGTTGTCGCGGTCCACCAGGATGGGCCGCTTACTTGCCAAGGCATCACCGATCTCGATCAGATGGCGATTCGCCCGGCCGCTGAAATCTCCCAGGATCGCGATTCGGAAAGGAGTTTCAGACTCAGGCTTCGACGGGACCCTTTCACGGCCCCCACTCACATCTAAATGAATCTCACCAAAAGAGTCACGGTTCGGCATCGGGTTGCACCTCATCTCTAGTAGTAAGTGGCTCCAAACTCAGGAACTAAAACGACCACCTAGATTGTACGCGCATTTCTTGTTGCAACCAAGCCTTGGGTCAATCGGTGATCATTCCATCCCCTGACGAATTGGGGCACGCACAGAGGCTTGCAAATCTCAAAAGTTTCGATAGAATGATCTGTTTCCTGCTCGGAGCGGAACCAGCCAGAGTCAGCCCGGGGAGGGAAGGATTCTATTGGCGGCCTCAATCTGCCCTCTACATCGACCTCAAAACCCAAGAGGGAGATCATCCCCAACCTCGCGCTGGGGTTTCCCCAATACCGAGGGCGGCTCGAAATCGAGGGGGCGGTGAAGCCAAGATCTCGACACTTTTCCTAATGGCCGCGTGGCTGGGGGGATTTAGAGAGCAAATGGGGGGAGAGGTGTGGGATCCGAATGTGCGGCTGGAACGAGAGGTTGCAATCGGCGAAATCGCCACAGATCGGGTTGTGCAGGCACGTGGGCGTGGGGGTAGGACAAGGCTAGGGCTACCCTCGTAACAAGCTGCGAGGGCGAGGTTTCAAGCTGATGGATCAGAAGGTCGTGCAGAAAATCGGCAAGTACGATATCCTCGGCGAGTTGGGCCAGGGGGGCATGGGAGTGGTTTACAAAGCCCGCGACCCTCTGATTGGGCGCCTCGTAGCGCTGAAGACCGTCACTCCTGAATTGGTTTCCAATCCCGAAATTCTCACGCGCTTTTATCGCGAGGCGCAGGCCGCCGGAGCTCTCCAGCATCCCAATATCGTAACGGTTTTCGATCTCGGGGAATTTGAGGGTCACCCCTACATCGCCATGGAGTTCGTGGAAGGCGAAAGCCTGCAAAGCATCATTGCGCGGCAGTCGAAAGTCCCCCTGGCCGTAAAGCTGAAATTGGCGGAGCAGGTCTGCTCGGGGCTCGATCACGCGCATAAGCACGGCGTTGTCCATCGCGACGTCAAGCCCGGGAATATCCTGGTCAAGAACGACGGTACGGTCAAGGTCGTCGATTTCGGGATTGTGCACCTCGAGACTACGACCCTCACCAAGACGGGCATGTTCATGGGGACCATTCAATATGCTTCTCCCGAACAGCTCAATGAGGGACATGTCGACGGACGGTCCGATCTGTGGTCGGTGACGTGCGTCATTTACGAGCTTATTGCCTATAAGAAGCCTTTCGAAGGATCGAATTTCGGCGCCATTGTCGCCAAGATTCTGAGTTCGGAACCCGAGCCCTTAAGCCGCTGCTGCCCGGGAGTGCCCGCCGAGCTGGACCATGTCATCGCCAAAGGCCTCAAGAAAAATATCGAGGAACGCTACCAGTCCTTGGACGAGTTATTGGCGGATCTTGTGCCCATCGGGGAAAAAGTGCAGCGGAGCCTGATTGGCGACCTGCTGGAGGAAGCCCGGCAACTGAAGGAGAAGGGCGACCTGAACGGCGCCCAGGAAAAGGTCCGCGCTATCCTGATCCTCAACCGAACCCATGGGGAAGCGAAACGTCTCAGCGCTGAAATTACGGCGGAACTCCAACCGCTCTCGTCCACGCCCAAAGTGCGGGAATTGGTCTCCGCCGGCCAACAGGCGTTCAGCCGGGGAGAATATGCTGCGGCCCTTCGCGCCCTGGAGGAAGCCCTGGAGCTGAATCCGAACGATACGCAAGCGCGCAGCCTGAAGGAGCGGGCGGCGCGGGAGCAGGACCGGCTGCGACGCGTTCACGAAGCGCTGGCGGCCGGCCAAAAGGCCATGAAGCAAGGAGATCTGACGGGGGCGGAACTGGAACTCCAGAAGGTTCTCGAACTGGACCAGAATAATCCCCAGGCGTCTAGCCTCTTGACGGAAATTCGGCGGGACCGGTCCGCGCGCGAGAAGGATTTCCGGCTTAAGGAGGTTTTGTGGAAGGCTGACAACCTGGTGGCGGAAGGGAAGTACCCCGAGGCGCAACTGGAGCTCGCGGCGTTGCAGAAAGAGTTTCCTGAAGCGGAGGAAGTCCGCCAGAAACTCTCGGGGGTGAACAAGCGCCTGGCTGAACCGGCGGCGGCCGGGGGTTCCCCCGGAGCGGGGGCCGCCCTCGACAAGGCACAATGGCGAGATACTCAGATTGCCGAGGCTACGAAGTTTCTCGCCGGAAATGATGTTCTCCGCGCTATCGCGTTGCTAAGTAATGTGCAGGAGGAATTCCCGGCGGATGCAAAGGTCGAGGCGTTACTCCAGCAGGCTGAACAGAAGAAAGCGCGAGCGGCCGCGCCGCCGATCAAGCCCGCTCCTCCCGTTCGGGTTCGAACCGAAAAGCCCCAGCGATCTGTCGGGATGATGCTCGGGGGGATTGCCTTGGCCATTGCCTTGGGCATCGGTAGCTTCCTTTACTATCAACACGCGCACCCGGCAGGAGGAACTTCTGCCTCACCGGAGCAGATTCAGCTCGAACACGACGCCAAGCTCTTACAGGATAATGGTAATCGCGATGCCGCCCTGAGCAAGTGGCGCGATCTGGCCGCCCGGAAGGGACCTTTGCAGTACGAAGCGAAAGGAGCCGTCACTCAGATTACGCGTCAACAGGAGATCGAAAAGCAGGAAAAGTCCCTCTTTTCCCTGGGAATGGCCGCGCAACAGGAAAAGAAGTGGGATGATGCCGTGGCGCTTTATCAGAAGGTGGCCGACTTAAACGGCCCGATGAAAGACCAAGCCCTCCAAGCCCTTGACAGTGTAAAAGAACTGCAATCCGGACAAGACGCCTCGACCTTGGAAAAAGAAAAGTATAACCAAGCCGAGGCTGCCCTCGAGCAGGAAAACTACGCTCGGGCGCGGGTATTGTTCCAGCAGGTTCTCGACCTCAACGTTCCGGGATCAACCTTGGCAGCCAAAGCACAAACGCAATTGGCAACCGTCACGGCAATCCAACAAACCAAAGACAAGTTCGCAGTGGCGGAGAAAGCGCAAAATAGTGGCGATTTGAATGGCGCCTTGGCGGGATTTCAGGATATCGCCGCAAAACCCGGACCTCTCCAAGCGCAAGCGCAGTCGCGCCTCCAACAGATCAACCAGATTGTGGCGGCCAATCAACAAAAGCAACAAACAGAAAAAGCTTTGCAGGATAATCTGAAGAAGTTCCAAGACCTGAAGAGCCAGAAAAAGTATGGGGAGGCTGCGGCGCTCCTTGCCCCCATCAGCCAAACGGGCGGAGATGCGAACCAACTCAAGAATGAATTGGAGTCCGCCGAGCAGTCGGAAATGCAGGCCCTGACCTACCAATTCAACCAGGCGAAGAACAACAAGGATATCACCTCGCTCCAACGGCTCAAGGCCCAGTTCCAGACCCTCGCCTCCGCCAGCGGAGTTCCCGCCAGCCAAGCTCGTGATTACGCCGAGAATCAGATTCCCTCGGCCATCAATCAAATCAACCAAGCGAACCAGCCCAAGCCTCAGCCCCCGGCGCAAGCGACGCCTGCTCCTTCCCCGGCCCCTGCGGCCCCCTCGGCTCATGCCCCGGTGGTCACGTTGATCGTCTCGGGTACCTACCGTCCTTGGTCACGATCGGTGCAAAAGGGGCAGGTGGTTCCCGATTATAGTGTCGAGGGCGGACTGAAGCCTCTGAACCTCACCCTGTCTCCCGTGCAAGGAGCGCCGAGCGGTAGCATCGTTACGCTGATAATCAATATCGACGAAAATGGAAATGTCTCGCCCGACCGTGTCACATTTGACCAGAGCGGTGTGAGTTCCACCGTGATGGAGGCGGCGAAAAAATGGAAATTCAACCCGCCCATGGTAAAGGGAAAGCCCGTAAAGACCAGCGTTACGGTTAAAGTCACTTTCTAATCGACTTTTCTTGGCGTAGGCCGGTACGGCCTAAGTTACCCGACGAAGGTGCTGCGAAGGTCTTCTGACCCTGAGCGCACCCATCGCCAAGGAAGGGAAGTGAGTACCGCCAAAACTCGACTGATCGCAACCCCATTTTTGCCAACCGAAAACGTCCCGGAGCCTTTATGAATCGTCGGAAATTTCTCGAGACGACCATCCTTGGTGCAGGTGGGGTTATTTCGGGCCCCCCAGGCCGCTTGTCCAACTCGCCGGCACTCGAAAGCCGCGACGGCTACGTCCGGCATGAGCAGGGCCGCTGGGTTATCGGAACATCCTTCGTGGAAAAAGTTATCACATTAGAGGATGGTCGACTGGCGCTTGCCTCTTTCAGGAACAGGATCTCAGGTCGCGAATGCATCCAAGGTAGTGCATCGTCGAACGAGATCCGCCTGACCGCTGACGGGCAAGAAATCACCGGCGGGAGTGGCGGCTGGGAACTGGTGGGAGAGGACTCGAACCGGCGATCGCAGGGCGAACTGCAACTCGACTTGAAACTACGGCATGGGCCTCTGCGAGTATCCAAGCATTACGTCGTCTATCCCGGTAGCCCGGTCATCCGCGAGTGGCTTAGCATCACCAACGATTCCCCAAAGCCGATCAGCCTCAGTGATCCCGGGTTTCTCGAGTCCTGTATTTTCGCCGCTGACGTGGAGAACCTTGACCTCTATTACATGACTGGCGGGGGTGCGTTCAACGGCTCGCAGTTGCTGAAAAGAGACAAGATGAACGCCGCCTACGCCCGCACCTTCGACTCCTACGATCCCTCCGACATGGGGCCGCGGGGACTCAGTTATAGCGCCCACCTCCCGCTGCTGGTCCTGCACAACGCGCGGGCGATGGACGGGATCATGGTCGGCTGGGACTACCTTGGTCATTGGATGCTCAAGGCGGGCAATTATCATGGTAGCCCCGTCAATCTCTCGCTGCTCGTGGCGGGCTATCGCCAGGACCTGAAGCCGGGCGAGAGCATTGAAACCCCCAAAGCTTTTGCCGGAACTTTCACCGGCGATTTGGACGCCATGGGAAACCTGCTCCTCGACTGGCAATACGAGTACCTGTGGGATCTGACCAATTCGGATTACTTTGCCAAGGCCCGGTGGGCGGTAAACTGGCCTATGCCGTGGGTAGGTGCGGGCGGAACCCCCAGTGCCGATAATTGGGGAAGGCGCTTGGCTCTGGACCTTCGCTATGTGGATTTACTCCGGGAAACAGGCGGCGACATTCTGTGGGATGACGCCGGCTGGTATGACAAGTGGGGAAGCTGGAACGGTCCAGAGTGGCGTTTGACGACCGAATACCTGGCCAAGCATGGCATGAAGTGGGCACTCTGGTATCCCACTTTCTTCGCTACCCCTGATTCTGAAGTTGGGCAGCAGCACCCGGAGTGGCTGATTCCAACACAGGATGTATTGGAGCAATCTATCAAGGCCACCGCCGACTGGCAGCGTCAACTCCTCGACAAAAGCGTGGAGGCCTGGGGTGATTTTCAGTGGCGCTTTGATGGCCCTGAGGGGACCAGTGCTACCGATACCGGCTACCTCGACTCAGACCGGAATTTTCGCGAATTGGTCGAGGGTTTCAAGCGGGGTCACAAGGCCTGTGGAGTCGATGCCTGCTCTGGCGGTGGCCGTTGGATCAGCTATGAGTTAGCCCGCCTCGCCGAGTCCGGAGAGTATACGGATGGTGGCGTCGGACCTTACAGCAACTACTATACGTCGCTGTTGGTGTCTCCCGACAAGTGCCACAACGTCGTCGACTTCGACCACACCTATTACAATCCCGCGAGCGACCGCACACACCTTTGCCTGAACCCCTGCTGGTATCGCGATCCGGGCGACGGGCCTGACCTGGAGGCCATCCGCAAGGACTGGGAAATCTACCATTACTTGCTCGCGCAGGGTGTGGCAGGGCGCTGGAGTCATGTCTTCCGGCCTGCCGTTGAGGGCGACGATGCCGTGTGGTATTTCCAGCGATTGGACCGCACCGGCTCCAAGGGTGTCATCATCACCAAACATGCGATGCTCGGTCCCATCTACTACCTCATCTCGAAACCGAAAGAACGTACGGAATCCGATTCCTATTTCGGCGGCTCTGGGGTTATGTGCAAGCTGACGACGACGGAAGTTGTGCGTGCCGACACGGGAATCTATGAAGACCTGGTTGACCATGATTATCGCTACTACGGCGTTCCTGGCGAAGCCTACGGCCCACTGAATTTCCAATACTCATCGGAGGGGGGACCGAAGTCCTACGTCACGTCCATTGAGAAGCTCGGCCGGCGGCAGGCGGTAAAGGGCAAGTTCTTTGGCATAGCGATTCAGCTCGGGGGCGAGCCCATTACCCTTACGCATCTCGGGCAGTATGCCGAGCGGGACGCCCAAGGTATCTACACCCTCATGGTCGTTCGCGCTGAAGACGGCGCGATCCTGGCCTCGGCGGATCTCGATACGAGCAAGGGCCATGCCGACGCATTGGGATTCAAGTACGCCGCGCTCGACACACCGCTGCGCCTCGATGCCGCGCCCCGCAAGCCCGTAGTCATCAAGCCGCATGGGCTGAAGCCCGCGGCGATCTACGACGTTCGTTGCGCTAAATCGAATTACCAGGCGTCAAGGTTGGGAAGGGACCTGATGCAGGCTGGCGTTGAACTCGAACGCGTCGAGCCCGGTGAGTTAATCTTCCTCAATCTCCCACATTATCCAGGTTCCGGAAGCGATCAGACGTCCCCGACCCCTCCCGTACGGGTAACAAAGCGTCTGGGGACGAACCTTGGCGTCCAGGGCGTCGAGGTTAACTGGGAGCCGGGCAGCGACAACAATTGGGTATCCTACAACGAAGTCCTGAAAGACGGGGTGGTAGTTGCGAAGGCGGCAAAAGGCTCTTTCTTCTTTGATTACAAGGAAAGCCCCTGGCAATCCCTTGCGGCTCGATACGAGGTTCGCACCGTGGATGGCGACGGCAACCGAAGTCCTTCGGTGGTGGCGGAGTTGGTACCGGGCGATGCGGAGACGTACACAGCGCTGGGCGGCTTCAGCCCGACTCAAGGCGGGCATCAGTGGAGATATGAAGAGGCTGTGGAAGGCGCCGGATTCGCAGAGATGCGGTGGGACAACGGTGGGTACGAGGGCAGGTGGGTCGGCTCAGGCATGGCTACCATTGGACGAATCTGGATGCAACCGGGCGCGGAGTCGGATGTCTCCCGCACTTTCCTGGCGCCCGCGGATGCAGTGCTGACGATCTCGGGGTCCATTCGAAAGGACCCCAGTGCCCAAAATGCTCACCCGATCAAAGCGCGCATTCTGCACAACGACCAGCAAATCTGGCCGGCAAGCGGCTGGGCGGAAGTTCTCCCTGAGTTCGCAAAGACCATCGAGTGCATGGTGGAGGGCATTCTCGTAGCGAAGGGTGGTTCGGTGCGATTCGTCCTCCAACACTCAGGCCGCATTGCACCGGATGCCGCGATTTGGAATCCGTCCGTGCTGGTGAGCCGCATACACTAGCCTATTCAGACTCTTCCGAGGAAATGACATGGGCAGCGCGGCCCCACGTCATCCTGGATGAATGCAACTTCGGATCCTTGACGCACATTGCCGGGGTGATGAGGCAGGGTACTCAGAATAATCGGAAGCTGACTTCCACCATGACGCGCACCGGCACCGGCGTACCGTTTCGCATGGCAGGTTTGAACTTCCACGTTCTTACGGTTTCGACGGCTTTTTCATCCAGGCCGAGACCGAGGGGTTTTACGACTCGGCAATCCGTGACGTCCCCTTTGGCATCGACGATGATCCACAGGACGACGGTGCCTTGGTACTTCGCCTTGCGAGCTTCCTCGGAGTAAGCGGGATCGGGCTTGAAAATGGGGACCGGCTCACTGACATTACCTCCCACGCTATACACCCGCCCCCCACGCCGGCGAATTCGCCGGGACCAAGCCCGCCGCCATGGCCGGAACCAATCCCCGTGCCTTCTCCGCTTCCGATGCCACCGCCAAATCCTGGGCCGTTCGAGGGAGGGCCCACCACGCCATTCGGATCACCCCAAGGCATGTTGGAACTCATTTGCGGGAGCTTTAGTTCCGGCGGCCCCAAGAGGGTAGGCGTAACCTGAAGCTGCGCGTTCGGGTTCGGAATAACCGCCATGGGCGGCGCGAGCTGCACCTTGGAAAACTTGGGAATGGCGCCTTTCGACGCCGGCGTCGGCGAGCGATCTCCACCGCCCCCACCGCCCCCGGCCTTCTTGCCCCCTGCGGGAGTCAATTGCGGGAGGTAGGGGGAGATGTCCACGGCCACGACCTTGCTGGCGGCCTTCACCGGCTGCCACATGCGGGAAAGGATGAAGGGTAGCAAGAGGAGCGCCAGCGCGATGGTGTGCACCAGCACGGAATTGACCCAGGAAGCGGCTTGCATACGATAGTCGCGCCAAATGTCGGGAGGGTACGGCCGACTTTTAAATATCAGCGAGCCCGCAAATTCGCCCAGGGCAAATCCTGCTACCACCCCAAAAAGCAATCCGGCGTCGCGCCTCCAGAACCACCCGCCCGCTCCCAAGACCAGGGCAAAGGCGAATGCGCACAACGCGCGCTTTTCCTGCTGCGCATAGTTGTAGATTCCGATCGGGTCGCGAGGCTTTTCAAAAGCAACCTTGATCTGGGAGGGGAGATCCACGTACCACGGGCTTATGTCCGTAGCAGGCAGCTTGACTTCGCCGCGATAGTAATGCGCGGGCACCGTCACCTTCGGTTCACGTAACCAGTCGCGGATCTGCTGGTATGCGGAAGCGAAAAGTGAGGGGGACTCGACGAGCGTGACCTTGAACGTCTCTTCGAGCGAGTGCACGTTCTTGGGTGGAATCTTTTCCGGGCTGACTTCAACCTGGATGTCGCTGGCTGACATTAACCTTAGTTCCCATTCCTCGGGCTAACCCTACGCCCGGACGCGAGGCTTTTCGTTACCCTTATACAATGATGGCGGACGGCGCACCTGGGTTGTATCGGCTTTGGATCTTGCCGTTCGTCCGCTACGAACCTACTTTCATATTACCACATCAACCGCGCGATGATAAAGCCCGAATCCTATCCCGGTGCTGTCCTAATTTGAACGTAGCGCCGCCATCTTGGCGGCTCAATGCCGGCTGGAAGCCAGCGCTACATCTGAAATTAGGACAGCATCCCTTTCCCGACTGGCTTGAGATACGCGCCGCGACTTGATACACTGTTCATTCGATTTCATTTCAAATTGCGGACGGTCAATCTCTTATGCCAGCACGAGCCAGTTTTCTTGATCCGTTGGAGCCAGCCAATGGCGACCACGGGAAGCTTTACGTAGTCGGCACTCCCATTGGAAATCTTGAGGACATCACGCTGCGTGCCATTCGTATCCTCAAAGAGGTGGACCTGATTGCCTGCGAGGACACTCGCCGCACGCAAAAACTCCTGAATGCTTACAAGATTCAGACGCGCACTGTTAGTTACCACGAGCACAATGAGATGACGCGCGCCCCCGAGTTGATTATCCAGATGGAAGAGGGTAGCACGATTGCCCTGGTCACGGATGCCGGCATGCCCGTGGTGTCAGACCCGGGCTTCCGGCTGGTGCACCTCGCGGTTCGTCACAGCATTCCCGTAAT
>Ga0181527_1003040_pt1 | contig 15240 bp, 14 predicted proteins | sample PEATcosm2014_Bin_30_FD_119762 | JGI IMG/M metagenome (GOLD analysis project Ga0181527, IMG submission 119762) | Peatland microbial communities from MTU Mesocosm Facility, Houghton, MI, USA - PEATcosm2014_Bin06_60_metaG | ecosystem: Environmental > Terrestrial > Soil > Wetlands > Peat | place...
AATAGAGTAGGTCTTCACTACAGCCTGTTTTGCGCCTTTAGAGGATCGCCCTCGTCAGCAAGTCAAGCCGTTACGTCGCAAAAAAAAGTTCAACCGTCGGTCGAATCCGCCAAGTCGGGCTAATTTTCAGGCGGCCTAACGGCCGCTTTATTTATGAACCAGACCAACGTTGGAAGGAAAACGCAAAAAACTGAAGTGGGACTGCCCGCCGCGCCGAACCAGGGCGCGACGCTGGTCCTTGGGGCTGTCGGGGGCCGCTCGATCATCTCCCCGCCAACAGTGGGATATGGGCTGGATGCACGACACCTTGCGCTACCTCAAACGCAATTCGGCGTTCCGACAATATCATCATGGCGAACTGTCGTTCCGGATGGTCTACGCCTTCCACGAGAACTTCGTGCTGCCGCTCTCGCATGATGAAACCGTCCACGGAAAAGGCTCGCTCTTCGGCATGATGGCGGGCGACGAGTGGCAGAAGTATGCCAACCTGCGCTTGCTCTTTGGTTACATGTACGGAATGCCCGGCAAAAAGCTCTTGTTCATGGGCAGCGAACTGGCGCATTGGCGCGAATGGAACCACGAATCGAGCATCGAATGGTTCGTGACCCATGAGCCCCGCCATGCCGGCGTTCAGCACTGGGTCAAAGACCTGAACCACCTCTACCAATCCCAGCCCGCGCTGCACGAACGCGACTTCTCCCCCGACGGCTTCCAATGGATCGACTTCCGCGACGCGGACAACAGCACGCTCTTTTTCCTGCGCCGCGGGCGCCAACGAGACGATCTGCTGCTGGCGGCTTTCAACTTCACGCCTGTGCCGCGGCACAATTATCGCGTCGGCGTTCCGCGGGGCGGTTACTCGAAAGAGGTGTTGAACAGCGACGCACAAGTTTATGGGGGCAGCGGCCAAGGCAATTTCGGCGGTGTGAAAGCCAGTCCGGTCAGATGGCACCACAAGCCTTATTCGCTCAGACTCACCTTGCCGCCGCTCTCAGCCTCGTTTTTCTTGAGCCAGGGTGGCGTCGCCTCGCCCGAATGCCTTCGAACATTACCGGTGGACAGCGTCTCCTCTCAAAGTGATTTGTGATCTATGAAACACATCGAACAACATTTTTCCGGGAGCGACACCGTCCGGGACGTGGTGATTGGCATGGCGGATGGGTTGACGGTGCCGTTTGCTTTGGCCGCGGGAATCTCCGGCGCGTTGACCTCTGCGCACATCGTCGTCACGGCGGGGCTGGCGGAGATTGCCGCCGGCTCCATGGCGATGGGGCTGGGCGGTTACCTGGCGGCCAGGAGTGATGCCCAGCACTTCTTCAACGAGCGACGGCGCGAGGAACAGGAAATCGTGGACAAAGCGGAGAACGAGAAGCAGGAGATCGTGGACATCTTCAAGGGCTACGGGGTGACCGCCGTGGAATGTGTGCCCATCGTCACCGCGCTCGCACGGAAGCCCGAAGCGTGGCGCGATTTCATGATGCGCTTCGAGTTGGGTTTGGAAGAGCCGAACCCCAAACGGGCCATTCGCAGCGCCCTCACGATCGGGATGTCGTACGTCGTTGGCGGACTGGTGCCGCTCGCGCCGTACATGCTGATGCATGATTCAGGCCGGGCGTTGGGCGTGTCGGCCGCCATCACATTGCTGGCCCTGGCGGTGTTTGGCTTTGTGAAGGGCCACTTCACAGGCGTTCCCAAGTTGAAGGGAGCGCTGCAGACGGCTCTGGTCGGCAGCCTGGCGGCGGGCGTGGCCTATCTCATCGCCAAATTCATTGCCTGATGCGGAGGATTGAGGGGTGGCGTGCGATCGGACCGCCGCGCTAAATGTGAATCATGTTTCGCCAGCCGAACGAGGTGAGGCGATTAGGCTTGCCGATCTCGCATCGGCCATCGGCCATCGTCTCCCACAAATACCAATCAGAACCCATCAGCGCCCGATTGATGAGCAACACGCGCAGGACGTGAAGCGCTACTTTGAGCAGGGCGATCGGTATCCGGAGATCAATGCTTATCCTGTCACTGAGCGGTTTAAACCGGGATCGCCCTATTGATTGATGAAGCTGATTGCTTGGGTAAGCGTACATCCTTCATTGTTATTGAAGGTGCCGCAGCATGCAGTCACCAACCCCGTCACACGAATGACGCCCACCGCACTTTTCAACGGTCGTTTACATCTAAGCCAAAAAGCAGTTGAGATGAGCCCCGCAAGCATTCGGGGCTACACAAAAAAGAGGCGCCTGTCAGTGTGACCGGCGGCGTGCTTGAAGAGTTATGCCGCCGCTTTAGTACGGAGGCGAGGCCAGGCGGAAGAAGAGGCATTGCGAAGGCGGCAGGTCGCCTGGCTTAACCAGCAGTCTCTTCAGGCCCAGGATCGTGTTGGTCGGGAGAGTCAGCCCGTGGTTGGTGGACCAATCGGAATAGTTGCCAATGTTCGCCGAGTTGGTTTGCAGGCCATAGCCGTCATCCGGCACAGTCCAAGTAATCCAGTAGCAGTTATTCGTGGGCACCAGAGCGATGGGCGGCGGATCTCCCATGAGCGCCCATTTATTCAGGTCCAGCGTCTGGGCGTTTTCAGCCACCCAGTTATTGCTGACAGTCGTGATAGCCGTACCATAGACTGCGGCCGCCGACAGGACGAGCTCGTCGCCGTCAGCGTTCGCGTCAGTGATGTAGTTGCCGAAGTTCACCTGTCCGGGCGCGGAGAAGCTGCTGCCGAGCTCAGGGACCAGCACGTTGCCATTGGCATCTTTGGTATAACCCATCGTAAAGTTGGTGCTTTGCGTGGGCCCGCTCATCGAGACGACAGTGGCATTACTTGAGTTGTTGTTGTTCAGAATCAGCGTCCATTTGCCCACAGGCGTGGAATCGGTCATCATGACCTGATTGTTTGGGGAGTAGAACTGACCGTTGGCGTTCACCGAATTGGTCTTCCAGCGGAAGGTCCAGTAGGCCCAACCCGGAACGTCGGGCACCATGGCCAATTCCATCCAGATGCAGTTTGGATAGTCCCAGTCAGGCGTCAGTACAGTATCGTCGGAAGACACGGGCACCAGATACATGAAGGCTGTGAAATTCATGTAGCCTGGTGTCGCGGGCGATGGGAAGCCGTTCGTGGCGACGGTGAAGCTGTAATAGGCCGCGCCGTTGCCGGGCCACATCAGGTTCTTTGTGCCGTCGTTGACAGTCACAATGCCGGTCCGGGCATACTGGCCACCAGTGGTCCAGATGTTGAGACCGCGGATAGCTTGGCCCTGTCCCATGATCGGCTGCGCATACGCAATTGGAGGGGCGCACAGGCTCGCCGCTGCGACCACGCAGCATGCCGATCCTAGAGGCAATCGACTGCCCAGCATGTTAATCTTGTTGGTCATATTTGCTCCTGTCCGAGTCTTTTTAGCTTAGGTTTCAGTCGCCCACACTTCATCTCATTTCGTGCGCCCATGATGACAATGTGAACAAAATGAGTTTCGTCTCCAGCCGCGGATAGCCAGACGCACGTTCATACTGGGCGACACGGAACCGCCGGTGGCAACTGCTGGTGCCAACTGGCTTGGCGTTCTTTAAGTCGGGATTTCCCATTTGGTTTCTTGCCCACGACCAGCGTGGGCCTTTTTCCTGATTTTCTTCCTGCTCCACAGATTTGCAAGTCACTTCTCCAGTCCGCCCTTCGTTTTTCTCTGGCAAAGGGAGCTCTTCGTTGACATTTGTGCCTTTCCGCACGCTTTTCTACCCCATGCGAAGACACCTCCTCCGTAGTTTCCGGTGTTTTGACATGTTCGGCCTTCATCCTGACGTCGCAGTTGCCAATCTCAGACGCTCAATTGCACTCAGGATGTCGCGGAACAACGCTCTCGAAACCGCCACCTGCCGCACTGTTCGACCACCGTTCACATGCGGGCTCGGAACCTTCACTTATTCGGTGGTGTGGAACTGACTGCGACACTGGCGGGGCGTGTTGCACGCCGTGGCCGGGTCCTGCTACTGTTGACCCTGTTGCAGCCGTGAACTTAGGCGCTCTAGCCTTGAGTGGGATTTTCGCCCAGAGTGTCTGGCGATGCCGGGCATTCCGAGGTGCATGACATGAGGCCAACCCTGACCAGCAGGAATGCGCGGGACTACTATAGGAACCACGACGACTTTCAAAGGATCGTCAGAAGGATTGGACCTCCGGATGTAGCATCGCCCTGGCCACGCTTGCCCTGATGGCAGCCGCTCGTCTGGCGTTGGCCCCGGGTCACCGGTTGGCTTCGTCGCCGGTACGTCCTAAAACCTGCTATGGCTTAAAAAGACTTCGCTTCAGGTGCTCGGCGAGCGGATTCGAGCTGCGGTGGAACTGAGCCGCAAGACGATGGGCTGTTGGGTGGAACAGGCTGCCGAGTTATTGAAACCAGTGTATCGTTCGATCCGAGAAGATTTGCTGCGGGGTAACTACCTGCAAGCCGACGAGACCCCGATTCGATATTTGGACCCGGATGTGAAAGGCAAAAGCCAGCAAGGTTATCTCTGGACATACGGCCGGCCCGGCGGGAATGTGCTTTTTGGATGGCGGGTGAGCCGGTCGCGGGAGGGGCCGGGGGAATTTTTGAAAAACTTCCGGGGCAAACTTCAAACCGATGGCTACTCCGGGTACGAATCGCTGGCCAAAAGCCGCAGTGATCTGACCCTGGTTGGTTGCTGGGCACATGCGCGTCGAGGTTTTCACGAAGCGTTGGCTGAGAGCAAACCGGCGGCGTGGTTTGTGCGCCAGATTGGACTGCTTTATGCGGTGGAAAAGAAAGTGCGCGAACAGAATGCTGGGCCGCAACTGAGGGCAGCAATGCGCGTGTGGCAAAGCGCTCCGGTTCTGGAACGATTGTATCGCGCCATGGAGTTGATACGGAGAAAAACTTTACTGCAAGGGTTGCTCGGACAAGCGATTGATTATGCGTTGAAACGCTGGTCAGCTTTGACACAGTTCGTGGAGGATGGAATTTTGGAAATCGATAACAATTTAATCGAAAATGCGATGCGGCCGAGTGCTCTTGGAAAAAAGAACTTTTTATTTTTCGGGCATCCTGAAGCTGGCGAACGCAGCGCGGTGATTTACACATTGCTGGGCAGTTGCCGACGTCATGGCGTCAATCCATTCGACTATTTGAAAGATTTGTTCACGCGCTTGCCGTCGGCCAAGATCACCCAGATCAGAGAGTTCACGCCAGCGGCATGGGCCCAAGCGAGAGGAAAAGAGCAAGCGGCTGCTTTGGCTGCTTAAATAAATCTCCTTGGAACGCAAAACTCGGAGCATAAAATAAGTTTAGATTGTTTTTGATATAAGCCGGTGAACATAGTTAATTGGTGTCGTCCTCACCATTTCTGGTTTGATGGCCGCGAACCTCTAATTCTGATGACAGTGGGGTATCAACTCGGTGATACCACAGCCAATAGAACCATGAAAAACGAACTCAATTCTCTGTCCAGCGGGCAGTGCATTGCTCGCTGGTCTGCAGCAGGCTGCCGCCCGAGGGGCTCGGATCACTCAAGGAGTTCTTATGAAATCCAATTGTAATTCAATGTCGTTGGCAGCGCTGTCGGCTCTTCTGCTGCTCAGTCTGCCGCTGGTTGCCAGCGCACAAACTCTCATCAATGGAGCAAATCAGGCTGGAACTATTTATACCAATACCGTAGCTGATTCCTACACCTTCACGGCGAATGCCGGGGACAGCATTAATTTGCGGCTGGGAACGACGGGTTTCGACGGCAATCTTGAATTGTATGGGCCAAACGCGGCCTTGCTGCAAGGGACCGGAGGCTACGGCACGGATATTCTCTTCGCCTACACAGCGACCAACAGCGGGACCTTCACCGTTCTGGTCAGCAGTCGCGATCTTAATGGGCACGCAACCGGCACCTATGTATTGAATCTGTCCCAGATTCCCGAGCCTTTTATTGTGCCCAGCGGCGACCAGGGCGGAGCCATGACTGGCAGCGCAAGTTATGCCGGCACGATTACATTGGGTGATCAAGACATGTGGGCATTCACGGCCTGCACGGGTGACGCGATTAATCTGGACTTAAAGACTACGAATTTTGACGGCAATCTCGAACTCTATGGGCCAAACGGGGCGTTGCTGCAAGGGACCGGAGGCTACGGCACGGATATTGTCTTCGCCTACACTGCGACCAACTGCGGCACATTCACCGTTCTGGTCAGCAGTTCTATGGCAGGCGGCGCCGGCACTTATGGCCTCACGGCCAATGGGCTTTCTGATGAGTTGAGGGAATGCCTCCCCAAGATTTCAGGCACGAATTTCTCGTTCAAAGAAGTTGGCGGTAATACCAACGCCAATGCCAGTTTCATCTTGTATTCAACCACGAACCTCGCCATGCCTTTTGGACTTTGGATACCGGTTCTAACCAACCAGTTCGACCAGTTTGGAGTATTCGGTTACACGAACATTTACAATCCAGCTCAACGCCAGCAGTTTTTCCGTTTCCTTGTGCCATAACTTTTTCGTGTTGTAGCCATCCACGGCTTAATGCCGGGATGTATTTACAATGTACAGACTTTTCTTTCAAACAGTTAATAACAGGCTCTAAGGTAACGCGGTTTTTCACCCCCGAGGTCGCCGGTCTGGCCACATTCCAGACGATTCTCGGGACTTTCCAGGATGAGCCAACGATGCCCCCCACGGGCTTACAGCCCCCTGATACCATTCCAGAGAGCATAAAGGCCGCAGAGCATCAACAGCGCCCCTGCGACCCGGTTCACAAGCGTAAGTCCGACTCGCACGACTTTCTCTTTGAAAAAGTGGACAAGCCTCGCGAGCAGGACAAACCAGGTCAGGGAACCGAAAAAGACGCCGGCAACGAGCATCAGGCCAGAGACCGGATGGCCGACGATGCTCTTGACTCCGATGACTGCAAACGCGGCCGCAAAAGCGAAGAGCGTCAGGGGATTGCTAAACACAAGAAGGGCGGTGGAGAAAAAGGCCCACTTGTGGCCGCGAGGCGCCTTCACCGCCTTGTCCGCGAGCGGATGGGTGCGGAAGGCGCCATATCCAATAACGAGCAGGATGATCCCGCCAACGAGGCGGATCCAGTACTGTTCGAGGGTAATGAACTCGGAGACGAGCGTGATCCCGAAGGCCGCGACGATGCTGTAGACCATATCACAGGATGCAGAGCTCACCCCGATCACAAGACCGTACCGCGCACCGTGTTCCAGCGTACGCCGGACGCAGAGGATGCCGACAGGTCCAATCGGCGCCGCCAGAGAAAACCCAATGACAGCGCCCTCCAAAAAATGGAGGCAAGTCATGCGGTAGGATCGCCTGAAATGGTTCTCATTTTGAGTCTTACACCCTGCACTATTGTCGATTGCGATGGCGTTCTGATTAGTTTATCCGTAATTTTGGTCTTACTGAGGGCTGATGGGACTTTGTGGTTTTTTGGGTAGGGAGTGACAGATACCATTTCGTGACGTCAACTCCAATTCCGAACTGGACAAGGTGACGCAGATCCGCCTCCAGCACATCGGGCGTGCTGTACTCCAGTATGCGGTATTGGGGATCCGTCCAGGCACGCACCGTCCGACCCCAAAACTTCTTTTCCGGCGGCAAGGTGAGGCGAATGCGGTGGATCAGGTTGATGCCCGCCAGCGCCGCTGTTTCTACCACCATATCGGTGCAGTCGTGGGACCTTATGCCGAACTCGTCGTACTTCCGGTGCATCACGTATTCATAGAGCAGTTGGTACCGTCGCCGGGTAATGGGCATTCGCCAGACGAAGGTGGGGGGGCGATTAGGCTTGCCGATCTGGAATTGGCCATCGGACCTCATCTGCCACAAATAGGCGATAGGATTGGGATCCCCATCCCGAATCCTTTGAAACACACCCTCATGGTAACGCGGTGTCGCTATCCCCAAGTCGCCGGTGTGGCCGCATTCCAGGCGATCCTGGGGACTTTCCAGGATGATCCAACTATGCCCCCACGGACGATGCCAAATCGAGAGGAGAAGCGACTTCGTCTGGTTGTAGTCCCAATTGGCCTCTTCGTTCAGGATATAGAGGTAATATCCCCCGTCCCCCACGGGCGTTCCGGTGGCTGGATCAAGGTCGGCATCCGGGGCAAAACGGCACTGGATTGAGATTGGCTGGGCGCTCCAACCATCGGGTCGCATTGGCGCGTAGATGGCGCCACGCTGGTGCACACAACCGACGATTAGAAGAGCTGGCATCAGCATGAAAAGTCTGATGAGGGCTTTCATTGCTTTGTGGCGCCTTTCTATTACGGAAGCGAAACAATGGGAATCCGACAGCGACCGCACGCGCCGGACGTGCCATAATGGAGAGAACATGAGGTCGAAAGGGAGGGTTTTCACGATTTTCAGGCACCCACGAGATGTAATATCTAGTGCGTTCCTATTCCGCTGGAAGCCCCGGCAAATGGTTGTAGATTGCTCAGGCCTTTGAAATAGCGTTTACGGGTCGCTAGATTGACACCAGCGTATGCCTGGCAACCGAGTAAAGTCCGTTTCCATGGGTTCATGCCAAGGAATCGCTTTATCATTGCGCCGGCAGAATAGGCTTGTCTGTTCAAACGGACGAAGCCACTAATGAGCTCGTCAGCAGTCATGTTCTTGGGTTGAAAAAGGAGTGTGTCAGGCGGATATCCACGGAGCCACCAGTCACGCACAAACAACCTGCCTTCGCTTAAGAGGCGCCCATATAACCGTGTTCCCGGATATGGAGTGAGAATCCGCAACTGAATAACATCCATACGACATCTCATGACAAACTCAAGGGTCTGCTCGAACACCTCCTTGTTTTCCTGATCAAAGCCAAAAACAAAGGTGCCGAGTACACCAAATCCTTCGTCATGGAATCGACGCATTGCCTCATAAAAATCGATTCTCAGGTTCTTTATTTTCTTCACCCCGTTCTGTGTTTCTTTCTGCACCGATTCGAATCCAATCAAAAGCCCCAGGCACCCCGAACGTTTCATCAATCTAAGGAGCTCCAAATCCTCAGCTAACGACACTGTTCCTTGCGCCAGCCATCGTCGCCGAAGAGGTATCATTTCAGTAAAAAGCTTTTTTGCTGCATTCCGGTTCAGTCCAAGGGCGTCATCGACGAAGAAGAGGTGAGGGGAATCAATAGACTCTATCTCGGCAATCACCTCTTGAACCGGCCTGACTCGATATTGCTTCCCCAAGGTCTGGCCAATGCAGCAGAATTCGCAATCGTACGGACACCCTCGGGATGTCTCGACGCCGATCGGGATAGGAATATACTTCTGATATTTGGTTCGGGGTGAGAGATCTCGCCGTGGTTTCGGTAAACCGTGGAGATCCGTCATTTTACCGGCCCAATATATTCTTTGCATCTGTCCCGAGGCGGCATCAGCTACAAGCCGTGGCCAGACAGCCTCCGCTTCTCCCACGACCACAGCGTCTGCATGCTGCAAAGCTTCGTCCGGCAATACGGTGGGGTGTATTCCTCCCATCACCACCTTCACACCCTTCTGGCGATAGGCATCAGCAATGTGATAGGCCCTTAGCGCAAGTTCAGTCATGACGGTGATACCAACCAAATCTGCGTCGTCATTCATGTCATCGGAGGCAAAAGATTCTTCGACAATGGTCATCGTGTGGCCAGGCGGGGTAAGCGCCGCCAAAAGAGGAAGATTCACCCTCTGCAGCGGGAAGGGGCTGGATAAGGCATCCGCACTGGGTTCATGCGGAGCGATAAGTATTATTTTCATGTTTTCCTTCCCCAATGCTTCTTTTCATGTTGACTCACCCGGCTCACTGGAACAGATCATCGGAAACGTTGATATTAGTCCGGAGGTTGCGGAAAATGATTCTCCCATCCTGCACGTCATTAGTCGTGGACCGGCCAACTTCTACCGGAAGCCAGAGTTCCTTGCTGATCAAGAACCGGTATCTTGTTTCTACCCCTTCCCGAAAATGGTCATCCGCCAGGACCTGAATCTGAATGGTATCTTTATCCTCTGAAATCGATACCGGCCCCCGACGCTGATCTGTCACGCTGTGCCGGATATTCTTGATTAGGAGCCCCAGATCCGTCTGGTTCATTCGTTGCCCTGATGGGGTTTCCAGGAGAGGATCATCCAACATTAGATGAAACCTTAATTTTGACAATAATCCCCCCGGTTTTACGAGAACCTTCCCATCCCGGTCAGGATATACCATGATCATACCTGGATGGGGGGATACAAAGTCGAGGCGGATCCACTTTGGCTTCTTGAAAGTGTACACGGACTTTTCCGTTTTGAAAGAGCCGTCTTTTTCGAAAATTATTGTTTCCACTTCAGTCTTGTAATCCTTGACCTCATCGTAAACCGCTTCCATCTTTTTCAAGACGGTTTCGACGTCATCCTGCAAAGCGGCAGGCGGCGCTGACTCCGCGCGCGCAACAACAGCTGTTGGGGCCGGCGGAATGAAGGCGTTTCCACGCGGCAGGCTGCACCCGCCAAGGGCAACTGTCCCCGCCGCCAGAACAAGCTGCCAGAGCCTGGCATCTCCCCTTGCAGCAGGTCTTCTAGTCCGTTGAATTTCCATATTGCAGTTGTTGGCTTTGGAATTCATCGCCGTCATGGCCCCTGGGGATTTCCGGGCGCTGTACTATCATGCGCTCTCTTCCCATTTGGTGGCTATGATGCCGAGGATGAAAACCACGGCCGCGAAAACCCCGATGACCGCGGAGTCTTTCAGCGCGGCCATGTTGTCAATAAATACCATGGATGCCCGGAGCCCCTCGTTCACGTAGTAGAGAGGCAGTATTCTTGCGAACTTCTGCAGGAACCCCGGCATCAGCTCGATAGGGAAGAAGCTCCCTGAGAGGAACATCATCGGGAAACTGATGCTGTTTGCCGCGGCGGCGGCGCTCTGCGCCTCCTTCACGAAGCGGGTGAGTATCATCCCGACTCCGACAAACGCGAAGACGTCAAGCATAATGAACACGGGGAGCCAGGCGTCTAAATGCAGGCTGACGTTAAACACGGCGTAGCTCACCAGCAGCATCGCAATCGTCGAAACGACCGCGAGTATGAATTGGTACAGGATGCTCGACAGTATCCAATCGGTACGGGTGATGGGCGTGGTGGATAGCTTCCTGATGACACCCTTCTGCCGCAGCTCCGTGTCCGAGTCCAGCGTGCTGAACAGGCTCAACGTCATCACCGACATCGCGATGATACCGGGGATGAAGAACTCGATGAACCGGTATTTCCTGGTGAGTATCGATTTCTCAACCGAGCTGATGAACGGCGGTTCCCCGGATATCTCCTGGTTTATCCCGGCTAACACTGAATTCAGGATTGCCATCTTCGTGCTCACCGAAGAAGAGCTGGGGTCGTATATATAGGTGATGGTGACGGATGCGTTGGAGTCGTTGAGCATCACCCTTTGCATGAGGGACCGTTCATAGCCTTTGGGAATAACGAGGACAAGGTTCACCTTGTTGTCCCTGACGTATTGCGTGGCGCTGACGGCAGGGTCGACGCTGGTTATCTTGAATTCCCCGTCGTGCTCGAGGGTCTTGACGGACTGTGTGGACGAAGTCGTCCGGTCGAGGTCCTGCACGCAAAGGTGATAACTCACGTTGTCCTGGCTCATGAATATCGTGCCGAACACGAATATCAGAATTATCGGGAACGCAATCGTGAAGAACATGGTAGTTCTCTCACGGTAGAAGCTCGTGAGCTTCACGACGAGATTGGCACTGATGATACGCGGGTTCATTTGCCCCCCCTTGCCCCGGTGGGGCCTTGGCGGAGCGCTTCGCCGGTGAGTTGAAGGAAGACTTCTTCGAGGTTGGGCTTGCGAACGTCCAGGTTGAGGAACGACGCCCCGGCGTCCTTGATGGCATTCAGTATTTCGAGGACGTCGTCCGTTTGCTCCACCCTGACCTTGATGTTTCTGTGGTTGTCATGGACCGGCTCGAAGCCCATGTTCCGGACAATTTCAAAGACTTTTTCGTCGATGGACTGTAGCGTGAGGAGCAAGTATTTCGCGTTGGTTTCGATGAGCTCCCGGGGAGAGCCCATCGCGATGATCTTCCCCTTGGAGATTATTGCGACAGCGTCTGCAAGAAGCTCCGCTTCCTCCATGTAGTGCGTCGTGAGGAATACCGTCTTCCCCTTTTCCTTCAGGCCCAGCAGGACATCCCACACCTCGCGCCTTGCGCCGGGGTCGAGCCCTGTCGTCGGCTCGTCGAGGAACACGACCTCGGGGTCGTTCACGAGCACAATCGCGATTCCGAGGCGCTGCTTCAAGCCCCCCGAGAGGTTCTTGTACTGCTCTTGGGTCTTGTCCTTTAGGTTCACGAGGTCGATCAGCCCGTCGATATCGGTTTTCCTGCGGCAAAAGAGCCTCGAGTAGTACTGGAGGGTCTCCCGGACCGTTATCCTGTCGAACGAGCTGAACCCCTGCGGAAGGACGCCGATGCGGGGGACGATGTCGCGCTTCCTCTTCGTAACGTCCATCCCGAGAAGGCGCACGTTTCCCGACGTGGGCGTGCGGATGGTCTCGATAATCTCGACGGTAGTGGTCTTGCCGGCGCCGTTCGGGCCCAGGAATGCGAACACTTCACCTTTTCTGACAGTGAATGATATGCCGTTAACCGCCAGCAACTCGCCGTAGCGTTTCGTCAGATGCTCGACTTCGATTACCTGTTCAGCTTCGTTCGTCATGGGGCGACATTTCGTCTCTATGGGGCAGCGGCATTGAAAGTCGTTACGTCAGGCCATCACCGGGCGCTAAAGACGCTCGCCCCGCCTGAGTTCATTCGCCTGGGCGATGGGAGCAAGGCGGCGAACAAGGATGTGCTCCTGTCGGTCCTGGACCGGTACATCCGAGGCGGCGGGGGAGACGGCGGGCCAGAACCCGAGGTGGCTGAGAACCTTCTCGCTCACTGCCGGCCACGCGATAAGAAAGCGGTCAATCACGGGCTGGCGGTGTTTGAATAGAAGATAGGTCGGGATTAACGTCGCCCCCAGATGCGCTTTGGTCTTCTCCATGCCCTGGCCCGCGTGATAGAGAGGAATTCCTCGTTCCACGCAGGTGCGGATATTTTCGAGCCAGGACAAAACATAAAGATTATATTTGCGGCCGAGCTCGTAATCCATGCAGAAATTCTTATCCACCATCGCTTCCGGTTTTACGACGAGAAGGTTGAAAGCTGCGAGTTCTTCCCGGACAAAATAGAGCGTGTACTCGGCTCCCGGGACTCTCTCACAGATTTTTTCAAAAAACAAACGGTTGTGCGCGCCAAACGCCATGGGGCTGCGCTCTACTGTTTCAAGATAAAGATTGTAGATCCTGTCCAGAAAAGGAGAAATGTTGCGGCTTCGAATTACCCGGACTTCGAGGCCAACCCGCATTTTGCGGCGCAGGTCTTTTCTCGCGGCCCTTGAAAGGCGGGCTAAGAATTCCTCCAGGCTGCTAAAATCGATCGTCATTCGGGCGCAAGACTGACACTTCACCCGGTTGAATTTATTGAGTATTTCCCCGGGAAGTCTGCCGTAATGGCTAAAGTTGTAAAGCGCCACGATGTCGCTTTTAAGTTCGGCCGCGATCCTTTGCAGAGCGTCAAAGGCCATTTTGAATGCCGACTCGAGGGCGTCCGCATCTATTTGAGGATCAATCCCGATTTCACTCCATTCCCCTACCGCCAACCCCACGCCCAAAATACGGGGTTGAAAAATCGAGGGGATGAGACGGCCTGCCACTTTGAGCGATTTCTTGATCCATCCTTCCACAAAAGTGGACAAATCAAAACGGATTTCAAACAACGGCATTAAGAGAATGGGAGTATTATCTTTTAACACCACGATGCTCCGCAGGTTAAGACCGTCAATACCGGATTCCTGCAACAGAGAAAGAAGAGGGGCGGTGCTCGAAGGCTCCGGAAAAAGCCGTCCAAGTTCTGCCGCCGACGCTCCGTCTAACCGCGGTACGCACTTGCAGGTAAGGTGATTCATTCCAGAGCTCCCTTTTGGCTGGACAGTAGATCTACCTGATTAGTGAGGGGCTGCCAGTGAGGCATTCTTCGTGTGGCTGCCAAGCGGGGGCACGCGCAAAGCATACTTCCACCCATAGCCGTGTCGATGTGGCGATTCAAAACGGCGATGGAAAGCCACATCTTCACCTGAGGAAACGAACGCACCCATAAGGACAGTCCTGCAGCTATTGGAAAACGCGCCAGAGCCTTCCCGGATAAGCGCACGCGAAAGGTAAACCCGCCTTCCCCCCCTCCGTCGTCCCCCCCTATAGATGGATAGACGTGGATTTGCAGCGGATCCACAAAGTGGAATGCGCATCCGAGGGCCTTGACTACGGCTTCCTTGACAGACCAGAGCAAGGCTGATGCCTTTTCCAAATCTCCACCCGCCAAATTCAAGACATGTTGAAGCTCTTGTACGTTAAAGACTCGGTGAAAGGGGTATTCTCCCTGGAATTCGACGACCTCTGCCACGTCGATGCCCATATCGGACTCATCCCCACAGAGGGCGGCCCAGACCTTCCCTCCACCTTCGCTGAAGGAGATGGCCGGCCCCCGATGTGCACCCAACAGGAGATGGGGCTTGCCAAGCGCGTCGCGGACCACCTGAATCGGGAACGCCGCTCTGTTGGAGGGAAGGCAGAATGTCCAGAGAGGACTGCCCGTCGCCACAAGGTGATCCCACAGGATGGAGACCAGGCGGTGCCTGGCTTCTTCTCCGTTCGTCCCCTGTCCCTTGGGGGGTTCGGTGTCACGTGGCAGGGATGCATAGAAGACGGGCCCTCTTCGATGAACGGGATTCATCGTTTGGACGGTTACTCCTTCGCGATCCTTTGCCACATTCACTTTCATCTGTCAGTACCTGCGGCTCAGTCCGAAACCCAGTGCATACGCATATTATGGACCTGCATGATGGCGCGTCCTTGATCGTCCAGTCCTCTGGCGTCCCAGGCGAGACCTTCCTCATCCTGCGCCCGCATGCGGGCCTCCAGGTTTACCCGTTCCCCCGCCCGGCATGGTCGCACGAACCTCATCTCCCCGATCTCGGTGGGAATCACAAATCGTCGATCCGATGAGTCCACGGCAGCGATGTAAAAGACAACCAACTGCAAAAGAGCCTCGAAAAGATAGGGTGAGTATTGGTACCGTGCGTTCCCCAGATTCGCGAAATCACTTGTCTCCCGGTGGATGGTTTGGCCCCGCACCACTCCCGGACCTGCACCGTCAAGGAGATCAATC
>Ga0181527_1003041_pt1 | contig 15237 bp, 19 predicted proteins | sample PEATcosm2014_Bin_30_FD_119762 | JGI IMG/M metagenome (GOLD analysis project Ga0181527, IMG submission 119762) | Peatland microbial communities from MTU Mesocosm Facility, Houghton, MI, USA - PEATcosm2014_Bin06_60_metaG | ecosystem: Environmental > Terrestrial > Soil > Wetlands > Peat | place...
AACACTTACTCCACAATCACAATGCCAGCGTCGCTTCGCTCCGACTGCTGTTCACCTTCGCTCCGGAACGCCGTTCGGCTTCCCTCCGGAATCAGCGTTCAGCTTCACCGGAATACCCAGCAGACCGACTATTCCGAAATCATTGCCATGGAACAGGAATTGATGGCCGAAGGGATGCCAGTGGAAGAGGTCCGATCGATGTGTGACCTTCACTCGCGAGTGACGCGTGAGGTCCTGGTCCAAATCCCAACCAGCAAGACGATTGCTCCGGGACATCCGGTTGACACGTTCCGTCGCGAAAACGAAGCGTTGCGCGGCGTGATCGTCGGGATAGTGAACATTGCCACAGGATGTAGTGTCCGCCCACATCGAAGTCAAACCGCACGCTTCCAGGTTATTCCTCGGGCCGGGTTAGTGGCCGGCCCGAGTTGATGTTTTCTCTACGCTGCCTGCCGCTCGGTGACGCTGACTGGCTTCCCCGGCTCGCGCCTTGGGCGCCTGGCTATGAGTGGCAAAACGAGAGAGCAGAGCATCACGATCGCGATGACGTGAATCGCGCTGGTGTACTGTCCCGTCGTTTGCCGGACACGGGCAATCAAAATCGGCGAAGGGATCGCGCCGGCTCCCCATGCCAGTAGTATCCATCCATAGATTCCGCCCATGAACTTCGACCCAAAGAAATCGGCTGTGAACGATGGCATGGTTCCGAACCCGCCGCCATAGCACAAGCCGATTAGGGCCACTGCCGCCGTGAAGAGCGCGGCAGTGTGCAAGTGTGGCAGTGAAAAGAACACAACCACCTGAATCAGGTAGAGCAGGAAGTACACCCGGGCGCGTCCCAGAAAATCGGAGACCGCAGCCCAGAAGACGCGGCCCAGCCCATTGAAGATCGAGATCACGCCGACAATACCCGCGGCAGCCACGGGTGTAAGCCCGACAAGTTGTTGGGCCATGGGCGATGCCTGGCTAATGATCATGATCCCGGCCGAAACATTGAGGAAGAGCATGACCCACAGGAGCCAGAACTGCCAGGTTCCCATTGCCTCCTTCACCGTGAACTCATAGGTTGTAGCGGCCTTCGCAACCGAGGAACGCGGCTCCCAGCCAGTGAGACGCCAGCCCTTTGGCGGGTTCTTGTAGAACTGCGCGGTGATCACCACCAGGAGCAAGTACACGATTCCCAGTGTCAGAAACGTCGCGGGAACTCCTTTGGCCACGATCTCTCGCGCAGCCAGCGGGCTCATGACAAGAGCGCCGGCGCCATATCCGCAAACCGCAACGCCGGTCATCAACCCTCGGCGATCCGGGAACCACTTCACCAGCGTGGCAACCGGGCAGATGTAGCCCATCCCCATGCCGATCCCGGACAAGACCCCGTAGCCGAAATACAAACCGCCCAGAGAATGCCTGCTGGCAGCCAGTGCAGCTACGGCATAACCAAGGCCGTAGAGGATGCCAGCGACGGTCGCAACCCGGCGTGGCCCCACGCGGTCCTGCCATAATCCGCCGATCACAGTGCCAACACCGAGAAAAAATATCGTAAGCGTGAAGCTTAATGAAACCTGAGTAAGCGTCCAGTGCGCAGTGTTGAGCAGCGGTTTGACGAACACGCTCCAACCATACGCGGCGCCCAGACAGATCTGCATGATGACCGCTGCGACAGCAATTCCCCAGCGGTTCGGAAGATGATCCGTAGCCATAGTTGTCTCCATTTACCGAAAATACGATGCCCTTCAAAACAAGCAGCTATGACCGCCTTCCCAAGGAACGCCGAACCGAACTCATGAGGGCAAGCCAGTCACGGGCTTTTCGTCACGCTTCATTCCGCTTTTAGTCGCCAGAGTCCCGCTCACCTCCTAAGTATTACCGCGCTTACGCCGCTGTCCGAACCAGTTGCCGGGATGCCTGCTGAATCCGTTGCGCCCCCGAGTAAATGACAAAGCGCCGCCCGCGCAGGAAGCCGATCAGCGTCATGCCGAACTCGCGTGCAAGATTCACCGCGAGGTCCGATGGTGCGGAGACCGAAGCCAGCACCGGAATGCCCGCCATCAGCGACTTCTGCACGATTTCGAAGCCTCCGCGCCCGCTGACCATCAACATTGAATCGCGCAACGGCAGACGATTCTGTTCGAGCGCCCAGCCGACGATCTTGTCCACCGCGTTGTGGCGCCCAACATCTTCACGAAGCACGAGCAAATCACCGCCCAAAGAAAACAAACCCGCAGCATGTAGTCCGCCCGTGCGTCCAAAAATGGCTTGTGAAGCACGGAGTCGCTCGGGTAAGCCGCATAGAACCTCCGGATCTACGCGGCAGTCCGGGTTGGGCGGTGCAATCCGCCGCACCCGCACGGCGTCGATGGAGGCCTTCCCGCAAACATCGCAACTCGACGTGGTATAGAAGTTGCGCCGCGTAGACTCAGCATCCAGCGTCACTCCGGTAGCCAGGTCCACGCGCACGCGATTTGCGCCATTCTGTTTCTCGTCCGGTTCATGCTGCGCGGAAGCAATCTGGTCACGGCCCCTGATCAGGCCCTCGGTGAAAAGGAATCCCGTCGCCAACTCGAGGTCGTGACTGGGGGTTCGCATGGTTACGCTGAGAGCGGCATCTCCGATGCGTATCTCCAAGGGTTCCTCGCCGACCAGGTAATCGTGGATGGCGCGCACTTTTCCGTCATACCATTCTTCGACCCGAGTGAGCGAAACCATGTGGGGAATCATTCCAAACTCCTAGCAGGCTGCCGAAAAACAAGTTAGGCGGCAACCTCGGTTTCATTCGTTGCCGCGCCGGCGGCGAGGCAGCTTCCGGCAACGACCTCTACCGTGGCGTTATAGTCAGGCACGCCGCTCGGATCGAGTCGTCCGGCCGGAATGATCGCGTTCGCTTCGGGCCAATGCGCTTGCAGGCATCCCGGCTTGATGCGGTCGATACGCACGCGGCCCGAGAGCGAGCCGTGCTCGCCGCGCAAGGTGATTGGGTCGCCGTTTTTCAACCCCATATTCTCGGCGTCTTCGGCCGACATAATAATGTCGTCGCGTTTGGCACCGGTGAGCGGGTCTTTCTCGGCAAGCATGATGCTGTTGAACTGCTTGCCCCGCCGTGTGGACAGCAGGAATCTTCCTTCCGGCACCTTCTCTTCTGGAAGCGAAATCGCGCTGAAATGCCCCATGCCGTCCGGTGTCAGGCACCTGTCGACCAGCAGACGGGGACCGCCATACTGGAAGTTATCGCCCTTCTTGCGCATCTTTGTGATGCCTTTGTAGGTTGGGCAGACCCGGTCAATCTCATCGCGAATATCCTGCGTATCATGCCAAGGAAAAATTGCTGCGGCACGTGCCGGATCGAGTTTGCGCGCCAGCATTACCGGAATCTCCCACTCGTCGCGAGTATCGCCAGGACGCGGACCGGGAATCTCCGGGCTGTAGATGATGCGCCGCTCGGTGCTGGTCTCCGTCCCGCCACCGCGTTGCTCGTAGCGCGTGCGCGAAGGAAGCAATACGACCGTGTCGGCCGGATCGACAAACATCGTCTGATTGGCCACGATGTCCTGGTGAACGCGCAGCTTGATTTTGCCGAGTGCCCGGGTTACCAGCTCGGGTTCAGGTAAGGTTTGCCTGAAGTTTCCGCCGCTTTGCCATAGCGCATCAATCTCGCCCCGGTCGGCAGCCAGAATCATGTGCGCGGCGGTAAGTCCCTTCCATGAAGGCGGCTCGAAGCCCCATTTTTCCGGCGCCGCAAACTTCCTGGCGTTCTCTTCGCTGACGGGAAATCCCATAACGTACGCGCTCGGCATGCCGCCCATTTCGGCTCCGCCCTGTACGCCGCTATGCCCGCGAATCGGCATAAGTCCGGTGTGCTCGCGGCCGATATTGCCCTTGGCGAGTTGCAGGTTGACGATGGCGCGCACGTTGTCGCTCCCATAGGCGTGCTGGGTAATCCCCATGCTCCAGACGATAATCGCGTGGCGCGCTTTCCCGAATGCTTCGGCGAAGCGAAACATGTCCACTTGCGACAATCCTGAGCCACTCACCAGGCTTTGCCACGACAGGTTACGGGCTTTGGCTTCTGTCTCGGCCCAGCCGACCGTGCGCCGGTTGATGAAGTCATGGTCAATCCAGTCGCGTTCGATCAGGTGTTTCAATACCCCATAAAAGAAAGCAATGTCGCCACCAGTGTGGATCTGGAAGAAATCGTCGGCGATCCTGGTGCCGAACAAAGCGCTCTCGGTCACCGAAGGTATCCAGTACCGCTCCAGCCCCGGCTCACGGTAGGGATTGACCACGAACACCTTAGTTCCGGTTTTCTTGGCGTAGTAGAGGTACTTGGTTGCTACCGGTTGATTGTTCGCCAAATTGGTTCCCACCAAAACAATAAGGTCCGCACCAATCCAATCGGAATAGGAACAAGTGGTTGCGGCGCAGCCCACGGTGGCCTTTAAGCCTGCAGTGCTGGGCGCGTGGCAGATGCGGGCGCTGGTGTCCACGTGGTTGGTACCGATAAAACGGGCGACCTTCTGATGAGCGTAGTAGGCCTCGTTGGTCAGCCCGCGCGAGGTGAGATACCAAGCTATCCGTTTCGGATCGAGCTCTCGCAGCTTGCCGGCAATTAGATCAATGGCATCGTCCCATGATACGCGGCGGAATCCTTTCTCACCCCTCCGGCGCACCATGGGAACGGGTAAACGGCCGAGTTTACGCAGCTGCCTCTCAGAGAGCTTGCTGAGCGAGCCGACATCTTCCAACCGGTGCCAGTCCATGGCGGGCATAGTGTTGAGGCGGAGCAGTTGTAAGCGAACAGCGCACAGGTGAATGCCTTTCATTGTCCAATCGTGCATTCCCGTGGTGCCGAGGGAACAGCCGTCGCAGCAGCCGTCGCGGAGAATCCGATAGGCATAACCGAGGTTGTCGTGATTCTCCCAAATCGAATCGGCAATTTCCATGTAGTTATTCGGGTGTTGTTCATTCAGACCGTAAGGCACCAGGCCAACCCAATTCCGCTGTTTAGAACCCTTGGCTTTGTCTTCGGCGAACTCTGTCATGGAAGGGCCTCCTTGCACGCGGGCACGAGCAGCACCTGAACTCCGCGAAGCGCGCAGGAGGTAAAAGGAAGACGCACTCCAGCAAAGCCAGGTGTCTTTTATCGTGTCACGATATATATTGAAGATAAACACATACAAAAGGTTGCACGGTTTAGGTGCTTTCTGGGTGTCCGGCATGTACCCAAACAGCAGATTTCGTCGCGAAAGAAGACTCAGCGGATAAACTGCCTCTGTACATGCGGTTTGTACCGCTGGCCAGCTTTGCACCGCTACGCTGGCCCGAGCCGAAACAGAGGTGGTGACGTGAGCAGTTGAGTGTCTGGTCGTGGAGTGGTGCGGGATTGTTTCGACTGGGGATTTGGTGGTCCCCTTTCTGCTGGGGGAGTTTCGGTTTTGTTGTACGGGCGCCCATGGCGCTGGGCGATATACAACTCCTGAGCGAGCAAGCGCATAACAGGCAAGAGATAGGAAGTGGAGAAGCTGTCATGCCAATGGATTACGAGTACGTTGCCATTCCGGATTCGGCAATTCCGCGCACATCAATGCCGATGTTTCAGCATATGCTTGACATCTATGCCAGCGAGACCAACAAAGTAATTTCGGTGTGGCGCTGCTTCGCCTTGCCGGACATGGCATTCCGCCCCCATCCACGTTCCAGAACAGTGCTCGACATCTTGAAGCACCAATTACTATCGGAACGCCGTTTCTTCGGCGAATTCATGGCGGTACCTGAGCCGCCGCCATCGGAAGTTTTGCCGGCTGGCGAGACCCCGCAGGAATACTGCACGCGGATGTGGGAGCTCGCATATCCACGCATGAACTTTCTCGCAGTGCAGACTGAGGCGTGGTGGCTCGAGGAGGTCCCGTTTTTCGATGTTGTTCGTCCGCGAATCTGGATATTCTGGCGACGGCTGCTCCACACCTGCCATCACCGGACACAGCTCACTGTATATTTGCGCCTTCTGAATAAAGCCGTTCCCTCGACCTATGGGCCGACAGCGGACGTTACCTGGAAGGGCGCGGATCCAACGCAGACGATTGAGGCAGCCGGCCGCAAAACAGCCTGAAAGCGCTAACAATCCGATAAAGACTGACCGGGCAGGCGCCCTCCATGCATAGGTATGGTGCCGGAACGTGCTTCGGGCAGCCGCTTGGGGCAGCATTGCCGCGACACTCACAAATTCCGGTGGAGCTTGGCTAGCACCTAGTAGCATTTTCCAGCAACTGGCCGCTCTGCCCGACCAAAACTCCCGCGCCCGTGGTATTTCCTGTCGGGCAGGGTGTCGATCCGATTAGGGTTGAGGAGCAAGAGAGTCAATCTTTGCCGCCATGATGAAGTCGTTTCGGTGGAGCCCATGAATTTTGTGCGTCCAGAGAGTCACTGTCACCCGACCCCATTCGGTGAGAATTGCCGGATGATGGCCTTCAGCCTCAGCGAGGGCACCAACGCGATTCGTAAAGCTTAGAGCCTCGGCAAAATTTCTGAAAGGATAAACGCTCTCCAGTTGTTGAACAGCCTCGCGCTCTACCAGTATCCAACCCGGAACTTGAGGCTTAAGTTCCTGAATCTCTGCTGCTGTGACGAGCGGAGAATCGCGGCGACATGCGGTACATTTCTCATTCGTGAGTGCACCCATAATTTTTACTCCAGACGACGTCCGACACGAGCAACCCACCGTGTGTTCTATGCTACGCGCCGAAATTCTACTTCCGTGACTTCCTTCAATCGACCCTCTTCACGTCGTACACGAAGCCACGAACCGTAATCTGCTGCGGAATCCATGGATGAGACTAAACCTTCTGCACTTGCTTTCGGACGTTCTGCTGGACATCGTCGAATGCATAGGATCGCGCTCGAGCCACCGCAAGCTTATAGCAGAAATTGGCGCTTTCCGAAACCATTGTAAATCGCCGTTTCTATGCAGCTCAGGATTATCGCAAGCCACAGCCGGCTTCATGCCCTCAAAGGCTGCTACCGAGGAATAGTTTTCTGAGAAACAGGGAGATTCTTCAGTCGGAGCTCTTCGGAGCGAATAAAGTCGATAAGCTTGGACTTGGTCACAATGAAATGCCTGGCCTCGCGTTTCAGGAGGCCCATGCGTGTGAACTTGCTGAGTTGCGTCGTGACCGTTTCCCGGCTCGTCCCAATCAAGTTGGCCAAATCTTCATGGGTCAGGCGGACTTTGATTAACGTACCACTAGGAACCTCCTGTCCGTATTTTTCGCTCAACTGGAGGAGCACTCTAGCCAGTCGGTGATAGGACCAGGTATGGCTGAATTCCGCCAGCCCCCTCTCCACTGTGGCCAATCGCTTCGAAAGCAGCCGAATGAAGTTCAGAGCGACGGTGGGGACCGCGGACAAGAGTTCCACAAAAGACTCTTGGGAAATAATTGTGACCAGAGAATCCTCCGTGGCAATGGCCGTGAAAGGTCTCTTCTCCTCAGAGAGGAGAAGTTCGCCGAAGACCTCATCGGGCTTGAGGATGTGCAGAATGGTTTCCCTCCCCTGGTCCGAGAGGGAAATCAGCCTTACCATGCCTCTTTTCAGGACGTAAAGGCAATCGGCAGACTCGCCTTCCCGGAAAATCGTTATCCCACCGGAAAACCACTTCTCCGTGCAGAGGCTGGTGATCTTTCGGACATCCCTCTGTGCGACCCCATGAAACAGGTCCAGGGCGGTAACGAAACATGGCCACACGTTCTTCACATTGACCGGTACTTGCACCGAGGATGCTAGCACCAGACTGCTCGATAGTTCAACGCCCGGCCATAAGACTGAACCTGGATTTCAGGAAACGTCGTACCTTCGCAATGCTCCCACTCGCTGACACGGCCTTGAACCACCATTGCCAGCTGAGATGCCGCCTGTCCCGGGCCGCCGAGAGGAGGACTATACCGAAGAGGCTCAAGACGTAGCACAGATAGGCCATCGGAAAAACATCGCCGGGTGAACCGAGGTGGGCGGAAGCAGGAGGCGGATCGGCAGCATACAAGGCGCCCCCGAAGGCCAGCGGAGCGGCCCAACCAACCCATTCCGGGTCCAACGAGAAAAGGATCGAACTGTAAATGATGCAGATCACCCCAAAGGCCAGCAACTCCTTGACCGTGCAGAGCGGCTCTCTCTTAGGGTTTCCCATGGCGAGTTCCCCTCCGTCAGAACTTTAGGTTAGGTCCAACGCCATTTCCGTGAGAGGTTTCACAAATCGAAGAAAATATATCGTTAGGCGATTGTTTCTAAGTGCGGCTCGGAAACTCGGGTCAGAAAGTCACCTTTCTTGGCGATTTGTGAAAGGTTTCACAGAACTTTGTTAGAGCTTTCACAGACAATCTGTCAGACCTGTCTGAAGACGAGGAGCCGTGTGCAGTGCCTGCGACTTCATGCAATGGCACGTGTCCCGATTCGCGGCGCGAGAGTAGCGAAGCTCAGGGCCGCCGGTTGACATATCCATATGCAACTCTTTTCCATGTTTTCGTCTCTAGCTTTAGAGACGCGTCGATCCGGGAGCAGGTCCGAGGTAGAAAGGCGGCATGGCGTATCAGTGCGCGTACACAAGGTGCACCTCTGAAACCTTTCGCGAATCAAGTAGGGGGCAGCAGTGTCTGACGCGATCCCGTGGATTGCACACACTGCAGGCGGTGAGGGCTTGATTGGCAACAAAGAAGGAGTTCGATTATGGCTACGTATCGTGACATCAAGCCTGAGTTGACCATCACTCCGCAACAGCTTCCCAAAGTTGCGAATCCGGCGCCATTAGGTCTGGCGGGGTTCGGATTAACGACAGTGTTGCTGAGTTGTGTCAATGCGGGAGTAATTCCGGCTGATGGCGCCACAGCCGTGGTGCCATTGGCATTCGCTTTCGGCGGCTTGGCGCAAATCATCGCCGGAATCCTGGAATACGTGAACGGCAACACCTTTGGCATGGTTGCATTCACGTCGTACGGGACCTTCTGGTGGTGGTACGCCTTCCTGGTGTGGACCATCGGAGCGGGATGGATCAAGGCACCGGCACCGGTCGCGGTTGCAGTCACGCTGGGGCTTTGGGGCGTTTTCACCCTGTACATGTGGGTTTCCACGTTCCGCGCAAACAAGGGCGTCTGGACGGTGTTCCTTCTGTTGTGGATCACCTTCTTCCTGCTCTCCGCTGGCGATTTTGGCGTGGCGGGTACGAAAGTCCTTGGGGGTTTTATTGGTATTCTGACTGGACTTTCGGCACTCTATGTATCGTTCGCTGAGGTGACGAACGGCACTTTTGGCCGCACCATCATCCCGCTGGGAACACCTTTTGTGAAGGAGCGACCGACCCTGCCCGGCGAGACAGGCACCCGGGCTGCATAATTGGAACACGAAGCTGAGCCCCATGGCCGTTGCGACCATTTGAAAAGAGGGCGAGGGGCGTCTTGCCAACGATCCGGTAAGTGTGAGTCTCTCGCCCAATACTTCAAATAAACAGCTCCTGGAAACAGAGAGCTGTTCGACGTGCGGTGGTGTGCGCGCATGCACAACGGAGGAAAGTGGCCAATACGGGGTGCACATTTGTAATCAAAAGCCGTTCAGGTGTTAGTGTACGCCAGTGATTTCTTGTTCCACGTTGAGCTCATGTGGGGAACTGAGTGCCGCGCTGTCGGGGTTCAGTAATCCTTCGTGCCGGGGGCCGAGACCGAGTTTGATAAGAGCGCGCGAGTCAGGGGTGATCTTGGTCTGCCAGCCGTTGTCCGCCTGATAGCGGAACATCGCGTTCTTTGTGCGCTGGTCCCAAACGCCGGAAGGTTTTCCATCGAGATAATGCTCACGAATGAGCGCCGACTGAATTTGTTCGGCGCGCTCGGAATGGATGGATTGTTGTCCGCGGGCCCGGCGCCCAGCGGAGGCCGCGCGCTTGCCTTTGGCTGCGACGGAACCCACCCGGTTATTGGTGGAGGCAGCCGCGTGGCGCACCTTTGCTTGCTCTAGTGAAGTATGGGTATGTCTATGCCCGAGATGTCCAGAAAGCCCTGCCGCTCCGCTCTCGCGGCTGGCCTCGGCGGAGGCGGCGCTTACGAAGAAAAGAATTGAACAAACCGTTAAGAGGACGGCCTTCAATAAAGCGATCGACGGAAAAGCTGCCTTCGAACGCAAGTAACACCTCAGCGAAAAAAATCGGACAGCACTTCATTCGTGAGATCATCTCCGGCCGGTACCGAACATCATGCCTATCATGATCCTTCAGCATCAGCCGCGGAAGGTTACGGGAGGGTGCCAGCCACGAAGACGTTGGAGCCGTTCCGGCCCTGTCCATTTGGACAAACCAGGAAAACGACATCCTGCCCGGACTTCAGCGTCGGCTGACAATGATGAACGGCTCCGTTGCCACAGGCATGACCCTCGATTTTCACATTGAAAGGCGGATCCACGAAGACAGCTGTCGCACGACTGTTGCCCAGTAACAACTGAAACGATTGCTCATCCAGAGCGTTGCTGCACATCACTCGGTGCTTACCCAACCTCCAGAGATCGCCGGGACAGCTGACCGCTGGGCCGCTCAGTTCCTCCCCAACGTTGTCTGCTGAATCCTTCTCATATCCGGACTCCTGCAGGAGCAGATCGATCTCGAGTATTTTGAAGCCAGTGATAGTGACATCGAAGTGCAAATCGAGCGTAAGCAAGTGCTGCAACTCGATTGAGAGGGCGGAATTGTCCCATCCTGCCTTTTCCGCCAATCGATTGTCGGCAATGACGTAGGCTCGGATCTGGTCTGCCGTGAGCCTATTCAGCCGAATCAGCTCGGGTCCCCCGAAACCGCGTTCTGGGATCCTAGGGATTCCGGTTCCAGCCTGGTTTCCTCGAAGCTGACTTCGGACCCGCTTCGACCAAGCGGCAGCCTCGAAGCCGCGGCGCAGGATAGCTTCCGGTTTACCGTGATCTAGGCAGAACTCTGTCAAATGTTAGGCAGAAGATCGAAGTATTCGTCATCCTCATTCTTTCCGCCTTCTCCCTGGCCCAACTGCTTCTCCGACTGGATAAACTCTATTCGCTCGATCCACTTGACCATTTTGTAGCCTAGTTGATTCTCAACGCGCAGCCTCAGTGGCGCACCATACACCTCGGGGAGTGGTAGTCCGTTCATGCGGAAAGCCAGCAGGCATTCCGACTTCAGCAAGTTGTCCGTCCTCTGCGTGTCGTAATACGAGCCACCGTAGAGTGCTTCACCGAAGGAGAAGAAGGCAACGACCTTGGCTTCCGGTTTTGGTCGCACGAGCGCAATGAGGGTCTCCATCGGAATGCCGCCCCACTTCGCAATCCCACTCCAGCCCTGGATGCAATGATGCATAGTGATGTGCTCGACCTGGCCCAGTTTCTCGAGGTCGGCCAGGGAAAGCACGATTGGATTTTCGACCAGTCCGCCGACACGCAGCTTGAAATCTCGGAAACCATGCTCGGCCAAATGCTTCCAGTCTTCTCGCACCGGCATCTTGCCATTGGGCCAGAAGTATGGCGAGATATCCTGCTCGGAATAATTCTGGTGCGGAACCAGCCGGTTCAAGGTCAGCAGTTGCATGGGATAGGTTACGGATTTCAGCGTGTGCTGCAGTCCGCGAGGGCGGTTCCACGAGATGTAGTGCGCTACAACCCACGAAAGCAAGACCACGCCTATTCCGACAAAACCCAGATACGTGCCAAGATGTCCCTGGTCATCCGTGCCGAGCACGATGTGGTTCATATTGCGCGCAAATCCGGTCATCACCACTAGAGTAATGTGCACCACAAGAAAGGCAAAGAAGCTGAGCATTGTGAGGAAGTGAATTGACCGGGCCGACTGTCTGCCGCCAAAAGTCTTTGCGTACCAGGGAAAGCGGTTCACGACTGCGGGTGACATTGCGATGCCGGTACAAATGGCCAAAGGGCCGAAGATGAAAACGACCGTAAAGTACGCAATCTGCTGTAAGGCGTTATAGCCGTAAAACCCGTTCGGCTCCGGAGGCAGATGGAAAGTTGCATAGTGCACCCAGGTATTCCATCCCTGCAGCAGCACGAGCGGCGAGGCGGGCACAATGCGCCGCCACTGCTCGGTATCAAAGAGCATGATGATGAAGAAAATGCCGGTGAAGATGAATCCGTGAACGTTGATGAAGTGCCAAACCCGCGCAATTCCAATGGTATGCCTGTAACCCGGTGTGCCAATTAGCGGTGAGATGTAGCGGGCGTCATCCTTTGCGGTCCAAAGACGGTCGCGGGGAACTTTGAGCGGCGTAAACCGGATCCACTCACTGCCCGGGGAACAGCCGTCGTTGAAATACAGACGCGGATGATCCATCAGGATGGACAGGCCGCTGCGAATCAGCATCATCACAAAGAAGAAATTGAAGAAATGGCAGTAACGAACCCAGAGCGGAAATCCGTGTGGGCCGGCGAAGTCGTTTGGGTATAACTGAGGCACAGGTGGAACATAAGGCAGGCCGGTCAGCACAAACTCAACCCAGGCCGCAGCAACCGCCGCAACGATCACCACCGTGATGCCGATCGGAATGGACCGATGGACCCAAATGCGAAAACGGCGGTCCTTGGGGTAGTGCACCGCCGCGTGCGCGGCATCGAAGGAAACCATAGTACCCAATGTGGGGTCTGCTCTCCGCAATATGCAGTACTTGTTTGTGGGAAACTCGAAATCTCTTATCTTCGATGCCTACTGGCAACTGGGTGTTGACCCATATCGAGGTCTTTGAGGCATTGCTGCATAGTAGCCCAGTGTTCGACGAGCCTGCCGCCCGTGTGTTATGCACAGGCTCAATGCGATGGATCCAGCAGCAGCGTTGATTTGCATCTAATATCGTGGCACGATGGAGGTGTGGAATTGATACCGCAGTATAAGTTCATTGCCGATCTGCTGGCGGATGTGTCCCCTCCCAAGGACGGGATTCTTAGCCGAGTGCTTCAGAAGGACGAGCATGTGAACATTACTCTGTTCGGGTTTTCGCCTGGGCAGGAACTCTCGACCCATTCAGCGCCAACTCCAGCTGTTCTGTGTTTCTTGTCCGGCGAAGCAGACCTCAAGCTGGGCGAAGACACCCATCAAGCCAAGGCAGGATCATTTGCCTACATGCCGCCGATGCTCCCTCATGCCATCTCGGCTAAAACAGCGACGATGATGCTGCTTGTACAGGTGAAGGTACCCAGGTCAGCAAAACCGTAAACCTTGCAGACTTTGCTTGTACCCGAACAAGTACACGGGTTCGCGCCAGCTCACTTATCGTATTACGATAAGTATGAAGTGACGAAGAAAGGAGTACCCGTTGGGTAAAGCAACAGAAGCTCTCGAACGTGAACACCAGGTAATTCAGAAGGCAGTCGCCGTAATGGCAAAGATGGTCGACCAGTTGGAGGCCCTGGCAGAAGATCTGACGCAGCGTGTCGGCGAATGCCCACAATGTTCGACGGCGCGACATCAGGTGCGATGAGCGGAGAAGCTGGAGCTTAGAGATGAACATTCTCGACCAGATTTCGATTCGATTGCCGTGTAACGCTTGCGGCAAGACTTATGAGGTCCCACTGAGCGACGTTCTGCTGTCACACACCATGGTCCGGCGCGGATGTCCGGGGACTCAGGAAACGGAAAGTCCACCGGCGTACCAGATTCGGCTCTTCGACCGCGGTACGATCAAGGCCTTCAGCAACGCATGGGAGAAACTGGCCGAGCGGGCGCGGCGGGATGGAGGCGAGCTCGCCTTCTCGAATTCCCAACATCCCCAAGCGTCAAGTCGGCGGTGCAACATCCGTAAGGAGGAGAAATGACCGAACCTGAACCGCAAAGTAGTCACGAGGGCCGGATTCGGCAACCAGTGCCGACTTCAGGTGCGTTACTCACCTTCGACATTGGCGAGGAGATCCGCCGGTTGCAATCAGAACAACCTTGGCAAGCGGAACACACCGCGAATACCATCGTGAAGTATCCGGACCTGCGAGTGGTCCTGGTCGCACTCAAAGCGGGCGGACGCCTTCACGAGCACAAGACGGCAGGGCGAATCTCGATTCAGACAGTGTCCGGTGAGATTCGTGTCCATGCACATGGTCAGGTCGTCAATCTTCCTACTAGCCATCTCTTGACCTTGGATCATGACGTTGCACACGACGTCGATGCCAAGGTCGATAGCGTCGTACTCCTAACAATCGCTTGGCCTAACAATGAACATGAGGAGAAGTGATGATCCTTACGCTCCAAGGGTCTTAGTCAGAGATGCTCGTCGTTTTCACGATTGGGCACTCTACGCGCACGTGGGAGGCCTTTCTCGAACTTCTGCGCATGCACGGCATCAGGCGTGTCGTCGATGTGCGCAGCATTCCTCGCTCGCGACACAACCCACAGTTCAACCGAGAGACACTGTCTGCAAAGCTGCGATCCGCAAGGATTGGCTATGTACATTTGCGTAGGCTGGGCGGCCTGCGCCACGCGCGACGCGATTCACAGAACATGGGCTGGCGCAATACGTCTTTTCGAGGGTTCGCAGATTATATGCAGACGCCAGAGTTCGAGGCGGGATTACAGCGGTTGATCAAGTTAGCGAAGCAGAAAAAGAGCGCATTGATGTGCGCAGAAGCGGTGCCCTGGCGATGCCACCGTTCGCTCATTGCTGACGCGCTGGTCGTTCGCGGTATTCGCGTAACCGATATTATTGGAGGAAATCGTTGCCATGTTCACGTGCTCACCTCATTTGGACGTGTTCGAGGTGATCGCATCACTTACCCACTTGCCACAGCTAGCCGTATCGGACCATCGCATGGCCGCCAATCTCGCGAGCAAAGCGGGCCCATCGGGAGACTCGCCGTGAGAGAAAAGGCCGCATCCAAGAAGAGAAGTGCCTGATGACAGCCTCCCGTTCATACCTGCTGGTGCTCTTCGGTGTGACGGGCGATCTCGCCCACAAGATGATCTTCCCGGCGCTCTATGCGATGGCGAAACGAGGGACAGGTCGGAAGACGAAGACTTCAACCGCAATTCGCGAAGAGCCGCTCACGGACGGGAGGATGAGAAGCAGCCATGCCACGCTAGAATCCTATGATCCAATCGCGACAACTTCTCTGAAGGCAGGGATCGTCCCAAATCATATTCAGCGCGGACCGGCAGCGGCAATCGGGCCTACTGCAAGCTCGCGAAGGTCGCGGCTTAGATTATAGGCGGTGTTCACCAAACCGATGTGAGAGAACGCCTGGGGGAAATTTCCTAACAGA
>Ga0181527_1003043_pt1 | contig 15232 bp, 10 predicted proteins | sample PEATcosm2014_Bin_30_FD_119762 | JGI IMG/M metagenome (GOLD analysis project Ga0181527, IMG submission 119762) | Peatland microbial communities from MTU Mesocosm Facility, Houghton, MI, USA - PEATcosm2014_Bin06_60_metaG | ecosystem: Environmental > Terrestrial > Soil > Wetlands > Peat | place...
ACGCCCCACCGGAGATGGTCGGGACCGAGCGGAAGGGGATTTTCGGGATTCCCGAGCACCTGGAGCGGACAATATGTACGTCCCATGTTGAGCGGCACAACCTCACGATCCGCACCCTGATGAAGCGGTTCACCCGGCTCTGTCTGGGGTTCAGCAAGAAGCTGGAGAACCTGGAGGCGGCCTGTGCGATGTTCCTGGCCTACTACAACTTCGTTTGGCGGACCCGGGATGTTGTCGAGGGCGGGAGCCGGCTGCCCGCCGCAATGGCCGCCGGGGTGACGAGCACCCTGATGAGCTTCGAGCAGCTTTTCGATGCCGCGATGGCGGCCTAAAAAGTCCTGGACAAGCAATGGTTTCTAATGTCAAATCCAAGACAGGAGAACCAGCGATGCGAAGAAAAACAGCTACAGGCGGCCAACAGCCCCTACTCTTTGCGGTCTCCGACTCCCAAGCGGCAGGGCCACGGAGGCGAATCGCCACCGGCGTCGCCACTACCAACGGAACACTGAGCGCGCATGTTGGCGATAATTGCGACCTCTTCCCGAAAATCCTGGACATGCACGTTCGGTTGGGCGCGACCGTTGCCGATGTGACGTATGGCAAGGGTGTGTTTTGGAAGTCCGTCGATCCATGCAAGTACAAACTTCAGGCAACAGACATACAGACGGGCGTAGACTGTCGCCAGCTTCCCTACAAGGACGCCTCCATTGACTGTGTTGTGCTTGACCCACCTTACATGGAGGGCCTGTATCGACGTGAGAAGGGCCACCTTGCCGGCGACGGCTCCCACCAGGCTTTTCGGGAGCACTACTCTAACGGGGAAAGAACCATTGGCGGCCCCAAGTACCACGACGCCGTTCTTGATATGTATTTCAAGGCGGGGCGAGAGGCTAGGCGTGTGCTGAAGAGCAACGGCATCCTGATCGTCAAATGCCAGGACGAGGTAAGTGCGAACCGGCAACGTCTGACGCACGTCGAGATAATCAATGAGTACGAGTCAAACGGTTTCTACACCAAAGACTTGTTCGTCGTTGTCCGAACCAACCGGCCCGTGATCGCCCGGCTGAAAAGCAAGCAGGCCCATGCCCGAAAGAACCATTCCTACTTCCTGGTCTTCGTGAAGATTCCGGCGGGGAAGAAGAAGTCGTCAATGCGCTTCTAGTCTTCTGCGGCCATCTCGTCCAGTAGCGCCTCTACAACAATCGCATCCATGAGTGCGAATGGCTCCTCCCGAAATGGTGGCTGAGGCGGCCAAGTGATCTTCGGAGTCGTTTGCAGGAGGAACTGCCGTTGCTCCGGCGTGTACTTCCTGAAGGTAGAACGCGGTAGATCGCAGTTCCTTGCGAAAGCAAATCGCCACTTACCTCCAAACTCAAAGAGGTTTACGGCCACAAGGTCGAATCCGCCAACCACTAAGCAGACGGTTTCCAGTCTATCTCCGTTCGGGAGCACAACCGGCCTTCGGTCGCTAGCGTCTATCTGAACCGCCCCAGTCCATTGATCGTCGCCTATTTGCTCAACCGAGCCCGACTGGAGAGACTTGACCTCAATGCTTATCTCCCGGCCCTTATAGGAAATCCACCGGTCGCCCTTGTGTTTACGGTCATGGTCATCGTACTTCTTGGGCGGGTAGTCACGAAACCATGTTTCCATCAGGCGGACCTCAGCGAGATATCCGACTAGGATGCCTCGCAGGCTCGCGCTAGAGGCTAGAATCTGCTCCAGTTCAATTTGGGTTATCCCCAACCGCTCCAGGTATCCCACCACTTGGCCCTCCTTGGCCTGACAGGGCGGGATTATGCGCAGGCTAGGCAGCCGGGGGCAAGGGCAGTTTCCCTTAGCAGTTCGCGGCAGGCTCAGGGCCTAGCCGCATTATGGTGTTTAAGAGCCTCCGCCAGGGAGTGGGCCAACTCCGCGGCCTGCTCTTCGTCATGCCCGCAGATCATCTCGATGGATGGGTTGTCGTACCAAGCGATTCGCGACACGACCTTGCCACCAGGCAGAGTCAGCTTAATGCCATCGAGGTCGGCCTTTTCTGCCGGCACCACCTCGCCGACAAACTTCGGCTCTTGCGTGTGGAAAATGAACACGCGGGTGCGCTCGATCTCGGCCGTGTCGTCGATCAACCAGCGAGGCAAAGTCTGGTCAAGTCCAAGGGTCATAACCGATCCTCCTCTACGGTGCGTATCCTACCATGCCAACCAAAGAGTCCGCAATCCCGTGTGAGCGACGACACCACCAGCATCGGGGGTACACCCGGTTTTCCCCTTTACTCCGCAAAAATTTTGGGCAAACTGTACCACTACCCTCAATCCTGGGGTGTTGCAAAGAAGCGTCCGCCATGATATACTGCCGGCATGGTAAATTCTTGGCGAATGCCGGCCGGCGGGGATTTTCGCTTCCGATTGGTCCAACAAGCCGAGGCAGCGCCGCTCGTGCGAAAACGCGGGTTCCGCGGCAATCCCCTCCCGCGTAGCGCCACCGGTATGCTGCCGGCGCCGCGCCATGCGCCGTTGCCCTTCCGCCACCGCTGCGACCAAGACGGGCAATCCGACGATAGGCGGGGCGGTGCGTCGGCAGGGCGGATCCCCGCGCGAGCCCGAATCGCTGCCGGCGTCACTGTCGTCGAGGTTGCAACCGGTCACTGCACGCCGATTCACGAAAGAGGATGACTGATGTATCCTCGAGCATTGCTGCGGCGTTTCCTGCCGGTGGCGTTTGTCGCCGCGGCACTTCCGCTGCGGGCCGACGTCTTCAACATGCCCGGCAGTCTGACCAGCCTCAAGTTCAGCAACGTGGGCGATCCCGGCAACCTCGGTGACACGGTTAGCATGAACACCGCCGCGGAGGACCAGTTATGGATCAACGGGAGCCCGGATACCAGCAGCGGGTACGGGGCCGTGGCGTACCGCTACGCCATCGGCACGTGCGACGTGACGGTGGCCCAGTACGTGCAGTTCCTCAACGCCGTGGCCACGACCGGCGATCCCTATGGTTTGTATAACCCGTTGATGGGCGGCGCCACGTCGGGCCCCAATTCGTCCGGCAGCCCGGCCACGACCGCCTGGAGCACCATTAGCAGCAATGGCAAAAGCTGGCCCGTGGTCTGCGGCATAACACGCACCGGCACGCCGGGCGCCTACAGCTACGCGCTGTCGACCAGCGCCGCCGCGAACCTCGGCTCTCCGCCGATCCCAACCTCCAACGGGGACTTTCCGGTGAACTGGGACAATTGGGGCGACGCTGCCCGGTTTTGTAACTGGCTGGAGAACGGCCAGCCGACCGGGCCGGAGGGGCCCGGCACGACCGAGACCGGCTCCTACACGCTTAGCGGTGCCACCACCACCGCGCAGCTCTGGGCAGTCACGCGCAACGCCGGGGCCACCTACTGGATTCCCACGGAGAACGAGTGGTACAAGGCGGCGTACTACAAGAGCGGCGGCACCAACGCGGGCTACTGGGCCTATCCGACGCAAGCCAGCACTAGCAACCCGCCCAGCTCCACGCTCTCCAAGACGGCCACGAACAACGCCAATTTCGGCTATACCGGCACGAATTCCCCCAACTCTTGGGTCCTGACGCCGGTGGGTTACTTTGCGGGTTCTCCCGGTCCCTACGGCACCTACGACCAGGGGGGCGACCTCTATGACTTTACCGAGACGGCGGTCCAGCAATCAGTGGACTACACGGGGGAGGGCCTCTATGTGCGCGTGATGCGCGGCGGCTCGTACAGCAAGAGTACCCCCATCGAATTGGCGTCGGACTACCGGGCTGGCGCAGACCCGGCGAAGTACGGCCACGGCAGGACCTTCCGCCTGGCGACCTGGTACACCACCGTTTGGAACGGCGGCGGCAGCGGGGCCAGCGCCAACAACTGGAGCACAGCGGCCAACTGGACCGGCGCCGTGCCCACGATGTCGGCCGGCGTGGGCGTGGCCGTCCAGTTCGGCCCGCTCAGCGGCGGCCACGCCGCGGACAACAACGACCTGGCCGCCGGTACGCAACTCAACGGCATCAGCTTCGCCAGCGGCGCCCCGGTCTACGACCTTGAAGGCAACGCGATCCTCTTGGGCGGGCCGGTCACGAACCAGAGCGGCCACACCCAGACGATCGGCCTGGCCATGCAGTTGGTGGCCGGCGGCGGCACGTTCAACACGGCCGCCGGCAACATTACCCTCACCGGCCCCCTGAGCGGCGCGAGCATGTCCCTGGCCAAGAGCGGTGCGGGCACGCTCACGCTTGCCGGCAGCAGCACCTACACGGGCGGCACGTCGGTCACGGCCGGCGAGCTGGTGGTGGCCGGCTCGCTGGGCAATACCGCCGTCACCGTCGGCGGCGGGGCAACGCTCGGCGGCACCGGCTACGTCCATGGCCCCGTCGTGCTCGTCGGCGGCACCGGTCCAGCAACCCAGGGCGCCCTCGACCTGGTGGATGGCACGGTCGGCACGCTCACGTTCTCGGACCCGAACGCAGCCGATGTCGTCTTAACGGTCGGCGGCACGGCCGGCAGCCCGTCCCGGCTCAATTACGAGGTCGGCGCGAGTGCCGATCGCATTCTGGTCACCTCCGCCAAGGTGGCGGTCCAGCCCGGCGGCGCCATCATCGACATCACGCCACTTGCCGGTTTCGGGCCGGGGACCTTCGACCTGATGGATTTCGCGAGCAATCAGGCCAGCGGGCTGGGCAACCTGAGCCTGGCGACGACCTCCCTGAACGGCTACACGCTCTCTTTGCGATCGACGACCACCGCGGAGCAGCTTGTGGTGCAGGGCGTGCCCGAACCCTCCACCTTCGCCCTCCTCGGCGTCGGCGCCATCAGTCTGGCTGCTTGCGGATGGTGGCGACGTTGGCGGCCAGAATAGACTCCCCCGCCAATCTCCTGGTTCCCGCGCTCCGTGTGCCGGATTCCGCACACCGACCGTGCTGCGCACGGTGCCCGGTGCAGCCCACATTACCCCAGCCTCAAGGCGGGACTCGGCAATCGCGGCAAGGCGAGGCCCGGCAATCGAGGTAGACGGGCAGCGAAGCGGCCGAAGTAGGCGAACCCGCGGATTTCCTTCCGGACCGCAGCCCAGATCGGACTCGCCCGCCAGCCGCGGACCTCGAACCCCTGCAGCCGCAGGCCCCAGGGGCGCAACTGGAGGTTGAGCTGGGCCTTGCTCGCCCGCATGACGGCGGCCGCGTGCCGGCCAGCGCGATTGTTCGCCCTGCGGCTGCGGAGCGGGGCTTGCAGGGCGCGCAGCCGCCCGCGGATCTCCTCGACCAGCCCGCCCGCGCGGCCAAGGTAGATCGACCGTTGCCGGCTCGCCTCGCGGTAGATCAGCCGATAATAAGGCCTGTACGTGTGCGTCCCGCGGCGGCGCCACGAGGCCACGACCGATCCTTGCCGCGCGAACAGCTCCGGCCGGGCCGCGAGCAGGGCCAGGGCGGGATGTGCGGGGACTGTCCCAATTTTCGCGGGCACCGACCAGGCACCGATCGGGCACCGATGCGCAGCATTGGTCGGCATTGGTCGGCGTTGGTCGGCGAAAATGGGACCGGGTACCCTCTGGGTGCCCTTGACGCTCGCGTGTTGGTCAGCGCTTTTGCGATTTTCCACTTGCTTGCTCCTCTCCGCCCCCTTCATCCGGGGCAGGCAGCCAGGGGATCGCCTCGGCTCGCGGGCCTCGCCGGCCGCAACCGTGTTCCTGGTTGCCCGAGGGGTTTTGGGGTTGCTCTTCACGCCTTCCATGATAGCGGCTAGTGTACTTGTGTGCAATAGCGGAAATCGGGCCAGTTTGCGGGGGGAGGGGGTTGGGGATTGGCGATTTGTAGGTCCCGCCTGCCGGGCGGGACTGCATCGAGTTCCTTCCGGCAGAAGGGACCTACCTGCATCCGGCCGGCCTGCGTGCAAAGATGGAGGGCATACGCGGGAGGACCGGTCGCTGGCGACGGCCGGCGGGGCGATAGCCGCCACCCACTGTTCGCCACCTTGGCGCCCCGCGGGGGGCCGCTATATTGGGGCGGCGGGACTTGCGACCGGAAAAGGAGTCGAAGGGGAGCCGGAAGGGGCACGCAATCCGGGTCGTCGCCCACCTTGCCAAGTGATCTGCTTGCCTGCCGGGGAGGCAGAAAACGACGCGGGTAATTGTCGCAAGATGGCTCTTGCTTGTTGCGGTGCAATATGACCGAGTCTGGGGCTTCCAGGGTGATCTCGACCGCTCAAGAGCGGTCCAGCCGGGTCGATGTTGTCGCGATACTGAGGGGGTTCAAGGTCCTCGGGGGTGAGAGCTCGGAGGAGACCCCCGCCGGTATAGTTGCAGCGGACGCGTTTCTCGGGGTTGTCCGAGACCGGGCCAAGGCCTCGGCGTGCGTCGCGCAGTTGTTTCCCGACGGTATTCCGCTTGATCAGTCATTTTTTGATCAGCTTGGAGAGCTTCGCCGTTGGATCGGTGTCGCGGAAAGTGGAGACGAGGCAATCGGAATGGTTTGGTCGGAGGCTATGCGCCGACTCGCCCCGGCCGAGAATCAGCAGCTTTTGGATATATTCGCGAGACAGGAGCCGTACCGTTTTTTCACACACCTCGGTAGCCTGCACGTTATAGTCAAGGATCATGAGTTTCCCGCGGGCTTTCTTGCCAATTGGTTTGCCGATCTGCTGAGAGCAGTCGAACGGGATATGATGCAAGATGGCGTATGGACCACAATTCGCACCTTATGCACCTGCCGCCCCAATGCCGCCCTTGAGGTCCTTTGGGCGCTTTCAACGCCACCTGACCCCCGCAGGCTCAGCATTGCGGGGTTTATGCTTGGCACACTTCGTTCGCTCCCCCTTGGTGAGAAACAGCTCGATGAATTCGGAAGGGCCGAGGGATTCTTTAGAAGCCATGCGGACAATTCATTCCGTGCAGTGTTTAATTGGTCGTGGGTGACGACGGCGCGAAACAGCGGCATTACAGCGGAACAACTCGAGTCACTCTTCGACCGCGTCGCGAATTCGCAGGAGGACTTGAGTAATGTCGTCTGTGTGGTGTGCCGGATAACAATCGTTGCACGTTTATCAGCCGAGTTGACTCGACGATGTCGCGAATGGCTCACCCAGCATCTTTCATCCCGGTTGTCGCCAGACGCCAAGTTCCACCTCGTTTCGGTCGCCGAGGCGGCTGCGCGACAGGGGGGTGAATCGGGGATGCCAGAGGCGGATCTCTCAGACTGGATTGTAGCCATTCAGCCCGTTCCAGAAGACAATCGCGGCACATGGGGCGGGATTGCTGATTACCTGTGTAGAACCCTGAGTCGCGACCCGCAGCAGTTCTTCAACGTCTTCCAGCGACTCTGCGGGACCTCGGCAGCCACGATCCATCACCTGATGTGCGATCGCTCTCTGGAACACCTAACCCAGTGCATGAAGAAGCCAGGTGTTGGTGAACTGGTGGGACGGCTTACTGTCGCTGTCGAAAGAGCGACGCGGGAATTGGGTCTGTATCTTTTCAATACACTTGACATCGACGCTTTTCCACAGACGGTGCTCCAGTCAGATGAGGCATTCGCGAGCCGGGTGTTATTCTACGAGACACAGCGAACGGCCCTTTACCCGAAATCTATCGCGAGGATTCTTGTCGCACTTATTCCAATCGCTGAGAAGGCGACGGATGGCTTCCGCGAGGAACTCTTTGATGAACTGAAGCTGCAATGCCACAATTTCGCGGGCGACTTTCGTACCGAGCTTAACGAGATCGCCAAAGACACGCCTATGGTGACAAGGGCGATTGAAGAAGTTGCCGCCTATTTCACAGCTTTAGACCGTGCGCACAAAGCCGGGATCAGCGGGATGGAGGTGGCCGGCCGTCAGCGAGCGGCAATACAGCAGAGCCGACATTTCTCGAGGCGGGTCTCCCAGAGTGCGAAAGCTTTTTCGCCGCTATCGAACATGATGAAGCACGTGAGACTGCTTTACGGGCGCAGCACAAGTCAATTCGTTGACGGCCAGTTACGCAACGCGATGCCGCTTGCAAATTTGTCGAGTTCCATGGAATTGCCGATCGTTGAGCTCTGCGATCCAGAGGAAATGGCGATGCGACGACTGCATGCCTCAGCAGCGATCGGCGCCCTAGTGGCACGATATCACAAAGGGCAGCCTTGCGAGGGGGTGTCGGATGGGTGATGATTTCACAACGTCCTTCCTGACGTACTATATTCAAAGCCTGGGTGAGCGTACGCGAGAGGAGAAGAAGGGGACAAAGTTCGGCTTTGACTGGGTAATTTACAACCTTGCGTTGGCTGAGGACTGGATTCCGCTTCGCCTTCCATTTCTTCGCGCGGGAGGAAGCGAAACGTCCATGACAAAGACCGAACCTGAATTCGGCATTGATTTCGCGTTCCTGTCACAAGATTGCCACACGCTCCGAATCTTTGCTCTGAAAGATGAAGTTCTGAACAACGCCAATTGGGGATCGCACGGTTTCGACATCGATCTTCGCAACGCGAGTGCACCGGATTTGAGTACGGCGGAGGCACGTGACGTTAGCCACGTCGAGGTGATTCTCGCGTACAACAAAGACGAAGACCGAACAGGGATCGAGCTATATGACCGATTGGTCGCGTCCCTCGGGACGCGAGTGGGCGACCATGCAACGCTCGGATTCGACCGATGGAACCTGACGACGATTGTCGGCAAGGCTCAGACTTTACTGTTGACTCCGTCGTTGCTGCCCCAGAAGTTCTTCAGTCACTTTTCATACATTTGCTCGCAGTTTGCCGATTTTCGCCACGGTTCGGATGAATGGACCAACCAAATGGTTCCCAACTGGCGGCGGTTTCTCGGGGACCTGCTGGTGGCGAACGCAGACGAGCGATGCATTCGGCTCCTGCCGGTTGCGTTGCTCATTCTGCAGGAGCACGGGAAGGACAATCCGACCGCCGAAACAGGTTGGATCGATCTGATTGAGTGGGGGATGCTTGCAGCGTGGCGTGTGGCGCAGACGGCGGCGAAGCCGCAGATTACGAATGCTGTCTGGCACATGTGGATTAAGTTCTATTTGGCGGAATTGGAACGGTACTATGAAGCGCACGCCAGCGATCTTTCGGTGCGGCTTAGCATCGACAAGCGATCGTCAGGCTTTTTCGTCGACACCATCGCATCTGCGATCGTAGCCCATTGGCATGTCGCCCGACTGGGCATACTCGGAATCGCGTATGCGGAATGTCTGCCGATTGCGAATGAGGAAGAGAGGGGAAGACAACAGTTTGCATTGAACACCGTGGCCAATTGGCTGGTAGGCCTATTGAACGCAAACCCCTCGGCGATGAGGCCGATCGTGGACCTCCACCATATCGAGCTATTCCTGACTTGGGGCACGCTGTTGCAGGTCGGGCGAACAGGCGACCTGCATCGGTGGTTGCTGATGCTCTCCAACCGTCTCTTTGTTCGCCGTTCGGGCCGGGCTCAGATTCCATTCATTGAGGGGAGCAATTCGGTTGACCTCGTGTTTGAACACGTTGCGACTGGCGTGAAACCGGATGAGTTCTGTGACGGTAGTTCCGTGTACCTCGCCTGTTTGATGGAACTATGCTGTGTTCTTCCAGCAGGCCAGCGCGATCCCCTTCTTGAGCTTGTCTATCGTCGGCTCGTTCTTGGGCGCGCTGATTGTGGCACTCAGATGGAAGGTTGCGAGCCTATCGACTTGATGTTCTGGATTCCGCCGAATGATTGGGGCGAACGTGTTCTGACCGAAACACTCGCGGATGACGGGGAATGCGCCACTGTTCGCTTTGGCAAGTTCGGTCAAGCAGAGCCCATGACAGGTTCGGAAATTGCGTCGTCGCTGGAAGGCGTAGCCACAGAAACACGGAGAAAGCGCGCTTTCGGGTTTCCTAAGGGCGTTCCGACGTCTTCAGTGGTCCTGGCCTGCTCAAAACATCATTCTCCGCTTCCTTCGGAGTTCTGGCGTCGAGCTATTTACCCACCGTCACCGCAGCCAGAATGTGGATGAATCTCGGGAGTCGTTTCTACGGGGCCGTCGAGCATGACCAGACCTGACGATGCACAAGTGGTCGGGGGCTTCATGCCTCGCTATCCCGTCGGAACGCGATTTCCGACCGGTCCTAGCGGCCTCTGGGGTTGGATTACGAGGCGTGGTGGATCAGCCGCGATTATCGGGAGCGGCTGCCCGCGTTTCCTGGTCCGCGCTTCCGCAGTCCTGGCCGAGCGGGCCTGGGATTGCGGCGGGCATCCGTGGGATGCCGGTGAACCCGGGGGTTACAAGCAATTAGCCGGGGGTTACGGGCACCATCGGGCACCACCGGGCACCATGCGCAGCATGGTCGGCGTGGTCGGCATGGTCGGCGACACCCCCGGTTTCAAGGTGTGATGACCTCGGCGACCCCGGGGTCGTAGCGCGCGGGTGCTACGAGCGCTTCGGGGTCGGCGGCGTCCGGGGACCGAGTACCCCGGGTCGCGAAGCGCGAGCGCGGGGTTAATCGCTGGCATCCCTGCGGGATGTTTGACCAGCCCGACGCGCGAGCGAGGGACCTCCGCCTCGTCCCGCCCGGCAGGCGGGACCTACTCCGCCAGGAACACTCGTCAGGCCCTGTCTTGCTGGCACGTGGCCAACTGGGCGGGTATGATGGAGGTTTGCCCAGATCACCGCGGTCGGGCCTCCATGACGCCGCTGAAGAAAGGTGGATTCGCCGTATGTTGAAACGAGCTGCCGCAAGGAAAAGGCCGGGTCGCTGGCTGCTGTTGCTGCTCTGGATGGCAGGCTCGGCGGCCGGCCAGGACTTCGGCTGGCGCGGCGACGGCTCGGGGCGATTTTCCGCGGCCACGCCGCCCACGCAGTGGAACATCGACGAGGGGACCGGCATCTGCTGGAAGACGGCCGTGGGCAAGGGCGCTTCGTCGCCGGTGATCGCCGGCCAAAAGGTCTTCATCACGGCGGAGCCTGCGCTGCTGGTCTGCCTCGACCGCAGCGGCAAGGTCCTTTGGCAACGGGACAACGGGCTTGCCAGCCTGCCGCCCGGGATTCCGCCGCCCCAGCAGCGGGCCGCCGCCCACCGCGACTGCGGCTACGCCACCGCCACCCCCGCAACCGACGGGAAGTTCGTCTATGCCAGCTACGGCACCGGGGTCGTCACCTGCCACGACCTGGACGGCAAGCGGCAATGGGTTCGCCTGTTCGACCAGGAGCAGGAGTCGCAATATGGACGGACCGCCTCGCCGCTGGTGGCCGGCGACGTGCTGCTGGTGACCGTCAACCACCTGATCGCGTTACGGCGGCAGACGGGCGAGACCCTCTGGGAGGCCCCCGACGCCAAGGCTACCTACGGCACTCCGGCGCCGGCGCGCATCGACGGCGTGGACGTGGTGTTCACGCCCCACGGCGAGTGTGTCCGCCTGAGCGACGGCCGCGTGCTGGCCAAGAAACTGTGCAAGCTGGAGTACACCAGCCCCGTGGTACACGAGGGGACGGTCTATTTCGTCGGCCCGGAGACCTTCGCCGCACGACTGCCCGAGTCGGCCGGCGAGCAGATCAAGCTCGCGCGGCTCTGGGAATCGGACGACGTGGAGGGCGAGTTCTACGCCTCGCCTGTCTGCCATGAAGGGATCCTCTACTGCGTGAGCAACGAGGGGAACCTGTATGCCCTGGACGCGAAGAGCGGCGCGCTGGTGTACCGCCAGGAGCTGGACATCCCTTCGGCCAGCGGCAAGTCGGGCGGGCCGCCCGCCAACCTGTATGCCAGCCTCACGCTCGCCGGCCGCTACCTGCTGGTGTGCAACGATACGGGCGACTCGCTCGTAATCTCGCCGGGCAGGCAGTACCGGAAGGTGTCGCGCAACGTCTTGGACAAGGGCTCGGGGGCCTCGCCGGTGGCCGACGGCCGGCTCCTGCTGGTCCGCGGCGGCCTGAAGCTTTACGGCCTGGGCGCGGCCGGCGAGCGCTGAGGGCGGGGAGACGTTCTTTGCGAGAGTTGTCAGTTGTCAGTCGTCAGTTGTGAGTTTTCAGTTTTCAGCTTTCGGCTCTCTACCCTCACACCCTTCACACCCCTCACGCTCGGCCTACCGGCGGCCAGGGGCAACTCCATGCACGTCTGGCAAAACGCCCTGATCTTGGCGGCCACGTGGGCCCTCGCCTGCTGGCCGCATTCCGCGCCGGCCCAGCAGCCGCAGACGGCCGGCTGGCGCGGCGATGGAACCGGCAAGTACCCCTCGGCCGAGCCGCCCGTAACGTGGTCCCGCGTGAGCACGGCCATGGAAGGTCTCCGCTTCGTGGGCCGCAAGCCGGCCGGCCACCCGCCTCTGCCAGGGACTCGGCCGGGCGCGCCGATGCCGGACGGCGTGGTCCGCCAATGGCTGGTGCTCGGTCCCGTGCCTTTCCCGCCGGATGCCAATGTCGAAAAAGACACGCTGCCCGGCGAAACCGAGCTGGCGCCCGACGAGGGCCAGATAACGGCCGGCCTGACTTGGAAGAAGGTGACGCTGGACACGGCGTACCTCGATTTCGCCAGGTTGATCGGCAAGCCCGCAGATGCCGTGGCCTACGCCTCCGCCTACGTCTACGCGCCGGCGGCCGGCGTTTTCGGCATGAACCTGACGTACGTGGGCCAGGTGCGGGTCGTGCTGAACGGGAAAGCCTGCCAGCCCTTCGGACCGCGCTTCCGCTTGGCTCTGCTCAAGGGCTGGAACCGGATTCTGTTGAAGGTCTCGCCCGGCAGCAAGGAAGCGACGGGAGTCGCCGATTGGTACGCGGTGCCGGTGCTGCGCGGCGGGGCGCCTTGCGCGTACCGCCAGAGCAACATCGCCTGGCGGACGGCGTTGCCGGGGGTGATGCCCGCGTTCTATGGAGGCGGGACGGGCGTCGCCGCGCCGCTGATCGTCGGCCAACGGATCTACTTGCCCAGCGAGCCCCACGACCTGGTGTGCCTCCGCAAGACCGACGGCAAAGTGCTCTGGCTGCGGCGGAGCAGCTATTTCGAGGCGGCCGGCGACGAGGAGCAACGTCGCCCCGCCTACCAGGACGCCGCCGCGCTGGCCGCCAAGATCGATGCGATCAACGCGGCCTTCGTGGCCGGCGCCGCCTCGCCCGAGCAATTGCAGGAGAAGGGAGAGCTGGAGAAAGACCTGCTCAAGAAAATGAAGCGCGTCGACGCCGAGAAGTACGCCATCGAGCCGATCGCCGACGTGGGCTTTTCAGGATTTACCCCGGCCACCGACGGCCGCGCGATCTACACCTGGTCGGCCAGCGGCGTGACCGCCTGCTACGACCTCGACGGCCGCCGCCGCTGGATTCGCGTCGATCGCCTGCCCGCCGTCGAGCACGGCTTCTCTTCTTCCCCGCTGCTGGTGGATGGCAAGCTGGTCGTCTTCATGCGCGACCTGCTGGCTATCGACGCCGCCACCGGCAAGCTCGCTTGGCAGATCCCGCTGGTGAGCCACGAGGGGTTCAACCCGGACAAGTTCTTCCACGGCTCCCCCGTGGCGGCAACCATCGGCAAAACCCCCGTGATCGTGCTGGGCAACGCAACCATCGTACGCGCCAGCGACGGCAAGGTGCTCTACACCAACCGGGAAATCGGCAACCAGTCGGTGGCGTCTCCGCTGCTGGAGGGCGGGAGGCTTTTCCAAACGCCCTCTTCGCGCTCGGAGTTGGTCGTGCAAACGCTGCCTGAGAAGCTTGCCGATCCGTTGCAGCTACCAACCCGGAGAATCGCCGTCGATCTGTCGGGCTTCCCGAAGCACTACCTGCCCTGGCACTTGTCCTCGCCGGTGGTCCACCAAGGGCTGGCGTACCTGCTGAACAATGCAGGCGTCCTCACGGTGGTCGACGTGGACGCCGGCAAGGTCGTCTACCAGAAGCTTCTCGACCTGGACCCCTTGCAGGCTCACAACGAAGGGGCGGCCCGCGGGGTGGGCGCCAGCCCCGCCCTGGCCGGCGGCCGCCTCTACTTTCTGGGAAACAACGGCGCTGCACTGGTGCTCGCGCCGGGCCGGGTCTACCGGCAGATCGCCAAGAATAAGATCGAGAGCGTGGTGATGCTCGGGCACTGGGCCGAGCGGCAGGAGCGGTTCATGGCCAATCCAGTCTTCGACGGCAAGCGACTCTACCTCCGCGGAGAAGGCTACCTTTACGCCATCGGCCCCTGAGAGGCTCTTCGGAAAGTCTTGTGGTTGTGGAAATCTGCCGGATCGACCATACTATTAGGCTGGTGGTAACAGGATACCAAGAGGGGGTTTCTATTGCAATTCTTGGGGGGATGGAGATTCCTGATGCGCAATGCAGCAAGAGTGCCGCTGGTGGCTTCCGCTCTGGCCGGTTTGCTGGCGATCGCGCTCGTGCCCGGCAACCCCGCAGCGGCCCCGTCCGCCGTTGCCGGCGAGCCGGCCGCGGCGCCCGCGAGCAACCCGGCTGCGGCCGAGACGGCCGTCGGGCCGGACGAGCTGGGCTTCGAGGAACTCGTCTTCGTCAAACGCAAGCCCTACTCTTCGGATCACTACTACACGGACATCAACAGCGGCACCAGCCCCGACCGCTTCCTGCCGGACAACGGCATCTATATCTACAACCTGCGCACGCGGGCGGAGCGGGCCGTTGTCAGGGCCGCCGACCTGCCCGGCGGCAAAGGCTTCATCGGCAAGATCAGCCTGTCGTTCGATGCCAAGAGGCTCCTCTTCGATTTCCGCCGCGATCCCGGCTGCGGATTCCGTATCTGGGAAGTCAACATCGACGGCACGGGCTTGCGGCAAGTATCCTTCCCGCCGCCGGACGAGGCGGAAAAGGCGGCCCGCTGGCACAAGTCCTGGCATACCGACGACATCCACCCCTGCTACCTGCAGGACGGCAAGATCATGTTCTGCTCGACCCGCTGCGAGCACACCGTGCTGTGCGGCGGGTCGGCCCATCTGGTGGCCCCTTGCCTGCACCGCATGGACGCCGACGGTACCCACGTCGAACAGCTTACGCAGAGCCCGGTCAGCGAATTCTGCCCGCTGGTGCTGGACGACGGCCGGGTCATGTACCACCGCTGGGAGTATATCGATAGGGGCGCGCGGGTCGCCAAGACCGTCTGGTCCATGAATCCCGACGGCACCAGGCCCCAGGAACTCTACGGCCTGGCCGACGACGACACGACCATCTATATGTACCCGCAACCCCTTCCCGGCAACAACCATCGCTTCGTGTGCGCCGGCACCTGCCACTGTCCCCAGGGAGGTTGCCTTGGGCCGATCCTGCTGGTCGACTTCGGCATGGGCGTGCGG
>Ga0181527_1003047_pt1 | contig 15216 bp, 14 predicted proteins | sample PEATcosm2014_Bin_30_FD_119762 | JGI IMG/M metagenome (GOLD analysis project Ga0181527, IMG submission 119762) | Peatland microbial communities from MTU Mesocosm Facility, Houghton, MI, USA - PEATcosm2014_Bin06_60_metaG | ecosystem: Environmental > Terrestrial > Soil > Wetlands > Peat | place...
AGCCCGTTGGCGGCTTGACAGCGGCGGCTCGGTGTGGGAATATCCCATTATGAAAAGCGCAACGCTTGACGACAGGCGCCGGTTGGTCATGCCGCCAGAATGTCCGCCTGGCTCGGCAGTGACCATCCAGGAGTTGGACAAGACCACTTGGTTGGTCAAAAGGCAAGTGCCGTCCCGGAAGTTCAAGACCGTGGTGTTTCCGGTTATTGACCGGCTGCCGGACGATCCCGAGTGGGAAAAGACGGAACTGGCTTTCGCCAAACACGCGGCCAGGAAGCTTCCGCCCTTTGAGGAATGAATCCTTTTGACATCTACCACTGGCAGCCGCCTGGCTGGCCAGAGCCTCACCCCTGCGTCATCGTCTCGAACCCGGATCGTGCTATCCGCAAAAACCCCGTCGAGGTCATCATGTGTTCCACTCAGCGCGCGACGCGCAAAGCAGCGCCGCATGAAGTCATTCTGGACGAAGCGGACGGCCTGGACTGGCCAACGATCTGCAAGTGTGACCTGATTTATGCCGCGCCCAAGGACGAATTGAAGCCGCGCAAGGGCCGCGTAACGGATACCCGGCAAGCCCCCTTGGTGGGGACGATGATCGCCGCCCACGGCTGGGCGGCTGTCCTTTAGAAAACCTCCCCCCCACACCGGGCGGATGGACGACCTCCATTTAACCCATCCCACTGCTTGCAGCCAACGCTGCGCCCGAGACGGGCGCATGCCGGTGGTGAGATCATGCGCCTGACCACCCCGCCAGCACTCGCTGGATTCCCTCCCGCACCAGTGCGCGGGCGTCAAGCCGTGCCGTGCCGCGCATCAAGAGCGCATCGTAATCTGTATGCGCGTGACGGATATGAGCAATCACGGCGAGGTCCACCGCTGTCGCATCCAACGCGCGGCCGGCGGCGGATCGGCCCACTCGACCACTGCTGCGGCGGCCGGTGTGCTCGGCAATTCGGCGGGCGGCCTCGGGCGGACAGCCGGGGTAGCGCTGCAAAATCGCTCGGGCCAGGGAGGCCACAAATTCACGGTCTTCCGCCTCGCGCGCGACCGCGGCACGGGCGCAGGCAGCGGCGCGCGCCGGGGCGTCGGCGGCGCATTCCTCCTCCGCGCGAGCCACGGCTTCCTCGGCCACCAGGAGCCCTTGCCGCTCGTAGCGTTTGCGCGCCCGGTTGAAGCGCACCACCACCGCCGCGAGCGGACTATGCTTGCGCGCCCGCCGCGACAGCGCCGCGTCACCCGCGGGCAGAAACACCAATTGGTCCAGGTCAGCGCACGTAAGACAAAGGGGCTGCTCTTTCTCCATCAACAGGAAGGCTCCTTTGCATGCGAAACTCGATTCATCTGATGCCATCAAACAGGTGATAGGGTCAAGCACGCAGGCGAGCCCCCTCGCGTACCAGATCATCAACGGAATTCGATTGCCGGCCCCCGGCAAATGTGGGAACGAAAGGACGATGAAAGTCGGACGCAATGATCCTTGTCCTTGCGGCAGCGGCAAGAAATACAAGAAATGCTGCCTGCCAAAGGACCAACTTATCCCTATGGCTCCGCCGCCAATAGCCGAGGCCCCCGAGCCCATCGCAGATCCGGTCGAGGATGATTGGCAGGAAGCGGAAACGTTGGATGAAGTCGAAGCGGAACAGCCGGGGAATATCGCCGATGAGCCCGAACGACCGCCCTTGCATAAATACCCGCGCCCAGAGACGAAGCTGCCAGACCTGCCGCCGGAACAGGAGAAGATCATCGAGGATTGGTGGAAGGAAACCTCTCCGGGTTATCATGAGCGGGATGCCGATCAAATGATCAAGCGCGTGGAAATGGCGCTGACGGAGTTCCCCAGCCTGTTCGTGCATTTAGGATTGGACGAAGAATTCCTGTTTGAGCTGGGCGGTGAGTTGGGACGGCGTGGCAGGATGCCAGATTACACTGCGCTTCTGCAGCGATTGCGCCGCGAGCAACGCCAAATGTACTCCTTTTCATACGGGGCCTACGATTCGGATGTGATCGCTGAATTGGTCGTCACCGGGCAAGTAGAGCAAATCCCGGCTTATCTGGACCTCTTCAAGCAGTATCCGGACGCTCAGCCAGACTACTGCCACCAGATTTGCAACCTGCTGGCGTGGCGCGGCCTTGCCGAACCGCTTTACCTTTTGTGCGAGGCAGTCGCCACTCCAATGATGACCTCTTCGGAAGTGATTGGCGGCAATTTCGCCCTGGATTGGTTGATTCGACGTGAAGAAATCCCGTTCTTTGAAGACGGGGACGATTCGCCCGGCGCGCTGGAAAGGACCGCAGACGCGATAACCCGGTTGGGGGAGCGAATCCAGTTCCCCCTTAAGCCGAATACGGGCTGGCTCCGCGCCGGATTGAAGGCTTGTCTGGAACCCTCGCGGGCTGGCTTACGCGGCACCCTCAGCGACCTGGCTCAGCGCCGGCTTGGGTTGAATTTCGTTTCGCATTTGCGCCGTGCTCGGCTGGTTCCCTGGGTCCAAGGGTTTCTCTTGGACGACCTGTTGCAGGATTACCTCTACTGGTGTCGCCGGGAAAAAATACCCTGGCTGCGGCTCCAGAAGAAGGATATCGAGGCCTTTGCCGCCTATCGGTCGAGGCAGTTCTTTTGCGTCGGCGGCGTGACCGTGCTCGCGATACTTCAAGGCATGGTTTGGTTTGCCGAGTATCTGGGAATCGCCACTGCGATATCCGCCCCGGAAGCCGAACGGATCAAGCAGGATTGTCGGCAGATTTTCGAGGCCGGTCGTGAGGCGGTGGATTCAACCGATCCCGCCTACCGCATTTGCCCAACATTTGAGCAGTTAACCGTGGTTTCAGCGAGTTGACTGGGGCGTGGCTTCGGCTCGATTGATCTTGCCAGTAGCTTTTTGGGCGAAGCGGACGGACTGGACTGGCCAACGTTTTGCATGTGCGACTTGGTTTACGCCGCCGTGAGAAGCGATCTGACGCAGCACAAGGGACACGTCACGGAAGCGCGACACGCCCCCCTGGTCCGGACGATGATTGCCGCCCGCGGCTGGGCTGCTGTCCTTTAGAAAACCTCCCCTCCAAGCGGGCCGCCAGCGGCTCCTTCTTGCCCCGGATGCGCTCTGAAGGCTAAGGCGTCAAATGCCGCGAAAGATTGGCCAAAAGCCGGCGGTGGCGGTCTGCCGAGATGGCGCCAATCCGACCCATGATGGCGGAGAGCGGAACCGATTGCAGGAAGCTCAGGCGAATGAGGGAAGGCCCAGTCAGACCAGTAAGGGCGAAGTCCGAGTCAGTGGCAGACACTTGCTCGTCAAACCCGCCCACAAATTGGTGAAGTTGCCTGCTCACACCGCACACCAGCCAGTCCCCGAAACCCGGCAGTTGGCGCAACGCTATTGCCGGACGCGGTTTAACTTTCCCATCCGCTTGCCTGAGCGACAGGAGGATAACGGCGCCCTCTCTCATGGCCGGTAGTGCGGATTCGGCTCGATGATTGCAGCCGCGCTGTAGTCCGGCTCGTCGGGGCCGTAGGCACGCGCGAGGTTTGCCATCGCTGATCGAGTCCACTCCTCACACTCGGCATCCGACACCCCATCATCCTCGGCTGGCAGCAGACGGGCGACCGCCTTTTGTCCGCGCGCAATGACGAACTGCTCGCCCCGCTCAACAGCCGCCAACAGCCCGGCCGCATTCTCCTGGAACTCTTCTACCGTGGCTCTACTCATATATTGATAAGCCTAGTTTGGTTTCGGCGGTAAATCAACCAGACTGTCGCATCGCGCAGGAGCCTATTAGGTCGGCAGATCATTTCAGGGCCGGCGGGCGGATGCAGTCGTCTGAAATAAGCGTCTCAGGTTTGGGAAAACTCGCCGGGATGCCGGGCGGGGTTACGGGCTCGGCTTTTTCGAGGCGCTGGGCGACGGACAGGTTCAGTTCGAGAAGCTGGGCCAGCAGGTCTTTCTTGGCGGAGAATCCGTAGGCGGCGAGGACGGCGGCGTCCAGGGCGGCGTGGGCGGCTTTGAGCGGGTTCGCGCCGGGCAGTTCGAGGGTGCGGTAGAGGGCGCGCAGGCCGCCCTTGAGCTTGGGCAATGCTTCCGCACGGACACGGCGGAGTTCGCGCGCGGCGGCGGCTACGGTGTTGATCTTGGTAATCGTAGCAGCGGGCATGAATCCACTTCGATCCTCGGGGGACCGGGCAGCGCCTTGCGCAGCGGCGGAAGTCTGAGCCGACTCGCGCCTGCTGCTACCCGCTTCAAACTGTGGCCACGGGAAGGTGTCGAAGACGGATTCGGCGGAATAGTTGTAGTCTTGCTCGTTTTTCAGCCGCGCCGCCTTCGCCTGATACCAAAGCACTTGTGGCAAGGCTTGAAGAACGCCAAAGGAGTAGTCGTCGTCGAAGGCGAACACTTGCATCTTGTCTCCGGGCAGCGCGGCGGAAGACATAAAGCAGAAAACAAACGGCCATCTTTGCGTACGTGAGCCCGTGATGTAACGACCACGAAGGTTGGCAATGGCTGCTTTCATGTCGCTTCTGCGACGCCAATGTTGCCACCAGTGCTGGAGGTGAAGTCTGCGGGCTGATTCGTCGGCGTGCTCCGCTGTGTCAGCAAGCAAGTGGCTGCCGCAACCCTTTGGAAAGCGGTTCGTGAAGCGGCGGTGCCGGAAGCTCAGGACCGATTCAAGGCGGCGCGGATGCGGGGGTGGGGACGGCCCGTCCAATGTCACCGGGATTTGAGCAATAGGCGTCATCGGAAACCTCCTGAATCCAGTGTCACAAGTGAGCACCCCTTTGTGCCCCATTCTCAAAATCAATAACCCCACCGCTTTTTTCGATTCACCATTGCTTATCCGCCGCGCTAGAGTGGCGCCATGACAAAGCAGCGCATTCGGCCGCCGAGCGGATTGAAGCCGTCCGCGCCCACGCCCGCCGGGATCGATGCCGAGGCCCAATTGCGTTCCGACCGCGACACCTTGCGCGAGATCGTCGCCGGCCTGGACCGGTTGGAATCGCTGGTGGATCAGACGCCCGTGATCGCCGCCGCCGCGCAACGCCGCTACTTCACACCCGACGAAGACGACCGGGTCCGCCAGGGGTTGCTGGTGTATCGCAACTACCGCCTCGCCGCCTTCGAAATCATCTTCCGCTATCGGGACTTTGCACGGATCACGGATGAGAGCCTGCGCCTGCGCTGCTTTGTGGTCGCCTTCGCCGCCGCGCTCGTGCTCTACGAGAAGTCGCTGAAGATCATCCAGGTCACCGAGCATCAGCGGTTGCTGCGCGCCAAGCTCAACGAGCCGGACGCGAAGTTCGACCTCGAAGCGGGGTTCTTCGATGATGTGCTCGTCGGCTACAGCTCGCTCTCCAATTACCGGGCGCTCGCGCGCGGTGACCGCCTCTGGCGCGGCCAGCGCCGTTCGGACGCGTTCCGCCGTCTTGACGCCAATCCTGAGTGGCGTTGGCTCGGCGACATCATTCGCAAGAAGCGCGTCATCGTCCGCAAGCGCCTGGTTGACGTCTTGCTCCGGCGGCTGCGTTACGACTGGCGGGCCTTCTGGCGAACGGCGCTCCGCCCCGCGCGGCAGACGCGCTACAGCTTGCAGACCCTGCTGGGCGGGCGCTTCGCGGACGTTTACCTCGTGCCTCATCCGGTTCACGTTCTCACCCCGCAAGTGCTCGCCGGCTTGCGCCCGCAGCTTCAGCCGGGCGACGTGCTGCTCTGTCGCGCCGAGGGCAAGCTCACCGCCGCGCTGGTGCCCGGCTTCTGGTCGCACGCGGCGATCTACCTCGGCTCGCGCGGCGAACTCGAAGCGCTCAAAGTGCGCGAGCACCCCCACGCCGCCGCGCGCTGGGAGGAAATCCCGGAGCATACCGGCCCGCTCGGATGCGTCATCGAAGCCGTTGCCCCGCGCGTGCGCATCTGCCCGCTCGAAACCAGCCTGCAGGCCGACCATGTCGTCGTGCTACGCCCCAACGTGCCGCGTGCGGAGATTGCCGCCGCGGTGGGCGAGGCCTTCGGGCACCTCGGCAAGCCCTACGATTTCGAGTTCGACTTCAACGTGAGCAGCCGCATTGTTTGCACAGAACTGGTGTATCGCTGCTATCATCGGCGCGGCCCCATCCAGTTCCCGCTCGTCAAGCGGCTTGGCCGCTTCACGCTCAGCGGCGATGACACCGTGAACCTTGCCCTCGACGAGCTGGCGAAGGCGGGTGGCCCCGACCGCGCCCCCTTGCGTCCGGTGGCCATGATCCTGAAGCGCCGCGATGGCCAGGCGCACGCGGTGCCGCCTCAACGCATCGTGCCGTTGCTCCGCCGCATTCGCAGTGGCTGGCGTCCGGCGCGCAAGGCCCCGAGGCAGTCCTCCTCCGCGCCGCCCGCATGAGACTGCTTTGGTATCGCTGTTGTCACTGGCTGTGCGTGCGCATCTACTTCGAGCGCCTCACGGTGTTGCATCCGGAGCGACTGCCAGCAGGCGGCCCGGCACTTTATGTCGCTTTGCATCGCAACGGTGCCGTGGACGGCTTTGTTTATCACCAGGTATTGCCGCGCGGCATCTTTCTGGTCTCGACCCAATTGCTTCGGGGCTTCTTCGCGCGGCTCTTCTTTTGCGGCATCGCCGTCGCGCGCAAACACGACGAGGAAGATCCCAGCCAGAACGACGCTGCCCTGCGCCAGTGCATTCAACTGCTCGCGGACGGCGGCGAGTTAATCGTTTTCCCAGAAGGCACGAGTTCGCTGGGTCCGCGTCATCTGCCTTTCAAAAGCGGCGCGGTCCGCATCGCATTGGATGCCTTGGCGCGAGGCGTGCCGCTCCGCATCGTGCCGCTCGGAATTCACTACGAACGCGCCTGGGTCTTCCGCAGCAAGGTCGAGGTGGTCGTGGGTGAACCGGTTTCAACGGAATTGCCGGCTGGCCTGAGCGAGCTGGGCCGGCTCAAGGAAATGAAGCGGCGCATGACCGCCGCCTTGGAATCCGTCGGCGCAAACTTCGCCTCCCCCGAGGCGCAGCAGACTGCTGAACGCCTCGCCTACGCCGCGACGCTCGGCACACCGCGCACCTACTTCGACTCGCTTAAGTCACTCGAAGCCGGTGTGCCGGAGCCGTTGCTCGCGCGCTGGCGGGAACTCGAGCCGCAACTCGCTTCGAGCCGCGTGCTGCGGCATCAAGGCGTGCCGCTGTTCCCGATCGGGCCGTGGCTGCGCTACGCCTCGTTGCTGCTGGTGCTCGGTCCGATTGTGCTCGCCGGAGCCCTGGTCAATCTCCCGCCGCTGCTAGCGGGGTGGCTGGCGGCGCGCAAGTTTGCCGACGGTCCCAATGTCATTGCGCTTTGGCGCATCCTCGTCGGGCTGCCGGTGTTTGTGATTTGGGTTGGCGCCGTCACGATCGGGCTCCTGTTCTTCGGCGGTTGGTGGTGGTTGCTGGGTTATGCGCTTCTGACGTTCGCCGCGCTGGAGTTGCTTTACCGCGCCAAGAAGCTCGCCGTCGCCGTGTGGAACGGCCTGGCGCACCGGCGGCTGGCCCGCCGTGCCCGCGAATTTCACCAGGCTGTCCTGCAAACCCTGCCTGCCGCATGAATTGGTTCCGCCAAGCGAAACTGCTGCCGCACGAATGGTTCTTCGGCGCGTTCCTGCTCGTTCAATGGCTGAGGCTCGTGATAGCCGTCGGCCCGCTCGATCGTGACGCGTTGCTCTACTTCGCCCTGCTGCTCGCGAATGTCTTCGTCATCGCGTGGTGCTGGCGGCGTGAGACAAACGTGCGCTGGCAACTGCGGCTGTGGTTCTATCCGGTGGCAATGAACGCGGTGTTCTTCACGATGTCCTCCGCCGTGCTCAAGGTCACGCCGCATAAATGCGACGACCTGCTGGCGTCAGTGGACCGCGCGCTGTTTGGCACGACTTTGAGCGCGCGGGCGCAAGTCATCACTACGCCGGCGCTCACGGAGGCGCTGAGCTTCTGCTACCTGTTGTTCTTTCCCTACCTGGTGGTCAGTTGGTTTTACTACGCCCGGCGCGGGTTGCCGCTGTTCCGCAAGCTGATGGCAGGCCTGTTCACGATCTACGGTCTCGGGTTTCTGGGGTACTCATTTGTGCCCGCGGGCGGGCCGCATCTCGCGCTGCCGGATGAATTCACCGTGCCCCTCACAGGTTGGGCGATTACCAGGCTCAATGCTCTGGTCGTCGCCAAAGGCAGCAACGGCGTGGATGTATTCCCGAGCCTCCACTGCGCTATATCGTTCTATCTGCTGTTCTTCGACCGCCAGCACGCGCGCTGGCGGCATCGGCTTTACCTCGTGCCCTGCTGCGGCCTATGGCTCGCGACCATTTACTTGCGCTACCATTATTTCGTGGATGTCGCAGCCGGCTTCGCGCTGGCGGCCTTCGGGCTTTGGATCGCGAACCGCTGGGAAAAGCGCGCCGCCGGAGACTTTCTGAACCTGCAACCTGTAACCCTGCAACCTGAAACTAAACAATGACACACACCTTGCGCTTCGATGAACCCTTCGCCACGCGGCTCGAACTGAGCGGCGGCAAGGGGGCGAACCTCTCACTCCTCACTCAGCGCGGATTCCCCGTGCCGCTCGGGTTCGTCGTCACGGCGCCAGTCTATCGCGAGTTCATTATGGGCGCGGGCGGATGGCTGCCTCGCGTCGCAGCGCTGCCGTTCCATGACGCGGCGGCGTTGCGCGCGGCGAGCGAAGTGTTACAGGCGGAACTTTCGCGGCTGCCGCTGCCTCAGCCCGCCGCGGACGAAATCAAACAACAGCTTGGGCAATTCCCGGAGGGCACGGCGTTTTCGGTGCGTTCTTCCTCGACGATGGAAGACCTCGCGAGCGCCGCGTTCGCCGGCCAGCATGAGACGTTCTTGAATGTGGTGGGCGTGTCAGACGTGCTGGACCGGGTGCGCGGGTGCTTCGTTTCGCTCTGGGCCGACCGCGCGGTTGCGTATCGGCACCAGCAGGGTTTCGACCACGCGCAGGCTGCGATGGCGGTCGTCGTCCAGCAGATGGTGCCAAGCGAGACAGCGGGCGTTGGTTTCAGCATCAATCCCGTCAACGGCCAACTCGGCGAAATGGTCATCAACGCCAACTTCGGCCTCGGCGAATCCGTCGTGAGCGGCGAAGGCGAGGTGGACCAGTGGATTCTCGACAAGGGCACGCGTGCGGTGCGCTCGGTGAACATCGCCAGCAAGTCGCGCCAGGTCGTCAGCGCGGCTTCGGGCACGCGCGAAATACACCTGGCCGGCGCGGACGCGGCGAAACCCAGTCTCAGCGAGGGGCAGTTGGCGGCCCTGGCGGATTTGCTGGTGCGGGTCGAGGGGAGCTACGCGTTTCCGCAGGACATCGAGTGGGGGTTCGCCGGCGGCAAGCTGTGGCTGCTCCAATCGCGGCCCATTACGACCATCCCGCCACGCTGGACGCGGGACGAATCGGCCGAACGCTTCCCGAATGTCATCACGCCGCTGACATGGGATTTCGTCGAGTCGGGCTTCCACCGGTCGCTGAACCATTCGTTCGGCCTGCTCGGCTTCCCGCATTTCTCGGGCAAGTGGTTCGCCATGTTCGGACACTACATCTACGGCAACCAGAACGCCGTGGAGCTTTACGCCCGGCGCGTCCCGTTCAGCGTGGGCTCGCTCGAGGAATTGCGCGGCGCGATTCCGCGGTTGCGGCAGCAGTTCGGCTGGGTGCAGGAGTTGCCCATCGCATGGATGCGGGATCTCGACCATTACCTCATCACGCTGGGCCGGTTTCAGGCCGAACCGCTCGAAGGCAAGACGCCGCTGGAGATCTGGCGCCACGTGCTCGCGGTGAATGAGCACGGCGCGCAGTATTTTCTACCGAATATCGCCATCTCCATCGCGCAAGGTTCGATCTACCGGGTGCTGCATGGCCTGCTGAAGCTGGCCATCGGCCCGGCGGACGCGGATGTTCTGTTTGACCACCTGATGACCTGGTGTGAAACCAAGACGGGGCAGATCAACAAGGAGCTGTTCGAGCTGGCGCAGCTTGCCAGGCAGGACCGGGCGCTGGGGGAGCGTATCTCAGGAGTGAATTCGCGCGAGTTGATCCAGGCTGGAGTGCTGGCGGGGTTCCCTGCATTCGACGAGCGCTTCGAGCGTTTCCTGCGCGACCACGGGCATCGCGAGGTTGACTTCGACGCCTACGTGGCCACCTGGTCCGAGGCGCCGTGGATCGTGCTCGATAACCTGCGGCTTATTTTGCAAGGGCCGATGGATTGCCCGCCGGCGGAGAAGGAGCGGGAGTTGAAGATTCGCGCCCAACAAGCGGAGCTGACGCTGTTCGCGAAGCTGCCGGCCGACCTGCATTTCTTCTTCCATGAGCTACTCCGGCTGGCCCGCACTTACACGAGCCTGGACGACCTGGAGCACTACGAGACGACGCGGCTGACGCCCGCGCTGCGGCGCGGGCTGCGGGCGTTGGGCGAACGCCTGGTGCAACGCGGCGCGCTGGTGGAACCGATGGATGTCTTCTTCGCGCACCAGGAGCAGATGGAACGGGCGCTCACCACGGATACGCCGGATGCGTGGAAGGAGTTTGCGGCACAGGTTCGGGAGCAGAAGGCGGCTTATCTTGCGGACCAGGCACGCCGGCCAGAGTGGATCCTCGGCCAAAGCGAACCGGCGGCAGGCACGGCAACGGGAGCGCGCGACGTGTTGACCGGGTTGGCGGGCAGTCCGGGCGTGGCGGAGGGGCCGGTTTACCTCGTGCTGACGCCTGACGATTTCGCGACGTTCCCGAAGGGCGCGGTGCTGGTGGCGCGCACGACGAACCCAACCTGGACGCCTCTGTTCTATAGCGCCGTAGCGGTCGTAACTGAAAGCGGGGGGCCGTTGTCGCATGGCGCGGTGACGGCGCGCGAGATGCGGATTCCAGCGGTGATGTCCGTGAAGGAGTCGCTGACACGGCTGCAAAACGGCCAACGAGTCCGCGTGGACGGCGCGGCAGGCCGGGTCGAACTGCTCGGCTAGTTTCAACCTTCCGCCAGGCCACCCAGGGAATGCAGAATGCAGAATGCAGAATGAAGAATGAAGAATGAAGAATGCCAGGAGCTGCCTTCAGGCTACCCTGAGGCTACCCTGAGGCTACCCTCAAGCCATCTGGTAGCCAACCGGTAGGCACCCGGAAGCCACCCTCAGGCTACCCCGAGGCTACCCTGAGGCTACCCTGAAGCCACCCTCAGGCTACCCTCGTGGACGAGGGAACTGCGGACGGCCTGATGTCCAGTGAAGGGCTGAGCGGGCGGTAGTGGACGTTACACCAGACTTGACCCGAGAATAGAGAAGCCGCATCAGCCACGTTCGGGGCGGCCCTTGCTGGTAACCAAGCCGTCTTTGCCCATCTCGGCCACCAGGCTGAAGAGGTCTCGCTGAACACAAAATGCCACATCATCGCGCAGATCGGGGTGGGCCAACAGCCGCCGGCCATTGCGCGACTGCGCGACCGCGGCCAGCAGATCATTCTGTTCGAGGCGGAATAGGCGTCGGGCGATTAGCGCGGAATCTGCCACCGTGCCGCTGCCGTATTTGGGCCAGAGCAGGTCGCACAGCGCGCCAGCCCCGAGCACATCTTCATAGGCAGCCTGGTCGAGAGTGCCGCTGCAAACCAACAGCAAGTGAGGGGGATGTTGCCGCTCAATGAACTCCGCCGTGGCGCGCAGATTCAGAAATGAGCCAAGCAGCACCGCCGCGGCTGGCGCACAGGCTCGCAGTGCCCGCGTCCCGTTCGTGGTAGTCATGGCGATGGTCCGGCCGCCGACTGCTTCAGCCGTGAATTCGCGCGGGGAGTTGCCCAAATCGAATCCCCTGCCCCCGGTCAGATGTCCCGCGATCCGGACGCCGTCGCGCTCGCCCACCAGGAGAACCTCCGGCCGGCGCTGGCGAATGCTCAGGGCCTCAGGAATCTCGGCCACCGGCATGATGCCCGCCGCCCCGTTGCCCAGTGCCGTCACCATCGTGCTCGTGGCGCGCAGGACATCGAAGACCACACAGACGGTTTCACACAGATCGCGGCCAGTCATCTGGGCGTATTCGGCGGGAGCAAACTGGACCTCGAGCGTCGTCGGCATTATCTGAATCAATGGCTTCCGGTCTTCACCGCCATAGTTTACGCGGACTGTAAAAATGGTACGCGAGGCGGGGGTCGAACCCACAACCTTCGGCTCCGGAGGCCGACGCTCTATCCAATTGAGCTACTCGCGCAAACCGAGACGACTATAGGCCAATCTGTCCCCGGCGGCAACCTGTTTTCACCCCCCCTGGGCAGTTGGATGAAACGAGCCTGCTCAGTATTTCAGCACGGTGCAGTCGATTTCATCGGACCAGGCGGCGATGCCGCCCTTAACGCTCTTGAGGTGTTTGAAGCCTCGCTCGCGCAGAAACTCAAGCGCGTTCATGGACCGTCCACCGGCCTTGCAGTGGAGGTAGTAGGGCTGGTTCGGGTCGAGGTCGGTGAATTGCTCGGATAGCGTACTGAGCGGGACCAGCCGCGCACCATTGATGCGGGCGATCCGGTGTTCGGCCGGCTCGCGCACATCGAGGACCTGGATGCCGAGCTGCGGATTGTCCAGCGCGCGTTTCAGTTCATGTACGGTGACTTCGTCAGGATGCATGGTTGGGGTGGTGGATGGCGGCGGGGTGCCGCAGAATGCCTGGTAGTCAATAAGTTGGGTGATAACCGGGTTCTCGCCGCAAAGGGGGCATTGGGGATCGCGCCGCAGCTTGAGTTCACGGAACTGCATGTCAAGCGCGTTGAACAGGAGCAAGCGGTTGAGGAGTGAAGTGCCCTTGCCGAGGACGAGTTTCAGAATCTCGGTGGCCTGGATAAGTCCGATCACGCCGGGCAGCACGCCGAGCACGCCCCCCTCCGCGCAGCTCGGGACGGCGCCGGGCGGCGGGGGTTCGGGATAAAGGCAGCGATAGCACGGCCCGCCCAGGTGCGGCGCGAAGACGCTGGCCTGGCCCTCGAACCGGAAGACGGAGCCGTACACGTTCGGCTTCCTGAGCAGCACGCACGCGTCGTTGGTGAGGTAACGGGTGGGGAAGTTGTCCGTGCCGTCCACGACGATGTCGTAGGGACGGATGATGTCCAGGGCGTTCTCACTTGTAATGCGGGTGTCGTGCCGGACGACCTGGACGTGCGGGTTGATGCGGTGGATGGTGTCCGCGGCTGACTGCGTCTTGGGCCGGCCAACGTCCGAAATGCCGTGGATGACCTGGCGTTGGAGGTTGGAGAGATCCACTGAGTCGAAATCAAGGATACCCAGCCGGCCGATGCCGGCGGCGGCCAGGTACATCACGATGGGCGAGCCAAGGCCGCCCGCTCCGATGCAAAGCACGTTGGCGGAGCAAATTTTCTTTTGCCCCTCCAGCCCCACTTCGGGCAGAATCAAATGCCGCGAGTAGCGGCGAATCTCGGCGTCGTTTAATTCCATAGGAAACTGGAAACCGGGCAACCTAATCCAATTACAGCATAGAGCAAGCATGAGCAAAGAACAACCTGATCCCAGGGCCGCCGCAGCGCGGCTGAAGCGACTGTCCCGGCTTCGGCCCACGCTGGCGATGGTGCTGGGCAGCGGCTTTCACCACGTGTTGAGCGAGCTGCAAGTGACCGCGAAGGTTTCTTACGGTAAGCTGCCAGGCTTTCCGCCCACGGGAGTGAGCGGCCACGCCGGGCAACTGTTCCTTGGCCACTTGGGCGGCACGCCAGTCATGGTGCTGAGCGGCCGGGCTCACTACTACGAGGGACACCCGATGACCCTGGTGACGTTCGCCGTGCGCGTGCTGGCCGCCTATGGCATCCGGGATTTGCTGCTGACGAACGCTGCGGGCGGCGTGAATCGCGGCTTCCACCCGGGCGATTTCATGCTGTTGACCGACCACATCAACCTGATGGGTGTCAACCCGCTGCGGGGCGGGCCGCTGTCCGGGTTGCCGCGGTTCGTCGATCTGACCTGCGCCTACGACCCGGGACTGCGCCGTCTCTTGCAGCGCGCGGGCCAAGCCTGCGGCATGAGACTTCGGACCGGCACGTACCTGGCGGTGAGCGGCCCGAGCTACGAGACGCCGGCGGAAATCCGCGCGTTTGCCCGGCTGGGCGCAGATGCCGTCGGCATGAGCACGGTGCCGGAGACGATTGTGGCGCGCCAATGCGGCCTGAAGGTGGCCGCGGTCTCCTGCATCACCAACCTGGCGGCGGGCCGGAGCCGGAAGCCCCTCTCGCACGCCGAGGTGCTGGAAACGGCGGAGCGAGTGAAGAAACTGGCAGCGCAAATGCTCAAGAACTTCGCGGAACTCTATAGCTATGACCAGTAAGCGCGATTTAGTGCGGGCGGCAGCCAAAGCACGGCAACACGCCGTGGCGCCGTATTCGAAGTTCAAGGTCGGCGCGGCGCTGCTCACGAAGTCCGGTGAGATTGTGGCGGGCGCCAACGTGGAAAGCGCCAGTTACGGGCTGACCTGCTGCGCCGAGCGCGTGGCGCTGTTCAACGCGCTGACCGCCGGCAAGCGGAATTTCGTCGCCGTGGCCGTCGTCGCGCGCACCCCGGGCGGGCCGATGCCTTGCGGCGCGTGCCGCCAACTGCTCGCCGAATATGCGCCCCGGGCCGTGGTCTGTGTGGCGGACAGCCGCGCGTTGCGCACGATCAGGGAATTCTGCGTGAGGGAGTTGCTGCCGGCCGCCTTTATCGAGGTGCCGGAAGATTCGGATTGAGAAAGGGCTTCGAGGCGGTAGGCTGCCAGTTGGAAGATCCGATTGATGAAGTCCGATTTAGCTTTTGCGTTGGAAAATGCGGGCTGGCCAGCTCTCCTGGTGGACGGCGCCGGGACCCTTTGCGGCGCCAGTCCGGCAGCCAAAAGCCTTTTCGGCGCTGCCCTCACCGGCGAGTCCCCGCCCCTGGCGGCGGTTTGGTCGCCTGAGAATACCACCACCGCCAACCAGTTTTTGGCCCAGTGGGAGCGCTCCGCCGTCCCTACGCTGCTGCTCAAATTCCGGGGCCAGGACGGCCGCACGGCTGGTTACCTCACCTCGATCTGTCCGTTCACAAGCGCTGGACGGAAGTATTACATGCTTCAGTTGCTGCGGGAGAGCACGCCCGTCGCGGGGGAGATGAAGCCGCCGAGCGGGGAAGCCGGACTGGCGCTCAAGCAAAAGCTGGACTGCGCCCTGCAACTGGCGCGCACAGTGGCGCTCGATTTCAACAACGCGCTGACCAGCATCCT
>Ga0181527_1003052_pt1 | contig 15203 bp, 7 predicted proteins | sample PEATcosm2014_Bin_30_FD_119762 | JGI IMG/M metagenome (GOLD analysis project Ga0181527, IMG submission 119762) | Peatland microbial communities from MTU Mesocosm Facility, Houghton, MI, USA - PEATcosm2014_Bin06_60_metaG | ecosystem: Environmental > Terrestrial > Soil > Wetlands > Peat | place...
CGGCTTGGTGGGCGTCGAGGCCCAAAGCGGCCGCTTTCTCTGGGGATACAACCCGATTGCCAACACCGTTTGCAATGCCGCCACCCCCGTGGTGCGCGGCGATTACGTCTTCGTCTCCACGGCTTACAACACGGGCAGCGCGCTTGTGAAGGTCGTTCGGGACGGCGACTCGTTCCGGGCCGAGGAGTCCTATTTCCTCAAGCCCGACAAGTTCCAAAACCACCACGGCGGCATGGTCCTGGTGGGAGACTATCTCTTCGGCGGACATGGCCTGAACCACGGCGACCCCGTGTGCATCGAGTTCGCCACGGGGCGAATTTGCTGGAAGGCCAAGGCCCCGGCGCCGGGCTCGGCGGCCGTGCTCTATGCCGACGGCCATCTGCTGTTTCGCTACGACCGCGGCACGATCATCCTGGTGGAAGCCAATCCGGCCGTGTTTCGGGCCAAGGGCCGGCTAGCCCCCCTCACCGCCGACGGCCCCGCATGGGCTTACCCGGTCGTGCATCAGGGCCAACTCTATCTGCGCCACGGCGATCTCCTGGCTTGCTATGATCTGCGCCCGTCGCCCTAGCGATTCCTTGCAGGTGGTTGGCGGTGGAAAGGAAACAGTCGTGGCGGCAACGGGAAGCAGCAGCGGCGGTCGGCAAGTTGGGCGGGAACGTAGCTTGGGGCGGACCATCAGGGCCGGAATGGTCACGGAGCCTGCTGGGTGAGGATTTCTTCAAGAGCGCTTATTTTGTGAATTTGGGCAACACCCAAGTCACCGACGCTGGTTTGGAACAACTCAAAGGGTTGAGCCAACTGAAAGAGCTACTTCTTAACGGCACCAAGATCACCGATGCTGGGCTGGAACAATTCCAAGGGCTGAGTCAACTCAAGGAATTGTCGCTTGGCGGAACCAAAGTCACTGATGCTGGGCTGGAGCATATCAAAGGGTTGAACCAACTCCGTGTTTTGGTCTATGGCGGCTCCCACGTCACGAACGAAGGCGTAAACAAACTCCACCAGGCATTGCCGAACTGCACTATTTCTCCCTACTGATTTGACTGTCTGCGAACGGGCGTGGCCATAAACCGTTTCCGTTCCTGCCGCGATGATGACGTGGCGATCGGTCTCGCCGGAGATGTCGACCAGGGGCAGGCGACCACCGTCTTCCGGGAGACCCTACCACAACAAGGCACGCCCTTCGTGCCTCAGGGCGCGCTACCCAACGCCCGCCGGAAGCCGCGTCAGTGCGGGCCCAGCAGGACGAACGTGCCCCAGTAGAACGGGCTCTTCCATTTTTCCTGGCGGCGGACCCATTGCTTGGCCCGGAGCAACGCGTCGGCATAGTCGGTGGGCGCGGCCTGCTTCCCGGCGGCGAGCCGGTCGCAATAGGAACTCACGAGGCTGGCCGCCGCCTCGTCGTCGACCAGCCAATTGCTGGCCAGCACCCGACGGGCGCCGGCCACCAGGAAACCCCGCGAGAGGGCAACCACGCCTTCGCCCCGCTGTTCCGGCCCGAAATTGGTCTGACACGCGCTGAGGATGGCCAGCTCGCAACCTTTCAGGTCCAGCTCGTAGATTTCCGCCAGGGTCAGGAAGCCGTCGTTGGCGGGGGGCGAGCCGGGCGGACCGGGGGTCAGGGCCAACGCGCCGAAGAAGTTACCGTAGGCCTGATCCGCCAGCCCGTGACATGCCAGGTGGATGATCCGCCGGCCGGCAATGTTCCGCCGGACATTGGCTTCGGTGGCCTGTGCGCCTTGCAACGTCGAGGCGTGGATGCCGTTGCGGTCGAAGGCCTCGGCGACCCACTGGACCTCCCAGGCCGTGTAAGGCAAGGGTGCGAGCGTTCCCGCCGGCCCGCCGTACCGCGAGGCGGCTGCCAGTTGGCCGAGCGTGGACTCCTCCGCCGCGGCAGGCTTGGAGGGGTAGAGCGGATCGCCCACCGCCAGCACGGGATCGGGCAGCATCTCGGCGCGCTGCCGGCGGCGGGCCGCCAACTCCAACAGCACGGTCGCCGACGGGGCGTACTCGATCGGGATGTCGCGATCCAGCAGGTACTCCGGCTCGGGCCCTTGCCGCACGACGAGCGTTTCGAACGGCAGCCAGCTCAGGGCGGCGTCGGGGATGATCGCCAGGCGCTTGATCTTCTTGCCCACGATCATTGCGCGTTCTGCTTCGGGGACGAGGATCTGCCAGAGCGCGGCCAATTGCGGCGTGGCACGCAGCGCGGCGGACGGATCTTTGGCGGACCCCAGAAGCTGCATCACGCCGCTGCCCTGCGGATTGCTCAAGGCTAAGCGGAGGCGGTCGGCCGTGAGCGGCCCGGCGGAGACGCCCAGCACTCGCCCGGCGGGCTCGTCGACCGAAAGGCGCAGCAAACGCGGCTTGCCGCCGGCGGGGATGGCCAGCAGGTATCCGCCTTCTTCGCCGAGCATGTATTCCAAGAGCAGCGCGTCGTTCTCCGTCAGCCAGCGGCCGAGCCGCTCCAGGCCGACCGGCTTCTGATCGCGGCCGACCGCCAACTGGTAGGCCGGGCTGGCACTGCGGATGTCGGCGTAGACCAGCACGTAGGCCTGCCGCGCGGCCCGCAACTCGGCTTCCAGCTTGCTGCGCTGGGCCTGCCGACCCTGCGGTGCCAGCTCCGTCCTGGCGTCCAACTGGCCGAGCAGCTTTTCCAGCCGCGCGATGTCCATTTGCGCCTGGTGCTCGCGCTGGCGGAGGGCGCGGGCCACGTCCTCGGGCACGCCCGAGAGCAAGTCGATGCCCCGCGTGGCGAACTGATCCAGCAGCGCGCGGGCCCGGGCGCGTTCCATGGCCGCCAGTGCCTCCTGCATGTCGCCCAGCTCGATTTGCCAGGCCACCATGCGCTCGAAGATCGCGGTGGCATCGGCGAAGAGTTTTGCCCGCTCCGCCGCGCCCCCGGCGGCACCGGCGCGTTGCTGCTCGGCCAGCTCCATGGCGCGGTGCAAGTCGGCGAGTGCGTCGGGCCGGCGGTCGGCCTTCCAGTGGATCTTGGCACGGAGAAAGTAGCTGCGTGCGCGGTCGCCCGGCGTGATGCCGGCGCGCTGGCTGACGGCGATCACGCGGTCCAGCAACTGCTGGGCCTCGGCGTCGCGGTGTTGCGCGTGGACCAACTCCGCCAGCCCGCTGAGCGTGGAAATCACGGTGGGATGATCGGGTCCGTAGACTTTTTGGCGGATGGCCAACGAGCGGTGGTAGAGCGACTCGGCCTGGTCGAATTGCCGTTTCCGCAGGCTTGCCTCGGCGGCGAGCGTGGCCATGCGGAAGAGGTTTAGCGCCTGGGCGTCCAGGTCGCGGGCGAAATCGGGGTGCTGGAGTCCGCCCGCCGCCTGATCGATGGCCGTGGCCCGCTCCAGCAGGGCGGCGGCGTCCGCGTACTTGCCCTGGTTCGACTTGAACAGGCCCAGGCCGGACAGGCAACTAGCGATGAGCGGGTGGCCGGGGGGCAGGTTCTTTTGCGACACGGCCAGGGTGCGGCGCAGCAGGGGCTCGGCTTCCGCGCCGCGGCCCTCGGCGTCGTAGACCACCGCCAGGATCCCCACGGCAAGCTCGACGATCGGGTGGTCCGGGCCGAGCGTCTTCTCGAAGATGGCGATGGCCCGCTTCAGCGTGGTCTCGGCTTCGGCGTAGCGGCCTTGCTGGGCATACACGGAGCCCAGGCCGATCAGCCCGCGGCCGACCGTGGGATTGCTCAAGCCGCGGGCATGCTCGTCCAGTCGCACGGCCCGCTTGAAGAGCGGCTCCGCGTCGGCAAACAGCGATAGATCGAAGTAGAACTCCGCCAGGTCCGTGATGCTCTCGACCAGGTCGGGGTGGTCGGCGGGCAGGGCCTTTTCGCGGATGGCCAGCACGCGCTTGTAGTAGCGCTCGGCCTCCTGGAACGCGCAGCGCCGCTGGCTGATGCCCGCCAGCAAGGAGAGTGCCCCGGCCACGTCGGGATGATCGGGACCGTGCTGCTTCTCGTAGATTGCCAGCACGCGCTTGGCGAGCGGCTCGGCGTCGTCGTAGCGTCCCTGCGACTGGTAGACGCTGGAAAGGTCGGAGAGATTCGAGGCGGCGCTGGGACTGTCCGGCCCATAGCACTTCTCGTTGATGGCCAGCGCGCGCTTGTAGAGCGGCACGGCGTCGTCGAACTTCATCTGGCGGAACTTGCTGACGGCCAGGTTGGCGAGGCTGGCGGCCACGTCGGGATGGTCCGGGCCGAGGGCTCTCTCACGGGCCGACAGGACCCGCTGGTGCAGCTTCTCGGCCTCCGCCGCGCGGCCCATCCGGTTGTAGAACAGGCCCAGATTGTTCAGGCTCCAGAGCAGGTCCGGGTGCCCGGCCGGCAGGGCCTTCTCGCGGATGGCCAGGCCGCGGCGAAAATACCTCTCGGCCTCCGCATCGCGGCCCTGATCGTCGTAGATCAGCGCCAAGTTGTTGACGCTCCAGGCGGTGTCCAGATGGTCCGGCCCGCGGGCCCTTTCGTCCGCCGCCAGGGCCCGCTTGGCCAGCGCTTCCGCTTCGGCAAAGCGATAGGTCACGCGGTACAAGTCGGCGAGATTGTTCTCGGTCTGGACGATGTCGGGATGGTCCTTGGGCAACTGTTTTTCGCGAATCGCCAGGGCCCGCTGGTAGCACTTTTCCGCCTCCGCGGACTGCCCGGCCTGCTGGTACGAACGGCCCATGTTGTTCAGGCAGACGGCCAAGCTCAGGTGGTCGCGGCCGAGCACGTTTTCGCCGATCGCCAGCGCCTGCCGGAAACAGGGCGCGGCTTCCTTCAGCTTGCCCTGTTCCTTGTAGAGCACGCCCAGGTTGTTCCAGCACCAGAAGTAATCGACCTTTTTGGCGGGGAGCGGCCGCCAGATCTCGATGGCCCGCTTGTAGAGCCCCTCGGACTCGGCGTAGCGCCGCTGCTCGTGGACGGCGCGGGCCCGCCGCAGCAGGGCGTCGGCGAGGCGGACCGGCTCCGAGCGGAGCGGTCCCTCGGCCATTTCGCACTGCGTGCGTGCGGTCTTCTCGGCCTCGGCGAAACGGCCGGCGTCGAAGTGCCGCGTCCACTCGTCGGTGAGACGGTCGAACTGGCCCGCGTCATCCGCCAGGACAGAGGCCAGCAGAAAGATCGGCTGCAAAGCCAGCCATCGGAGCGGAATCATGGAATCTCCCGCCTGGAGTTCTTCGGCCGGGCAATCTTACAGCCAGATGCCCCGTTTGACAAGCTGTCGCAACAGCGGAAAGTGGCAGAAAATGGCAGGGTTGACGCACCTGTGATCGGTGGCTAGAATCCCGGCAGAGCAACGAGATCGGGCCACGCGCGGGCGGCGGCGTGGCCCCAGGAATCGACGCCGGTTTCACGTTCTCCCAACTGGCGGAACGCCATGATCGACAAAGGACTGACGATCCGGCTCGATGACTACGACCTCGTACGATTCGACGATTTCACGACGTTTTGCCAGGTCGTGTCGAAGTGCCGCAGACGAGTCGATTTAGAAACCCCTTCCTTGCCGCGGGTTGGATCATGGTGAGCATGAAGGAAATCAGGACGGTGGGGCGCCGGATCGCCCACGCGTTTCATCCCGAGCGGCTGATTCTCTTTGGATCTTATGCTTATGGCACCGCGCGGGAGGATTCCGACATCGACCTGCTGGTGATCATGCCCTTCGAGGGGACTGGTTTCCGCAAGTCGTTGGAGATTCTTAACCACCTCGATCTTCGTCTGCCGATCGACCTGGTCACTTACCGTCCGGAAGATGCTCAGCGCCGTTACAGCGAGGGCGATCCGCTGGTGCGCGAGGCGCTGGACCGCGGAAAGGTTCTGTATGCCGAACGGAACGATTGAGGAATGGATAGCCAAGGCGGAGGGCGATTTTGCGGTCGCCTGCCGTGAGATGCGCGCGAGGAAGTCGCCGAATTACGACGCCGTGTGCTTTCATTGCCAACAGTGCGTCGAGAAGCTCATGAAAGGGCTTCTGATCCACCTGGGCGTTACCCCTCCGAAGACCCACATGCTGCTCCTGCTCGACGAACTTCTTGGCTCCGCCTGTGCTGAATGGTCCTGGCCGGCCGACGAACTTCGATTCCTCAGCCAAGCGGCCGTGTTTCTGCGGTACCCGGGCGAATCGGCCGGCAAACAGGAGGCGCGTGAGGCGGTCGCCATTGCGAAGAAGGTGCGCTCTCGTCTATTGACCTTGCTGCATCGGTGACGCCAGATGCAGAACAAATATGTGGCTGATGTGGGCGATTTCGGCAAGTGCGGCATCCTGCGGGCGCTGTGCCGTCGAGAGCCGTCGTTGTCGCTCGGCGTTGTCTGGTGCCTAGTCTCGGACGGGAGAAGGAACGACGGCGGGTTCGTGAGCTACCTTGACGGGGGAGGCGATCGCTTTAGCGCCTGCGACCCAGAACTCTATGAAGCGCTCGCAGGAATCTTCCACAGTAATCGGCGAACTGTTGCCGATGTTCGGGAGCACGAAATTTTAGGAGCGGACGCCACGTTCTTTGAAGAGTTAGTGCCACGCCATGACCGCGACCGCAAGCAATGGCTCGCCCGGGCGCTACAGGCCACGGCTTCGTGCGAGGTGGTTTTCCTCGATCCCGACAATGGTCTGAAGAGGCCTGACGAGCGGCACCCCCAGCTCCGCGGACCTAAACACGTATTCCTGGATGAATTAGAGCCCTTCTTTGCGCGCAAGCAATCGCTTGTCATTTACCACCATCTGGGAAGGCAATGCAGACACGACAAACAGATTACCGACTGGGCGGGCCAACTCGCCGAGTTGCTGCACCCGCCCGGCGGCCCATTCGCCCTACACTGGCACCGTGGCACGGCCCGAGCGTTCTTCGTGGTTCCTGCTAGCTCCAGGCACGGGAGAATCCTACGCCAACGCGCCCAGGGTATGGTCGATGGGCCATGGGGAAGGCATGGGCACCTGAGCGGCGTTTGTGACCTTTGCGGGCCTTGACGGGGCCCGCGGCGTGGGGTAAAGTTGAGTGTTCGCGTGTGTTCATCCCTTGAAATGGGTCCGGCCGATGTTAGTCCAGGTCGCCAAAGAGAACCGCCGCCGCGCCGCCGGGGGCGCCCAGGTCGCGCTAGCGATTATTATTCGGGAGGGGCGGCCTTAGGGCTTGCGGCCGAATGCCGACCAGAAACAGGCCCTGAGGCCGAAGGCGGCCTGAGGGCCTGTTGCGTTTTGGGAGTCGTTGTCAACATCGTGCGAAACCGCAAGCGGCGGACCAGGCCAACCATGCCGACCAACGCGACCCGCAAGCGGCTATCCCGTCGGTGCCCGATGGTGCCCGCTCGCTGAACCAACCTGAAATCTGAAATCGCGAATCCAAAATCTCAAATCTAAAATCCAAAATCCCAATCCCCCCATGCCCCGCATCGAGATCTACGACACCACGCTCCGCGACGGCGCCCAGGGCGAGGGCATCAGCTTCTCGCTGCAGGACAAGCTGGCCCTGACCGCGCGGCTGGACGCGCTCGGGTTCGATTACGTCGAGGGGGGCTACCCGGCGTCCAACGAGAAGGATACCCAATACTTTCAGCAGGTCGGCCGGCTCGTGCTCCAGCACGTCAAGGTCTGCGCGTTCGGGATGACGCGGCGCAAGGGCGTTCGGGCCGACGACGACCAGGGGCTGCAAGCGCTCTTGGCCTCCGGGGCGAAGACGATCACGGTCGTCGGCAAGGCTTCGCGGTTCCAGGCCGTCGAGGTGCTGCGCACGAGCCCCAAGGAAAACCTGGCCATGATCGCCGAGAGCGTGGCACAGCTCGTCGGCGCCGGCCGGGAGGTGCTCTTCGACGCCGAGCATTTTTTCGACGGCTGGAAACAGGATGCGGAGTATGCGCTCTCCGCGCTCGCGGCCGCCGCCGGGGCCGGCGCCCGGCTGCTGGTGCTCTGCGACACCAACGGCGGCAGCATGCCGGACGAGATTGCCGCGATCACCCGGGCGGCCGTCGAGGCGCTGCCCAACGTGCCGCTGGGCATCCACTGCCACAACGACGGCGACCTGGCCGTGGCCAATTCGCTCGCGGCCGTCCAGGCCGGGGCATGCCACGTGCAGGGCACGATCAACGGCTTCGGCGAGCGGTGCGGCAACGCCGACCTGATCTCGGTGATCGCCAACCTCGCCCTCAAAATGCCCGGCTGCGAGGTGCTCCGCGGCGGCGGGCTGGAACACCTCACCGAGCTGTCGCGGTTCGTCTACGAGACGGTCAACATGAGTTTCCGCACGCACCAGCCGTTCGTGGGCCGCAGCGCGTTTGCCCACAAGGGCGGCATGCACGCCAGCGGCGTCAGCCGCATCACCGCCAGTTACGAGCACGTCGATCCGCAGCGGGTGGGCAACGAGCGCCGCGTGCTCGTCAGCGAGCTCAGCGGTCGGTCGAACCTGCTGGCCCTGACCGGGCGGCACAAGATCCCCCAGGATCCGAAGCTCGTAGACCAGCTCCTGGCGAAGGTGGCCTCGATGGAGAACGCCGGCTACCAGTTCGAAGCGGCCGACGCCTCGTTCGACCTCTTGGTGCGGAAGTGTGCGGGCACCTTCCGGCCGCACTTCGAGACCCTGCACTACGACGTGACGGTCGACAACAAGGCGGGAGGCGAAAGCGTCACTGCCGAAGCCATCGTCAAGATCCGCATCGACGGCAAGACGCAATTCGAGGCCGCCGAGGGGCACGGCCCCGTCGACGCCCTCAACGCGGCCTTGCGAAAAGCCCTCAACGGCAAGTTCCCCAACCTGCACCGGCTGCACCTGGTCGACTACAAGGTGCGGGTGATCAACTCCGAGGCCGCCACGGCCGCCGGGGTCCGCGTGCTGATCCAAAGCCAGGACGAGGACGACGTGTGGGGCACCGTCGGCGTCGATGAGAACATCATCGAGGCCAGTTGGATCGCCCTGGTCGACAGCTTCGAGTACTTCTTGTGCAAGTGTGAAGAAAAGCCCTGATTCTGCGGGCGGCGAGAAGCGACTCTGAACTGCAACGGCGCCGACAGCGGCAGGAGGAAGGGCCGATGAAAACGAGCCGACGGTGGTTGCCCGTTTGCAGCCTGGCGGCGTGTGCCGTGCTGGCGGTGGCCGTCGCCGTCGAGGCGGCGGTGGTGACGAAGCGGCTGGGCACGGGGCTGCCGCCGTCCAGTTCGGGCAGCGAGGGGCCGCAGGCCTGGGCCGCGCCCATCGCGGAGGCCCCCACGATCGACGGCCGGCTCGATGAGAAGGCCTGGGACGCAACGCGGCCGGTCGTGCTGGGCAAGCTCCAGCGGCACGGCGAGGCAACGCCGCGGACCGAGGCCCGCTTCTTGCAAAGGGGCGGCACGCTCTACGTCGGCGTGAAACTGTGCGAACCGAACATGGCGGGGCTGAAGCAGAGCGTGGCGCAGCACGACGGCCCCGTGTGGGACGACGATTCCGTGGAGCTGTTCCTCCAGCCGCGGCACGATTCCGACTACTATCAGATCGTCATCGGCGCCTCGGGGGCGATCTACGATCGCCGCGACCGCGGCAATCCGGAGGACTGGGACTCGCAGGCAAAGGCGGCTGTCGCCGTGGGCAAGGATGGCTGGTCGCTGGAGGCCGCCATTCCCATGGCCGCGCTGGGCGTGGCCGAGCCGGTCCCCACCCGCTGGCGGATGAACGTCTACCGCAACCGCCAGGCCGGCGGGAAGACCGAGAGCCAGGCATGGTCGCCCACGCTCTCGGGCGACTACGACGTGCCCGATCGCTTCGGATACCTGCTCCTGACGCCCGAGCCGCCTTGGGCCGGGCAGGAAAAGCCCTCAAACGGAAAAAGCGGCATCCGCGTCGAGCGACTCGGCGACGAAGAGGCCGTCTTGCAGTTCGATCTGTCGGAGCTGCCGCAGGGGGCGCGGCTGTACCGCGCGAGCCTGCAATGCCAGCGGAGCCCGATCGAACCCGGCGATCCGCGGGGGCTGGTGGATGTGGAGATCTATCCCCTCAGCGCCCCCTACCGGAAAGGCTCGCCGCCCCGAACGGAGGCCCGGCCGCTGGCGCTCGTGCCGCCCTGGTATCAGTCCTTCGACATGACCGAGCTGGTGCGCCGCTGGACGACCGGCAAAGCGAACCACGGCCTGTACGTGAAGAAGTTCCCCGGCTGGCGGATCGACAAGACCTATCTCGACCTGATGTACGAAGGCCAGCCCGGAGATGTGCCCCCGCAGGCAAGCGGACTGAAGGCATTCCACCGCGACGGGCAGACTTTCCTCACCTGGCGGGAGATCGAGGATCCCGTCGGGAAAGACGAGGTGATCTGGGGCGAATTGAAGGCGATCCTCGACGGCCTGGATGCCGGGGCCCAGACCCGCTACTGCGTCTATCGCTCGCAGAGGCCGATCACCGCCGCCAACCTGGCTTCAGCCGAATTGCTGGCCACGGTCAAGCCGCTCTCTTGCTGGAACACCAACGGCCGGAACATCGAGCGGCCCATCGACTTGACCATCGCCACGAAGGATTATTTTCCGTGCGGTCACTGGAATCCATTCGGCAGCGCCACGCTGGACGGCGAGTTCGGTTGCGAGTGCCCCATCGACCGGCTGGCGATTGCCGGCGGCAGGCCGCTGGAACGGGGCACGGGCCTGTATGTACACACGCCCGGCGGCCGGGGCACGGCGTACTACGCGGTGCTGACGATGGTCGACGGCGTGGCCAACACCTTGGACCTGTCGCCCGGCAACGTTGCGGGTCCGCTCGAGGAAACGCCGGCCGAGCCGGTGCCCGTGCTGCAGAAGGAAATGCCGGGGATGCCGTTCTTCAACTATGCCGGCAAGCGGCTGCATTACGTGCAATGGGTGGCGGGACCGAAGCTGGCCAACGTTCCCAGCCAGTATTACAACTGGTCGGTGGCGATTCCCGAGTCGCTCCTGGCCGCCGGCGAGAAGGCCGGCGGCGCCAAGGCCGCCCGCGTGCCGTTGGAGTTGACGCTGCACCGCGACGGCGGCTCGTACTGGCGGACGCAGTTCCGCATGGAGCGCGAGAGCATCGTGCTGGCCCCGCACGATTTTCCCGTGCGCTCCTGGTGGTACGGCTACCACGAGGGGGCCGGCACGCTGCGGAGCTTCCGGCAGGGCGTGATCCGGCCGTACACCGAGCGGCGGCTGCTGGCGTTCCTCGACTGGGCGGCCAGGACGTGGCCGGTGGACCGCAACAAGATGCTCGTGACGGGCTGCCGCGGCGGGGCCAGCGGCGGCGGGGCGCTGCACCTGGGCCTGCGCCACCCGGACGTTTTCGCCACGGTGATCTCCGGCCACGGCAGCCCCAGCTATGCCGACCTGGCCGTGAGCACCCGCCAGAACGGCCCTTCCGAGGAGGCCAAGGGCCTTCAGGCCGTGTTCGGGCATCCGGATTGGGCGCTGCGGACCGACGGCGGCAAGAGCGTCTGGGAAGAGCACGACATGAACCGGCTGCTGGCCGGCACGCCCGCCAACGCCGAGCTGCCGCTGGTGGCCGTGACTTCCGACAACCGCGGCCCGATCCGGGAGTTCCACCGGCTCATGCTCCAGCAGGGCAGGCCGCTGGTGGCCGAGTTTTCCTGGGGCGGCACGCGCTACATTCCCGTCACCTCGAGCGAGACCTTTCCCAATGCCGTCCGTTTGGATGTCCGCAAGGACCGGAGCGTGCTGGCTTTCAGTTGCGAGGCGGCCCGCAAGACGCTGGCCGGCGGCATGGGCGAGATAAACTGCGACGTGACGTGGCGCGATCCGCTGGAGGGGCCGGCGAAATATGAAGTGCTCCTCGACTGCGCCGCGCACCAGGGCGGCCTTTACGACGTCACCCTGCGGTGCCCGCAGCAGTTCCAGCTCGCGGCGGGCAGGAGGTACCACTGGGCCATCGTCCCGCCGAGGGGCGCGGCCCGCTCCGGGCAGCCCGCCGGGAAAAGCCGCTCGGCCGGGCACGACGCCTCGCCCGCGCCGGAAGGCACCGCCGTGGCGAGCGCGGACGGCCTGTTGACCCTCAAGGGCGTTCCCCTGGCCACGGAAGTGAAATTGATCGTCACCCCGGAGTGATTCCTGCCATGAGCCGAGCCGCTATCGTACTTCTGTTGCTGGCGGCGGCCAGCACCGCCCGGGGCGAGCTATTGAGCGAGCGTTGGGCCGGCAAGGACACTCCGGCCACCCATGCCGGCACGCTCGCGGTGACGGACGGCAAGACGCCGCGGCTGGTGTTCGACCTTTCCGCCCTGCCCAAGGGAGCCAAGGTCCATCGCGCGAGCCTGCTGTGCTTCACCCGGGGCGACCGGCAGCCCAAACAGCCGGCCGTGCTGCGAATGGCCCAGGAAGTAGATGCCGAAGGGGGAAAAAGGGGACAGTCCCCATTTGTGCGAAGCACCCTTCGGGCCGTTCCGGCAAATGGGGACTGTCCCCTTTTTCCCGCGGGCCGGCCCTTCGAGCTGGAGGGCCCCTGGTTTCGCTCGTTCGATGTGACGCAGGCCGTGGCGGCCTGGAGCAAGGATCCCGCCAGGAACCTGGGCTTCATCGTGGTCAGCTTCGATCAGTTGTTGCCGGCGAAGAGCTGCCTGGACGTGCTGTACGAGGGCCCGTCGCCGGGCAAGACACCGCCGCCGCAGATCCGCGGAGTGCGGGCCGTTCATCACGACGGCCAGACATTCATCCTCTGGCAGGAGCACCCGGCCTTCGTGCCCGCTCGGCAGGACGTGGTCTGGGTGGACGAGCTGTGCCTGACCGGCGACAAGTTGGCCGGCGGACCGGGAAAGACCGCCCGCGGCCTGGAGCGCACTGCGGCGGTGACGCTCAAGACCCTCCGCGGCCTGCAAGGGTTGAAGGGGCGGTGGCAGCCCAGCGGGTTTCAGGGCATCAAGCCGCTGGAGCGGGAGAAGGAGGTGCCGGCCGTGCGATATCGCATCTATCGGCACACGGAGCGGATCACCGCCGCCAACCTGCCGCAGGCCGAGCGGATCGCCGAGGTAGAGCCGCTTTCCAGCTACGACGACGGCATGGCCCAGATCGTCTACCAGGGCGAGTTCATCAACCAGCGCGAGCTGCCCGATTCAGTCGTCGCCACGTACTGCTATGCGGACAACCGGCAACTGCCGCCCGGCGAGTGCCTGTACGTACACACCTGCCGCGCAGGCGGCAGGTTCTACTACGCCGTGACCGACGCGCTGGCCGGCACGGAGAACGCCTGGCAGATGGGCGGCGAGAACAGCCTGGCGGAGGCGGTCGAGGAAGCGGTGGCCCCGCCCCGCCCGGTGTTGCAGTTCATCCAGGAGAACGCGCACCACAAGGGCGTGCCGGAGTACTGGTTCCGCTACTGGGCCGGGCCGCCCTACTACCACCTGCCCAGCCGGATGTTCCGCATCGCGGCCTCGGTGCCCCCCAAGTACCAGGCCCCCGGGCCGCTGGAATTGGAGTCCATCCACGACCCCTGGAACGTCCGCGAGAAGATCCTCGTGCCGCCGGAGGCCGCCATCCGGCTGCTCGCCGAGCCGATCCACGGCTACATGCCCGACCTGTGCTACAACGAGGGCGAAGGGACGCTGCGGGCCGCCGCACAGTCGAAGGTAGATTACTTCGCCGAGCGGTTCATGGCCAACCTGATCCAATGGGCGATCCAGCGGTGGGACGTGGACCGCACGAAGATCAGCGGCGGCATGATGCACTTCGGGCTCCGCCACCCGGAGATCTTCAGCGTGATGAGCTTCGGCACGTACACGGCGACCTACGATTACCGCTGGGCCCCCGGCTCGCAAAGCCTGCCGGGCCTGCTCGGACCCAAGGGCATCAAGACCGTCACCGGCGAGGACGCCTGGAGCGAGTTCTCCGCCGGCTGGTACGTCAACCGCCACCCGGACCGCGACATCCCCTTCCTCGTCTGCCAGTCGAACGTGGGCAAGGACGTGGGGCATACGAGCGAGTTCGGCTGGCAGGACGACCCGCGCGGCTGGGGCGAGCTGAACAAGGCGCGGGCCACGTATGTGGCCTCCTGGTCCACGGATTTCAGCCGCGAGTTTCACGAGGGCCTCCGCCGGGTGGACTGGAGCAAGACCCTGCCCGCCTTCTCACGCGGCTCGCTGGACAACAACCCCGGCAACGGCGATCCGGCCGACGGCGATTATTACGGCACCATCAACGGCTGGCTGCTATGGGGCAGCGACAGCGTCGATGAGCCCGGCCGCTGGGAAATGACCGTCTACGTCATCCCCTTCTGCATCCGCAACGACTGCACGGTGGACATCACACCGCGGCACTGCAAGCTGTTCAAGGCCAAGCCCGGCGAGAAATTCCGCTACACCAACGTCTCGCTGGCCGACGGCAAGACCGTCCAGGCGGATGAGCTGACGGCCGACCAGTGGGGATTGCTGACGATCCCCCAGGCCCGCGTCTCGAAGGGCAAGAACCGGATCCGCGTGGTCCGCGCGCCCCCGCAAGCGACGCCGCTTGAGTGAATTCATCGTAGGGCGGGACGAGGAACGAGTCCCACCACAGAATTGGTGGAACTCGTAGAGCCCGTCCCACCGTCCATCTTGTGCATGCCAAAGGACTTACGGCGCAATCCGAGGGTAGCTCCGCGGTAGGGGCGCAGGCGGGCACAAGGGGCACGGGGAGTCGCTTCAGGGGCGGCCGCTTGACGGCGGGGGGCAAGGCGCTCACGATGTTACCTAGGGGCACACGGCCGCTCCACGACGGGGTGCATGGCCAGTTGACACGGGCCACGGGAAAATGCGATCGCTTCGCGTCACCCGGGTGAAAAAAAGCGGCGCTGGGGACCGGAGGCCACGTCATGATTATGTCCGTACACCATAGGCGCGTTTCCGAACTGCTGAGCGTGGACTCCAACTGGCGCTTCAAAGTCCCTAGGTATCAGCGGGAGTACGTCTGGGGGCGCGATGAATGGGCTGACCTGTTCGACGACCTGTGCGAGAACCAGCCGGGTTACTTCCTTGGCTCGATAATCTACATCAACAGGAGCAAGGACGCGACGGAGATTCAGGAGCTAGAGGTCGTGGACGGTCAGCAGCGTCTGGCCACCCTATCTCTCCTATACGCCGCCATCCACGCATGCCTGGCTAGGCGCGCAACTGACGACGACGCCAAGTACGAGCTGCTCAACGTCCGCCACCGCCTCGTGTTCAAAGGGCCGAAGAAATCACTTCGGCTGGAGCCGTCCCACCAGGGGAACAATTATCGCGACTACTGCGCTGTTCTGCAGCAGGCTGGCATCCTTGCCGGAGTTGAGACGCCGCCCAA
>Ga0181527_1003054_pt1 | contig 15200 bp, 12 predicted proteins | sample PEATcosm2014_Bin_30_FD_119762 | JGI IMG/M metagenome (GOLD analysis project Ga0181527, IMG submission 119762) | Peatland microbial communities from MTU Mesocosm Facility, Houghton, MI, USA - PEATcosm2014_Bin06_60_metaG | ecosystem: Environmental > Terrestrial > Soil > Wetlands > Peat | place...
AGGGCTTTGTGCCGCCCGCGCCCGCGACGGCAGGTCAACGAAGGCACGAATCACCCGACACCACGCATTATTCGGTGGTCGATCGCGAAGGCACCGCTGTCGCCGTCACCACCACGCTCAACGACGGCTTCGGCTCGCACGTCGCCTCCGCCTCGCTCGGCTTCCTGCTCAACGATGAAATGGACGACTTCGCCGTGAAGCCCGGCGCCGCAAATATGTTTGGCCTGGTGCAGGGGCCGGCCAACGCCATCGCGCCCGGCAAGCGTCCTCTCAGTTCCATGACGCCCACCATCATTCTTGAAGACGGCAAGCTGCGCTACGTACTCGGCTCGCCCGGCGGCGGCCGCATCATCTCGACGGTGGGCAACATTTTTCTGTCGGCGGCCGAGGGCGGCCTCAACATCCAGGAAGCCGTGGACGCGCCCCGCTTTCATCACCAGTACCTGCCCGACATCCTGTATCTCGAGCCGGGATTCAGCGCCGATACCATCGCCGCGCTGCGCGCCATGGGCTACGCGATCACGCTCAGCCGCGGCCACTGGTCCGACGGGGAGTGCATCGCCATCGATCCCGCGACCGGCGAATTGCTCGGCGGCCAGGACCATCGCAACCACTACGGCAAAGCCGCCGGCTACTAGCGTCCCTCGCAATTTCCCCGCCGCATTTGTCCCGCGATAAGATGGTTGCGCAATGAACATGAATGATCCTCGCCGCCTTTTCACCGCGCTCACCCTTGCGCTCCTCGCTGCCACCCTCCCCGCGCAAAGCCACTGGGCCTTCCCCGGCCCCGACGGCAAACTTGTATACGGGCACACCGATAAGGGCGATCACATTCCCGACTTCTCTTACGCCGGTTACGAGGGCGGTGGCGTGGCCCTGCCCTCGGTCCCTACCACGGCCACCGTGCAGCCCATCGGCTCCGACGACACCACCGCCATTCAGAAGGCCATCGACCAGGTCTCCGCCCTCCCGCTGGTGAACGGCTTTCGCGGCGCGGTCGAGCTCGCGCCCGGCATCTTTCACTGCGCGCAAACTCTCACCATCAGCGCCTCCGGCGTGGTGTTGCGCGGCTCAGGCAACGGCAAAGACGGCACCACCATCGACATGACCGGCGCGCCGCATCTCGCAATTCACATCGCCGGCCAAATCGAGCGCAAATACAGCGGCCCTACCATTCCCATCACTGATCCCTACGTCCCCGTCGGCGCCATCACGATTCACGTCGCCGACGCCGGCAAACTCCATCCCGGCGACCTCATCCGCATCCGCAAGCCCGTCACGCCCGCCTGGATTCACTTCATAGGCATGGACGATCTCCAGCGTGCCGGCCGCGAGGAACATTGGATCGGCGCCGACCACCTCGACACCCTGCGCCGTATCGTCGCCATCGACGACAACACGCTCACCCTCGACGTTCCCCTCATGGACTCCTACGACTCGCAATTTTTCGATGGGGCCCAGGCCGAAGTGCATAAGGTCGAGCTGCCCGGCCAACTCTCCCACGTCGGCATCGAGAACCTGCGCATCGTCGCGCCCAAGCGCAGCATCGCTTTCGGCGATCCCGCCTTCGACGGCCTTGCCATCGATGACACCGCCGACAGTTGGGTGCGCTCCGTCGCGTTCGAAGAAACCACGGAAGGCGTGCGCATCAACAACGGTAGTTTGCGCATCACTTTTCTCGAGTGCGACGTCACGCAGCACGTCTCCGTCACCAGCGCCGCTAAGCCCACGCAGTTTGCCGTCAACGGCACGCAAATCCTCTTCGACCGATGCACCGGCTCCGGCGACGAAACCTTCTAAGTCGCCACCGAGGCGCGCGAACAGGGTCCGGTCGTTGTGCTCCATTGCCGCTTCCAGGGCAACGGCTCCATCGAACCCCACCAGCGCTGGTCCACCGGTCTCTTGGTCGATAACTGCGAGGTCTCCCACGGCAGCATCGCCTTCCAGAACCGTGGCGAAATGGGCTCGGGCCACGGCTGGACCATCGGCTGGGCCGTAGCATGGAACTCCTCAGCTCACGAGATCGCTATGAACAAGCCGCCTGGCACCGGCATCTGGTCCATCGGCAATCGCGGCGCTGAAACCAACCCGCCCTTCCCCGGCTTCGATGATCGCGGCCACGCGCGCCTGGCCTCAGCCATCATCGAGTCGCCCGGCAAGCCCGTCCAACCCCAGAGCCTCTATCTCGAGCAGCTCCGCGAGCGCCTCGGCGACCAGGCCGTGAAGAACATCGGTTACTGACAACGCCGCCGAACCCAAAATAAAAATACCCCGCCCAGATTTGTCTGGACGGGGTACGCTAACTCGCCGATCTGCTGACTCGCTAACTTGCTAACTCGCTGACTCGCTGACTCGCTGACTCGCTATCACGCGAGGTCGAAGCGATCCAGATTCATCACCTTCGTCCACGCCGCCGCAAAGTCCCTTACGAACTTCCTCTCGGCATCGCGGCTGGCGTAGACCTCGGCGAGCGCGCGCAGTTGCGAGTTCGAACCGAACACAAGATCGACCACTGTGCCGGTCCACTTGAGCTCGTCCGTCTTCCGGTCGCGCCCTTCCAGCACGCCTTCGGTCGCTGACTTTTGCCATTTCGTGCCCATATCCAGCAGATTCGCGAAGAAGTCATTGGTCAGCGTCTCCGGCCGTTTGGTGAAGACACCGTTTTTCGATCCGCCGAAGTTCGCGCCCAGCACGCGCAGGCCGCCGACGAGCGCCGTCATCTCGGGCGCGGTCAGCGTGAGCAGTTGCGCCTTGTCGAGCAGCAACTCGGCCTGGCATCCCTCGAAGCCCTTGCGCACGTAGTTGCGGAACCCGTCCGCCTTCGGCTCCAGCAATGCGAACGACTCCACATCGGTCTGCTTTTGCGTGGCGTCCATGCGCCCCGGCGCAAACGCAACCTTCACGTTGTAACCGGCGTTCGTCGCCGCTGCCTCCACGGCCGCTGAGCCGGCCAGCACAATCAGGTCGGCCAGCGAAATGCGCTTGCCACCTTTTTGGGCCGCGTTGAACTGCTTCTGGATGGCTTCCAGCTTGGCCAGCACCTTCTTCAGTTCCGCCGGCTGGTTCACCTCCCAGTCCTTCTGCGGAGCGAGGCGAATACGCGCGCCGTTGGCGCCGCCGCGCTTGTCGCTGCCGCGGAAGCTGGCTGCCGCTGCCCACGCTGTCGTCACCAGCTGGCCGATCGACAATCCCGACGCCAGCACCTTGGCCTTCAGCGCGGCAATGTCCTTGTCGCTCACCAGCTTGTGATTCACGGCGGGAACCGGATCCTGCCAGATCAACTCTTCCTTCGGCACCAGTGGACCCAGGTACCGCGCCCGCGGACCCATGTCGCGATGCGTCAGCTTGAACCACGCTCGCGCAAAGGCCTTCGCGAATTCCTTCGGATGCTCCAGGAAGCGCCGCGAAATCTTCTCGTAGGCCGGATCGAAGCGCAAGGAAAGATCGGTGGTCAGCATCGTCGGCGTGTGGCTCTTCTTCGGGTCGAAGGCATCCGGAATCAAGCCCGCGCCCGCCTTGCCCTTGGGCTTCCACTGGTGGCAGCCTGCCGGGCTCTTGGTCAGCTCCCATTCAAATCCAAAAAGATTCTCGAAAAAGTTGTTGCTCCACTGCGTTGGAGTTTTCGACCAGGTCACTTCGAGGCCTGAGCCGATCGTGTCTCCGCCCACGCCCGAGCCGAAGCTGCTCTTCCAGCCCAGTCCCTGCTCCTCAATGGATGCGGCCTCGGGCTCAGCGCCCACGTGGCTCGCCGGCGCTGCGCCGTGCGTCTTGCCAAAGCTATGTCCGCCGGCAATCAGCGCCACCGTCTCTTCATCGTTCATGGCCATGCGCGCAAAGGTCTCGCGAATGTCGCGCGCCGCGGCCACCGGGTCGGGATTGCCGTTGGGGCCTTCCGGGTTCACATAGATCAGGCCCATCTGCACAGCTGCCAGGGGATTCGCCAGCTCGCGATCGCCGCTGTAGCGCTGGTCGCCCAGCCACGTCGCCTCCGGACCCCAATCCACGTCGAGCTCCGGCTCCCAGATGTCCTCGCGCCCGCCGCCAAAGCCGAAGGTCTTGAAGCCCATCGACTCCAGCGCCACGTTCCCGGTCAGGACGATCAAATCCGCCCACGAAATCTTGCGTCCATACTTCTGCTTGATGGGCCAGATCAGGCGCCGCGCCTTATCCAGATTCACATTGTCCGGCCAGCTGTTCAATGGCGCAAAACGCTGCGCTCCGCGGCCCGCGCCGCCGCGTCCATCGTGGATCCGGTAGGTGCCGGCGGAGTGCCATGCCATGCGGACGAACAGCCCTCCGTAGTGCCCGAAGTCGGCGGGCCACCACTCCTGGGAATCCGTCATCAATGCGCGCAGATCCTTGATCACCGCATCGAGATCGAGGCTCTTGAATTCCTTGGCGTAGTCAAAAGTCTCGCCCATGGGGTTGGATAAAGACGAATGTTGATGCAGGATGGCCAGGTTCAGTTGGTTGGGCCACCAGTCCCCGTTGCCCTTGGCTCCTGCCGTGGTGTGCTGCAACATGCCGCCCGTAAACGGGCACTTCGATTCGTTCGACATATCGATCTCCTGTGGCCAAGTGCAATCGGCCAACCTCTCCAGTATAGGAGCGCCGCGCCAAGTTCATCGACCCGTCCGGCCGAGCCGACGCCGTCATGAAATCAAGCGCTCAAAAATCGGCTGTCAACATGGCCCGAGCGCTTTTGGCGCCCCGAATTCGCAACCCCGAAAACGGGATAGCCGCCTGACCCTCTCCACCTGAGACGGTGAACAGCCCTCGGCGCCGGGATATCACAGCCAACCCGCCGGGTTTCTGCTAAACTCCCCGCGTTTCCCGATTGGAGGAGCTCTATGACTTCAATGAAGGGGCCGCGCTTGGGAAAGCGTTCGTTGTTGCTGGGTATTCTGGCGGTATTGGCTTGCGTTTTGGCAGGCTCGCGGGCCAACGCACAAACCCAGGATCTCATCAATTCCGCTTACAAGGGCGACTTGCCCCATGTCCAGGTGCTGCTCGCCGCCGGGGCCGATGTGAACGGCGAGGGCGACCACGGCTGGACCCCGCTCTATGCGGCCTGCCTTGGCAACCACTTCGATGTGGTGCAGGTGCTGCTTGCCCATAACGTCGAGGTCGATGGCCACATGAAGAATGGATTTACCCCGCTGATGATGGCCTCGGAAGAAGGCGAACTCGATATCTTGCAGGCGCTGCTTGCCAAGGGAGCCAACGTCAATGCCAGGACCACCGAGGACGATGGCACGACGCCCCTGATCTTTGCTTCAGAAGAAGGCCACGCTGACGTGGTGCAGGTGCTGCTTGCCAAGGGAGCCAACGTCAACACGAAGAAGAAGGATGGCGGGACCGCGCTGATGATAGCCGCCTACAAAGGCCGCCTTGAGGTGGTGCAGGCGCTGCTCGCCAAGGGCGCCGAGGTCAATGTCCAGGATAAAAAAGGCTGGACTGCGCTGATGTATGGCACCGATTACGGGGACCCCGCTGTGGTGCAGGCGCTGCTCGCCAAGGGCGCGAATGTCAATGCCAGAATGACCGATGGCGGGACGGCGCTGATGGATGCCGCGAATAACTGCACCCTTGATGTGCTCCAGGCACTGCTCGACAGAGGGGCTGAGGTCAATGCCCGGACGAGCGATGGCGGGACCGCGCTAATGGATGCAGCCTACAAGGGCTGCCTTGAGGTGGTGCAGGCGCTGCTCGCCAAGGGAGCGAATGTCAATGCCAGAATGAGCGGCGGCGGGACGGCACTGATGGAGGCCGCGAAGAACGGCAACCTTGGTGCGGTCCAGGCCCTGCTCGCGAGGGGGGCAGATGTTAATCCTAGGACGAGCGACGGCTGGACCGCGCTCATGTTTGCCGCCGATCGCGGAGACCTCGCTTTGGTGCAGGCGCTGCTCGCCAAGGGGGCCAATGTCCACGCCAAAACGAAAGACGGCAAGACTGCGCTCGATTTGGCAACCGCAGGAAAATATGCCGATATCAAAGCCTTGTTGGAGCAGGCGGCCGCCAGACCATGACTGCCGGGCGCAGCACGCCGGAGACGCGGATGCTTTAGAGGAATAGGCTTTGAAGTTGGTAGCCGCGCGGAACGATGTAGCCGTTGCTCCTCAGTGCGGCAGATTGCTACAGCCGGCCGCCATCGAGGCCGGTTGCGCCGCCCGCACCGGCCTTCACTGCGCGCCCTTCTCCCGCAGCAGCTTTTCGACATCCGTCCTTCCGTTGCTGACCGCCAGCATCAGCGCCGTATGGTCGGATTTGTCTTTCGCTTCGATGTTGGCGCCTTTATCGAGTAGCAGATTCACAGCCTCGATCTGCCCGTTCTTAGCCGCCCAAAGCAATGGCGTCATGCCATTCTTGTCCCTGGCCTCGATGTTCGCGCCCTTTTCCAGCAGGACTCTCACAACATCAATCTGCTTATCCTGAGCCGCTGTGAGCAGCGGCGTGCTTCCGTCGCTTCTGGCTTCAATGTTGGCGCCCTTCTCTAGCAGCAGCTTCACCACCTCGACACTTCCATACTCGGCCGCCGTGAACAACGGCGTGTCGCCCCATCTGTCCCGGGCCTTGACGCTGGCGCCTTTATCCAGCAGCAGCTTTGCCATGTCGGCATGACTGCCCCAGGCCGCCCAATGCAGTGGCGTCATACCATATTTTCCCTTGGCCGCAGTGTTGGCGCCTTTCGCCAACAGCAGTTGAACGACCTCGGTGTGGCCGTTGATGGCTGCAGCGATCAGCGGAGTGTCATCGAAGTTGATCTTGTCCCTGGCCTCGATGTTGGCGCCCTTCAGTAGCAGTTGCTGCACTGCTGCCGTGTCGCCATGGCTGGCGGCTGCGATCAGTTGGTCATTCAGGCTGCCGGGTGCCGCTTGGCCTGCCGCCAGATGGCTCAACAACAAAATGGCCGGAAGGATGATTGAACCAAGGACTTTCTTCATCGCTGTCTCCTCACCCGCACCGGAGGAAAGAGCAGAGATTTTCCCTTTCCGCCGCACCACGAAACTGGCCTAAGCTGATAGCCGGCAGCTAGAAGCCGAGGGCTAAAAGCTAGAAGCTGCTCTTCTCGCTCCCTTGCTCCCTTGCTCCCTTGCTCCCTTGTTCCCTGCTTTCGCAAAGAACGCCTCCACATCCGTGATCGTCTGCGTCACGCGATAGGGCGGCAGCGATTGCAGAAAAACCTGCCCGTAGCGCTGCGTGCGCACGCGCGGGTCCAGCAGCACCAGTACGCCGCGATCTTCAAGCGAGCGGATCAGCCGCCCGAAGCCCTGTTTGAGCGTGAGCACGGCCTCGGGAACCTGGTAGTCGAAGAAAGGCTTCCCGCCCGACTCCTCGATGGCCTTCATGCGCGCCTGCACCACGGGATCGCTGGGCACGGCGAAGGGCAGCCGGTCGATGATGACGCAGCTCAACGCCTCGCCCTGCACGTCAACCCCTTGCCAGAAGCTGGCCGTGCCGAAGAGTACGGCGTTAGGAGTTACACGAAACTCCTCCAAAAGGGCTTTGCGCGGAGCGCTGCCGTGCAAGAGAATCGGAAAGTCGAGCACCGGCAGCAGCCTTTCGTAGAGCACGCGCATTTGCGCGTAACTGGTGAAGAGGCAGAAGGCCCTGCCGCGCGTGATGCGTAGAATGCGCTCGATAGTCAGGGCCGCGGCTTCGGGGAACTCTGCGGCGCGGGGATCGGGCATCTGCGGCGGCAAATAAAGCAGCGCCTGCTTTTCGTAGCGGAAGTGTGAGGGCACCACGAGCTCGCGCGCCCCCTGGCTGCGATCGCCCAGGCCCAGCCGCTTGCGCAGATGCTCGAAGTTGCCCTGCACCGTGAGCGTAGCCGAAGTGAGCACAGCCGTGGGCAACTGGTCCCACACCAGATTGTGCAGAATCTCGGAGACATCGATGGGCGTGGCCTGCATGAATGTGGTCCGCGTCCCGCCACTGCGTGCGGCACCACTACGTGGGGCAGACCTTCGGACCAGATCCGAGTTGGCTTCGAAGCTGCCGCCCCGCCGCTCCAGCCAGAACACCATGTTGGCGGCCTTCGATTCCAGCATGTATTCGAGGTCGGCGCGCAACGCGGCGGCGCGAGCCTCGAGGCCGGGAGCTTCGTCCGTGTCACTGAGCCGCTCGAACTCCGCTTCCAGCAGCTTGAGCGTGGTGCTGACCCCGACATAAAGGTCGCCGGAGGATTCGAGGAACTCCTCGCGATTGCTGAAGGGATGGCGGCCGTCGCCCTCGTGCGGCAGCGCGGCAAAGAAGAGCCGCGCCCGCTCCCGCAGTTGCTGCGTGAGCAAGTGAACCTGCGTAGAGCCTTCCTTGCCGCGCACGAGCACATCGGCATCGCGCGCAAAGTCCTCGAAGCGCACGTTCGAAAGCGAGCGCCCGAAGTAGTTCGACGCCACCTCTTCGAGCTCGTGCGCCTCGTCGAAGATCACGGCTGCGGCCTCCGGCAGAATGCCCGCGTCCGGCGCGGCCGACGCCATCTCGCGCACCGCGGCATCGGCGAAGAAGAGATGATGGTTCACGATGATCAGGTCCGACTCCGTGGCGCGGCGTCGCATCTCGGTGATGAAGCAGCGGCGGTAGTCGGGACATGTGCTGCCCAGGCAGGCCTCTGACCGCGCGTCGAGCTTGTGCCATAGGGCGCTCGACTCGGGCAGCCCGGACAGCTCGGCGCGGTCGCCGGTTTCAGTGGTGCGCTCCCATTCGGCAATTTGCTGGTACTCGTCCACCTCGGCCAATCCCGACAAAACGGGCTGGTCGCGCAAGGCGTAGAGCTTGCGGCGGCAGAGATAGTTGGCGCGGCCTTTCATGTAGCACACGCGCAGCTCGCCCAGCAGCGCCTCGAGAAACGGCACGTCGCGGAAGAAGAGCTGGTCCTGCAGCGCCTTCGTTCCCGTGGAAACAATCACGCGTTGCCCGGTGCGCAGAGCTGGCAGCAGGTAGGCCAGGGTTTTGCCGGTGCCCGTGCCGGCTTCCACAATCAAATGCCGCCGCTCGGCCAGGGCGCGCTCCACAGCCTTGGCCATCTCGTACTGCCCCTGCCGGTACTCGTAGGGCAGCGGCGAGTTGGCCAGAATGCCGCCCGGCGAGAAGAACTCGTGAAGCGTGGGCAGGGCGCGGGTTGGAGCGTCGGAGGAGGGCATTTGGGCCGGGTGTTCTCTCCATCATAGAGACAGGGACTAGGGGACTGCGGGACTAAGGGACTGAGGGATTGAGGGGCTAAGGGACTACGGGACTGCGGGACTGCGGCCTGAGAGTGCTACGCGAAGAAGCCGCTCAGCCCAGGTCGGGGTCTTTGCCTTCGGCTGCGGAGTGGTATTCATCGCCGGGCAACACCTGGCTGTGGCGGGAGTCGAGCCACTGGCCGATGAGCAGCGTCGCATCGGGATCCGTGTTGACCTCCAGGTCGTCGCTTTGCCCCGCTTTCAGCAGTTTCTTGCGCACCTCGGCGGCACGTTGCGCGCTCGCGGCGCGTTCGTTCGCCAGCGCATACGTATTGATGGCGTGCAGCCCCACGGCCGCAGGGTGAACGTGCATGGCACCCTCCAATCTGAGAAAGGGCAATTCGGAAGCCGAAATCATGAATCAAATATTGGAAAATATTAAACTTACGCACAACCAATCTGGCCAACATCCCTCCGAATGTTTGACTTTGCAAAGTGGACTAAGCATACTTAGTCCATGGCGTACACCGTCCATCAGGCGAAAACCAACTTCTCCCGCATCCTCAAGGAAGTTGAGGCGGGGCAGGAAGTTGTGGTGATGCGCGGCAAAAAGCCGGTTGCGAAGATTGTGGCGATTGACACCGAATCCACACGCAAAGCGCTGGCAGGGGCGTATGCCCGCGATGTTCATTGGGACGACGACGCCTTCGATCCGCTGACAGATGAAGAACTCGTCCAGATGGGGCTGGGATACTTGCTGGATGCCCCGCTCGTTCCGCCGCCGGGCACGACGAACCGCGAATGATTTACCTGCTCGATACGCACACCTTGATCTGGTTTCTCCGCAGCCCTCAGGCGCTGCCGGCGCGAGTGCGCGGCCTGATTGAAGATGAGGCGACGACATTGGTAGTTTCGCTCGCGACGCCGTGGGAGATGTCGATTAAGACCTCAATCGGCAAGCTCGATGCGGAAGATATTCTCGCGGATTTCGAATCGATCGTAGCGCGTGCACGCTTCAATGTTCTGGTCCCGACCGTCGCACAGGTGATTGCGAGCGGCCGTTTGCCCTGGTTTCATCGCGATCCGTTCGATCGCCTTCTTGTGGCCCAGGCAATGGAACTCGGCTGGAGCCTGCTGAGCAAAGACGTCGTTTTTGATGCCTACGGCGTGCGGCGTATTTGGAGCTGAAACCGTCGGCGAGAATAGAAGTGGACCTGTACTTTTTCCCGGGGCCGAAAGGGAGTTCGATTGCCCACATATCGCAGATCGGTTGTGCCCGCGCGCGCGGGAGCCGCACAGTTACCCTTGGTGGCCATTGTGGGCCGGCCCAACGTGGGCAAAAGCACGCTCTTCAACCGCCTCACCGGCAGCCGGCGCTCCATTGTGGGCGACGAACCCGGCATCACGCGCGATCGCATTTACGGCGAGTACGAATGGGCGGGGCGGAACTACCGGGTCGTGGACATGGGCGGCATTGTGCCCGACGATCCGGAACTCATCGCAACAGAAATATTCGTGCAGGCCAAGGTGGCGCTCGAAGAAGCCGACGCGCTGGTCATGGTGGTGGACGTGCGCACCGAACTCGCGCGGCCCGACTACGACCTGGCGCGCCTGCTTCAGCGCGGAGGCAAGCCCCTGTTTCTCGCGGTCAACAAGGTGGAGACCGATGCGCTCGCCAACGAAGCGGAGAATCTTCGCCGCCTCGGCATCAGCCACGTGTTTCCGGTTAGTTCGGAACACGGGCAGGGCGTTGGCGAACTGCTGGACGCGATTGCGGAGGCGATTCCGGAGCCAGAAGTCAAGGAGGGCGCTGAGCAGGCGGCAGACGAGGTCGAAGAGGCGATCGAAGACGAGATTGAAGAAGGCGGACCTCTCGTTCCTGGTACAAAGCCGGTCCAAAACCAGAAGAAAATCCGCACTCACGGCGAATTTGAGCAGCGCGAAACGTCGGTGGCCATCATCGGGCGGCCGAATGTCGGCAAATCGACGCTGCTCAACGCGCTCACCGGGACCTCGCGCGCCATCGTGTCGCCCATCGCCGGCACCACGCGCGACGCGGTCGATGAAGTCGTTGAGTTCGAAGGCAACGCGCTGCGCTTTGTCGATACCGCAGGAATCCGCCGCAAGGGCAAGACGAAATTGATGGCGGAAAAGATGAGCGTGGTCATGGCGCGACGCCATCTTGAGGCCGCGGACGTAGCGCTGCTGATCATCGACGCGACCGAGGGCGTAAGTGCGAGCGACGCCACCATCGGAGGCTACGCGCACGAGAGCGGGCGCAGTGTGATCATCGTCGTGAACAAGTGGGATTTGGTCACAACGAATCGCACGGATGGCAAGCCGCCTGCCGATCGCGACGTCTTCGAAAAGCAGGTGCGCAAGGCGCTCAAGTATCTCGACTACGCGCCGGTGATTTTTCTTTCGGCACTCGAAGCCATAGGTCCAGAGCGCAAAGGCATGGCGCGCGTGCTGCACGAGGTAGTCTCCGTAGCCCAGGAGCGGCGCAAACGCGTGTCGACAGGACAGATGAATCGATTTCTAGAAAAGATCGATTTTCAGCGCGCCCCCGTGCCCATGGCGAAGCGCATTCGCATCTTTTATATGACGCAGGCAGCCGTGGCTCCGCCCACGTTTGTGCTCTTCACCGATCGCGACATCAAGCTGCACTTCGCCTTCGAGCGGTTCCTCGAAAACCAGGTCCGCGAAGCCTTCGGATTCAAGGGCACGCCCATCTGGTTCAAGGTCCGGGCGCGGGGCGCAGAGAAGCGCGGCTAGCGCGCAATTCTCAAGGGTCCCCGAAAGCCGTACCGCCGGTCTCCTGACCGGGGTCCCCAAGAAACGGTCTTCGTTTCTTGGGGTGGCTGACCGGCTGTACTGAGGGCCTCCTGGCCCTCAGAGACCTCGCCTAACCTCGAATTCCGAGTAGTCCGCCCATTTGCTTCCACTGGCTCAGGACGTCGTTGCATCACTGCTGCACAGCTCCCGGTTGGCCTGACGACGAATCGCCGTTTGCTTGCGTGAGACGCCGGACGTGCACGCTGGCCTCAGTCTCCGGAACCGTGCCGTCGTTGGCCTGAACCTCCGTCGGCCGTCCCTGGATGAGAATGCGCTGCGTGGCTTTGCCGCGCGCGGGAACCAGAACGCGCTGCGTCACGGACGTGTCGGGGTTGCGCACCGTGACGGGAATTTCGGCGGAGGCATAGCCGGAGTTTGCAAGGTCGACGGTCACGATCCAGCCGTTGGCCTCAGGCTCCATGCCGGAATTGGACGAGTTCGGCGTGCGCGCTGCCGTCTCCGCAGTAGTAAAAAAGACGTTGTCGATCGCGATGTCCGGCAGTCCCTTGTCGGCATCGACCCAATCGGCAAAGAACCAGGACAGATCGCGGCGCAGGCCCGCCTGCTCAAGCAATTTCTCGAACGAGCCGGAGCCTGAATCCGGGCCCAGACCGCGCGCGGCATCCTGCGCAGGATCATACGCGCGCAAAGCCGCGGAGAGCGCGGGATCGCCGACCAGGTCGCGCAGCATCCAGAAAACGTAAGTCGCCTTGGTGCGGTAGTAGACCGGCGAGATGGCCTGAGCCAGCGGCTGGCCCGAGCTTTCTCCGGGACTCGGGGGCTCGATTAACGCCAGCGCGCTGCGGCCGGACTCGATGGCTTCGAGCGCCTTTTCGCGGCCCAACGTTTTCTCCAGCCACAAGGTTCCCATGAAGTGCGCCACGCCCTCGCTGAGCCATGCGCGCGGCGACGACATCCACGCGTGCGTGAGCGCGTGAGCCATTACCCCGGTGAGTTCAGCGGGCGTAGCACGTTGAACAACGGTCACGAGCAGCGGCCCGGTTTCAAAAGGCGCGTCCTCGGGATCGGGAAGATCGAGAATGGCGAGTTGCGAGCGCGGCGCCTGGCCGAGCCAACCTTGCAGAAATGGCGTGACGCTGGAAGCTGCGGAAGCCCACTCTTCCACGGCCGCATCGTCAGCAGGCAGCGTCCAAATTGTGGTGTTCGTAGCATGGTGTTCGGTGCGGACGGCCACAAAAAGGCTGGGAGCCTCGAAGCCGAGTGTCGCGCTCGAGAGCGTGGCCGTTGCCACGCCGGAGATTTCGTCGCTTCCGTTCTGCGGCTCCGTCACCGTGAGCGGCACGGAGTGGCCGTTGATCAGAGCGACTGTGGGCGTGTGGCCGTGAGGAAACTCCACGGTAAGGTGCAGGAAGAAATGCGCGCCGGCCATGCGCAGCTTGTGCTCGCCCATCTCGTCAAAAACCCGCGCGCCGTCGCCGAGAATCACGGGCGGTGCGGAGGCGGGGTACCATACCACGTTGCCGAAGCCGCGCAGGCCAGTGAAGTCGGTGTCGATCGTGTCCCAATCGGAATGCAGCGCCACGTCCTGCGGAGTGCCGATGGCAAGAAGGCGCTGCGCCGATTGCGGAATGGCGCCGGAGTAGGTGACGTCGAGCTGCAAGGTCGCGCCGGGCGCAAGCGGGGTTGCGAGTTTGACGGCGGCCTCGTGAAGCTGGCCGGTGTGATCGGTGTCGGAGTTGAGCGTAGCGATGGTGTACAAGGCGTCACGCGCGGCGACGCGAATGCGCTCCCAGCGCAGCGAAGAAGAAATCTGGAGCGGGACATGGGCCAGCGGAGATTTGCCGTCGTTGCGCACGGTGATGAGGGCGCGCACCGCCATCTCGTGTTCCGAGGTGCGCAGATGCACATCCATATTGAATTCGGTGAAGGTGAGGGCCTCGCGCTCGGCGTCGCTGGCGGTTGGCGCCTCGACAGACTGCCCGCTGGGGGTCGGCCGTTGCGCGCCCGGACCGACGGTGGTCGTAGTCTGGCCGTTTTCGTCGGTCGAGCGCGAGAAGATGACCTGGCCGTGATGCGGCTCGTCTTGTTGCGGCTGATTTTGCGGAGCCGCGGGAGTGGTTTGCGGCACGGCGGGGAGCACGGCAGCGCAGAGCACGCCCACGAAAACAAGCTGCGTGGCGCGCGTGGCGCTGATGCAATCGATCTTCATGACCCGAGGCCTTTCGTAATACCACTGCGTGCAGCACCACTGCGTGCGGCAGCACTGCGTGCAGCAGCCTTTTGGACGAGGGCGTTGGGTGAATGGGCAGCACGCCGCTGGCGGGCAGCCTCGTAAAGCACAACCGCTCCGGCCGCGGAAACGTTGAGCGAACTGACGCCGCCGGCCATGGGAATGCGCAACAGGTGATCGCAGGTGCGGCGCACCAGGTCGTGAAGCCCCGCGCCCTCGCGGCCCAGCACGATAACAAGATTGCCGGTAAGGTCAAATCGGTCGTAGTCGCTTTCGCCGCGCTCGTCCAAACCGACGACCCACAGGTTCTGGCCTTTGAGTTCTTCGAGCGCGCGAACCAGGTTGACGACGCGGGCAATGCGAAGATGCTCCGCCGCGCCGGCACTGGCCTTTACGGCAGCAGCGCCCAACGGCGCGGAGCGGCGCTCGGTAAGAACCACGCCGTCAACCCCGGCGCCATCGGCCACGCGCAGCAACGCGCCCAGATTTTGCGGGTCTTCCACTCCGTCGAGAGCCAGCACGAGACGCGATGCGGCCGGCTTGCCGGCAGCCGGCACGAAGAGATCCTCGAGCGCAAGAAACTCCTGCGGGTGCACCAGCGCGACCACGCCCTGATGCGCCAGGGTCTTCGCGGCAACCGTAAGCTGTTCGCGCGGTTGCTCGAGAACGCGGACGCGAGCCTGGCGGCACTGGGCAACCAGCCGTTCAAGGCGCGCGTCGTGCCGCTCGCGCGCCACCAGAACGTGGTCAAAGCGCCGCTTCCCGGCTTTCAGAGCCTCCTCCACCGGGTGCAATCCGTAGAGAACTTCCATGAAGTTAGTTTACGGCCCAAGACACAAAGGGCGCCGCCGTGGCAGCGCCCTGAGGATGGAAAGTTGCTGTCGGCTTTCTAAGAACCTGTTTAAAAACTACGCATGCCTTCGCAAGAACAGATGAGCGGAGGCAACGTAGATCATGGTTTCGGCTGTGGTGTGAAGCAGTTCGTAGTCCTTGGACAAGCGGCGTGACCA
>Ga0181527_1003055_pt1 | contig 15198 bp, 15 predicted proteins | sample PEATcosm2014_Bin_30_FD_119762 | JGI IMG/M metagenome (GOLD analysis project Ga0181527, IMG submission 119762) | Peatland microbial communities from MTU Mesocosm Facility, Houghton, MI, USA - PEATcosm2014_Bin06_60_metaG | ecosystem: Environmental > Terrestrial > Soil > Wetlands > Peat | place...
CCCACCGCCAGGCCCGCGATCAGCACGCCTTCGATCAACTGGTGGGGATCGTTTTCCATCAGCACGCGGTCTTTGCAGGTGGCCGGTTCGCTCTCATCGGCGTTCACCACGATGTATTTCGGCTTGGGCGAGGTGCGCGGCACAAAGCTCCACTTCATCCCCGCCGGGAAGCCCGCCCCGCCGCGCCCGCGCAGGTTCGAAATCTTGACTTCCTCGATAATCTCCTCCGGCTTCATCCCCGCGGCCTTCAGAAACCCCTGGTAGCCGTCCGTGGCCAGATACGTCGCCAGGGATGCCGAGTCCGGCAAACCGAAGCGGCGCGTAAGCACCCTGGTCTCGAGCGGGCTGGGTTCGTTGTACAGCATCCTTTAGGGCTTCTTCCTCAGGTCGTCCAGAAGCTGGTCCAGCTTCTCGGGTGTCACGAAGTGGTGAAAATCGTAGTTCACCTGGATGGCCGGCGCCCACGAGCACGCCCCTATGCATTCCACTTCTTCGATGGAAATCTGCCCGTCCCCGGTCACCTCCTTGTGCCCAATGCCGAGCTTCTGGCAGGCGTGTTCCCACAGCTTGTCGCCGTCGCGGAGCAGGCAACTGATATTGGTGCAGATCTGCACGTGGTACTTCCCCAGCGGCTGGCGGTGCAGCATGGAGTAATACGAAAGCACCTCGTTGACCTGGAGCGCAGTCACGCCCAGGCGCTTGGCCACCTCGTCGATCAACTCCTCGGAGACGTGGCCCACCTCATCCTGCGCGTAGAGCAGCATCGGAACCATGGCCGCGCGCTGCCGCCCCTCGGGATAGCTCTGCAGGAGCTTCGCAATTCTGGCTTCGAGTTGTGGAGAAAAGGTCATCAGCGGTCTGTGTCACCCAGTACAAAATCCATGCTGCCGATGGCTGCAATCACGTTCGCGATGAGAGTGCCTTCCACCATTTTAGGCACGGCTTCGAGGTTGCCAAAACTGGGCGTCCGCATGTGCACGCGGTAGGGCTTGGCCCCGCCGTCGCTCACCACGTAGAAGCCCAGCTCCCCGCGCGGCGATTCAATTACCTGGTAGACTTCTCCCTCCGGCACGCGGAAGCCCTCGGTCACGATCTTGAAGTGGTAAATGAGCGCCTCCATCTGAGTCTTCATCTTTTCGCGATCGGGCAGCACCACGTGCGGGTCGTCGGCCTTCCACGGCCCCGCGGGCATGCCGTCCATGGCCTGGCGGACGATGCGCACGCTCTGCCGCATCTCTTCCATGCGCACCAGGTAGCGGGCGTAGACGTCGCTCTCGGTGCGGGTGGGCACTTCGAAAGCGAACTGCTCGTAGCTCGAATAGGGCTCGTCCTTGCGCGCGTCGGTTTTCAAGCCCGCGGCCCGCAGCATGGGCCCGGTGACGCCCAGATCCAGCATGTCTTCGAGCGTCATGACGCCGATCCCGCGGGTCCGCCCGATCCAGATGCGGTTGGAGGTCAGCAGGTCTTCATACTCGTCGATACGGCTGGGGAAAACGTCGATGAATTTCTTCACCCGCTCGTGCCAGCCGCGCGGCGGCTCGAGCGCCAGCCCGCCAATACGGAAATAGCTGGTCATCATCCGCTGCCCGGAGAACATCTCGAAGATGCGCAGAATATCTTCGCGCTCGCGGAAACAGTAGAGGAACACACTCATGGCGCCGATATCCAGCGCGTGCGTTCCCAGCCACACCAAGTGGCTGTTCAGCCGCGTGAGTTCGGTGAGCATCACGCGCATCCACTGCGCCCGCGGCGGAATCTCGAGCCCCAGCAACTTCTCCACCGCCAGACAGTACCCCAGGTTCATGGAGAGCGGCGCCAGGTAGTCCACGCGGTCCGTCAGCGTGACCCCCTGCTGGTAGGTCTTGACCTCGAACTCTTTCTCGATGCCGGTGTGCAGGTAGCCGATATCCAACTGGCAGTTGACGATGTTTTCGCCGTCCAGATCCAGCACCAGCCGCAGCACGCCGTGCGTCGAGGGGTGCTGCGGCCCCATGTTGAGGACCATGCGGCGGGGGCCGAATTGCGGCGGGGGCGTTTCCGGCGCGCTCATGGTCTAGACCCTCGTCCCGGCGACCGGGTAGTCTTTGCGCAGCGGGTGGCCTTGCCAATCGTCGGGCAACAGGATGCGCCGCAAATCGGGATGGTTCACGAACTGGATCCCGAACAGGTCGAATACCTCGCGCTCGTACCAGTTCGCCGAGCGCCACACCGAAGTGACCGATTCGATAACCGGGTCTTCGCCCCGCACGCGGCACTTCAGGCGCAGCCGTTGGCAAGGCTCGACGGAGTGCAGGTGGTACACCACTTCGAACCGCGGTTCCGCCGGATAGCGGTCCACCGCCGTCACGGTGCTGAGACGAACGAACTTCCGATCGTACTTGAGGAATCCGCAGACACTCACGATCTTGGCCGGAGGCGTTTCGAGCGTCAACTCCTTCCGGTCGTAGTTCCCGCCCGTCACCGCGTCGGCGTCAAACGCCTCCACGGCCGCGGCCACGGGATGCTCTCGCAAATTGTCGGGTAGCATTTCGAATCGTTACAGCTTCCGCCGGGAGCGGTCCGGCTCGGCCCAATCCAGCGCGCCCTTTTTCCAGATGTAGAAAAACCCGGAAAGAGTCATAATTACAAACACGAGCATCTCGACGAACGCGAACATCTTCAGCTCGCGATAAACCACGACCCAGGGATACAGGAAGATTGCTTCGATATCGAATAGAATGAACAGCATCGCCACCAGGTAGAATTTTACGCTGAAGCGGTGCCGCGCGTCGCCCGTCGGCGTGATGCCCGATTCGTACGGCGTGTCCTTGATCTTGTTGCGTACGCGCTTTCCCAGCGCGTACGAGGCAGTCAGCAACCCCGCCGCCAGAGCCATCGCCACCAGGGCCTGCATCAGGACCGGGAGATACAAATCCGTGTACGACGTGGGCATCAGATTTGACTATAATTGGTGAAAAAGAGGGGTGTCAACCAAGCACGCCCATCGACATCTCTCCGCCCCGCCGGCGGCGGGTAGGGGCCGGGCAACTTGTCCGTGCGAAGCCGGATGCCCGGCCCTCCTCACCCGGCCCCTACTGGAACTACACGAAGGCCCGGATGGCCGACACTTCGCTATCATGCACGTCGAACACCGTGTAGAGCTTCGTGATTTGCAGCAGGTCCTTCACCCGCTTGGTGAGGTTGAGCAGCTTCAACTGCCCGCCCCCGTTGGTCACCGTGGTGAAGGCCGACACCAACTCGCCGATTCCCGAGCTGTCGATGTAAGATACCTCTCCCAGGTTGAGCAGGATCTTCTTCTGGCCCTTGCCCACCATTTCGCGCAAGCTGTCGCGCAGGGCGCTCGAGCCCTCACCCAGGGTGATCCGCCCCGCCACATCCACCACGCTTACGTCGCCGATTTGCCGAGTAGTCAACTTTACGCTCACTGAATATTCCTCCAGGCTGAAAGCTTTCGATTCTACTGAGATGCCATGTACTTGACCAAAGTTACCTCGGTGCCCACGGGCTCCAGGCGCCGGATTTGAAACTCATCCATAAACGAGCGGATGAGAAAAATGCCGCGTCCCGAAGCGCGCATCAGGTTCTCCTGCAACCGCGGGTCGGGGAGGTGCGAAAAATCGAACCCGTCGCCCTGGTCCGCGATGCGCACCGTGAACCGCTCGGTGCCGCTCGCCACCGAGAACCGCACCTTCTTGTTCGCGTTATACCGGTTGCCGTGAGCCACCGCGTTCACCATCGATTCCCGCACGGCCATTCCGATCTTCATCACGTCGTCTTCGTCGAAACCCGCCCGTTGAGCGACGCCCATCGCCAGTTCCTCGGCGCGATCCACGCTCTCCAAGGTGGAATCCAGAAACCGTTCTACAGTCTCCGGTATCTGGCGCGCGTCTTCCCGCATACACAGAACGGCCAGAATGCGTGGCCAAAGCGAATCGTCAGAATAAATTACCGGCGTTGCAAAAGTCAAGAAGCGTCCCGGGCGCACAGCCGCTTCGGAAGTTCTGCGAAGCAGAAGGCGCCACCGTGGAGCGGACTTGAGTCGTGGGTGAGGCATGGCTCTCCCGCACTGGCGCCGTCCAGAGCCAAACCGATGAAACCGCTGTTTTCGAAGGCCCTGCCGCGCTGGGCTTGGTGTAACGCAGCCGTCGGAGCCAGCCGCGCCGGCTCCCGGTCCATACGCTCTACGGCGGCTATCTGCTCCGAGTGGCATTCAAGTCTGCTTTCGCACGGCGGTTGGGGCGAGGTCGAGCGCCAGCCCAGCGGCTATGTTCCCGCGGAAGGTGCGATTTCGATCAGTGTCGAAGTCTGTTCGGGAGTAGAGCGGGCGTCTTCGTGGCAATTCCACGAGCAAGAATCCAGCGGGTGCCAGAGCATCTTTCGCCGGATGGAACGCATCTGCGGCCCTCCATAAAGTTCGGCGAAGGTGTGTTCCCGCAGGTTGCCCAGCATATGCTTGGAACACACCCAGAAATCGCCCTGCCACGAGAAATAGGCCTGATACCAGGGCAGCATGCAATGCGGATTGGCTTCCCGGCGGCTGCCGTCGGTGAGGCAAGTCTTCCCCAACGCCGCCGGACTTCGCTCCGGCACCGGGTCCGGGAGCAGCAGATCGATGCCCCGCAACGCCGCCTCTTGGCGGGCCTCCCGCGCGACGGAGTTGAAAATCTCCAGGTAGGTTCTCTCCTCCTCGCAGGAGTTCTCTTCATCCGCGTAGGCCAGCAGGTGCCGGACGTCGAGGCTGCGGGCTTCGTGATCCGCCGCGAAATGGACCATGTCCGGCAACTCGCGGATGTTGCTCAGCATGCAGGTGAAGTTGATTCGCGTCTCCGGATAGCGGCTGGACGCCTGCCGCTTCATCTCCGCCAGAAGCTGCAGTTTCTCTAGCAGGCGGTCCCACTTACCCCCTCGGCGGATGGCCTCATAGGTCGGCGCGGTGGCTCCGTCAATGGAGAAGATGATCTCCGACAACCGTGTTTCGATGCATGCCTGCACCACCTCCCGAGTGAGCAACAGCCCGTTCGTGCAGAACGAGGTGAACGGAACCCGGTACTCGCCAGCGGCTCGCACAAACTCGGCGAAATGCTTGTTTGTCAGCGGTTCGGTTGCGCAGCTCAGATACAGGAAGCGGGTTTTCGAGAAGAGCTGTTCGGCAATCCTCCGGAAAAGTGGCAGGTCCATTTCCTCTTTCGTCCGGTGGTAATCGGAGGAGTAATAGCACATCTTGCAACGGAGGTTGCACAGGTTGATCGTATCCATCCGGACGGCGAAATGACGGAATCCCAGATGGCGCATCGCCGCGAAGCCGAGCGCTTTCACTTTGCGACTTTCGACGCGACGATAGATCCGCACTAGACTTTCCGGACTCAGCATCGGCTGGTTCCCCGCCTTTCTTCGAGAATCGACCCCCTCCGGACGATCCGGATGCCTGGAATCTTCATTATAGGTCGGAGAGCGGTCACTTGTCGGGCAGCCGGCGCAACTCCGATTCCACCCCGCCTCTGTCACGATTACCTCGAATTTGCATCTCTTATGGTATGGAAGCCATCATGGAAGTCCGCATTCAACATCTCGGTGACGTCCGGTTCGAAGCCAGCGCGCGGGGTCATCGCGTGGTGTGCGACCAGCCGCCCGATCACGGCGGATCGGACAGCGGCATGACGCCGCCGGAGTATCTGCTGGTCTCGCTGGGGACCTGCGCGGGGTTCTACGCCGCGCAGTATCTGAAGACCAGATCTCTGCCGGCCCAGGGTCTGGAAGTCAAGGTGGCCGCGGAGAAAGCCGCGCACCCGGCGCGGCTGGCGCGCTTTCGGATTGAGGTGACCGTGCCGGCCCTGGATCCTCGCCACGAAGAAGGCATCGTGCGGGCGGTAAAGGCGTGCCTGATCCACCACACCCTCCTGAATGCGCCCGAGATCGAAACCGTGGTGAATGGCGCCGCGGAAGCCCACGCCGGCTGAGGGCTGCCGCGCGGGCTGCGCCCCGAGGCACGTTACAATCGGGGGGTGGACCAGCAAGGCGAGACCGAACTTGCGCGCGCGCTCCTGGCCGGCGAGCCGGAAGCCTTCGAGAGATTCGTCGGCCATTTCCGATCCAAGGTGTTCCACTACAGTTGGCTCATGTGCGGCCGGCCGGAGGACGCCGAAGAGGTCGCGCAGGAAACGCTGCTCAAAGTCTTCGAGAATCTCGGCCAGCTTCGGGAGCCGGAGCGCGTGCGGTCCTGGGTTTTCCGCATCGCCAAGAACGCCTGCCTCATGCAGCGCCGCAAGAGCGTGTTTGCGCCGGCCCACGAGCTTTCGCTCGACGAACTCGCGCCCGCTGAAGAGCTGGCCGATGGCGCGCGCCCGCCGGACCTCGACCTTCTGCGCTCCGAGTTGCGCAATGTTCTCGACCGCGTCATCGCGGATCTTCCGCCCGCTTATCGCGCCGTGGTGTTGCTGCGCGACATCGAAGAACTCTCCAGGGAAGAGACCGCCCAGATCCTGGATCTGACCACCGATGTCGTAAAAACCCGGCTGCACCGCGGCCGGCTGGCCATGCGGCGGACGCTCGACTGCTATCTCCACGACCATTGCCTGGAAGACCAGCCCAGCCCCAATCCGGCCGCTTTGAGCCGGGAAGAGCGCGCGGAGATGTATTCCATGTGGCGGAACCAGGCCCCGGCGCAGCTCTAAGGCGGGTTACAAGGGCAACTGTCTCAACAGGCTGGGGAACATCGCCTGGATAAACTGGACTCCCATGGCCGTGGCGGCGCCGATGTCGTTGTCATGGACCGGCACCACGATCTTCACCAGGGAAGTATCGCTGCGGCGGTAGCGAATGGAATCCACCACCAGCCAGAACTTCGCCCAATACTCACTGGCGATGATGCGGTTGTGGGTCTGGTACCAGTACAACACCACGCTCTTCTCGTCTCCGTTCTCCACCACATACCGGTTCGTCACAATGGGCGCGTTCCAGCCGGAAACGCCGATGGTCTGCCTCCCGGTCTCCACCGGCTCCCATCCCGAACCGGGCAGGCAGTTTTTCGGAGAGTGCGGCGCCTGGCCATACCGCTGCGTCTTGAAGTATGCAATAAACAGGAAGGCGTAGCCGGTTTGGGAGGAATTGACATACACCCGGTTCAGTGTGTCGTCGGCTTTCAAAACGTCCTGGACTTCCTTCTCGAGCGGCACATCCCGCGCCATGGTCCATCCGCCGAACGCGGACGGAAAAAGACTCAGCGGCGAGACCAGAGGCGCCCGCTCGGAGCGCGACGCGACGGCGTAAAACGCGGCGCCCTGAAGCAGCAGCACCGCCGTCAAGACCCGCGCATACCGGTTGCCCGGAAAACTCATGACTTTCTCCTGGCCTCCAGGTAATTGGAACCGCGCGCGATCAATTGGTGGAAGAGAATCAGAATCCCCAACGCCACCATGAAAATGACCCAGCCTTCAGCTTCGTGGAAAAACCCTTCGGCCGCGTCCGGCTTCACCTGGGTCAGTATCCCGGTTATGGTGACGCGGCTGCTGTTCGCCACAATGGCAATCGGGACGGTGGAGAGAAACAGCACCACGCGAATCCACGTCTTCTTCTCGAAGAAGTATCCGTAAACCAGCGATAGGAAGGTCAGCGAAAGCAGCGACCGGATACCGCTGCACGCTTCCACCACCGAGAGCCGCTGGTTGGGCAGCTCCAGGATGTTGCCTTCGCGCAGGACCGGGACGGAAAGCAACGTGAGCGCGCCATCCGCCAGGCGGCTGGCCAGAAGCTGCAGCGGAAACGTGATTTGGTTATAGATCACGGCGTCAATCGGCACCATGAAGAACAACAGGAATAGCGGGAACGCCAGCTTCTTGAGCATCAAGTCGCCGCCCAGCAGCCAGACGACGCCAATCAGCAGAATCACGAAAGACGTGCGCGCCAGGAACAACTCCACGCCCAGGGTGCCGATCATCAGTTGGACCCCGGCAAATACGACCACGACCAATCCCCACCAGTTCGGTTGGGGCTTGATGGCCAGCAATTCGTCGCGCTTCCGCCAGACGATATACCCGGCGATGACGGGGACGAAGAAACCGTGGCCCATGTCCGGATCCGTGCCCCATTGCTTAACCAGGGACGCCAAGACCGGCGCGTAGCACGCCATCGCCAGCAGGCCGAACCAGACAATCTGGCCCCACGGCAATTGAGGCTTCCGCACGGTTTCCGGAGCCGCAGTCATAAGAGTGCCACCCGATACATGATAGCAGCGCCGCGCGTGGCTGTGTCATTTCACTTACGGGTCGCGATTTTCTACCATTGCGCGGACGAGTTCAACCAGTTCCGCGATCGCCCGATCCGGCAGTTGGTCGTGCGTCAGGCTTTCGCATATGGCGGCGACATCCAGCGCTCGCGCGAGCCGCCGCCAATCCCGCGGCAAGGCGCCGCCGGCGTGCAAATAGCCGGCCGAAAAATGCGGCTCGGCGAGAGGGTGCGCGGCGCGCTCGTAGCGGAGGAAGTTGCCAAGGTCGCCCAGCGGAGAGCCGGAAACGGCGAACTCCCAATCGAGCACGGCCACCACGGACCACCGGCCGGCGAGGCATCGCACCAGCAGGTTGCGTCCGTTGAAGTCGCCGTGGACCAGCCGCGCTTCCTCATCCAGACGCGCCAGTTGCGGCGCCCATTGCCACACCAGACCGCTGGCGCCATGGCGCAGATCCGCCGGCATGCGCCGTTCGAGGCGGCTCGACGCGAGACACAGATCCACGAATCGCGGCATGGGGTCCTTCCCTTCCAGCAACGGCGCCGTGACGGCCGGCCCTGGACCAAGCCATCCCGGCCTGGCGAAGGCGACGCGACCAATCGCCGCCAGAGTTTCTCCCGCGGAATAGGCCGCCTCCGCCGCCGCGCCCGCATCGCCGCGGCGTCTCAGGTCGCGGAGACTGACGCCTTCGATATAGCGCGCCAGGGTAAACGGCGGCAAGTCCTCCAGTCCGCACGGCTCCGCGTGGATCACCTCCGGCACGGGAACCGAGCCGCCGGCCAGCCGAAGCAGGTCCAGTTCCTTCCGGCACAGCGAGGCATCGTGCTCGTAGATACGGAGGACTACCGGCTCGGGTTGGCCGTCGAGACGCAGCTTGAAGTTGGCATTGCGCAGACCATCGCCGAGCGGCTGCATTTCGACGACGCGGCAGCGCGGAAATGCCGTATGAACCATCCGATCCAGGATTTCCGGGGCCAGCGTGCGGCGCGGCTCCCACCGGGTCCAGCGAGCTTCATGGGGAGCGCCGGGCAGCATACCACTCCATGATCGCAGGCCGGCGCCGGCAAGATATCCATTGAGATTTAGAGGGCATCTGTGCGTTTCTTAACGTTAATTACCGAAACGAAATCCGCTGGCCGGCGTTTATGTAAATGTATGCGCTCATTGCATCTGTCTCTTCTTTTCCTGGCCTGCGCCGCTTTTCTGGCCGCGCAATCCCGTCCCGCCCTTAGCGGCCGCACCATTGACGAAAGCCGCCGGCTCTCTCTGGCCGGCAATACACGTCCCGAAGCCACGGCTCAGAACGATCGGGGCGCCGTGGCCGGCGATTTCCCCATGGAGCACATGATCCTGCAGTTGGCGCGCTCCGCCGCCGATGAACAGGCCGTCAGGCAATACATCGACAGCCTGCACGATCCCGCTTCGCCGAACTACCACCACTGGATGACGGCGAGTGAATTCGGAGCGGCTTTTGGAGCGGCCGAGGCCGACCGCGCGGCCGTCGCCCAATGGCTGGAATCCCACGGTTTTACCGTCAATTCGATTGCGCCCGGTGGCATGACGATCGACTTTTCCGGCTCTGCCGCGCAGGTGCTGGAAGCCTTCCACACCGAGATTCATTATCTGGACGTAAATGGTGTCCGGCACATCGCCAACATGAGCGATCCCGAGATTCCCGAGGCGCTGGCTCCGGCTGTGGCCGGTATCGTTTCTCTGCACGATTTTTCCCCGCGTCCGCGGAGACGCGCTCATGCCGATTACACCTTCACTTCGGGCACGAGCACCTATCAAGCCGTGACCCCGGGCGACCTCGCGACGATTTACGATCTGACCCCCTTGTTTTCGGCGGGCATTACGGGCAAGGGCCAGACGATTGCCGTCATCGAGGATTCCGATCTCTACAAGTCCTCCGACTGGAACACATTCCGCTCCACCTTTGGTCTGACGAGCAGCTACCCTTCCGGCAGCCTGACCTCGGTTCACCCCGCTCCCGCTGCGGGCGCCAATAACTGTAGCGCGCCGGGCGTCGTCGCCGGCGACGATGGCGAAGCCATTCTGGATGCGGAATGGGCCAGCGCCGCGGCGCCGAATGCGGCCATCGAAGTGGTGGCCTGCGCCAGCACTCGCGCCACCTTTGGCGGCCTGATCGCCCTGCAAAACCTCGTCAACGGCAAGACTCCTCCCTCCATCGTGAGCATCAGCTACGGCGAATGCGAGGCGGAAAACGGCGCGGCTTCGAACAACGCCTTCAACGCCATCTATCAGCAGGCGGCAGGGGAAGGCATCTCTGTCTTCGTAGCCGCCGGGGATGAGGGCGCGGCAAGCTGTGATGCGGGCGCACAGGGCGCCACCCACGGCATCGGCGTCAGCGCCTGGGCTTCGACTCCCTACAACGTAGCCGTGGGCGGCACCGATTTTGGAGACACCCTGGCGAATTCCAACAGCGAATACTGGAACACTACGAACACCTCTACATTCGCTTCCGCTAAGAGCTACATCCCCGAGATTCCCTGGAACGATTCCTGCGCCAGCGGGCTGATCGCCTGGCATTTTGGCTATAGCACGGTCTACGGCTCGGCCGGCTTCTGCGGCAGTTCCACGGCGAAAGACGACGGCCTCCTCGAGGTAGTCGCCGGGAGCGGCGGGCCGAGTGGCTGCGCAACCGGTTCTCCGGCATCCACCGGCGTGGTCGGCGGCACTTGCCAAGGTTACCCGAAACCCTCCTTTCAGGCCGGTTTCGCGGGTATTCCCAACGACGGTGTACGGGATATCCCCGATGTGTCTCTGTTCGCCGCCAACGGTCTTTGGGGCCATTATTACGTCGATTGCTGGTCCGACCTACGCAACGGCGGCGCTTCCTGCGCGGGTGCTCCCAGCACCTGGGATGGCGGCGGCGGTACGTCTTACTCCTCGCCGATTTTTGCCGGCATTCAGGCGCTGGTGAATCAGAATAACGGCAGGCAGGGCAATCCGAACTCCGTATATTACACACTGGCAGCGACGGTTCCTGGCGGCATCTTCCACCAAGTGACGCAGGGCGATATCGACGTGAACTGCGGCGGCACAACGGCTTGCTTCGGCGCGACCCAAAGTACGCCGGCTGCTGGTGGCAGAGGTTCACGCGGAGGCTTCAGCTCGAGTGTCAGCTACAACGGCGCGCTTTCCACCTCAACCACTACTCTCGAGCCGGCTTACCCCGTGGGGGCCCCTTGGAATTTCGCGACGGGTCTGGGTTCGGTGGACGCATACAAACTGGTCACCAACTGGATTTCGGGACGATAACAAGCGGGGCGGCGATGCTCGCTTACAAAAAATGGGACTTCCGGCTCCCGTGTGCATGTTCACGGTTCCCAGTTGCGATTTTGGAACTCCGATGCCCCTCATGAGTTAAATAAGATAGGAGGTCTTTTGCGACCAGATGCTCGACTCAGCCCGCCGATCGCCGTCCGAGTTATTGCACGCCTCGACTGACGTGATCGTCGCCGCCATTGCCGGCGGCCTGGTCCTCGTGGTTTTCTATCCGCTTACATTGTGCGCAGCGGCGGTGAAGGGCTTACTGGCGATTCTGAGGCTGCGGCCTTCACCATCCCGCAATTTTGTCATCGATAAAGGCCCATTCCAGCTAAGTCATTAGCTCTAAAGAACTAATCGGGGATAGCCCGAATGGGTCTGTAACATGGCGTTTTTTGAAACTTTCTTTAATCTGAAGGCATCTTTCAAGCCAAAGAGTGTTTGCCGAAGGAGAGAGGCTCGAACAAAGAGTTTGCTCCAGGGGGGTTCGCTTCGCTGCGTACCCCGCCACGCTGAATTGCACGCGGGTTCGCTCGCGTCGTATTGTTTTTTCGAGGGGTCGGGCGCGTAATGGATGGCGCCCGCCGGCCTGCACAAACAAGGAGGGAATCGCATCATGAACCGCAGAGAAATGTTGACGCTTCCCGCGGTGGCTCTAGTGGCACGCCAGGGATTCGCGCAAGTCGCACCGATATCTCAGAGTAGCTCTCAACCGACCGGGCAGCACGTATCGCACAAAGTCCTGCTCAAGTACAGTCGCCCCAAGGCGATCGCCAAGGTCCCCAAGTCCGCAGCCAAAACCACCAAGTATCTCAATTCGCTCAACACGCTGCTGGGGCTCACTTCCTCTCAGCAACAGCAAGCTTCGACCATCTTCACCGCGGCCGCGACGGCGCACACCGTGATCCGGACCAATCTGAAGGCCGCACGGCAAAGTCTTACCACGGCCATCATGAACAACGACAGTGGCGGGATCGGGCAGGCGTCCATGGCGATTGGGAGCCTGACAGCCCAGTTGACCGCCGCTGGCGCCAATGCCAATGCCGCGTTTTTCCAGATTCTCACAACCGATCAGAAGAACAGGCTGTCGCTGACGCAGTTCAAGAGCTGATCGGCGAGAGGAGAGCTACATGTTTACATGTTGGAGTGTGCCCATAAGGAAGTGTGTCGGCTTCTGTCTCGGAAGCCGCGGCTTTGCGCTTTTGGCCGGCGTCGTAGTGGCAACGTGCGCCACTGCGTTCGCGCAGGTCCAGGCTAACCCGTTCCTCGACGACACCACCGTGCAGGCAATCAATCTCACGATGGACCCCAACGATTGGGCGACGCTACAGCAGAACTACCTGCTGGATACCTACTATCATGCGACCTTCACCTGGAACGGGATCTCCGAGAATATCGGCATCCGCTCGCACGGCGGGGGCAGCCGCAGTCCCATCAAGCCCAACCTGGATCTCAATTTCGCCCACTACACCAAGACCCAGACCTTTCTCGGCCTGCCCTTTGTCCTCCTCAAGGCGAACAATGAAGACCCGTCCAACATGTGTGAATGGCTCTCCATGAAGCTGTATCGAAAAATGGGAATCCCGGCTCCCCGCGAAGCGCCCGCCCAGGTGTTTGTCAATGGCCAACTCCTGGGCTTCTATTACATTGTCGAGCACCTCGACGAGACCTTTCTGCAACGGGACTTCGGAGAGTCCGGCGGATATCTCTACGAGTGGCAATCGGCGAACGATTACGACTTCGAGAATCTGGGGACCGACCCGACCTTATACTCTCAGTTTCTCGATTTGAAAACCAGTCAGGCCGCGCCGGATCTGCAGACGTTCGACAACCTGGTGCAGGTGATCAACCAGCCGGCGAGCGCCACCTTTACGGACGACGCATTCATCGCCGCTCTCTCCCAGTATCTCGACCCGAAGCAGTTCCTGACCTATGGGGCCACCGAACAGGTGCTGGCCGGCACCGATAGCCTGATCGGCGGCCAGCAGGGGATGAACAATTTCGACCTCTATCAGTTTCAGGGCACGACCGTCTACTACTTCATTCCCTGGGACAAGGACTCGACAGTTTACGACTGGACCAGGGATATCATGTACGGGATCTCCAATGGCCCCACCATCAACCTGCTGGCGCAGCGTCTCTTTGCGATCCCGCAATACCAGCAGGTTTACCTGAACGCGGCAGTCAACGCGGCAAACTTGATGGGCGGCACGGGCGGCTGGGCGGATTCGGAGATCACCCGCGAATACGGAGTGATTCAGGCCGCCGCCCTCGACGATCCCAACAAGCAGTGCATGCTCGCCGGAGTTCTGATTCCCTGCGGTAATGAGGATTTTGAGAATGGCGTTCTGCGGATACACACATTTCTGGCATCCCGGTCGAGCCTGGTGCTCTCCGAGGCTGCCAGTGACGGGCTGGTAGCCTCCACTGGCGGCCCCCAGATCGCGGGGGTTTCCGCGCTGGGCGGCGTGCAGGCACTTTCTCCCGGCGCACTGGCGACGGTCACCGGGACGAATCTGGCTCCGGCGGCCCAGGCCGCCGGGGTGCCGCTGCCGCGCGTGCTCGGCAACGCGTTCGTATCGGTCGAAGGAGTGCGCGCCCCGCTGCTTTCGACGGCGGCCGGCAGCATGGAGTTCGAAGTGCCGGGCGATATCCCGGTGGGCGACGCCTCGATCGTGGTTTCGTCGAACGGCGATCTGAGCGGCACGGTGGACATGGCCGTCGAAGCCTCGACACCCGCTATTTGGGCTGCGGTGCACGGCGATGGCTCGGCGGTATCGGCGGCGGACCCTGCCGTTGCCGGGGAGGCCATCTCGCTGTATGCCACCGGACTCGGCGCGGTGAACGCCAATCTGCCGCTCGGCGCCGCCGGGCCTGCCGATCCAGTGATCGCAACGGCCGCATTGCCGCAGATCCTCCTCGGCGGGGTGCCGTTGACGGTCACTTTCTCCGGGCTGGCGCCCGGGTACGTGGGACTGTATCAAGTCAACGCATCGGTCCCTTCCGCCCCGCCACAAGGCGGCTTCACCGGGCCGCTCACGCTCGTGGATAACGGACAGGCGGCGTCCTGGCAGCCGGCTCTGAAATAGCGGTTGGCCATTTTCACTCGCACGGCCGGCGCACTCGCGGTGGAAGAGGCCGGCGCCGCCGGTCATAGCCTATTTTTCCAGCGGCAGCCCCGATTCCTTCAGCGCGCGTCGGCCCGATGTTCCAGTTGATGACCGATGGGCCGGATGCTCAGTTCGCTTTTCGACGAGCGGAACACACCCTCGATCTGAGTCAGTTGCACGTAGCGCGTCCACAACACCGCAGGATCTTCGCCGGTGAGGTTGCTGCGCAGCAGATAGTGGCCATCGCGTTGTCCGGTGGCTTTCAGCTTGGCCTTGTCCACCTGAAACGAGAAGGTCTCGCGAGTGACCGCCTGGCCCACCGGCGGCATCTGAATCTTCACGAACCCGAAAGCCCGGCTGGCTTCTTTCTTAGCGGCGCCGAGTTCGTCTTCGTCGAAGACCTCCAACGACCTGCGCCATGCAGCTTGCTGCTGGTCGTTGATCTCGCCCAGATACAACACCGTCCGCTGCACGGTCCTGGAACCAGGCAGCCGGCGATTCTCCACCACGCTGAAGTAGCGGTGAGCCTTGCCATCCTTTTTTCGCTCGGTGCTGCGCAGAAACATGGAAGCAGCA
>Ga0181527_1003071_pt1 | contig 15148 bp, 8 predicted proteins | sample PEATcosm2014_Bin_30_FD_119762 | JGI IMG/M metagenome (GOLD analysis project Ga0181527, IMG submission 119762) | Peatland microbial communities from MTU Mesocosm Facility, Houghton, MI, USA - PEATcosm2014_Bin06_60_metaG | ecosystem: Environmental > Terrestrial > Soil > Wetlands > Peat | place...
CTCCGGAGAATGCGCGGCGCCGTGCTGACTACGGCCGACGCTCTTGCGCTGGATGCCGCCTCCAAGCGCGCGCTCCGCTGGGGCGGGAACTGGTACATGCCCATGCTGGTGGGCCAGCAAACGACGCCATTGATGTTGCAGGCGGCCGCTGGTTATGTGCTTGCGAGGGACACCGAGCCGGCCAAGGCGGAACGCTACCTGGCGGCACTTTACACCACCTGCGATTACTTCCTGGGCTGCAACTCGCTGAACATGACTTGGGTAACCGGCTTGGGCCCGCGTCACCCCCGGCAGGTCTTCCACATGGATGCCTGGTATAACGGCAAGGACGAATTCCACCCCGGGATTATCCCCTACGGACCGTGGCGGAAGGAAAAGGAGGAAGGACAAGGTCCTTGGGATGCCGCTTGGGCGCACAAGACCGTTTATCCTGCGATTGATTTCTGGCCCGGCAACGAACGTTGGTTTGACAACCGTTGCTCGCCAATGAACAGCGAATTCACCATCCACCAGAACACCGCCCCTGCGGCGGCGATGTTCGGCTTTCTCTGTGCGCCACGCTCACGCTAAAGTTGAGGCCCACCAAAGGCCATTTGGAATGAGACACACGCTTCTTACTGCTCGGTTGTCGGTGGCCCTATTGGGCGCGGTTACGGTTGCAGTCGCCGCTCCGGCTCCACTCACGTTCTACGTCGCCACGAACGGCAACGACGCCTGGTCTGGGCGCCTGGCCATGCCCAACCAAGGGCGCACGGACGGGCCGCTCGCTTCCTTGACGGGAGCACGCGACCGGATTCGGGAGCAAAAGGGCGAAATCAAAGACAAGCCAATGTTGGTACTGGTGCGCGACGGCACGTACTCCCTGGCCACACCCTTCGTGCTCGAGCCGCAGGATTCCGGCACGGGAGAGACGCCGGTGGTCTATGCCGCGTTCGAGAATGAGAGGCCGCGGTTCAGCGGCGGGCGGTTCATCAAGGGCTTCCACCAGACCGGCAGCCTCTGGGAAACGACTATCCCCGAGGTCAAAGCCGGCGGGTGGTACTTTCGCCAATTGTTCGCCGACGGGCAACGGCGCCCCCGAGCCCGTTCCCCGAAGTCCGGCTATTTCCGCATCGCGCGGCTCATTGCCGGGCCGCCGATTCCCAACGCCAAACCGTTCGCGCGCGACAAGTTCGGATTTGTTCCCGGAGACCTTCAGCCCTGGCAGCGGCTCAGCGATGTGAACCTGGTGCTCATGCACTCCTGGGAGAACTCCATCCACCCGCTCAAATCGGTGGATACGGTTTCCGAGGTCGTCGAGTTTGCCGCCCCGATGAAGGAGTGGTGGGGCCTGGGCTATTGGGAGGACCACCAGCGCTATTTCGTCGAGAACGCCCGCGAACTGCTCGATACCCCGGGGGAATGGTACCTCAATCGCGAAACCGGTGTGCTGACCTACTGGCCGATGCCCGGAGAGCGGTTGGAAGACGCGCAAATAGTGGCGCCGGTGCTGACCAATTTCGTGCGCCTGGCCGGAGATGCGGAGAAAGGCCAGTTCGTGCGGCACGTGACCCTCCGGGGGCTGACCTTCCAACACGCGGACTGGGTGCTCGACCCCAAAGGCAACAGCAGCACCCAGGCGGCGGTGGAAGTCCCGGCGGCCATTACGGCAGACGGGGCATTAAACTGTGCGATCGAGAACTGCGAGGTGGCTCACGTCGGCACTTACGGGATATGGTTCCGGCGCGGCTGCAAGGACTGCCGCATCCAGCACTGCCGCCTGTTCGACCTGGGCGCCGGCGGCATTCGCGTGGGCGAGGACCATCCGGCAAAGGAGGACGTGGCGGAGACCAGCCGGACGCTGGTGGACAACGACCACATCTTCAAGGGCGGGCGCATTTATCCCGGTTGCGTCGGCATCTGGGTGGCCCAAAGCAGCGGCAACCGCATTTCGCACAATGACATCCACGACCTCTATTACACCGGGATCAGCGTCGGCTGGAACTGGGGCCTGGAGCCAAATCGGACGACGAACAACCTCATCGAGTTCAATCACGTTCACGATGTCGGCCAGGGTATCCTGAGTGACGCCGGCCTGATTTACTGCCTGGGCGTTTCCCCCGGCAGCGTCATTCGGAACAACGTCCTGCACGACCTGTGGCCCTACTCGGCGCCGGCGCTGGGCTGGGGCATCTACCTGGATGCTCACTGCGGGAATTACCTGGTCGAAAACAACCTGGTCTATAACACGCTGAGCGGGGGTCTGATGTTTAACAACGGCGGCCATGAGCATGTCATCCGGAACAACATCTTCGCCCTCTCTGCCAACCAGGCGCTCTGGCCGTATTCCGAAAAGCGCCCCAGTAGCTTTCGGAGAAACATCGTCTATCTCACCCAGGGCCAGCTCCTGGTCCCTTACGGTGAGAGATCGCTGGAGGAACGGCTCACCGCCAGAGAATCACCGGGAGATTGGGATGAGAACCTTTACTGGCATACCGCCGGGCCGGACGCGCTCCGGTTCTACCGCCGGACCTTCGCGGGATGGCAGGCCCTGGGCCTGGACACGCACTCGCGCATCGCGGACCCGCAATTCGTGAATGCGGCCGAGCACAATTTCCGGCTCCAGCGCGGTTCCCCGGTCTTTGACCTTGGATTTCGGGAGTTCGGCATCAGTCAGGCTGGCCTTTATGGCGATGAGGCCTGGGTCGCGGGAGCCAGTCATGCGCGCTGCGCACACACCGCGTTGCCCCCGCCACCCGCGCCGCCCAAGCCACTCGAAGTGGATGATGGATCGCACTGACTCCCGACGGCGGGCAGCCGAAAGTGTTTTGGGGGCTTCCTATGAGTGGCGAACAATTCAGTGAACTGCACTGGCTCGGTTTCAGCAGCACGGCTATGGCAGACACGGTGTTCTACCTGGACAATTTGCGTATCCGCCGTATTCCGCCACCGTGATTACGCTTTCGCCGCTCCAGGCTAAGTGGCGCAGGTGCTCTCGAGTTGGGCTTGGTCAGGCCGGGGACGGAATGATTTCAGGAAAGCCGTCTGTTCATCGTAGAATGATAAGCGCAAGCGCGACTCAGATCTTGGGAGTCGACGATCCGCCTTGAACTCGGCCGGCCCTGGCACAACACTCGGCCTCGCGTAATGAAAACAGCTTTCTTCGGCATCTGGCCATCCCGGATACTCCATCCACTTATGGCGCGGGACGCAACAATTCGATGGCTGGCCGTGCCGGCATTCGCGGCTCTGCTGGGAGCGGCGACACCGGGCCACGCCGCCTCACCGGCGACGATCTGGGCGGCGCCGCCGGGGGAACGGCTCTCCGAGGATTACACGCTCCGCGTCAACGGTCACCCGGTGCCGGTTTACGCCTGCCGGGTCTCGGCCGTGCCGTTCGACCAGGTGTGGCCCGGCTACCAGCGCCCCATCGACCAAACCGAGCTTGCCGGGTTCGCCCATTGGGGCATGTCCGGCCCAGTGTCGGTGGAGATCATCTCGAAGCAGCCATTCACCAACGTCGTGGTTCGGCCCGGTGCGCGCGAGGTCCGTCCCGCCGTGAACGGCCGGACGATCACGTTTGCCCTCTCGAAGGTCGGGCAGGTGACCGTCGAACTGGACGGGCCGCATCATGCGCTGCACCTGTTCGCCGATCCGCCGGAGGCCGCCGTGCCCAACCGCGATGGGGCCGGGGTACGATATTTTGGGCCGGGCGTTCACCGGCCGGGGAGGCTCCAGCTCACGAGCGGCGAGACCCTCTACGTCGCGGGCGGAGCGGTGGTCTATACTGCGGTCGAGGCGCGCGGGGCCTCGGGCGTGCGGATCCTGGGCCGAGGCATCATCGATACGAGCGAGTTCGAGCGCGGCCAGGGCGGAGGGTGCATCCGGCTGACGGATTGCTCCGACGTGAAAGTCGAGGGCGTCATCCTCCGCGACCCGGACGTGTGGTGCCTCAGCGCCTTCGGCTGCCGGAACGTCGAGATCGCCAATATCAAGCTCGTTGGCCTGTGGCGCTACAACGCCGACGGCATCGACCTCTGCAACTGCCAGGACGTCGTCATCCGCAACTCCTTCGTCCGCTCCTTCGACGACGCCATCGTGCTCAAAGGGCTCAACTGGGGCCCGGGCGGGTTCCATGAAAGGCCGGTCCGGAACGTGCGGGTCCACGACCTGGTCATCTGGTGCGACTGGGGCCGCGCGCTGGAGATCGGGGCCGAGACCTCGGCGCCGGAGATTGCCGACGTCCGCTTCCAGGACTGCGACATCATCCGGACCACGCACATTGCCCTGGACATCCAATGCGGCGACCGGGCGCTGGTCCACGACATCCGCTATGAAAACATCCGGGTCGAGACTGACGATGCCAGTCCCGCTCCGCGCATGCAGGGCAGCCGCGACGAGCGGTACTTGGAGGACCCCACTGCCCAATACGTGCCGGACCTGCTGGTGATCGTGATCCGCAAGAATGCTTACTCGAAGGACGCCGAGCGCGGGAACGTCCGCGACATCACCTACGCGGACGTGTCCGTCACTGGCAAACGTGCTCCCCGGTCCTTCTTCAACGGTCTCGATGCCCAACACGCCGTTCAGGGCGTCACGATCGACAACCTGCGGTTGAACGGGAAGCTCACCACGACTGCGACCGAAGCGAACCTGACGGTTGGCCCAAACGTGAGCGACGTGCGCTTCGGCAAGGCAGCGAGATGACCACGGCGATGACGGCCATGAAATTGACGCGACGGGAGTTTCTAGGCAGCGCGGCGGCCGCTTGTTTGGCCTCGCCGGCCTGGGCGCAGCCGGAGAAACCAGGCCTGACGGTGCCCCGGATCATCTATTACAATAATTTCGCGTCTCACCTGCTGTGCGCGTTCAATCCAAACATGTACTACCCGGGGCTGCCGTATCGGTGGTCGGATGAGGATTGGCGGCGGCTGGTCGACATGATCGCGAACTTCGGGTTCAACGTGTTCGAGTTTTGGCTCGAACCGCGGCTCTTCTGCCGGGAGGCGATCGACTCCCCCGTTGGGAGAGAGTTCGCGCGACAACTGAACGTGGTCATCGAGCACGCCCATGCGCGCGAATTGCAGGTGGAGATGATCGTCGCCCTAGCGACGGTCGGCGAGAAATGGCGGACTCTGTGTCCGAATCTGGCCGACGAATGGCGCGAGATTCGTTTCCTGTGGGACGCTTGGATCCGCCGGTTCCCCGGCCTGGATATTGCCGGGATCTTTCCCGGCGACCCGGGTGCCTGCTCGCGCAACGGCTGCACCGCCGAAACGTATATCGACAAATCCATCGAGATCGCCGCCCTGCTCGATCAACTGCGGCCTGGCATCGGCATCGAGTTCAACACCTGGGGGCCGCCCTTCTTCGGTTGGGGCAACATCCGGATGCCACCGGACAGCCATGGCGAGTTCATTCCGGCCGACCAAGGGACGGCGTGGGCGTTCTCCAAGGTGCGCGCCGACCGCTCGATGAAGCATCTGTTAAAGCGGCTCCCCGATTTTCCTGCAAACACGGTCGTATCGATCAACATGGGTTTCAACGGCGATGGCAATCCCCAAGGCGAGCAGGATGCGCGGCCTTGGGCAAACGCCATCGCCAAGACACGCCGGATTCTGACGTGGGATTTCAGCCTGACCGAAGGCGAAAACGCCGTCTATCCGCACTATCGCTTCGCGCGGCTCTTCGCCCGGCGCCAGGAGGAACGCGCGGCTGCGCCCTATTCGGGCGGCATCTGCTTTACGATGACGCCGATGCTTAACCAATTGTCGCTCTTCGAGGCGGCGCAGTCGTTCTGGAACCGCGACGGCGATCCCCATCGGCTGGCCGGCGATTTCTTCGTCGAGGTCTTCGGTGAAGCCGGTCGCGCGTTCGTCGACGAGTACCGCCTGTTCGAGGTCATTCCCGATTGGGGCAGCTATGACGTCGTCAAGCTGCCGCGCATGGATTACCACAAGCGGATGAGCGCGTTCGCCGACCGGCTGGAGGACGCGAAGGCCACGGTCAAATCCGGTGCCGGCCTGTTTCCCGATCCGGAGACGTATCGACAGGAACTCGTCTTCTTCGCGCGGTTGTTTGCCGACTTGACGGCGCCCCATCCCGACTACGACGCCCTGAAGCAGGTCTATTGGAATCGAGTTTACGGCATTTACGACCGCCTGCCCGACCACGTCGATCCGCGTCCGCGCGGCAACACCGAACGCTTCGTGCGGCATTTCATGGATTGGACCTAACCGGCGCCCGGATCGCTACGGGTGGATTGGAGTAAAAAGCTCTTCCCAGCTGCCACGCCGACCACCGTTCCGAGGCTTGCCCCGCCACGAAATCCGAAAGCCAATGGCTCGTCATCGAGCCACCGAAGACCCTCGATGCCTGCAGCCATCCGCACCAGGGCCTCACGGCGGCGGCCGGAGCGACCAGCCAGAAGGTGGTGTCGCGAGCCGCGTTGGCATATCCTCGAACCGTGGCACAGTTTCAGACCGAACACACTCTTAAGGCGATGCCGCCGATCGCGAGCAAAGCCCGCAGAATGAATCACCTGTTCACCTTCGGACTTTTGCTGGCGGCATCTTTAATGGCCGGCGGGGCCGATTGGATCCGCCCGGGATTGAGCACGAACCAGCCGGTTTGGGGGCTTTGGGGTGGTCTGCTGTGGGCGGTGGCGCCGGGAGGATTTCGGGCGGGAGAACCGCGAGGCCTGATACGACTCGGTTACCCGGTCCTCGCCGACAAGGACTACGATCTCAATCAGGACTACAAGGAAACAGGTTTTGCGCCGCACCTGCAGTACCCTCTCTCGCGCCTGCGCCGAACCGCTGGCGGCGGAGTCCTGGTAGCGGTGAGCAATGACGAGCAAGACCCGGCGGCGGTTTATCCGTTCCCGAATTCAGAGCTCTGGCATTGCGCCGGTTGCAAGGTTACCCAGTATTGGGCCAGGGAGGCAGGCGCGTTCCGTGACGACCTGGAGGCGGTGGTAAACGGGCGCTACACCTACTGGCGTTCGGCTCGACCCCTTCCCGGGGGCATTGCTTTCGAGAACTTCGAGTTGCGAGAAAGGTTCTACGACGGGCAAAAGTCCGTCTTCGGCATTACCCGCCGCACACCGCAGGAACTCGGACTCACACCATGAAAATCAACTCCAACGTGTCTTTCCTCCTGGTGGGGCTGCTCAGCTCCCTTCCGATTTTGGCACAACCTCTCGGCAATGAGAGCCCCGGCGCCGGGCCTACCTTGATCCGGAGGACATTCCGTGAGGTGGACACGCTGCTGGCCAATCCCGGCCAAGGCTGGATGAGCCAGGCGCGCAGCCCCAAGACCGACCCCAGATTTCCCTGTTCGGTCGTCTATATCCGGTTCAACTGGGCCGACATCGAGCGCGAGCAGGGCACATATAACTGGCAAGTCATCGATGATGTGATCTCCGCTTGGAAACCGCGCGGCGCGACGGTGGCGTTTCGGGTCATGACCTGCAACGCGCACAGCGCCGGCTATTACGCTTCGCCCAAGTGGCTCTTCGATACAGGCTGCAAAGGGTTCGAATATCTCAGCGGAGGGGATGACCCGACCACCGGCGGCAAGCGCATCCTGCGCATCGAACCGGACTACTCCGACCCGATTTATCTTGCCCGGCACGGGGAGTTCCTGGCTGCTCTTGGCCGGCGTTACGACGGCAGCCCGGCGGTGGAATTCCTCGACACTGGGTCCTACGGCATTTGGGGCGAATGGCACACGCCGCATCCAGCCCCGGTCGGGGTTCGTAAACACATAGTGGACCTCTACCTGAGCGCCTTTCGCCAGACCCCGATGGTGTTCATGTCGGATGATGCCGAGGTGCTTCCGTACGCACTGGCCCACGGCACGGGCTTCCGGCGGGACGGCGTGGGCTCCCCCTGGCACGAGCAGAACTGGATCGGCTCGAAAAAATATGCCGAAGTGCATGACATGGCTGAAAGCTGGCGGCGGGCGCCGGTGGTGCTCGAGTGGTTTGGGAACTACGATTACCTGCAGTCGAAGGGGTGGTCGGTTGACGCAGCGGTGAATTTCATGCTCAACAATCATGGGACGCTTATCAACGACAACGTCGGGCGCGTGCCCCCGGAAGCGATGGCCAAAATGGAAAAGCTGGCACGTCTGGCCGGCGCGCGCCTTGTGCTGCGCGAGGTGGCCCACGAGAAAGAGGTAAAACGCGGCGCGCCGCTTCATGTCGAAACCAAGTGGACGAACGTGGGGGTGGGGAAACTGTACCGCCAGTACGCATTGCGCTACTCGCTTGTGGATTCGGCAGGCCGCCCTTGTGTTGTCGCGGATGCGAAGGCGGATCTGCGCCAGTGGCTGCCGGGAGAACACACGGTAGCCGAGGCGCTCCAACTGCCCACGAACTTGGAACCCGGCGACTATGACCTGGTGGTGGCAATAGTAGATCCGGCCGGCGCGCGACGCCCCTTCCTTTTGGCCATCGACGCGCCCGAAAGGGACGGTCGTTATACCGTAAGCCAAATAAGGATCAGGTGAGGAAGGGGCCGTATGGAATCACTCTTGAACCGAAAAATCCGGGCAATCCCCGTGGATCAAAGGCATTGGAGGCCGGCTTCGCCAGCGCCGCTCCAGAGCTCCCTGGGCTTCTTCAAGTTTCTTTTGCTTCTCGGGTCCGCCGCGTTCTCCCTTTCGTGCGCGGCTGACGAACGGGAACTGGTTCGCGATCCCCATTTCCAGAACGGCTTCTATCTACTCGAACCCAAACCGGGCAAACGCGTCGTTTACGGCGAACTCAAAGGCCTGGCCCCGGCAAAAGCCTTCTGGGACCTTGCCCAGTGGTCAAGCAGGCTCCCTTTGCAGCCGGGCGAATGCCGGTCCTCATCCCAGACGCTCGTCTGCGCCAACAGCGCCAAGAACATCGTCGTGGGAACGCCTGGCAGCCCCGCAGCAGACCTCTCGCTGGCTGTAAATGCCGGCGCCGAATACCCGCGGGCGCGCAAATCGTCGAACGAACCCTGGGTTCATCTCCTGGTCCAACAGGACTTTGAAAATCCTCCGGCGCTCGCCGAGCTCCGCGCCTGCGCCTTCCACCTCGAGGCGCGGCTCAAACGCTCGGCGTTGGTCAACACCAACGATTATTCCCCCTCCCTCCACGCCGCTCAGTACTTCGTTTACTTCACGGTAGCCAATCGCAACCCCAAAGCTGCCGGATACGGGGAATGCTTCTGGTTCGGCATTCCCATTTACGATAACCGCCATCGGGTCGTGCCCGCCTATGAAGCCCAGGATTTCGGCGAAACGAAGCTCTTCATTTTCACTCCGGCCTCCGATCGCTTTGCCGGGAGGAGCACCCACGATGGGGAATGGGTTACGTTCGAGCAGAACCTTCTGCCCTTGATGCGCCAGGGTCTGGAGCACGCCCGGGACAAAGGGCTCATTAAAGGCTCCCATGATCTCGCCGATTACCGGCCGTTAGGCATCTTTATCGGCTGGGAAATCCCCGGCATGTTTGACGTGGACCTCCAAATCCGGAACCTCAGCCTGAAGGCCATGCCGAAGTCCTGACCATTGGCTTGGCCAGGAGATAACATGAAAATCATAACGCTCGCCGTCCTAATTATCCTCACGCCGCTTTCAGCCGCCTTGAGCGCCGCCCCCGCGCAGTGCCCCGCCCTCACGCGCATCCGCTTCTACCCCGCCGAAGGCCAAGCCGCCCGAATGCTGTACGGACGCTTCACCGGTTCAAATGAGGGCGCCACCACCGGGTTTGAAACGCTGGCCGAGATCAAAGAAGTGCCCAAAGAACATCAGTGGACCGAATTAGTCCTGGCGGCGCCGGTCCTCTACCGCTTCATCAAGTACGAAGCCCCCAATGGTTCCTGGGGCAACGTAGCCGAGGTGGAGTTTTACGCCGGCGACCAGCAAATTCGTGGCATCCCTTTCGGGACCACCGGCTCTCGTGATAATGCCGGCAGTGATTTTTCAAAGGCGATCGATGACGACGTCTCGACCTTTTTCGACGGAGCCGAGCCCAACAACCAGTACGTGGGCTTGGACCTTGGGGCGTCGGTTCAGGCATCTCCACCCGGGTTTTTTCCCCAGCCGGGCACCTTTTCTCGCGCGCAAGCTGTCTCGGTTACGAGCGCGACGCCCGGGTCGGTGATCCGGATTGCGCGCGCCGGCGGCACGCCCACCCGAAGTCAGGGTGAGTTAATCACCGGCCCCATCCGGCTGGAAAAGAGCGAAATCCTGGCTGCTGTGGCCTATGCCGATGGCTTGGCTTGCAGCCCGGTCGTCGTTGGCGCCTACCGCATGGGCAGGGATGAGGGCGGCACGCGGTTGACCCGCACCTTTCACATCGGCAACAGCTTGACCGACACGGTGGATGGTTGGCTCAAACCCGTGGCCGAGAGTGCTGGGCATCCGCTGGATTTCCATCGGTTTACGATCCCCGGCGCCCCGACGGACTGGCTTTGGTCCCACCCTGCCTCCGGTTTTGGCGACAGCCGCTACGCCGAGGCCTTTTTCGCGTTCGCCCCGTTTGACGCCATCATCACGCAACCCTTCGCCGGCCACGGGCGCAGTGTCGAAAACGAGGCGGAGTATTCGGGCAAGTTCTTCGAGCTTTGTCGCAAGGACAGCCCCCAGGTCCAGCTCTGGCTCTATCAGCAATGGCCGGACCGAACGTTTGACGAAGGTTGGTCAAAGGGCGTCATCAGCCTGGGCGGCAAGCTTGGCGAATGGCAGAACAAACTCAAACTTCGACCTGGTGAGAGCCTGGCTGACGGTGGCTGGCAAGGCTTAATATTGAAACGCGAACCGGCTCCGAAGACGTGGGAGGAGGCCGTCTCCTGCCACACCCGGTATTTCGAGCTCCTGCGAGAAGAACTGGAGCGGCGCTACCCCGTCCGGCGCATCGGTATCATCCCCGCCGGCGCCGGGTTGGCGGCCCTAAAGAGTTCGATAGACCACGGCCAGGCAATGGGATTAGGTGACTTCTTTAAGGAGTTCTTCGCTGATGGCATCCACTTGACCAGCAAGGGCCGCTACTTTGTTTCGCTCGTCCATTTCGGTTGTCTCTTCGGCGAAAGCCCCGAAGGGAAGGTTTCCCCGCTCCATTCAGGCCTCACGGAGGAACAGGCCGCAGCCTTTCAGCGGACTGCCTGGAAGGTCGTCGAGAACGGACCGTCAGCCGGCCCTGGTCAAAGGGAGTTACACTGACATTTCCATTGCTGACCGGAATCGCCATACCAGTTTCTTTTTCCGAGACGCCTCCCGGCGGGTGCGTTATCATGCGCGCCAACATGAAAACGCTTCTCCTTGGTTTCACACTGCTACTGGCGGCCTCGGTGCAGGCGCAGTTGCCATCAACCTCCCCGAACGCCACTGGTTTTGATCCCGCTCGGCTGGAAGTTTTGCACGCGACGGTCCAACGCTTCGTGGATGAAGGCAAGCATGCGGGAATCGTAACACTGCTCGTGCGAGACGGAAAGATCGTGGACTTCCAGACCTACGGTTATCGGGACCTGGAGAAGCGGTTGCCCATGGAGCGCGACACCATTTGCCGCGTGTATTCGATGTCGAAGATCATCACGTGCGTCGCTACGCTGATGTTATTCGAGGAAGGGCGCTTCAATCTGGATGACCCGATCGCGAACTACTTGCCCGAGTTGAAGGAGATGAGAGTCTGGACCGGCGGCACCAAGGACGCGCCGCGGTTGGAGGCGCTGAAACGGCCCATCACGATCAAACACCTGCTGACGCACACCAGCGGACTGATTTACGATTTCGCCGGCGAGGACGAACTGACCAAGCTGTGGCGCAGCGCCGACCTGTGGGTCGGTCCAGGATTGACCAACTTCATCACCAAGCTCAGCAAGCTCCCGCTCAAGCATCAGCCGGGCGACGCCTGGACATACGGCGTGAACATGGACGTGCTCGGCGCGTTGATCGAGCGGGTGTCGGGAAAGACCTTTGGCGAGTTCCTCGAAGAGCGGTTGTTCGGTCCGCTGGGCATGAAGGACACGGGCTTCGACGTGCCTGCCGCCAAGATGAGCCGGTTGGCGAAGACGTACAAGCATGGGCGGGACGGGAAATTCGCCGAAGACAAGCCCCTCATCGAGACCTGGCCGGAGCCGGGGCGGGGCATTGAGGCGGGCGGGGCGGGGATCTTCTCTACGGCGGGCGATTACGCGCGCTTCGCGCAGATGTTGTGCAACGGCGGCACGCTCGAAGGGAAACCCATCCTGGGCCGAAAGACGGTCGAGTTGATGACGGCCAATCACACGGTGACCCTGCCGAACAATCAGGCGGCGTCGCGGCAAAAAGGCTTTGGTCTCGGCGTGGAGGTGACAACGGATCTGGGTCAGCTTTCCATGCCGTCCTCCGTGGGACAGTTCGGCTGGTATGGCGCGGCAACGACTTATTGCCAGATCGATCCCAAGGAGAAGATCGTCGCGATCGCTTTGGCGCAACATTTCCCCTTCAACGAGCACAGTTTTTTTGCGCAGTATCAAACGGGATACTATCAAGCCCTGAAATGATCCTGCCGTAACTGGAAAGAGCGTGCAGTTTTACCGCCCCCGGCTTGTGCGGTGATTGCGGGTTTGCGACGGCGGCACGGGCAATGAGCTTGCTTTTCCCGCTCGCCGGGGGGTGGAACCGCGTGCCAAGCTGACCGCCATGCGTATGACAGGAGCCACTTTGTCGAGTTTGATGCTGGCGCTCGCCTTGACCTCAAGCGCAGCGGGACGCGATTACTGCTTCGATGGCGAGATTTCTCGCGAGGTGCTGGACAACTATCTTTCGCGCGCCGTCACTTTCACCGATTTCCTCCATGGCAAGGGCAGCGTCCCGGATGATCTCCGGTTCCTGACCAATACCGGGGCCAAGTTTGTCGGACGCGCCATCTACCGCTGGGGCGGCGAAGACGCTCTGCCGGCGCTGCTCGAGACGGCGAAACCCATCGCCCGCCAGGCGCACCAGGCTGACCCGGACATGATCCTTCAGGCCGCCTGTTTTGAAATCGTCACCACGAGCGTCGGCAAGCTGCCGGTACCCGAGTGGTTGTTCCGCGAATTCGGCCTGCCGGTCGAGCAGCGGACCTTCCGCTACGACGCCATGCTCTACCCGGATGGACGGCGCAAAGACCAGTGGAGCAAGGGCGGATCAGTGCCCGACATGAGCCAACTCGAGACCCGCATGTGGTTCTTGTTCCTGGCCGCGGCCTACATCGACCTGGGCGTCGAGGCCATTCACTTCGGGCAGGTGGAAATCATGGACGAGCGGGACAAGGACCACGTTTGCTGGGGCGGCCTGCTGACCCGCGTGCGCGCTTACGCCGCGCAACACGCCCGGCGCCACTTCATCCTCTGTGACGCCCACGTGCCGAGCGGCGGGATCGTGCATGACGGCCGATTGCTCTTGGATTTCCACTCCTTCCCGCTGCGCATCGCCGAGGTGCCGGACAAACCGCAGGAGGGCGTGCTCAAGATGGGCCATCTGGACACCATCTACGGCCGGAGCAAGGGAGGCTTGACCCCGAGCGGTTGGTCTTGCGCGCATCTGCCTTACCTTGTCGAGTTGGACAACTACGGCGTCAGCCGGCGGCCGGGCCAGCCGGGCACGCCCTATTTCACGTGGGGCTATGACGAGATCAGTTGGTTCGCGCATCAGCCGGAGCCGTATCGGAACGAGTGGCTGCGCTATGCGTGGAAGTGGTTGCGCGAGCACGACTCCAACGGCTGGCTTGAGATGCCGGGCAGCCGTACCCTGCACGCACCCGTCGGCAACCAGTGGTGGTATTGGGCCAACACCCGCAGCTCAGCGACGCCCGATGGCTTCAACCAGGAAGAGACGATCAAGGCCATCTGGGCGGAGGATGCGGCTAAAGCCACCACCAATCCATCAATCGATCAATCTACCAGTCCCGCCGATGGGGGCGAGGCCAGTCTGTTCTCGCGCTCCCTGGTCAGCGCGGGCGACCCGGCACGGCTTGAGCAGGCCCTGGCCAAAGCGCGTCGTGGAGAAGCCGTCACCGTCGGCCTGATTGGCGGCTCGATTACGGCTGGGGCGGGCGCGAGCCGTCCGGAGAACCGCTATGGGGATCGCCTGGCAGCCTGGTGGCGACAGACATTTCCCAAGGCGACCGTTCGGTTCGTCAATGCCGGCATCGGGGCGACCGGCTCGGACTACGGCGCCCTGCGTACCAAGCGCGATTTGCTCTCGCATCATCCCGACTTCGTCGTCGTGGAATACGCCGTGAACGACCCGAACACCCAAGCCGCAGCCGAGACCTTGGAAGGGCTGGTCCGCCAAATCCTGCGCGAGACCAACCAGCCTGCCGTCCTGCTCCTCTTTACGATGAATCACGAAGGCGGCAACGCCCAGGAATGGCAGGCCAAGGTGGGGCGGTATTACGACCTGCCGATGGTGAGCTTTCGCGACGCGCTCTGGCCGGAGATCAAGGAAGGGCGGATGAAGTGGAGTGACGTTGAGGCGGACGTGGTGCACCCAAACGACCGCGGCCACGAGTACTGCGCCCGGTCTGTTGCGCGGCTGCTCGAGCGGGTGCTCGCGGACCTGCCTGCCGATGATCGCCTACCGCAGCCTAAAGCAGTGCCCAAGCCACTTTTCAGCGATGTGTTCGAGCACGTGGCCCTTTTCGAGGCGGATGCCCTCAAGCCTTTGAACAACCAGGGCTGGAGCTGCAATGCCGGCCAGCCGGGGGACAAGTACTGGAAAGCCGACCAGCCTGGGAGCGTGATCGAATTCGAGGTGGCGGGCCAGGTCGTTTTGCTCATGGACTGGCACATCCGCGGCCCGATGGGCCAAGCGAGCGTTCGCGTGGGCCAGCGGCCGCCGGAAATGCGGGAAGGATGGTTCGACCAGACCTGGGGCGGCTACCGCCAAACCACGGTCCTCGCGCAGGACCTCGGCCCCGGCAAACACAGGGTGAGAATTGAACTGCTGCCGGAGAAGAACCCGCAAAGCACCGGCCACGAGTTCAGGGTTCTGGGACTCGGCGCCGCCGGAGTCGCGCTCACAGCCCCCACCGTGGACGCTGCCAACGAATCAGAGCTCGCCAAACAAATTCTCGCCGACCAGACCTTAAGCGATGTGCATCAAATGGCGAAGGACCTCCTCAAGCGCGGCTTCAATGCGGGCAGCGGCTACGGCGAGGTCTGGATTC
>Ga0181527_1003072_pt1 | contig 15147 bp, 13 predicted proteins | sample PEATcosm2014_Bin_30_FD_119762 | JGI IMG/M metagenome (GOLD analysis project Ga0181527, IMG submission 119762) | Peatland microbial communities from MTU Mesocosm Facility, Houghton, MI, USA - PEATcosm2014_Bin06_60_metaG | ecosystem: Environmental > Terrestrial > Soil > Wetlands > Peat | place...
CCAAATTGGCCCGTCTGCGCGTCGTAGCCGTAGCCATATTCCTTGGAGTCGAGCAGTTTGCCGACCACGACCGCGCCGTCGCCACCGGCGTTGTCGACGATCTGACGAGCCGGCGCCTGGATCGCCTTGCGCACGATGTCGACGCCAGTCTTCTGGTCCGGATTGGCGACCTTCACGCCGTCGAGCGAGGCGATTGAGCGCAAGAGCGCCACGCCGCCGCCCGGCGAAACGCCCTCCTCGACCGCGGCGCGGGTGGCGTTGAGGGCGTCGTCGACGCGGTCCTTCTTCTCCTTGACCTCGACCTCGGTCGCGCCGCCGACGCGGATCACCGCCACGCCGCCCGCGAGCTTGGCCAAACGCTCTTGCAGCTTCTCGCGATCATAGTCCGAGGTGGTCTCCTCGATCTGCCCCTTGAGTTGGCTAATGCGCGCCTCGATGCTCTTCTTGTCGCCGGCGCCGTCGATGACCGTGGTGGTCTCCTTGTCGATGCGCACGCGCTTGGCGTGACCGAGTTGCTGCAAGTTGACGTTCTCGAGCTTGACGCCAAGGTCTTCGGCGATCAGTTCGCCGCCGGTGACGATGGCGATGTCTTCCAGCATGGCCTTGCGGCGATCGCCGAAGCCCGGCGCCTTGACGGCGGCGATCTTCAATCCGCCGCGTAGCTTGTTGACGACAAGCGTGGCTAGAGCCTCGCCTTCGATGTCCTCGGCGACGATCAGCAAGGGCTTGCCGGTCTGAACGACCGCTTCGAGGATCGGCAGCAGAGCCTGCAACGACGAAAGCTTCTTTTCGTGGATCAGAATATAGGGGTCTTCGAGTTCGGCGATCATCTTCTCGGCGTTGGTGACGAAATAAGGCGAGAGATAGCCGCGATCGAACTGCATGCCTTCGACGATTTCGGTCTCGGTTTCGAGGCCCTTGGCCTCTTCCACCGTGATCACGCCCTCATTGCCGACCTTGTGCATCGCCTTGGCGATTTCCTGGCCGATGAATTGATCGCCATTGGCCGAGATTGTGCCGACCTGGGCGATTTCGTCATTCGAGACGACCTTCTTCGAGTTCTTCTTGAGGTCGGCAACAACCGCTTCGACGGCGAGGTCGATGCCGCGCTTCAGGTCCATCGGATTGAGCCCAGCCGCGACGGCCTTGGCGCCTTCGCGGGCGATCGCCGCCGCGATGACGGTGGCGGTGGTGGTGCCGTCACCGGCGGCGTCGTGCTGCTTGGAGGCGACTTCGCGCACCAGCTGGGCGCCGAGATTCTCGAACCTGTCGGAAAGCTCAATCTCCTTGGCGACGGTCACGCCATCCTTGGTGATGCGCGGCGCGCCGTAGGATTTTTCGATGACGACATTGCGGCCCTTGGGGCCGAGTGTGACCTTCACGGCGTTATTGAGAATTTCGACGCCGCGCAGAATGCGGTCGCGCGCGTCGGTGGAGAAACGAACGTCTTTGGCAGCCATTGTTTTAGACTCCAGGGGAGATTGAGAGAAATCGAGCGAAGAAGGCGAGCCGTCAGGCGACCACGCCGAGGACGTCGCTTTCCTTCATGATCAGCAAGTCTTCGCCGTCGACCTTGACCTCGGAGCCCGACCATTTGCCGAACAACACGCGGTCGCCAGCCTTCACGTCGAGCGGAACCAGTTTGCCGCTTTCGTCGCGAGCCCCGGGGCCGACGGCAACGATCGTGCCTTCCTGGGGCTTTTCCTTGGCGGAGTCGGGGATGAGGATGCCACCCTTGGTCTTGTCTTCGCCTTCCAGGCGCTTAACCACCACCCGGTCGTGCAGGGGACGAAATGCCATGCTGTTTTCTTCCTTAATTGTGAGCGGACCAACGTCAATGAGAAGCGTCGTCAGCCAAAGCAATGAGCAGAAAGGAGTCTGGCACTCCCTCGTATCGAGTGCCAAAAGCCTTTTCCGGAGGTAGGGCCGCCGTTGAGCGTTTACAAGACGTCAGCCGCCAAATCCCGGCGGCGCGGATGGAATGAGCGAAGTCGGCGCGAAAATCGAGGCCGGAAGGCCGATCCCGGCTAGGGAGGAGCGCAGTGGTCCTTCCCAGTCAAAAAGGTCGCCCAAACAAATCAGCACTCGTTGGGTATTGCTGATAATATCCTGTTTTTAAAAAGGTATTGGCATAAGGCTTGCGTGATATATGCGATCGCTCCATTATTTTCGACAGCGAAGGAGAGTCCGATGGTGTCGCGCGATTTCCGTCGAATGGTCGAGGGCTACGGGTTGACGACAGCGAATATCCCTACCGTCTTCCCGACTACCCTGCGATTGTTCAATCCTATGTCTGGCAGGAATACGATCTGCATCCACATTTCCCGGAACTGCATAAATTTCTCGACTTCTGGACACAGAGCCTCGAAGGCAAGCTTCACTCGGTGTTGGTGGCGCATGCAAGGCTCATTCGCCCAGCGGAAATTTCAGTGGTGGACGCCGAATTCACGCTGCACTGAAGGCCGCTCTTGTCGTCATTGGCGCGATCCCGCGGAGCAAGCGCTTTTATCCGCAGGGCTGCTTGCGCGGCGGGTGGAGCAATCGGGCGCTCGATCCAGGCGGGCCTATGCCGGCAACAGGCGCCGGATTGTCGTGATCCGCCAGCGCTTCGGCGCCTGCGGGCATCCAATCTCAAGCGAGGTCTGCCGTTACTGCGTCGGGGGCCTACTTTGGGTCAACCGGCGACGAACGACGGCGACCCGCCCTCGGCCTGGTCATCCATAACGCCAGGTCGCGTTTGGTGTAACTCGGAGACGGACGAGGCTTTCTTTTCACGCAGCTTTGGTTGCGGATGGCGGCAGATATTTGCGCGGGGCGACCGCCCTAGCCGGGGTCGGCGATGACGCCATATTCCTGTGCGTCTCGCAGTACGTGGCCTCCCGCGCCGCTCAAACAGAAGGTCCACATATAGGCCAGGATCGTCGAAGGGATCGTTGACGAGCGCAGGATCAAAATGGCGCGGCATGGATCGTTCGCTTTCTAGAGACATCGGCGGCTGGACACACCGAGATCATGACCGTTCTGTCATCCCCTCATTGAGTTAATGCGCCTGCAAGCGCACACCTTTGTGTCATCTGGTCATTCGCTTCACGATGGCCCGTGAAGGCGCACAGCCACTCCTTTGATTGAAGTGGCGTCCTCGACATTCTGAATGGTGGCACTGGAGCCAGTCTAGGTCCTGCCCAAAATTTTGCAGCCATTTCAGGCAAGAATCGTCCTGTCGATCCGAGAGACCGAAGTGACGCCGGTCAATGTCATGGCGACGCGCATCTCGTTGGCCAAGATATCGAGCAAGTTCTCTATGCCCGCCTGTCCACTGGCGGCCAGAGCAAAGGCGGGGGCGCGTCCGAGCATGACGCCCTTGGCGCCCAACGCCAGCATGCGCACTACATCGAGGCCTGACCGAACGCCGGAATCGACAAAGACCACGAGATCGTTCCCGATCGCATCGGTAATTGTCGGCAAGGCCTTGGCCGTCGACAACACGCCGTCGAGTTGTCGCCCGCCATGGTTCGAAACGACGATTCCATTTGCCCCGAACCGGACCGCATCGCGTGCATCCTCAGGGTCCAAAATGCCCTTGATGATCATGGGCCCCTTCCAGAAGTCGCGGATCCATTCGAGATCCGACCAACTGATCGAGGGATCGAAATTCTTGCCAAGCCAGCCGATATAGTCGTTAAGCCCGATCGCCTTGCCCAGATATCTCGAAACATTGCCGAGGTCGTGCGGGCGTCCTCTCAGCCCGACATCGAAGGCCCAGGCCGGTTTCATTAGGGCTTGTAGAATTCGACGCTGAGCGGCGAAGGGCCCGGACATGCCAGAATGGGCGTCCCGGTAGCGTGATCCCGGCAGAGGCATGTCGACAGTGAAGACAAGATTTTCCACGCCGGCGGACTTGGCGCGCTCCAGTACGTTTCGCATAAACCCACGATCCTTGAGCACGTATAGCTGGAACCAGATTGGACGCGGGCATTGGGATGTCACTTCTTCGAGCGAACACACCGAGACCGTCGATAAGACAAATGGAACTTCCCTTTTCGCCGCGGCTTTGGCGGCCTGAACCTCGCCGCGACGTGCAAGCATCCCAAGCAACCCCACGGGGCTCAGGATCACCGGAAGCGCCGAGCGCTGGCCGAACCATTCCGTTGCTAGGCTCAGGTCGGAAACGTTCTTCAGCACACGCTGTCTCAGGCTCACGTCTATCAGATCCGCAATATTAGCTCTCATCGTCTGTTCAACGTTGGCTCCACCGTCGATGTAGTCGAAGAGAAAGCGGGGCAGCCTGCGTCGCGCCGCTTCGCGATAATCTGACGCGGACGTGACGATCATTTGGCTCTCCTGGGAGATGGCGTTTGTCTTGTAGGCCGCTGCGCGATAAGCTGGAGCATAGGCGACTTTTGTCAGGCGTTGATCCGCATGTTGGGACCGCTCTCGCCATCCGGAGAGGCGACTATGTTACTTGTTGCATGGCGATTTCCTGATGCAAAGGGCGCGAGTCTCGGCGAGGTTCTGACGGGAATTCCGGTAAAGGCGCAGACGATCCGCATAGGGATGCAGTGTGTGAATCGTGCCTGACAGACAATCGAAAGCCGCCACCGCCATTGAAATGGCGGGTCGGCAGCGCGAAATCTCCGTCTCCGAGTTCTTCCTGAAGAACCGTCACCTGCTTGGGTTCGACACACCCGCCAAGGCGCTGGTCACCGCCGTCAAAGAGGCGGTGGACAATGCTCTCGATGCTTGCGAGGAAGCAGGATTGCTGCCGGATATCACTGTCCAGGTGCGCGATCGTTTTGGGAAATCGCGCGTGGTGGTCGAGGATAACGGCCCAGGCATCGTCGAGAGCCAGATCGCGCGCATTTTCGGCAAGCTGCTATACGGCTCGAAATTTCACAAGCTAAGTCAGTCGCGTGGCCAGCAGGGAATGGGCATCTCCGCTGCGGGAATGTATGGTCAGCTGACTCTTGGCAAGCCCCTGCACATCATAAGTCGGGTCGAAGGCGATGAACTCGCTACGGAGCTTTACGTGTCGATCGACACGGCCAATAACCGGCCAGATATTCACAAGAAGAGACAAGTGGAATGGGATCGCCTTCACGGGACAAGGGTCGAGATGGAGATGGAGGGCCATCATCAGACTGGACCGCATTCCGTCGAAGTTTATCTGACGCAAACCGCCATCGCTAACCCGCATGTATCAATCGCCTACAGGGACCCTCAAGGGAGAGAGATCCTTTTTGCCCGCAGCACCGACAGACTTCCACCGCGACCAAGGGAAATCAAACCGCATCCGTTCGGCGTCGAGCTTGGTCGCCTTATCCAGATGCTGAAGAGCACGAAGAGTCATTCCTTGCTGGGGTTTCTCGTCGATGAATTTTCATGCGTGGGCAAAAAGACAGCGCTCGAAATCATCAAGCGCGCCGGCAAGCCATTAAGCGATCGTTCTTACCCAACTCACATCGCGCACGCGCAAGCGACAGCATTACATCACGCCATCCAAAAAACGCATGTCCAGGCTCCGAGGACTGATTGCATTGTTCCCATCGGCGAGGCGCAACTTCTCGAAGGGTTGCGCAAGGAACTGCCTGCGGATTTTTACACGGTTGCGACGCGGCCCGCCGCAACATACCGCGGCAACCCTTTCCAGGTAGAGGTCGGCATCGCATTTGGCCGTCCTGGCGAACCTGAGATTGAAGTCGACGCAAGCGGGCATATGCGTAAAAAGAAGGGACAAGATCCTGGCGCCGCCGAACAGCTGATCGCCCGCAAGGACGAACCGGTCCAACTTTTGCGTTTCGCGAACCGCGTGCCGCTCCTCTATCAGCAGTCCAGTTGCGCCATCACAAAAGCGGTAATCCAGACGAACTGGCGGACTTATGGCCTGCATCAGCCAAAGGGAGCGTTGCCGATCGCGCCGATGGCGATCCTGGTCCATGTCGCGTCGGTTTGGGTTCCGTATACCTCCGAGTCCAAAGAGGCGATCGAGCCCTATCCAGAAATACTCAAGGAAATCAAACTGGGGCTGCAGCAGTGCGCGCGTCAGCTTGCGCATTTTCTGCGCCGCGAGCTTCACCTTCATCAGGAATATGACAGGCGCACCTACATCGAAAAATATTTACCGCATATTGGCGTGGCGCTGCAGGACATTCTTACGCTTACTGACGAAGAACGGGACGCCGCCGTGCAGAAGCTCGATAACGTCCTGCATGCGAGCCGCATGACCCAAAGGCGAGACCCATGAAAAAGGCCAGTTCTGACACGGCGCTCAGCGAGCAGGACAAGGAGACAATCGGGCTGATTGAATCGATCGCCATGCAGGTCCGCAAAACCATCGAAAGCGGAAAGTTGCCGAATATCGAGTTGCCGGTCCGGAGCCTCGACAATGTCAAATACGACGAAACGACAGGCTATCTGGAGTTGGGCGAGGCGCGCAAAGTGCGCACGCTGACGGTGAACACCGCTCGGTCTTTCGCCCAAACGCTTCGTTTGATGGCGACCTCACGGGTCATGATCGAGAGCAATGACTTCGCCACCAAGCGCGAGGCCTATTACATCAGCAAGAACTGGGGCGAGTGCCGGTTCGACGAGCAGGCCGAGTCGGACGCCATCATGGATGACATCGAAGCCATGGCGTCGATGCACGGCCTGTCGCGTGAGCAGTTGCGCTTCTATCCTGAGTCGCATGGCGGTTCCGTCGCGGGCCGACTCACAGTTATCGACCAGAACTCCGCGACGGGACGTCCCATCGAAATTGACTGCGCTAACCTCGGGAGCGGGGCTTATAGCATTCCTCGCTCGGTGGAGCATCTGAACTTCAGGACCGATGCGCGTTTCATTCTCGCCATTGAGACCGGCGGCATGTTCCAGCGCCTGAACAATCATCGGTTCTGGGAGACCGCGAAGTGCATTATCGTCGAAATGGGCGGGGTGCCGACGCGCGCTACCCGGCGGTTCATTCGCCTGCTTTCCGACAAACACGACTTGCCCGTTTACTGCTTTGTGGATTGCGACCCGTATGGCTTCACAAATATCTACCGAACGCTCAAAGCGGGCTCTGGGAACGCCGCTCATGTCAATCGCTTCCTATGCGTGCCACGGGCGCGTTTCTTGGGCGTCACGCCACAGGATATTATTGACTTTCGCCTCGAGGATGCGACGCACCCTCTGACTGCGACCGATGTCAAACGCGCGCAGGACGCGCTGCGGAATGACCCGTTCATCAAGGCGCATTCCGCATGGATCGCCGCCATCAAGCAACTGCTGGAAATGCGGGTTCGCGCCGAACAGCAGGCGTTGGCCAAATGGGGCCTCAATTACGTCATCGACGACTATTTGCCTCGAAAACTCGCGGACGCGAGCGGTTTCCTGCCGTGAGCCAATCGATTCTTGGAAGCGAAAACGCGTCCAACAATGACCCGATGGTTTGCGCCAGAGCGCGGTCGCCAGTTGACTCGCACTGTTGTTGACGGCCGCGATCTGGCTCAAGCGCGCGGGGTTCGAGCGAAAGCGTGTTCGGGCTGCATCACGGGTTCGGGCGCCTCGACGCCTGCCTCAGTTGGTTGAGGCTGCTCGGTGGAGGAATGTGGGGAGAGCAACTGCTCGCGCAGCCTTCGAATATTGCGATAGCTGATTTCATGAATATAAATATGACCCAGTTCGTCGTGCGCAAACAACGAAGCTGTTGGGTCGTTTCGAACTTTCTGCAACGCGTGGGTGATCACATTGAGACATTCCGCGAGCTGACGTCCGTCGCCGAGTTGCACGTGCCGCTGCATGTCGCTGAGGTTGAGGCCATGGAGCGACGGTATAGCGTGTGCGAGGGGTGTTTCGCGCGCCAACTCGAAAAAGACCTGCGTGACGAGAAAATTGCCCGAGATTAGATTGAAAATCTGGGCCACCTCATCGATTGTGGCTTCGGCAAGCGCACCCGCCTGCATCTTTGACGGATCGTGTTCGGAATGGGCCTGTAAGCCGAGCGCCTTGGCGATTTCGTTCTCCATCCAGCGCCGCACCTCTGCTGGCGCTGATCTAACTTGTTCCGCAGAAAACGTGAAGCTGGTCATTTATCCTCTCCTATTTTTCTGCATCATCGACCGCAGGGATCTTCGAACCTCTATTTGCAGAGTTCGATAACAGTTTAATCCCTTTGCAGGCTTTGCGGCAAAGATCTCACGAGACCATCGTCTCCGGGCAGTTTGGGCCGCAGGCGCGCTCTTATAGCACCAGCTCTGCGAGAAGAGCCGCGCCAAAGCGTCATTCATCGCCCTCACAAGTGGCGTGATCTCCATAGGACAGGCGTTTGGGCGCATACTCGCGGCGCCAATTCTCGGCGGATTAGATTATCAGTTTGTTCAAATCTGATTGCCGCAACATGCAGCGTCATCGCCATCAGGAATTCATTCGCTTCCTAAACGCCATCGAGGAGCAGGTTCCGGCGGGAAAGATAATCCACGCCATCGTCGACAATTATGCAACGCACAAACATCCCAAGGTGCGCCAATGGCTTGCTCGCCACCCCCGCTGGACTTTCCACTTCACTCCAACTTCGGCGTCCTGGCTCAACGCCGTCGAGGGATTTTTCGCAATACTTACAAAGCGGCGACTGAAGCGAGGCGTGTTCCGATCCGTCGCCGATCTCCAAGCCGCCATTAATCGCTTCCTCGAAGAGCACAACCAACAATCGAAGCCCTTCAACTGGACCGCTGATCCAGACAAAATCATCGCCGCCGTCAAACGAGGGCACCAAATGGGGTCTTCCTCACTTTGTGTGGTGGCCGCGACCCGAACGTACCCATAACACTCTGAAAACCCGCCGAGATTTTGCAGCGGAGCTCCTGGAAAAATATCGAGGGCAAAAATCACGGAACCAACACGGATTTCCCCTGCGTTATCAAGGTTCTTCCTCCATTCTGAGTTTCCTATCATCACAGAGAGTGAGGAAGACCCCGTTTGATGGCTTTTTTGGCACGAAGTTCGATATTCTCAAGCCAAGATGGCTCCTGACACAGAGGCTCTCAATGTTCCATCCGCCGGGTTAGCGAAATAGCCGCCCGTTCAACCACCGTCGGAGAGGCGCTTTTGCAGGCCCAGCAGGTAATTCGTTGGCGAACTTCGGCGGCGCAATTTCACCGGCCAGGAGCGACGGACGCCCGGTAGCCGGTATTCCTCGACAACCCGCCCAGCCTGTCGGAAGCGGTCGCGGCAGCTGGGCGCCATAAACAGTCGTGCACTCGGGCTATTCGGCTACCTTCGGTGCTTTCCGATAAACCCGCGCGAACGGTTTCGAACGTTCCTGAACGCGCAAAACACGCTCTGATCGCCCAATGAACAGTTGGTGGATTAGGACGCACCTTTAGGCCTGTCGACCAGGATGCGTCCCGTGCTAATATATACTATAGACTCCGCGATATTGGTTGCATAATCACCGATGCGTTCTAAGTTCTTGTAACAGAATAGGGCCTGCGAGCAGAAAGAAATGTTTCGAGGATCTTCCATCATAAATGTTAGAGCATGCCTGAAGGCAACCCCCTCCTGCGCGTCAAGGTCGGCATCCGCCCGCCACACTGCTTCCGCCCTGATCGCGTCGTCAGCTTCATAGGCCTCGAGCACGGCACGGAGTTGGTGACAACAAGCTTTACCGAGCGGTTTCGCCATCACGAGAACCTGAGGCACTGGCGCGAATGCTTCCATTAGCAGAAGTCGCTTCGCGATATTCTTGGCGTAATCCCCGACTCGCTCCAGATACCCCGCGATCCGAATTGCCCCGACGAGATGCCGAAGATCACAGGCTTCCGGCTGTCGACGTGCAATTGTGACAACGGCTTTCTCTTCGATGGAACGTTGGAGTTCGTCGATGCGATGATCGTGCAAAATTATTTCATCGGCCCACTTTGCAGACCCCAACGAAAGCGAATCGACGGCGCTGGTCAGCATTTCGAGGGTCAGCTTCCCCATCGTTGCGACTTCCTCTTTGATGATCTCCAGATCTTTATCGAAGGCTTTCACTGTATGAGACATTTTTCCACTCCGGGAGATCTAGGCTTAGGACTCATTGATTGAGATAGAAGGCGACGGTTGCGGCGATGCAGACGGCGGAGAAGAAGGTGTGGGCGCATCGATCGTAACGCGTTGCGATGCGCCGCCAATCCTTGAGCTTGCCGAAGAGTGATTCAAGTGTAATTTTGGTTCATGACTGGTCTGGTTAGGGTGAAACCCAGCAATGCACAGACGCTTGCCGCTTGGCTGGTCTACCCCACTGGGCGGGCTCAATGCTGACGGCGCGAGCGGTCGGGCATGCGCCATTTTCGGACATTCAACGGCCTCCCGACCAGCGCCCGCGTTCGACCCCGAGCGGATCATCAGGATGACACCATAGACACCGCTGGTGACCAGCGTATGCCCGGGCTGGATCGCGACCAGCCCGCTGAACTGACGGCCGAGCACAAAGACTCGCGAGATCCGCAGCGCACCACCGGCAGCGAAGTGAACGACACCAAGCCAGCGGATGGTGTTACCGTCGGTGGTCCAGAACTCCTTCCGGTTCGCGTAGGCCGGCAGATATGCTCGCTCGCTCGGCACATCATGCGCTCCATCATCATGCCGCCGCTGTATCCCATGCCCTGGCCGATGCCGCCCGATCCCGAGCCCATTGACATGCCGCCATCGTGGTGCATCACGCCATGGTCCATACCCCCACTTTTTGCGCATTCGCTATTTTCGAATGACGCCGAGGGAAATTCGTCGATTTTTCGCTCGTCCTTCTTCGGCGTCATTGGTCGCGGCGGGATGACTTTCGCCATAGCCTTTCGCGCTGAGGCGTGAAGCGTCGACGCCCATTCGAATCAGCTCGCGTCGGACGGAGTCGGCGCGCGCCTTTGACAGTCTCTTATTGGCGCCCGGATTGCCGACACTGTCGGTATAACCGCCTATTATGGCTTTTACGCTCGGATAGGCCGCCAGAATGTGACCGATATTTTGCAGCTGTTCCCGAGAGGAAACTTGTGGCGTCGTTTTACCAGTCTCGAATTGGAGACGGTCGAAGTCGAACCAAGTCACTCTTTCCGTCGGCTTCGCTTTTTGTTCGAGGAATACGAGCAAGTTGGCCTCGATGCCGGAGCTCGGAATGTTCAACTCGACGCCATTGGGGAACTTCTTCTTGAAGAATTCGCCAGGTGCGCCGGCTGTCGTTGTCACGCTGATCTCGCGTTCCCGGTCAGTTGGCTGGGCTTCTTCCACCACGGCGGACTTTGTTTCCTTGGACGGAGTGGGGGTTGCCGGCGGTGCGGGAGCTACTTGTTGCGTGGACGGCGGCTCGGTGTTCCCTACCCGAGTCGGCTCCGTTTCTCGCAGCGTAAGGAGTTTTGGCGCATAAGCGATGAGGATCAAGCCGAGTGAAATCGCCAGGACGGCCGTCAACGTGGCCAATGCGGCGCCATTTCTTGCCTGAGCCCGGCCTCGGACAAACATCAGCCCGATCAGCGCAACTGCGGTGAATCCTGCGCCGGCCAGAAAGGTTGCCGTCGGTCCGTAAGCATCCCACAATCCGCCGGCAAGGACGCTTGCGACCAGCATAGCGATGCCCCCGGCGAAATTGAACACGCCGAACGCCGTCCCCCGAAGGTCCGCCGGCGCGGTGTCAGCCACGAGACTCGCGAAAAGCCCTTGAGTGAGCGCCATGTGAAGCCCCCAGAACACGACGCCAACCATGACGGCCGCGATGGTCGGGCCGAGAGCGAGAATGAGGTCAGCCACGATGAGGCACACGACACCGACCGTGAGCAGGCCACCTCGGCCAAGCCGGTCCGAGAGCACGCCCGCCGGGTAGGCCGACAGCGCATACACGACGTTCATCACCACCATGACCACCGGGGCAAGCGCGACCGGAAGCCCAACATTTTGTGAGCGTAAGATTAGAAATGCTTCAGAGAAGCGGGCCAGGCTCAGGATCGTGGCGACGCCGACCACGGCCCAGAACCGGCCAGACAGACGCGTGGTATCTGCGAGGCGTAGGCGAGACTTGCTGTCAGCTTCGTGCCGGGCCGGTTCCTGGACCGCGAATTCCATCACAGCCAATGAGATGAACGCCGGCATGACCGCCATCCAAAACACGAAGCGGAAATTGTCGGAGCTGAGCGCCATGAAGGAAATGGCGGCAAGTGGCCCCACAAAAGCGCCGACTGTATCGAGCGATTGTCGCAGGCCAAAGCTCGCGCCCCGCAAGTCCGCTGGCGCCAGATCGGCGATGAGCGCGTCACGAGGGGCGTCGCGGATGCCCTTCCCGATGCGATCAATGAAGCGTGCCGCGACCACCATGCCAACTGTGGTGGCAAGCGGGAAAATCGGCTTGGTGAAAGCTGCGAGACCATAGCCGATGACCGTCAGTAGCTTACGCTTGCCGAGCCAGTCGGACAGCGCGCCTGAGAGGATCTTCGTGATGTTGGCAGTCGCTTCGGCAATGCCTTCGATGAATCCGACCGCGATTGTCGAGGCGCCGAGCACGGTCACGAGATAGACCGGCAGCAGCGCGTGGATCATCTCCGACGAGATGTCCATGAACATGCTGACGAAACCGAGAGCCCAGATGCCCCGCGGGAGCGCTAACCTCGATGTCGGCGCAGGGGGTGTGTCAGTTGCCATTGCATGTTTTCCTGGAGGCTGGAAACCCCATCGAGCTCGGCAATCGCAGCTTCAATACGCAACTAAGGAAAAGGGCGCCACCTCCAAACAAATCATCGAGCGCCGTGACGAGCACAAGAGCCTCGTCTGCGGAAAATCGGCGCCGGTTCCCGGTTCGAGCCCTGGCCGTCTGGGCGATCGGCAATAGGATAAACGTGCCGCTGGACGGCAGTCTGCGTTTGCTTTGGAGCAATAAGCAGCCGTCAAGTGCGACGGACGGAGCTTCCAGGATGCGCCACAAGCAGCCATTCCCAAATCACTGCCGTTCCGGTTTCGCGCGCCCAGCCATCACATCTGGGCAATATCCTGCGCACGCTGGCGACCCCCGAGCCGATAGAGGACTGGTCGACGACGACTCTCAAGGAGAAACTCATCAAGATCGGCGCGAAGGTCGTAAGTCATGGCCGCTACGTCGCCTTCCAGATGACCCAGGTCGCCATTCCGCGAAATCTGTTCGCAGATATCCTAACGATGATCGCCGAGCTTCGGTCGCCGCCGATCACGTCGGCAGCGTAAGGCGTTTGTTTGTAACGCGTTTTTATCCAGACTTAGGGGAGAGGTGCGTCCTGATGGAAAGCAGTTCGTCCAAATCCCCTGGCGGAACAGCGGTTGCGGCTGCTCGCCCGTCATCATGCGGCTCTGTGGAGCTTTCCGCCGCGGCTAGGCCTTGTCGAAACCGCCCGATTGGAGGAAACTTCCGCTCGGATCGGGAACCATCTAGCGAGTCCCGGGTTAAGGCGCTCATCGCATGCCCGCCGCCATCGTTCATCCGGCGAATGTCGGCTGGTGGAACTATTCGCCCGCGAATGCGTTCAATGTTCAAGGGAAATACCGATTCGTAGGAGGCGCATCTCCGAAGGTCGTTCCTGGAAGGAGGACGATCGTGTTTCGTCTGGGATGGACGTGTGCGGCCTTAGCATTGTGGGTGCCCACAGTCTATGCGCAGCCGCTTAAGCCACAAGAGAATGGGTCTAACGATCTCGGGCTAGCGCAGACCTTCACCTGTGAGCATGTAAAGCAACAGAAGAGTCGTTTTGAGGCGAGTGATAGCCCGCGCGCTGTAATAGTGAATTTGGCTCTAGACGCGGAAAAAGCGAAAGCGACGGACCTTAAGATTGTCCATGTTGCGGGCAATGGGGAGAAATTCAGTCCTGCTGATGTTGTAAGAACGTGGCACTTGGTTACAATACCCGGGCGTCGCGACTACAATTGGTACGGAATGGTTAAGGATAAAAATGTTCTAATGCACGGGCGGCTATTCGAGCAAAATAGCGCGCACTCAGGTGAAAAGAAATGGGTTTTTGAAGAAGAGAGATGGTTATATAACGAGGAGAAATTTGAAAAAGGACTCAAGACGGCTGAATTCCAAACCGTCTGCCGCCTCGGGAGTCCCCTCAGTTTCTGATCGACTCAATTTGGCCCTGTTGCATTGGCGTTGAGAGGCTTACCATTCACGCATGTTTTTGCGGCATGCGCTTGCGGAAGCGTCGCCGTAACGATAACAGGAAAATCGAAGCTAATATCGCCCAAATTCTGTCGACCTTCCCGAAGGTCTGATTGGCCATGCGAGCGGTGTTGGAGGCCGCAACCAAAATCGTCAAGGCTATGCTCCTTTTCATTTGGACAGAACTTACTCAAATGGGCGTCCATTCTGCTCGGCTTGCCGAGAAAGAATTCATCGCGAACGGCAGGTTTGGGTCATAACCGGCTGTCCGGCAAGGCGCGCCGTGCGTCCGCAGGAACCTCGGCTCCAGACATCGCGGCGCAGCAAGGTCAACCTTACCATCGATGCAAAAATTAACAATTTTGGGCGTGTCTCCCCGGTCATGTCGGGGGCGGGCTTTAGGCTGGAGCGCCCGGAGCCGCGTGGCGTCTCCGCCCTGAAGGTATTGATCCACAGCCGACGGCGCGCCATTTGTGAAATGTATGCTTCAACGAGAGGGAAGGTCATGAACGTCGGAACCACGGAGCGCATCATTCGCGCCGTTATCGGGTTGATCCTGCTCAGCCTCGTCTTCATCGGCCCTCAGACATGGTGGGGATTGATCGGACTCGTCCTGCTCGCGACGGCCGCTTTCAGCTTCTGTCCGGTCTGGCATCTTATCGGCGTGACCACTTGCGGCAAATAACGCGCGACGACGCTAGTCTCTACAGCAACGCGCGTTGAAGGGCGCGATTTAACAGAATGGGGTTTGTGTCGAGAGGTCAGTAACGAACCCTGTTCGGTATCTTTCTGAAATCCTGCCAGACCTTTTGCGCTTCATCCTGCATGATTTGCTGTAGAGCCACGGTCCTTTGTGGATAAGACTTTGCCATGTCTTGGCTAATATTAGAGTCATCAAACAAGTCGTAAATGCTCACGCCTGATTTTTGACTGCAATTTTGGCGAGGTGGTTTGGAAGTTTGACTGGAGAATCCGGAGCTGATTCAAGCTTTGGATGACTCGCGAAGGGCTTGATTCGCTCGACAAGG
>Ga0181527_1003079_pt1 | contig 15122 bp, 10 predicted proteins | sample PEATcosm2014_Bin_30_FD_119762 | JGI IMG/M metagenome (GOLD analysis project Ga0181527, IMG submission 119762) | Peatland microbial communities from MTU Mesocosm Facility, Houghton, MI, USA - PEATcosm2014_Bin06_60_metaG | ecosystem: Environmental > Terrestrial > Soil > Wetlands > Peat | place...
ACCTTCGCCGGTGGCCGCATCAACCACACCCTGAAGTACGCCCTGGAACTGATCGGCGGCTGGAAAGCCGTGGCCGACAACTTCGCCCTGCGCATCGAAGGCGACGGCGTCTCGCACGCGACGGTCGACGAGGCGCTGACCAAAATGAGGGCGGCGGGCTTCTGGGAGAGTGGCGAGACCCAGACCGCTATCCGTGCCCGCGTGCCACCATTCAGACTGAGCAAATTCCAGCGCGCCCTGCCGCCCGAAGCGGAGACGGAGTTCGTGGCGAGAAGCTTTCTGGATTTCGAGGGGGCCGGGAGGGTATTGGGCACCACGCTCTGAAGTAGAGCTTGAGGGCAACAACCCAAGGCTGTTCCCGTAAGTCCCCCCCCTGCACGCTCACATACAGCCATGAGCGCCGACGCCTACGAAGCGGGCTTGCGACGGCAGGGAAGCAGGCGGAAACTCCCCATGCCGGAGGCTGCCTGTGCTCAAAATTCGCAAGCGACTCTTTCAACTACTCGAGGGAACAGAGCCGAGGGGCCGCATTCTACAGCTATCGCTGATGACCCTCATCGCCCTCAATGTGGTGGCGGTGATGGTCGACTCGGTCCAAGACCTGGCGACCCAGTGGCAGAGGCCGCTCCATCAGTTCGAACTGTTTTCGGTGACCATCTTCTCGATCGAGTACCTGCTGCGACTATGGGTCGCGCCCGAGCGGGCAGCCTACGCGCATCCGCTGCGGGGCCGGCTGCGCTACCTCGTCACTCCGCTGGCGATCTTGGACCTGTTGGCCGTTTTGCCTGCCTTCTTGCCCGTCACCTTTGACCTGCGGTTTCTGCGCGCCGTGCGCATGATGCGGATGCTGCGCGTCGCCAAAATGGCGCGCTACTCGAAAGCGCTCAAGATTATTCGCGGCGTCCTCGCGGATAGGCGGGACGAGCTCCTGGCGACGGCCTCGGTCCTCCTGCTGGTTGTGGTGCTCGCGTCGAGCTTGATGTTCGAAATCGAGCACGACGCCCAGCCGACCGTGTACACGAGCATCCCCGCGACTTTGTGGTGGGCGATTGCCACACTCACCACCATGGGCATCGACATTCGCCCGATTACTCCCCTGGGCCGGCTGCTGGCGGGAGGCATCGCCATCTGTGGCGTGGGGTTGTTCGCTATCCCGGCAGGAATTCTCGGTTCGGGGTTTGTCGAGAAGTATATGGCACAACGAAGCGTCAAGAAGACGTGCCCCCATTGTGGCAAGAGCCTGGACGAGCCCTCGGAAGGTGGTCCCGGGCACGTTGCCTGACGTGATTGTTGCGTCGCCGGAATCCTCCAGTAACCAGTGCGCTTGATTGCGCTGATCAAGACCGAGACGATCATCAAGAGGATCTCCGGCGCCATGCACCTCTCCACAGAGTCGTCCCAAGTCCAGCGCGGTGGACGATGCGGTGCGGCTTTGCTTGGGGACGAGGCCACGGTTTTCAAGTGCGCGAGGCGCTGTCGCATGCCTGGCACCCTTACGGCCGTTCCGCGCACCGCTTGCTCAAGTCATGGCCGCGGTCGATCATGTTGGAGTGATGGTCCTGGATCGCGCGCATAGGCGTGGCCGCGAGCGTATCGCCCGTGCGGTGATGGAGAGTTCCGGCCTGGACGTTCGTGGATCGCGAACGTGGTCCTGGGAAGGGCTGACATCAACCGCGCGGCCTGGCTACGTGCCATCTCATCCCTGGACCTGACGATGCCCCGGCCTCCGAAATTGTGCGTAGACGAGTTCGTTGGATTGACTCTGCTGGAGTTGGTCGAGGAGTTCATCTCGCGGGGCATCCCGCTGGAGGCCGCACGCCCCCTTGCGGCGGCGACATATTTCCACTGCCCGTTTCCTCCTGTGGTTCAGTCGGCATGGTGGGCAGCGATCAAGGAGATCCGCGGGCTGTCCGAGGTCATGGGGAAATTGCAATGCGGCCGCGACGGGCCAAACCCCGACTACGACCCACTCTTTGACCGGGTCCGGGACCTTCTTGAGGAAACGGTCGGCGCCGTTCCTCGTGATTTCGCGACGATCCTGGACGCTGATCGAAACATCTGCGGCCTCGAGGGCGCCGACGGCACGATCTATGCCTCGCGCCCCGATCGGGATCGCAATTTCTTTCTGCTGCTTGGCGTGGAGATCCTTCATCGTGCGGGCAAGGTGACCAAGGTGGCTGCGTACGAAATGATGAAAGGCGTCATCTATCTGCTCGAGGGTAAGTTTGTGGCACCGGCCTCGGTGAAGAGACGGTATCTGAAAGCCACGAGTCGCTACGGACGAACCTGGGCCAAGAGGCGGATCGATCTCAGCCGCCTGCGGACGGTCCTTTCCAAGCCCGAAGGCCGATACGTCGCGGTCTGGGCCAAAGCTGTCAAGTCGCCCAGCGATGCCTCCTCGGACGCGCCGCAGCAGGCGAGCATCCGGAGCCCACCTCCCGACGGTGAGAAGCTGTCCGAGGAGCTGACCAAGTACAAACCTGTTCCGAAATGGGCTGGCCCCACCGGCACACTTGCGAAATGGATGGAAACCGGAGTGCCGCCCACGCCTGACGAGCTGCCGCTCGGGCTCGCACCAGCGGCGCGGGCGCGGCTCTGGAGTCTCTACGATGGCTCGGCCAAGCCGCCACCGGAACCGGCTCGGGGGCTCCGAAGATCGTCGGTTTCGAGACAAGTGGGGGCGAGGAGGAAACTGCACCGCACGTCAAGGTGACCGACGGGAATTCCCCCGGTCATCTCGACCAGGGTTGTTTTTTCTCGGAAGATCCCCTCGGAATGGGGAACGATCCGAACCGCCCGCTGCCCGCCAAGTCGCCGTTTCTGACGACGGCTGAGGCGGCGGACTATCTCCGCTATCGCACGCCCGGTGGCATCACCATGGCCGTGCGCCGTGGGTGGTTGGCTCCGGATGGGCGTGGGCCGCGCGGGACGTTCCTGTTCCGCAGGGAAACCCTGAACTCCTTCGCCGCCGGACGCGCCCTGGAACCACGCCATCGTGGTACCCTTGTTTTCGGGTGTCGTCTGGTGCCCGGAAGAAAGGAGGACTTCGATGAGCACCAGATCGACGAATGCAGAAAAGAAGCTGCACGGGATCCAGCAGATAGGACCGAAGCTGTTTCTCGTCAGGATACAGAAAGTGAATCCGAGGACGGGACTAGCATACGATGTGAGGAAACGAGTGCATTGTCAGAGGATCGAGCAGGCAGTCACGGAGCGCGAGAGGCTCTTGGCAGAATCCCAGCGAGGCGGGCCCGACGGCCAAGCCAAGCGGGTTCGGCTGGGGGACTACGCGAAATCGTGGCTAACTGGACGGCTTCCCACGCTCAAGCCATCCACGGCAGCAAGGTACGCTGACACCCTTGACCGGTTCATTCTACCGGGCCTCGGTGACTTCTACCTGGAGGCACTCGACTCGAAGGACGTGCTGGACTGGTTCAAGACCGTGTCTGCCGACAAGGCGGCCACGACCGCGAACGGGTACCTGCGCGTCTTGAAGACGGTGGTGGCGGATGCGGTGGCCCAGTACAAGCTGCCCTTCAATCCGACAGCCCGCATCCGGGCGATCCCCGAACGCGGGCAAGAGGAGTTGGAGAGCGACGACCCCGTGAACATGTTCACGGGGGAGGAGATCGGGCGTTTCCTGGAGGCGTTGAGGGTCAGGTGGCCGCAATGGTACACGATGCTCTACTTGCAGTTCGCGATGGTCTGTCGGTTCTCCGATGTCAGCGCGTTGCAGTGGCGCGACGTGGACTGGAAGAAGCGGATCATCCGTATCCGCAGGGGCAACTGGCATACCATCGTATCCACGGCGAAGATCGATCGGCGTCGGAAGACGATCGGTCTCACTGACGAGCTGCGGGACGTGTTGGAGGCGTGGCGCCAGGAACTCTTGCGGAGCAAGCACCGGCATGCCGATTCGGGGTGGATGTTTCCGTCGCGGGCGGGCAAGCCGCATCACAACTCGTCGTGCCTGACCAAGGTGTTCGCCGACTGTCTCAAGGCCATCGGGGTAGAGCGCAGGTTCTCTTCGCATGGCCTGCGACGGACGGCGAACAACATCCTCCGGCGGCGCTTCGGGGGCGAGGTGGCGCGGGCGATGTCGGGGCACGTGACGGAGAAGATGACCGAGCACTACGCGCACATCGATCCGAGCGAGAAGCGGGAGGCGGTCCAGTGGATGCTCGACATGGTCCGTAGCAGGGGCAAGCCGGAGAACGACAACCCGGTGGACGGCGGGGCAGGGGAGGCCGAGGCGGGCGGGAACCAAAACAGGCACATTGCCAGGCACATGCTCCAGAAAAACAGGCACATCCGGCCTGGAGGCGAAAGACGGGGGGTGCGAAGTCCTGTGATTTCGCGGTATTAGCTTGTGGGCGTTGCAGGATTTGAACCTGCGGCTTCCACCGTGTGAAGGTGACACTCTTCCACTGAGTTAAACGCCCGTGGTTGGTTTCGTGTAGGCTGAAACCTGCATTCTGTCAAGGGGTTGGCTGATTGTGTTCTAGAAAGACGGCGCCAACACGCCGTCCTCGTCCATGGGTCTGCCGCCCTTACCACGCCGGGCGCCGCCGACCTTGCCAGCTGAGGGCTTCGGGCCGGCCTTGGCTGCCCGTTCCGGAGTCGCGTGGACATCGGCTGTCGCGGCTTCCAGCGTCGCCTCTAGAAACCCGGACTCCGAGGGAACGATGGAAAGCGGCACATCCTTGAAATCCGGCTTCTTGAAGACCACGGCCAGGGGAGAGTTGCCCTGGGGAACTTCTATTTCGAAGGGAGTCACGCCCAGTTGCTCTCCCGTGTCCTTGCGGGTGACGGCGGCGCCGACCGGCTCGGAGCGAAACTTGAGGATCACCTTGGCAGGCAAGGGCGCAGCCGCCGGATGCCTTGGCGGTGCAGGCGCTGGGTTGCTCACGGCTGGCTGCACGGTTGGCGCCCCTCCGCCCGATCCAGCGCGCACCACCAGGAAAGCCGCCACACCGCCGACCGCCAGCGCGGCTACCAGGATGCCAGCCAGCAATGCGCCCCGCGATTTGGGAATCGCCTCTTCGGTTTCAAGCGCAACCGCCGAGTCGCGGAAGGTTGACGCCGGCTGTGCCGTGCGGGCGCTCAACTCCGTGACACCATCGAGCGCCCCGTTGTCGCCGAGCCTGCTCTTGGCCATCGGCGGCTGTGCCGCGATGGTTTCCCCGCCATACCCGGCCAGCGGGCCGGGCGTGGGCACGATTGACGGCGAGAGCGCATAGCGCTCTGGATCGAGCATCGCCACGCGGAAATCCTCCATGCCCTGGAAGCGCTCGTCGCGGTTCTTGGCCAGGGCACGCAGAAGGATCGCCTCGTGGGCAGCAGTGAGGCGCGGGTTGATGCGTTTGGGCGAAGGCACGGGCATGGTGATGTGCTTGACGATGATCTCGCCATAGCCTTCGCCAGTGAAGGGCACCTGGCGGGTCATCATCTCGAACAAGATGATGCCTAGGGAATAGACGTCGGCTCGTTGGTCGATGTTGGGCCGGCCTTCGCATTGCTCGGGCGACATGTAGTATGGCGTGCCCATCACCGAGCCAGTGCGCGTCTTGTGCGAAACCTTGTCGGCGCCCAACGTCAGCTTTGCCAGGCCGAAGTCAAGCACCTTCACGAAGTCATTCGTGCTGCCCTTGTGGATGAGGAAGATGTTCTCGGGCTTGAGGTCGCGGTGGATGATGCCATGTGCGTGCGAGGCAGCCAGGGCGTCGGCGACCTGAGCCGCAATGTCGAGAGCACGCGCAGGATCGAGGGGAGCCTCGCGCTTCACCCGATCCGCCAGGGACTCGCCCTGCAGGAACTCCATGATGAAGTAGAAGTCGCCGTCAGGAGTCGTTCCGAAATCGTGAATGTCGACGATGTGCTCGTTGCCGATCTGGTTGACTGCTTTCGCCTCGGTCACGAAACGAGACACCACCTCCGGATTGCGCGACAGCTCCGGGTGGATGGCCTTCATGGCGACCTTGCGTCCGATGACCGGATGCTCGGCGAGATAGACGACACCCATCCCGCCTTCGCCCAGCTTGGCCGTGATCGTGTAGTTGCCGATCGTCTGACCGACCGCGATCAAAGGTGATGATGCAGGCGAAGCCACGCTAGTAGTCCCAAGACAGCGTAACTCTTACCTTCGGCGATTTCCACATGTCCGTCAAGGTTGGGGGCTGGAGGTTGTCAACTCCGATCGTGGTTCCGACCACTTGTGAAGGGGGTACGGCTTCTTTCGGCAATCGTCGACGTCGCCCCCAGTCTTTAGACGGCACAAGTGAACGATTCAGCCAAAGAAAATCGACCTCCGCTCAAGCAGCAGGTCCGCGATCATGCGGTCGACGACGTTTCGAACCTGCTCTGCGATCTCCAACGTGTCGCGGTCTGGCTGCGACATCGGGGCGATGGCTTTGCCGATCTGGATGCTCCATTTTGCTGGCACCGGGAGCAAGCCGAGTGGCCCGAGCAGCGGAAAGGTGGGGGTGATCGGAATATAGGGTAGCCCGAAGGGTTTGGCTAATTGTGTTAGCTTGGCCACCACGGGATGGGCTTCCTCGGCGCCCACGATGGCGACCGGGATGATCGGCACCTTGGCCGTGCGCGCCAGCCGAACAAATCCGCCGCGTCCAAAGTTGGTCAAGCGGTAGCGTTCGCGGTACGGCTTGCCCACGCCGCGCAGACCCTCGGGGAAAACGCCGACCAGTTGGCCGCGCTCGCAGAGGTCGAGGGCGTTGCGCATCGACGCGCGCACGCCACCGATGCGCGCCACCACCGGCCGCATCCACGGCGATCGAACCGCGAAAGTTGCAACCAGGGGACGCAGAGGTCTGCGCGCGGGATGAAGCGAGTGGCAGGCATGGATGAGCATGGCCCCGTCGTAGGGCAGGCCGCCAGAGTGGTTGGCGACCAGCAGCGCGGCCCCGCTGGCAGGCACGTTTTCCAGTCCGAGCAGCCGCACCCGGAAGTAGCGCGACCAGAGGAATGCGAGGGCAGGGGCCGTGCGTTCAAGAAAAGCGGGGTCGAAGCCGAAGTCGGGCAGGCCTGCCGGGTCAGGCATCGGCCTGCGCACGGCCTCGACGATCGCTTTGAGTGCATCCTTGATCGCCGGGTCCATCATGGTCGAGCAGAGACCGCGTTCTCAGGATTCGATGAGAGTCCGCAGCCTTTCGGTCCAGCGTTGCACGATATCGCCTAGAGTTGTGTCCGCAGGCGAGGCAGCCCCGCCTTGCGCCAGGTCTGGCCGGCCGCCACCCTTGCCACCCAGATCCTGCAAGAGCAGGCTCACAATCTTCCCTGCGTGGAGCTTGTCCTGCGCGCCCGGCGTGACGGCGCACACCATCGCGAGCTTGCCCTCGACTGCGCCGGCCAACACCAGCACGCCCGGATCCATGCGCGGCTTGAGCTTGTCCGCGGTTTCGCGCAAGATCTTCGGATCGCCCACGCCCACGTCGTGCACCAGCAGCCAGTAATTGCCGACTTGTTGGCGATTGGCCAGGGGATCGCGCGAGCCGCCGGACGCAATCTGCGCCTTGAGCTTGCCGATTTCCTTCTCGCGCTCGCGCAACTCGCCTTGCTGTTTTTCCAGTCGCGCGGCGACTTCAAAGGGACCGGCGCGCAGGATCGCGGCGGCCCCGGCCAGTTCGTTCTCCATGCGCCTCACCAGCGCCAGCGAGCCCAGACCGGTCACGGCTTCCAGACGCCGCACACCCTGGGCCACGCCGCTTTCCTCGACGATCTTGATGAGCCCGATGTCGCCCGTCCGCTGCACGTGTGTGCCGCCGCAGAACTCCTTGGACTCGCCCATGGTCATGACCCGAACCGTGTCACCGTATTTCTCGCCGAAGAAGGCGATGGCGCCGGCTTGCTTGGCTTGAGCAATGGGCAACACATCGGTGGTGACCGGCAGGTTGTGCAGCACGCGGGTGTTGGCCAGGTCTTCCACTTTCTGCTTCTCTTCGGAAGACAGCGGCGCCAGGTGAGAGAAGTCGAAACGCAAGCGCTCCGGTGCCACCAGCGAGCCTTTTTGCGCCACATGTTCGCCCAGCACCGTGCGCAGGGCCCAGTGCAGGAGATGAGTTGCAGAGTGGTTGCGCCGGGTGGCGTTGCGGCGTTCGACGTCCACAACCAGGTCAAGGGTGTCACCCACCTGGATGTGCCCGCTCTCGATCTCGCACAGGTGAACGGCGAGAGATGAGAGGGGCCGCTTGCTGTCGACCACCCTGAGCGCGCCGTGCGGTCCGGTCGCGGTACCCGTGTCGCCAACCTGGCCGCCCTGCTCGCCGTAGAACGGGGTTTCACGGCACACGACCGCCACCGGAGCCTTGTACGGCGCCGTCACCCTGGTGACTTCCTTCCCCTCGGCCACGATGGCAACGATTGCGCTCTTGGCGGTCATCTCCTGGTAGCCGAGAAACTTGGTGGGGCCGACCCGGTCGAGGATGCTCTGGAACACGCCCTCTACGGCCAACTCGCCCGAGCCCACGAATTCGGCACGGCGGCGCTGTTCTTCCATGCTGGCATCGAAGCCGGCTTCGTCGACCGCGAAATGGTTGCTGGCGGCAATCACGCGGGTCAAATCGAAGGGAAACCCGTAAGTGTCGTACAATCGAAAGGCGATCGCACCGGGAATCACGCGATCCGGGCGCTTGCCCATCTCGTCGTCCAGCATACGCATGCCTCGGGTCAACACCTCGCGGAAGCCATTTTCCTCCTCGCGAGTGATGGCCTCGATGACGCTGCGGCGATCGCGCAACTCAGGGTACACGTCCCCCATCATGTCGACGACCATACACGCAAGTCTGGGGAAGTGACTGCCGCTGCGAAGTCCCAACAACCAGCCGTGGTAGATGGCGCGCCTCATGATTCGGCGCAAGACGTATTCGCGGCCGGTCTTTTCGGGGAACACACCATCAGCAATCAGAAACGCGGCGGTGCGTGCGTGGTCCGCCATGGCGCGCATGGAAACCGCGATCGAGCCGTCGCTGTAGTCTTCGGGCACGAAGGTCTTGCTGGTCAGCCTCTCGACTTCGGCAATCAGCGGCCGAAGCAGGTCGGTTTCGTAGTTGGAACGGAAGCCGCCCAGCACGGCACACAGGCGCTCCAGCCCCATGCCCGTGTCAACCGAGGGTTTGGGCAGCGGACGGCGCGTGCGATCAGGCAGTTGCTCGAACTGCATGAACACCAGGTTCCAGATCTCGATCCAGCGGTCGCAGTCGCAGGCCGGCCCCAGGCAGGCGCGTCCAGCCGCCACCTCGGGACAGGGAATGTCGTCACCCTGGTGGTAATGGATCTCGCTGCACGGGCCGCACGGGCCGACTTCGCCCATGGCCCAGAAGTTGTCCTTGTCGCCCAGACCCAGGATCCGGTCGTCGCCCACGCCGGCCACCTTCTTCCACAACAGCCGCGCGTCGTCGTCGCTGTGATGGACGGTGTACACCAGACGCTTGGGGTCAATGGCGTAGCCCTTGACCAGAAGGTGGTGCGCGAACTCGATGGCGTCGGCCTTGAAGTAGTCGCCAAAAGAAAAATTGCCCAGCATCTCGAAGAAGGTGTGGTGTCGGGCGGTGCGGCCGACGTTTTCCAGGTCGTTGTGCTTCCCGCCGGCGCGCACGCACTTCTGCGAGCTGCAGGCACGGGAGCGCGACCGCTGCGCCTTGCCGGTGAAGACGTCCTTGAACTGGTTCATCCCGGCGTTGGTAAAGAGCAGGGTCGGGTCGTTGGCCGGCACCAGCGACGAGCTGGGAACTTCCTCATGGCCCTTGGCCACAAAGCTGTCGAGAAACGTGCGGCGGACTTTCTGCGAAATCCAGTCTGACATGGGGCGGGGAGACTAGCGTGAGTGCCGGCGTCAGTCGACTGCCGACTTCTGGTAGGCCTTGCGGGAGGCCCCGCTATTCCTTGACAAACCGATCCACGCCCCCGACGCTGCCGGCCTGGCTGGCGGTCGATACGTTGAAATCCTGGCCCACCTGGCCCCCTTTGCTGACACCACGGAAGAAGAGCGCGAAATCGTCGGGGTTGGTCGACGCGGAGATGGCGTCTTCATAGGTGACGAAGCGGTTCTTGACCAGCTCGGTCAGCGACTGGTCGAAGCTGATCATGCCGTAGGGATCACGGCCCGTGGCTATGGCCTCGTGGATCTCGCGCGTACGATTCACATCGGCAATCAACTCGCGCACGCGGGCCGTGCTGACGAGAATCTCGACCGCCGGGACCATGCCCATGCCGTCGGCCCGCGCCACCAGTCGCTGTGAGATCACGCCCTTGATGACCGAGCAAAGCTGCAGGCGCGCCTGAGCTTGCTGGTGGGGCGGATAGATGGACACGATGCGGTTGATGGTCTCGACCGCATCTACGGTATGCAAAGTCGAGAGCACCAGGTGCCCTGTTTCGGCCGCGGTGAGCGCGATCTCGGTGGTTTCCAGGTCGCGCATTTCGCCGACCAGAATGACGTCGGGGTCCTGGCGCAAGGACGCGCGCAGTGCCCGCGCGAACGACGTCGTGTCGAACCCGACTTCGCGCTGGTTGATCACGCTGCGCCGATCCTTGAACGCGTACTCGATGGGGTCTTCGATGGTCACGATGTGGGCGGCCCGGCTGGTGTTGATGTAGTCGACCATCGCTGCCAGGGTGGTAGACTTACCCGACCCAGTAATCCCGGTCACCAAGAGGAGTCCGCGCTCTTCATCGGCCAGCTCCAGCACCTTGTGCGGCAGATTCAAGCGTTCGAATGGCGGAACATTGGGCGGGATGAGACGCATAACGACGCCCATGAATCCGCGCTGTTGCAGGATGTTGACCCGGTAGCGGAAGCCGTCGGCGGTGGCATAAGCAAGGTCGACGTCCCAATTCTTCTCGAACAGCTCTCGCTGGCGCGGATTCATCATGCTCGCCCCGAACTCCTCCACCGCCTCCTTGGTCAAGGGTGGCACATTGGCCACCGTGCGTAGGTCACCCTTGACGCGGAAGATGGGCGGCAAGCCCACCTTCAAGTGGACATCGGACGCGCCTAGCTGTCGGGCGGCCTGCAGTACCCTGTCGAGGACGCTCACCATCTTTGTTACCGATCGATCGACATCTTGCGAGACGAGCCCAGACGACAATCTGCCATTCCTTCACATTACCACGCCCACCCCCATTTCGCGCTTTGATATGGGAGTTTTTGACCTTTGCCCGCGTCTCACCTAGGGTCATAGGAGTGACTGTTCAGGAGGTCAAGACATCTTCGGCCCAGGAGGTACTCGTCCTCGACGCCGAGGTCAACGTGCTGAGGGCGGTCGAGAGTGTGCTGCTTGAGGCTGGCCTCACCGTCACGGCCCTGGTTTCGCCCGAGCGCGCGTCCGACCAGGTCGTGAATCGCTTCTTCTCCGTCGTGCTTTGTGATCTCGATACGCCATCGCTCGACGGAGCCATCGAATTCATACGATTCGTTCGCGACAAGTCCCCCTTGACCGCGGTGATTGCCATGAGCCGGCGGACTACCTTCGATGTGGTGGCGCCGGCGTTTCGCGCTGGCGCGGCAGACGTGATGGCGGAGAACCGTCACTCCGTCCTCGCGCTGCGTGACCGGGTGCTGAAGGCAGCCGGGGAGGTCAAGACGGCGCTGGGGCGCGATCAACTCCTGGCTGAATTCGCTGACCTCAACGACGAACTCGTGCGCAAGCTGATGGAGTTGTCCGGGCGGGCCACCGAGTTGGAGGACAAACTGCTGGCCAGTGACAGGGAGCCATCGTCGGCCGCCAGCCGGCTGGGCGCGCTTCACCTCTTGGTGGTTGATGACCAACCCGACCTGGTTACGGCGCTGGAGAAGGCCTTGCCCGCGGACAAAGGCTGGCACCTGCAGCACGCGCAAAGCGGAGGAGAGGCACTCGACAGCGCGACCCAGACTCCTCCGCAAGTTCTGGTGGCCAAGGAATCGCTACCCGATTTGACGGGAAGCATGGTGGTCAAGACCATCAAGGCGAGTGTGCCCAGCCTGGTCGCCATGTTGTTCGTGCCCCCCACGGAAGAAAAGGAAGGCGAGGTCAAGATGGTCGACCAGAGTCGCCTGCACACCTTGATCCCGCGCTTCAGGAACGCATCCGACCTTGTGGCTCAGCTCTCTGATGTGCGCGATGCCTTGCTCAGGAAGGCTCGCGAGCGGCGTCACGTCAAGATCTTCCAGACGCAGTATCTGGAGATCCTGCAGCGTTGCCAGCGTCTGCAGCAGCAACTCGAGGCCGTTCTCAACGAGAAGAAGTAGGCGGCTGCTGCTCGTCGATGGCCGCAACGTAGGGCAAGTTGCGATACTTTTGCCCCGCATCCAGTCCGTAGCCCACCACGAATCGATCAGGAATATCGAAACCCACGAAGTCCAGTGGCACTGAGACTCGACGCCGCGACGGCTTGTTGAGCAAGGTGCAGACGTGGAGGCTGGCGGGCCCGCGCGCCTCCAAGAGGTCGAGCAGGTAGCGCAAAGTGAGTCCTGTATCCACGATGTCCTCCACCAGCAGGACGTGCTGGCCAGCGAGGGGCAGGTTCAGGTCGCTCGTGATCTGGACAACCCCGGAGGTTTCGGTGGCAGCGCCGTAGCTGCGCACGCCCAGAAAGTCGCAACGCACATCGCGCGGGATCGCTCGCACGAGGTCCGCCATGAAAACAAACGCACCGCACAGGACGCCGACCGCGGTCAGCGTTTCGTCAGGAAGCTGAGCGGCGATCTCGCTGCCAAGGGCCGCCACGCGTGCAGCAATGTCTTGGGCCGAGATGAGTGGAAGTGGCTGCACGGCTTCCTTGCGAACGGTATCATTACCTTCATATCACACGCACTGGGAACCGAGGCGCCAGATGAGTTGTCCATCGGGAAAGAAAGCCATGCAACTCTCAACTCCCTTGTGTTCCTGGTTGATTCCTGGCTGGGCCGCCGCCTGTGCGGTGACTCTAGGCGCATGTGCGACGTCGGGCGCCCATCCGCCGGCGGCCGGTCCCGAATCAGGGTCGGTGGTCAAGTACGAGATGGACCCCATCCGAATCGACGCCACCACGGGGCCTGCCGGAATGCAAATCGAGGCCTATGACGCGCCGGAACTGTTCGAGCAAGCCGGGGTAGCTCTGTCCGATAGGCGATTCGATGTGGCGGCCAAGCTCTACGCCAAGCTGCTCAAAGGCTTCGCTGATTCTCCCTACGCGCGTGCGTCGCTGTACAACATGGGTCTGGCCCATATTGGCAGCAAGAACTGGGCAGAGGCCGTCGCCGCCTTCAAGGGACTCATTGACAAGTACCCGAACCACCCCGACGCGAAGGACGCATCTTTCCAACTGGGCGCGTGCTACGCCGAGCAGGCGAACTGGCCCGCGTCGGCCGAAGTGTTCGCGCGCATACTCGAGCGGTCAGACTTGTCGGCCGACGATCGCATCGAGGCTCTTGCGCGGCGGGGGTTTGCGCAATTCAACCTGGGCGACCTCGACACCGCCGAAAAGACCTTCCGTGCCGTCCTGTCGTATCGCCAGAAGATCGAGAATGAGGAACGGCTGGCCACGGACTTCTACCTGGCCTTCTCGCAGTACCATCTCGCACAGATCTCGCACCAGCGCTTCCAGGCGGTCGAGTTGCGCCTGCCCGAAGCACAGATGGACAAGGATCTCGACCAGAAGGCGAGCCTGCTCCTTCAAGCGCAACGCGCGTACATCGAAACCATCAAGTACGGCAACCCGGCCTGGGCGTCCGCCGCCGGCTTCCAGGTGGGCTCGCTCTACGAACAGCTCTACGATGCCTTCATGCGTGCCCCGATTCCACCGGAGCTTCAGGGCGAAGCGCGGGAGGTGTACCAGGAGGAATTGCACAAGAAGATCCGCGTGCTGCTCGAGAAGTCGATGCGCTGGCAACGCGAGAACCTGCTCATGATAGAACGCCTGGGAATCAACACGGATTGGGCCGAGAAGAGCAAGCTGGCTTACGCCAAGCTGCTCAAGCTGTTGGAGCCGAAGATTCCAGGTGCCCCGGAGGAGCCCGCTGCACCTGCTGTGGCGCCCGAGAAATCACCGGCCGTGATTCCTCCGCCCACCCCACCTGCACCGCCGCATCGCGGAGACGTCCCGGAACGAACGCCTCCTGCCGATTCCGACGTCGTAGGGCGACAGGTTCTGTAGGGCCGCCTCCCGAGAGTTCGTGGCTAGCCGGCCGAGTTGAGGGCGGCGTCTGCCCACACCTGGCCCACAGATTCGTGCCAACATCGCGGTCCCGGCTCCGGCTGCCGGCCATCCGGCCTCCCGGCTATAACGCAGCGCTATCGAGAACGGCCCGGATTCTGCTTGACACGCCTCAGATCCCGAAATATACGTTCGCCCCTCTGACTGCGGGGGAGATAGTTGTACCCCGTGACCGAGACCACCTAACTAGGCGAAATCGCAGGATATCTGATGAAAACCCGGCGCTGGCGTAGCTCAATGGCAGAGCAGCTGATTTGTAATCAGCAGGTTGCGGGTTCGATTCCCATCGCCAGCTCTGCCATTCCAGCGACACGCGGCATGAGCAAAGCAGTTTCGCTGCGCACGCGTTGTTCGATCGACGCGTGTGGCATTTCCATCACGGAGGGGTTCCCGAGCGGTCAAAGGGAACAGACTGTAAATCTGTCGCCACTGGCTTCGAAGGTTCGAATCCTTCCCCCTCCACAGAAAGCGAGAATGGATCGAATCAGCGACGGGAATTGCGCAAGCATTGCCACACGCGGGAGTAGCTCAGTTGGTAGAGCTCCAGCCTTCCAAGCTGGACGTCGCGGGTTCGAACCCCGTCTCCCGCTCCAGGGGTGACCCGCTGATGGTCGTGGCGAATCACCAAGAAGAAAGAGGATCAGACAACAGAACTAGGGTAGACAACCGGGTCCATGCTGCCCACGTAGCTCAGTTGGTTAGAGCGCGTCCTTGGTAAGGACGAGGTCACCAGTTCAACTCTGGTCGTGGGCTCTGCACGGTAGCTGCTGGACACGGGCTAAACAGAAAAGCGTTCTTTCGGAGATCAGACGATGGCCAAAGAAAAGTTCATACGAAACAAGCCGCACCTGAACGTAGGGACGATCGGGCACGTGGATCATGGGAAGACCACGTTGACGGCAGCGATCACCAAGGCACTGGCGAAGAAGAACCTG
>Ga0181527_1003080_pt1 | contig 15121 bp, 20 predicted proteins | sample PEATcosm2014_Bin_30_FD_119762 | JGI IMG/M metagenome (GOLD analysis project Ga0181527, IMG submission 119762) | Peatland microbial communities from MTU Mesocosm Facility, Houghton, MI, USA - PEATcosm2014_Bin06_60_metaG | ecosystem: Environmental > Terrestrial > Soil > Wetlands > Peat | place...
CCCTGATCGAAGCGACCCAAAGGGGAGCGAGTTGAAGGGTGAAGAAAAAATAAAATATTAAAGAAAGTTTTTCATATTATTTATCTACCCTTCAACTCGGCCCATAGGGCCTTCGATCAGGGCGAACGGAGGAAAATTTTTTACTTAATTTTCAGGGAACAATTCTATTTAAAGAGGACTTCATTGGATCGAGTTCGTTTTAAATTAAGATGGTAATTGGCATCGAATGCTGAGATAATGGTGGCATTCTATTACTTTTATATCCTGAAAGGGTTCGTTATGAAGAAAATTTTCTTTACGCTTTGTTTATTGTATTCCGTTAATGCATGCGCCATGAGTGCGGGAAGAATTGCCGCGGCAATTGTGTTGGGAACCACTCCCGTTACCATTCCTGCGCTTTGTCTTTATCCAGTGCGCAAGTCGACCGAGCCCATCGGTTGTCCTGGTTATCCAGGAGCGTTCGACGCAGAGCAAGATGAAAAATTTGAGAAAGAATATGCTGAAGACTGCAAGCGATATGAATCATTTAAGGATGATGCGTGGCTTGGCGTGGTTCCAGGCATGAATATACGCGCTTTGAATTCAGTGATGCAGCTTAGGCGTGATGGGCTGAATGTTGATGGATTTTTCAGTGGTCTTTCATTATACATAACCGTGCCTCTTGTATATAAAGCGCTATCCATGCTTAAAAAAGTTAAATAATATTTTCCACATGTGAGGATGTTTTATGAAGAAAATGATCTTAATAGTTGGGTTGTTATACACAGCTACCAGTGGCGCAGTAACGGTGCGCGTAATACTTACAACGTATTCGCCGCTTATTGTGCCTGGCATGTATTATGGCGTGAAAACATACAAGGATCGAGAGGCAGTCAAGGAAAAGTTCAAGGATGTAAATGAAAATTCATCCACATCAGAGCAAGCAGAGCGTGATGTTGAACTTCTGAATGCGCTGAATCCAGCGAATGATTTTATAGATGGTTATTGTAAGGGAGCTGTGCCTGGGGTTAATATTGCAGTGTTAACTGGTACTCAATCAACAGGGAGAGACATAACGCGTTTCAATGCAGATGAAAAAGTTGGATTTTTTAGTGGATTAACGACTTGGGCAACTGCATTGGGATTAGTATCTGTAATCAAGAAATTGAAATAAGAGTTCTTCTAAAAACGAACAAAAAAGCAAGGGGCGATGTCACTGGAACATCGCCCCTTGCTTTTTAATCTTTACCCAATCATTACTACTGTTTGGGAGTAAATTTGAAACCGGTTTCTTTGAGCTTTGCTACCAGTTCTTTTTTTACATCTCGAGCTTTCTTTGCTATTTCTTGGTTTTTCTCATGTATTGCCATTTTTATCGTGGCATCAGCACCTACGATTCCTTCCAGCAGTGAAACTTGAGCGCATTTCTTTTCGTGTTGCTCCAAGATAGTAAGAAGTCCCATAGCAGATTCATGATTTGGATTCTTCTGAATATCGCAATCATTTGCCTTGAGTGTCTTTTGTACCCTCCCAAAAAAGGCTGTGCAGTTTTCAGAATACGGCTGTGCATATTTTTTGGATACACGCTCCATTGCCTGAGGGAGATTTTTCGTGATGAGATTACAATAATTTTGCGATTTTTGATACGTTGTTATGATCAAATGAGGCCCTTTATCTACAAGATCTGGGCGGCCAAGTTCAACCAATTTATTTTCGAGTTGCTTTTGCATCAGAGCTATGTTTTTCAAAAAACTTGGTTCGCTCAAAGAGACTAAATCAATAGCCGCTTGAAAGCTGGCAAGGTTGAGTAACATTGTTGCTATCTGATACTTTGTTTGTTGTTCTGCATTGAGCTGATTATTAGTTTCTCGCATAGCGTGCATTATAGGTTTGCATTCTTTGGCAAATGATTGAGCATACTTAATAGCAGGTGTAGTGCGATTGAAAGTTATGCATGCTTCATAGAAGTCTTTAGGCGATATTGCTGCAGTAGCAGTAGTACCCATCGTAAAAGCAGTAATGTTGGTTAATGCGAGGATGCTGCAAATAAATGCATGTGATCCATCGAGACCGTTTTTATGTATCGCTTTCATAGTATAACCCTTATAATGGTTGATTAATATTTTCATGTTATTGCTAATAGAATAGTGCATTTGAAGAATTTTGCAAGGTCATGAGCGCTCAGGTGCATTAACCTGCATAGGGGTTAAAGTCCATTAAAATAATATTTTATGCTCACGAAATGAGATTGTGTACAGGCTAGAATTGACCAGGGTTTTGATTCAGAAAGTATTTTTGGATAAAATCCATGATTGTTGAAATTATAAACGACCAAAAAAGCAAGGGGCGATGTTTCGATGACATCGCCCCTTGCTTTTTAATATTTACTCAATCATTCACTTGAGAGGTTTACGCTTTGCAGCTTGTACGCGTTCAGCGTTTGCTTCTTCTTCAGCTTGAAGGCGTCGCGCCATGGAAAGAGCATCATGAATATGCGCTTCATATTCATCAGCGGTATATGCTCCCAGAGGTCTGAACTGCATAGCGAATTTTTTGACTTCTTCCATTTTCTCATGGGTAAGAAATTCATTAATTACAACGGAACGTTTTGATTTTTGATTTTTGATGATCATGACTTCATGCTCAGGCCGAATATCAATGAGTGTAGGTGTGCTAAATAATATGTGATCATCGAACTGGTGCACTGCATCCAAGATGATTGGTAAGACTGCAACAGCAGGTAACGGAGAGAGTACGAATTTCTCGCGATAATTTTGTGGAGTCCATCCGAAGAACCAAAGTTCTGCGTGTCCAGGGGATGAATCACGGAATAATTTATGTTTTCCTGATAAAATAGCCGCATTATTGAGATCAAACTGAGAAGCGGTCATTTTATTAGATTTTTTAAATTCATTATTTCGAGTGAGGCGTAATTGAATTTGTATTAATTTATCCTTAGGTAATTTAAATCCATCACGATCTTTAAAGATGCGATCTGAAAAGAAACGATCAAATGAGAAGAAATCAAGCTTTTGAATACGGTCACCACGCGAATAAATATTATAAACACGCTTAAAGATTGGATCATTTATAAAATGGTCAGTTTCTTTTTGGATTGGTACGCCCATTAAAATAAGTTCATCAATGACGAGCGTTGCCTGTTCTTTGTCTGCAGGCTTTGCAAATGCAAGATTGAGGCAGAAGTTGCCGCCATGACTATAGGAAATGAGTCGAATACGAGGTGTTTTGCCAAGGGCTTGAAGCCGTTTTACTTCTTGAGCAAGGCTTCTATAGAATTCAACGGCTTCCCGTTTACGTGCCTTATCACTCAAAAGTCCTGACCAGCCATAGGTATAATGGAGATTTTTAGTGAGTTCTCTAAATTTTAATTCTTTATACATGATCTCTTGAAGATTCGCGACGGCACCGGCTGCATAACCAGGCTCAACGCGATCGAGGTGAATTTCTTGCAATCCATGTCCTTGCATTGCTTGATTACAGTAAAAGTGAGGATCATTGCGCATTATTTCAACTCTTTTGGAGTAGACGCAATTTTCGACATCATCATGCATAAAGCGTGAAAAATTATCAAATAAATCAGGTTTAATGCTCATGATGCCATGAACAAACACGTTCATCCATACGATATCAGATTCCTTGTTCTCGGAGTTCGACGCAGTGGCATCAATTTGTGTATAGAGTGCGGGATCGAGTTGAATACCTCGATAGCGGAAGCTGAAATGCGCTATGACGGTTGCGCCCAGGAGGATCGCAAGTCCCATTCCTTTAGAGATTAATTTTCTTTTCACCCTGTTTCCCTTTATCTAACGTTGTTTTTAAGCAGCAATTATAACAGATTCAGTGATTCTGCGCTAATTTCTATTAATGTTCTTTTGCTACCTGCTATACAGTATATCAAAATGTGTCAATATTTCAAATAGTATTGATAGATTGAGGGGGGAGAGGTGAATAAAAGGCCTAAAATAAGGTATATTGAAGGGTCTCTTTAGGTTAGATTTTTTAATTTTACTGACCGGGGTAGGCCCAACCCTACCCCGATTGAGGGGTTGCCCCTATTTCATGAGATCCCTAGGGTTAAGAAGAGCCAAAAAAACCCTTTTTAGCTGCTTTAGTAGGTAATTCTTGTATTTGGGTATGCCATGAAATAGGGTAATAATCATACCAACATTAGATAAAAGGAGCGTGTGATGATCAGTAGAATAATGCAATGTATAGGCATATTTTTTCGATTGCAATCAGTGGTGAGTCAACAAATTTACGGTGCATGGCGGGTATCGGCGCTTCCACGGCCGATTGTAACGATCTTTGGCGGCTCCCGGTTTGGTCAATCTGATATATATGCAAAGCAGGCTCATGAGCTTGCCCGCATGTTTGCCGACGCAGGGGTTTCAGTGTTAACCGGTGGCGGCAGTGGCATTATGCAAGCGGTCAATTGTGGGGCTATTGCATCGGGCGTAGGCAAGGGGAGAACTATGGGAATTAGTGTTACCAATATTGGTGAAGTGCCTAATCCGTGCGTGCAGGAATATATTGAGCTTGATTATTTTTATGCACGTAAATGGTTGTTGACCCGATATGCTTCAGGATTTGTGATTTTTCCAGGAGGATTTGGCACTTTCGATGAGCTTGGCGAGGTCATAACGCTTATGCAGACTGGTAAATCAAAGCGCGTGCCTATTATCTTAATTGGTAAAGAGTTTTGGGATGGCTTTATGCAATGGCTTATTGATCAACCATGTGAACATGGATTGATTGCACGAGAAAATCTTGAACTTTTTCATATCACCGATGATTTACAGCAAGCCTTTTGCATGGTGCGTGATGCGTGTAAGTTGAGTGAGTAGGCCGATTTAATCCCGTAAATGACCTATCATATAAGCAACAAACGAGAGCGCAAGCGAGGCCAACTCTTTAGGAATTATAATGGGATAATATCTGAAAAATACAAATCCAAAAAGGCCAGCGCAAATACTATAAATAGCTGCTCGTTTTTTAAGATTGGAGCCAAAGTAGCTAAAGAGCAATGATACGAGTAAACAACTGACGGAGAGCTCATAGCTGCTAATTAATATTTCGATAATTTTTGAAGTAACCATATAAGAACTTCCGACGGCAACAAGACCAGTCAGCAGGGTGATTCCTTTTGATAATTGAACGCCTTTTTTGAGCCCGATTCCAGAGAAATCAAAATCTTGTGCAAGGTTTGAACTGATTGCGCATAGGAGTGAATCTGCAGTTGAAGTAATGGCAGCAAGAATACCGCAAATCGCAAATGAGAGCATGGTAGTATTGGTTAAATGCTCGATGGCGGGCAAAAGCGGATCTGCACCTTGGGGAAGTATAATGTCCAGCAAGCGGAGCTTCATACCAAAATATAATGGAATACATGAAAAGATAATGATGCAGGCGCTTGATAAGAAAGCTGACATCGCGGCAACTCGCTGAGAGCGTGCAGCAAAAAAGCGTTGTGCAAGATCTTGTTCAATGAGTGAAAAAAGAGCGGGCACGATAATGATGGGAGTAATGGTAGTAAGATTCAACGATTCGGTAGAAAAATGTTCTTGTATAGAGCCGAGCGAGGTGAAAAAGCTGAGCGGTTCTTGCCATAAACAGTAGATAAAGAGTCCGCCAAATGCAGAGAGTATGTAGATGACCTGTGCGATATCAGTTAATACTACGGCAGCTAATCCGCCAACCATCGTATAGATAATGATAAATGCCCAAAGCATCAAAAAAAGAAATTCATTTGATATGCCAATACCGGTAAGAAGTGCTTTTGAGCCAATTACTTGCGCAATCAATATGCCGCACATTGATGCGATAGAAAGGAGGGATGCGATTTTTTTGAGTGTCGGTGATCCATATTTCGTTTGAAAGAGTTGAGCAGTCGTTGCAACGTTCAATGATTGCAATTTTGCGGCAAAACCAAGACCAAGGAGCAAAAAGCCGATACTGATGCCGAGTGTGTAAAAAATGCCATAGAGCCCGGTGGTATATGCTTTTTCTGCAGTGCCGAGCAACATGCCACCGCCCAGTTGGGTTGCCACGAGGGTAAAGGTTACTTCGGGAACGCCTAATGCGCGACCCGCGAGAAAGTATTCAGTATTAGTAGATGCGCGTTTGGAAGCATAAAGGCCTATGATCAAATACATGATGCTGAGGGCGCTAAAAAGGGATATAAATACGGTTATATTCATAATTGTTATATCTTATATAGAAGGGTTTTTGGATACATATAACGTAACATACTTGATCGGAATTGTATATTTGCCTGATTTCATAAGATACCATGAGCCTTAAACCATCGTTGTAAACTTGCTGCAGATCGATATCGAATTCCTGCGATATGAAAGGCGCGTGCAAAAGCAATATTGCGCGCTCGATTATCTATCAGCAGTCGTTGTTTGCCATGTGAAGGATGGGTAACGATATAGCGATGAAAAGCAGATGGGTGTGGTTTTCCCAGATAGTTATTTTCAGCTGAACCGATGCAGATGGCATCAAAAGGGAGAAATACTTCAGGATATTGCGCTTCCAGATCGGCAAAAAGGTTCGGCCCAATGTTTGAAAAAAGATGGAGCGCGTACCCCATATCTTTGAGCTGATGCACAAGATGAATAGTTTTCCATGATGGAATTTGTAGATTTGCAGCCCTTAAAAAAAGTGGCAAACAAGGTTGTAGTGAGGAATATTTCTTGCACAAAAATAATATCCAATATTCTGTAATGTAGCTATGGCTATAGAGTTTGAAGATATCATAGAGAAAGAATGGATTGATGATATGTAAAAAGACTTTTCCGGCGCACGGGCTGAAAAGAATCAGTTTAATCATGCCTAAGAAATCTGATCTGAAAAGCACGCCATGAAGATCAAAGATGATGATTGTATTTGCCGGGCATACAGCATCTAATGTTTTATCATCAGCGGTGATGGCGGCCACGTATGATTGATAGATAAACCATGGCACTACGAGTGCAGCGATGGTAATGGGACTTAAAAACCCAAAATTGGCGGCACTGAGTGCCCACGTAGAACAGAGCATAGTTGATGTAGTTGACGGTCGAAACATATAAACCCCCCGATTCTATTTCACCCAAAATTATCCCTCGTAGCGTATGCCTCGATTGAAGAGAATAGTCCGGCGTAGTTTGCCAAGCCGGAAGGCGTGGATAAACGAAGCCTGGATTGATTCTAATTCCCCCCAACACTATCCCCATAGTGTGCCTTGAGTGTAGCATAAGGGAAATGGGGATTTAAAGGATTTCTGTTTTTAGGTATAATTTAGACATGCGCTTATAAAGGCGCGCAAGCTTTAAAAGTTAGGACATTATGGTTAGTTTTTCACACACCATTCTATACGTAAAAGATATTCCAAAAGCGATATCCTTTTATAAAGATGCGTTTGGGTTGTCGCCCAAATTCATTCATGAGAGTAATCAATATGCGGAACTCAATACAGGGCACACGGTACTTGCTTTTGCCTCTGAAACATTGGCTTCTTATAATTTGCCAAACGGGTATGTGCCTCACGATCGTACAAAGTTACCATTGGCGTGCGAGATTGTTTTCACAGTACCGGATGTAGATGAATGGTACGAAAAAGCACTCAAAGCTGGTGCACACGGTTTGGCTGCTCCTCAGCAAAAGCCATGGGGACAAAGAGTTGCTTATGTGCAAGATCCCAATGGCGTGCTTATTGAAATTGCAAGCCCTTTATCATGAAGCAAATGTCCCATAAACAGGAAGTGCTTAAAGAATTGCGGCGCATTCCTGGCGTTGGAAAAACTATAGCCGAAGATTTTTGGAATTTGGGCATTCGATCTATTGATGATTTAAAAAGAGCGAATCCTGATGAGTTGTATGACGCACTCTGCACGCTGCAACGTACGCAGGTCGATCGCTGTATGCTCTATGTGTTTCGATGTGCTATTTATTTTGCATCGACTAAGAATCCTGATCCAGAACTCTTGAAATGGTGGAACTGGAAGTATTAAATCAATAATGATGAAAAAAGGTTTGTTATGCATTTCACGCAAGAACAATTATTAGAGTATCTCTCGAATCATCAAATTTCCTATAAGCTTTATACACATCCGCAACTCTTTACCTGCGAACAAGCAATGGAGATTGTTAAGCAGCTTAATATGCCGGGTATGGGAATAAAAAATTTGTTTCTCAAAGATAGTAAAAAGAAACTCTATCTGATTGTGGCGACGTATAACACGCGAGTGGATCTTAAAACAGTCGGTAAAACATTGGACGCAAAGGAATTGCGGTTTGCCGATGCACAGCTGCTGATGCAGTATTTGGGCGTGGAGCCGGGTTCGGTGACGCCGCTCGCACTCATCAATGATAAAGATCAAATAGTGCAGGCAATTATAGATGCAAACCTTTTAAAGCAAGAATATATTCAAGTTCATCCTTTAAAAAATGATGCAACGGTTGTTATTACTCCTGCCGATCTCATTAAGTTCTTTGGCCTCAGCAGGAGGCCGTATCTGGTTTATGACTTTGATAAGAATGAGTTAATAGGGTCCAAGATTTAAGGATTTAAATAATGAACACCATTAAAATCGTGTGCACAATTTTTTTAATACAAAACGATGCCCTGTTGTTGGGTAAAAGAAAAAATTGTTATGGCGAAGGTACGTGGGGATTACCAGGCGGCCATTTGGAATATGGTGAATCTATAATAGAATGCGCAAAGCGAGAGCTCAAAGAAGAGTTGGGGATTGATGCACTAGAATTCACTTTAATATCCGTAGGAGAAGATATTACAGAGCATTCTCATTATGTAGAAATAGTTTTGCGCTTGAGACAATTTACCGGTGAAATACAATGCATGGAACCAGATCGTTGCTATGAATGGAAATTTTTTACGGTTTCCAATTTGCCCGAAGAAATTTTTGAACCTAACAAAAAAAGCATTAACGTCTATTTTAAAACCGCTCGGTATCTTGCGCAAAAATAGATGCCTTCAATAACTTCTCCAAATCGATCTCGTCGTAATGATTGATGATGAGATCGGCGAGCGCGAGCCGTTCTGGCTGTTTGCTCGTATTGATTCCAATGCAAAACATGCCTGCATCGCGTGCGGCACGCAGGCCGTGCTGAGAGTCTTCAATGGCAATACATTCTTCCGGGGCAATGCCGAGCTGAGCTGCCGCATGCAGATAAATATCGGGATTTGGCTTGCCTTGAGCCACGTGAGAAACGTTATAAATATGATGCGCAAAAAAAGAATTGAGTTTGAGGGCATTATTAATCTGTTCTACCGTGCTTGGGCTTGCATTGGTGGCGATAGCCATCTTTAGGTTGTGCTTTTGTGCTCTTGCGTGAAATGCTAAGAAACCGTCAACAAGAACTACTTCATGAAGCCGTTCAAGAGTGCGCAGTTCGCAGGTGAGTGATTCAATTTCATCATTGAGTTGTGCGATTTCTTTGAGGATAAGACAAGAATCTTTAGCTGTGCGGCCGAAGATTTCCTTCTCGAGTTGTTTTTTCTTTTCTTGTGAGAGGACGATGTTGCGGTTATTGAGAAGTTCAAGATTTGCAGCATACCAGAGGTGTTCTGAGTATATTATCGTTCCATCCATATCGAAGATAATAGCTTTGTATTTCATGCTACCACTCCTCTACGAATTGCGCGTTCAATAATGGCTTGCCCGGCGTAGTTCGCCGAGTCTGAATGACCCGGAACGAACGAAGCCTGGGTGCCGTCCATATCGAAGATAATAGCTTTGTATTTCATGCTACCACTCCTCTACGAATTGCGCGTTCAATAATGGCCTGCCCGGCGTAGTTCGCCGAGTCTGAATGACTCCGTCGTCGCCTGGTGGCTATGCCGGATGTGGCCTGAACGAACGAAGCCTGGGTGCCGTCCATATCGAAGATAATTGCTTTGTATTTCATCATTTTAAATCTGCCTTTTGAAGTTTCATGGATTTAGCCCTATACTAGATATATCAGTATTTCTCACCTTTTCTAATCATTAATAGGATAGCATCGATGAATTATAAGAGCAGTTCTTTTTATGCAATAGCACAATCAATGATAATCGCGTGTGGTATCAAAGTGGCGGCATTCCTGAAATTCAGTTATATCGTCGGGTCGCATGCTGCATTTTTCTCGGCCTCAAGCATTGCAATACCGTTGATGGGTGCTTGGAGTAGAATTCCTGCAATTCTTATGGCATGTGCTTTTGGTTTTGCAATACGTCTTGCATTTGGTGCGTCATTGCTGCCGATGTTGGCTTTTTGGGTTCCAGGTTTGTGTGCAGCTCTTTATTGGCAAATGCCATCTAAATTTTATCGTCTTGGGCTTCCTCTTTTATGTATGATCTTATTTATAGCACATCCGGTTGGTGCTGCTGCAGCTCCGTATGCATTCTATTGGTTCATTCCTATTTTCATCGCAATGATGCGCAATCGCACGCTGTGGCATGATGCCTTGGCAAGTACGTTTACGGCACATGCAGTTGGTTCTGTTATTTGGCTTTACACCGTGCCGATGTCTGCAGCTGCGTGGTTGGCTCTTATTCCTGTGGTTGCATGTGAACGCATGCTCTATGCATCGGGAATTGTTGTTGGCTATGCGGTTATTTCTTATTTAATCTCTTTTTCCCGTACCCATTCGATACATTCTTCGTCTTCGCGTTGCTTGACTCAGAATACTCAGGGCGAACGGGAAATGAGAGCGTAGAGTGCTGTTTATTATATTATGCGCTGACTCTTTTAAAGACAAAAATGTTCATTCCCCGTTCGCCCTGAGGGTTTCGATTCGTAGCGAGAGCGAGAAAGAGAAATGTCTCGAATGGGTACGGGGATAAATAGGCGCGTCATGCCTAAAAAATGGGACAATCTATGATGAAACATCTTGCCTGTATTATGGATGGCAATCGTCGCTGGGCGAAAAAACGCGGCAAGCTTTCAGTAGAAGGGCATAGGGAAGGGGTTGAAGCGGTTAAGCGCGCTATTCGTTTTTGTCTTGATAAACAGATTCAATATCTTACGCTCTATACCTTTTCATTGGAAAATTTCAAACGCCCTGAAGTTGAAAAAAATTATCTGTTCGATTTGATTGCCACGCAGGCGGGCTACGTGATAGAACAGAGTCAAAAAGATAATGTGCGCATACAATTTATCGGTGATCGTGCATTATTTCCCACCACTATATTATCTACCTGTGAACGCATTGAACGTGAGACTGCGCATGGTCAACAATTAACCGTCAATTTCCTTTTTTGTTACGGCGGGCAACAAGAAATTATTGCCGGCGTAAAGAGTATTGTTTCGCAGATTAAAACTGGTTTAATCTCAGAGCATGATATTGATCTTGCAACGTTTAAAAAAAATCTATGGATGCATGATATGCCCGAACCGGATCTTGTGATTCGCACGGGCGGACATAGGCGTTTGAGTAATTTCCTTTTATTTCACGTTGCCTACAGCGAGCTTTATTTTCTTGATTGTATGTGGCCAGACTTAACGGAAGCTGATTTGGAAAAAGCGATTGCATTTTATGCAGAATCAGAAAGGAATGTTGGCGTATGAAGAAAGTATGTGTCATGGGTGATGGTGCGTGGGGTACGGCGGTTGCGACGCTGCTCGCGCATAACAACTGTCAGGTCAATTTATGGTGCCATGATGCAGCAAATGTGCAAGCGATTGCACGATCGCGAAAGAACGAACGCTATTTGCCGGGCTATACCTTATCTGAACGCATTGTTCCTACCGGATCATTAGAAGATGCCATGCGTGATACGCGATGGATATTTCAAGCTATTCCGGTGCAATATCTGCGCTCGGTTACTCTAGACGCGGCGCCATGCTTTAAGCAAGATCAAGTGTGGGTGGTGCTCAGTAAAGGGATTGAAAAAGATACCCTACTCTTACCAACGCAAATCATTGATGACATTTTTGCCACCACGCCGCAAAAAGTGGTGTTAGCAGGACCCAGTTTTGCAGCGGATGTTGCCAACAAGCAAGTAACAGGCGTTTCAATAGCGGCAACCGATCTGGCGCTTGCGCACGAATTGCAAACTATGCTCAACAATGAATATTTCACCGCATTTATTAATGATGATGTGCTTGGTGTGCAAGTTGGTGGGGCAGTAAAAAATGTGATCACGCTTGGCGTAGGCATGCTTGAAGGTGCTGGATACACTGATAACACCAAAGCATTTTTAGTGACGCGCGGATTACATGAGATAGCATTGATTGCAAAAATATTCGGCGGAAAACCCGAAACGCTCTACGGTCTATCAGGCATCGGGGATTTGATGCTGACCGCATTAGGAAAATTGAGCAGAAATTTAGCGGTCGGAAAACGCTTAGGAAAGGGCGACTCGCTTAAGATCATTCTTGATGAGCTTGGGCATGTTCCCGAAGGCATTAATACCGTCCAATCCATTCAGCAACTCGCTGATAAACATCATTTACAACTGCCAATCTGCAGTGCGATTTATGACATTATCTTCACTGGTAAAAAGATAGATCATCTGATTACGGCACTCATGCAGGATGCAGCTGCCGAATAAACACACACAAAAAAAAGAGATCGCGGAACAAAATCCACGATCTCTTTCTTATTCTTCAGTAGATATTACTTTTGATTATTCATCGATTGCTCTTCATAAAAGTGGGGATAATGGTATTTAACGCTTTGTAGTGTATCATACTGCGAAGATTTGTTAAGAATTGGTTTGCATTTCATTCATGAATCATGGAAAGAGCGATTCCATGAGCGCGCAGAACGAAATCCCGGTGTTCGCGCGGAACGTTAACGAAGATGTAGGCAATTTTTGCGATGCTAGGCGGCACAAATGTTACCAGCTCGCCCGTTGCTTCATTATATATGGGAATTTGGTGATGAGAGTTTGTAGGAAATTCAGGTATCGATAATATTGTAAGCTGGTCATCAACGCTGTTTTCAATCGGTACGCTCGAATTTAGATTTTTTGCATGACCCTTGATTGATAGCGTAGCTATACATACGAACCAAAATAATTGTTTCATGGTATTCTCCCAGATCGGAGTCCTTTTAAACTTCGGTTCGTACTATAACGTTATTCTTTATAAAATGCCAAGCATTTGCAGATCAATTTCAAGTTGTGCCGTTGAAGTCAGGCGTATCCCTTCGAAACCGTATTCTTGCGCAATGCTAATATTTGATGGTTCACTATCAACGCAAATGATACGCCAATTGATAAAAAGGTGACAAACAAGAGCAATGACACTGAGCGTACCAAACGATTCATGCTTGGTTGGCGCTTCAAGAGCGGTACTCATTTTTTGCGTGGCATCATCAGACTGTTGGGATTCGGAGAGCATGAGCTCTGCGCCTAGCATATTCATCGCGGTGGCAGAATCCTCCGGCATGATATCATTAAGACTGTATTCATTAACATCTGATATGAGACTTACTTCATATCCTTTTTCGTCAAGTATATTCATGATGCGTATTAGATCTTCATTAATTTTGTATGCTGCCAGCCATTGGCTGATAAATTCTGCTTCTTGCGTAAACCCATAATGCTTGAGTTTAGAAGCGTACTCATTTCCGGTATTGCAATCTTCAGGGCTTACGGCTTGAAGAGCGCTCCGTAAAGCACCGTAATTATTTTTAAGCGCAGTATAGAGATGTGGTTTTTGTTGGGGATCGAGAACCACATCATAAAGATCGAATATGATCGTGGTGATATTAGAATCGGCTTGAGTGTCAGTATGAACGCTGGTGTAAGCAGTTAATGCGAGTATTGTAACTAATGCGTATGTGCGTAGCGTAGTGATCATTTGGTACTCTGAAGTTATGCAGTGAATATAAAATATGCCTATAGAATACCAAATTTTTGCAGATCTTTCTTCAATTGTTTCGCCGAAGTAAAGCGTATGCCGTGCAGTCCGCTGCGTTGAGCAGCATGAACGTTGGTGCGACTATCATCAACAAAGATAGCATGCTTATCGCGGCCGCAGTTATCACGCAACAGTTCAAAATATGCACGACTTGGTTTGGCGATTACGCGATCAGTTTCATAATCAACGAACACTAAATCATCAAATGATTCAATCGCAGAGCGCACTTTCATGCGCTTTTTTCTTTTTTCATGACTCTTAATGCGGCCAGGATTTATAAGATCTTCAAGATGTTGAGCGCCAATATTGGATGCCATATTGACGGTGTAACCTTTTGCTTGCAACGTTTTGATGATGCATAGGACATCTTTGTTTACTTTGTATGCAGCAGACATTTTGCGTACGAGCTTTGCTTCTTTTGCATAACCCTTCTTTTTGAGGAGCAATGCATATTCTTCGCCATTAGCGCAATTCTTACGAGAAACTTTGTTGAATGCGAGTTTCAGACTGGTGCCGAGATTTTTCAAGGCAAGTTTAAAACGTTCCTTTTTATCAACTTTGAGCACAACATCATGAAGATCAAAGAAGAAAGTGGTGTTTTTGGGGTTGAATGTAGGATGTGCCGCTATTTGCATGCTGAGAATGCAGGTAAGAGCGAGCATCGTATTGCGCAAGGAGTTAACCATGAAAAGCCTTCCATTTATGGGCTTATTGGGATCTATATTTACCTATATAGTGTAACACGGGGCGGGTGCTTTAAAAAATGGGGGGGCGATAGGGCCTGCTATGGCTTTGATCCCTTGATACGATTTTCAACTTTATCTCGTACTAAGAACCTATCCCAAAATTAATTTTTAACGTGAAAATGAAAGACTTTTCATCTCCGTTCGCCCTGAGTAGCGAAGCGTATCGAATGGGTAACGGAGTAAAATGATATAGCATTCAGTAGTATTGGTATCCAAAAGTTATGTATCCCCGTACCCATTCGATACGCTTCGCTACTCAGGGCGAACGGGGAAATGAATATCATTTATCAATTTTGGGATAGATTCTAAGAAAGCAAGCATATTTATGAAAATAACCCGGAATGACTAACCATTACCCACATCTTTTGCCTATGGAATTGGAATTCTATAAGCAATGCATTTTTGTCCCTTATGTCCCACGAGACGCCCTCGCGGGCTACTAGGGACGAACGGGAATAAATAATCTTGTATTTGTGGAAATATTTTTTAAGGAAAGATATAGAGATCAATAAGCTTTTACTC